>WNFH01000242.1_pt1 | contig 32999 bp, 19 predicted proteins | sample 5400411 | NCBI WGS metagenome assembly WNFH01 (sample SAMN13153347, study PRJNA577476) | soil metagenome | isolation source: 200 cm saprolite under Douglas fir tree site 2 hole 3 | place: USA:California | collected 2015-04-18 | reverse complement strand
TAACGTTTTCAACCACCAAGTTATAGTATACGGAGCAGGCGTCACTGGAACGTCACCGGACGGTACTTTGTGAACACGGGAAATACCGCACCCTTGCTCGTTTTCAGATGGCTGATGACACCGGGATCTATGAGGTCAGAGATAACGCAGGACGGTTGCCCTAAATCGAGCAATAATCCCAGATCAACAAAGTGCCGGTAGAGCTCGCAAAGGGTGCCAGGATAATTCATCAATCTCGGTCTACATATCGAGGTGTATTCGTATACATTCGCAAATCCGCATTTGCTTTTTCTCTCTACAATCACAACTCTGTAGCTACGGCGAGTGCTTGAAGCTCTGCACGCGCATCATGTACTATGAGTATCTTGCGAGCTTGAGCAAGAAGCGCATATCCGTCATGGGGAGATGGTGCATAGAGTAAGGCCGCTTCACCACAGGCAGCTTGCGTGCGGGCGATTTCTAGTGGGAGACCGAGGTGGGCTGCATGTTCCAGCGTTTTGGCGAAGAGAGCGTTCGCACCAGGCCAGTCATTGCGCATAGCCAGCAGACGGGCTTGTAGTCGTTCACCCTGCAGGAGCAGCAGCGTGCGTGCGTGGGACTGTGCGGTCTCCAGGGCGGTATCGAGGTGAGCCTCCGCCTCGTTGATACGCTCATGCAGCAGCAGCGCCTCTGCCAGCCAGAGCTGGATGCGTGTACGAAGGTGCCAATAGCCAAGTTCGGTGATGAGCGTGAGCGCCTCTTCAAGGAGTGCGATAGCGCCCTCGAGGTTGTGCTGGCTCCGTGCGACGAGGGCCAGCCCGGCCCGGTACCCTGCCTGCCGTTCGAGATTGCCTAATTCCTCCGCAAGCGCGAGTCCACGCTGGAATACCTCTGCTGCTGCCGCCCACTCGCCCAGGTAGAGGTGAATTTCACCCTCGGTGCTGAAGAGGTGTAAGAGTGCGCCGAGCATCTCATAGGTTTCGGCCAGTTTCTTGCCTTTTGCTAAGGCGTGCTGGGCGGCTTCGAGCTGGCCGAGCAGGAGGCTATGATAGGCGAAATTGTTATGGGCCAGGGCGAGGAAGTAGTGGACATGCGCGGCCTCAGCCGTGCGAGCCGCTTCTGCATACAGTTCCAGCGCGTGCTCCAACTCCCCACGTTGCGCGGCCACGTTGCCGAGTTCAAACAGGGTTGCACAGAGGTCGCTCGTACTGTCGGTGAGGCGGTGGGCGGCGACCGCTTCTTGCAAGTGACGTTCGGCAGCAGCAAGATCGCTTCCCTCCATCGCCAGCGCTGCGCCAAGGAGCCGGTGTCCTCGCGCGACGAGGGCCATGTGCTGTGAAGCGCCGGAGGGTATATCGATTGCAAGACCTGCCCGGGCTGCTGATGCCGCTGCCTGGTAGTCGTTGGCGACGAGAGCGAGTTCACCCAGCTCCAGGTGCGCTGTAGCCTGGGCAGATGGATCAGGAAGCTTGCTGGCAAGGTCGAGATGTCGATGATGCCAGAAAGTAGCCTCATCGAGTTGACCAAGCGATTGGTGAACCTGGCCCAAAGCGTAGGTAAGGCGGAGCATTTCGCTCGTTGAGGCAGCCGGCGCGAGGAGATCATACAGGTGGTGGAGGAAATTTGCTGTCTGCGCACTGGCGTTATCCTGTACTAACTCATCGAGTACTTGCAGGCCATAACGTCGCGCTCGCTCGCTGTCTTCGCCAATGACGGCATGCAGCGCTACCTGGCGCAGCGGGAAATGCTGTTGGAGCGCAGGGCAGGCTTCAAGGATGACAGCTAGCTGGCGGTGAATCAACTGGCGGCGCAGGTGGCTGAGGTGATGTAAAAGTGTCTCTCGTAACAGGTGGTGAGCTAAAGTAAATGTGTCGTTGGCGCTTTCAAGCAACATCCCTCTCGCCACCAGGTCTTCAATGATAGGCACGAGTTGATCGGCTGGTATGCCGGGGAACTCGCGCAGCAGCGCAAACGGGAGAGGCTGGTTGGCTACAGCCAGCATGTCGAGCAGGGAGCGTGCTTCTGGCGAGAGGTTGGTTAAGCGCCAGCCGACCAGGTCGTGAGTGGTTTCGGGTAACGTGTATGTGGCACGCCAGCGCAGCCAGCGGCCTATATCGAGCCTCAAGCCATCTCCGGCTACGGTAAGGATAGCCTCGGCCTGCAACTGGGAGATGATTTCTGCCAGGACGAAAGGGCTACCACCCGACCACTCGTAGAGCCAATCGGCCAACGTGGTGCCGGCCCAATTGCTGTGAGCCGGGTCGATACCCAACATGGAGGTAAGTGTCGTAACACTCTCCAGTGTTAAAGGGGAGAGGGATAAAAGGTGGAGGTCACCGTGACGGCGGCCCAGGGTGACGAGTCGCTGCAGGGCCGGGATGGCTCCAGCATGTTGGACGGTTCCTACCAGCATAACCGGCAGATTGCGTAGTCGCGTGGCGAGGAAGCCAAAGAGGTGAAGCGTCGAACTATTGGCCCACTGCAAATCGTCTATGGTGAGCAGGAGCGGATTGCCACGAGAGAGCGTACGCAGCGCCTGCAAGACGTGCCAGAGGAAGCGTCCCTGCACGCCCGGGTCAACTGCAGGTGATTCTGAGAGGAGGTCGCTCAAGTCGCCGACGCCGGCATTTTGAAATGCTTCGATGAAGGGACTGTAGGAAAGCAGGTCGTCGAAAGGCGAGCAGGAGCCTTGTAAAATGATCCAGGATGGCGAACCGGCTGACACTATGCTCACCAGTTCCTCCAGGAGGCGACTTTTGCCACTGCCGTTCTCGCCTTGCAGTAAGACGGTGACGCCCTGTCCCGCGAGTGCGTCCTGGCCGGCCGCGAGCAACCTGTTGAGTACGTTCTCGCGCCCAACGAAAGGTAATGCCTGTGGAGTGCGCATGGAAACGCGGGTCTTTATTTTGTCCTCAGATGCCACACTGCGCCGCGTTCCCAGTGCCACGGATACAAGAGCCAGGGTTTCTGAGGAGGGCGTAATGCCAAGCTCGTGTCGCAATTCGTTCTCGAACTGGCGGTATTGGCGCAAGGCCTGCCCAATCGCTCCAGTGCGCAGGTACAATGCTATCAGCCGCTGCTGCACTTCCTCGGACAGTGGATCAAGCTGGACGAGGCGCTGCACACAGGTAATCGCCTCATCCCAGGACTGCCGCTGTTCAGCCAGGGCTGCCAGGCGCTGCAGCGCAGCAAGGTAGGCCTGCCTCACCTCGCTCCCCTCGAACCGCAGCCATTCCTCGAACAAGGGTGCATCGGCAACGACGAAGCCTTGCAGCAACGGGCCATGATACAGTGAGACGGCTTCGGCCAGGGCGTTCTCGCTGCCCTCTACCAGGAGCCGGCGAAAACGCGTGAGGTCGCAAGTGTCGTATTCTAGCTCGAGGGAGACAAGGTCGCCGTCTCCAACCAGCGCCTGATCTGCTCCTTGAGTGTGCAAGGCATGCCGAATATGGTAGAGGCTTGAGCGGAGCGAGTGGCGTGCATTGCTGTCGGGAGACTCGCTCCAGAGCAAGGAGGCAAGGTGATCGCGGGTATGTGATCGCCCGGTAGCCGCCAGGTAGTAGAGCAATGCCCTGGCCTTCTGTTTATGCAGAGCCAGGGGTACTCCTGCAATCCGCGCATCGGGTGCGCCAAGCAGGCGAATTGTGAGTTGAGCTGTGACACCGGTCATCAGGCCACCTCAGGCATGCACTCACGCGCGAACAGGCGGATCGATTCAAGGCGTGTCGCGTCTACAAACCTGATAATGATTTCTTGCACACCTGCCTCTTCAAATTCCGCCAGGCGTTGGCGAATCATCGCGGGAGTGCCAATCAGTTGGGTTTGGCGTAGTTCCTCGAGATCGCTAAGCTCTGCGGGCGTCAGTTTCGCAAGAGCAGCCTCCTCGGTTTCGGCGATAGCACAGTAGTCGATGAGGGTGGTACGCCGGATACTGTTGTAATCGCGCCCAAGCTCTTCACAATGTTGTTTGAGGACGGCGAACTTATGCTTGATGTTCGCGATATCTCCCCCCACGTTGCAGGCGTCACCGTATTGCGCGACCAGCCTGAGGGTGACCTTTTCACCTTCACCTCCGATCAATAAAGGAATATGTGGCTTTTGCGCACCTTTGGGCTGGTTGATGGCTCCTCTGACCTGGTAGTAGGTCCCTTCAAAGATAGCCTCATCCTGAGTCCACATAGCCAGGATGACCTGGATAGCCTCGCCCAGGCGCTGCAAGCGTTCACGCGTGCTGGGATAGGTGTAGCCGTAGGCACGGTATTCGTGCTCGTACCAGCCTGCCCCGATGCCTAGAACGAGCCGGCCATGACTGAGTACATCGACGGTGCTGGCCATCTTTGCCAGGAGTGCAGGGTTGCGATAACTGTTACATGTTACCATCTGGCCAATGCGAACGCGTTTAGTATCGCGAGCCAGGGCGGTGGTGCTTGTCCAGCATTCAAAAGTGACTTCTTGCGCCGGGGTAGGGACAGTGTGGAAGTGGTCATAGAGCCAGATCGAGTGAAAGCCCAGCGCTTCTGCTTCGAGTGCGACGCGCGTCATGGCTTCATAGGCCTCAATGGGGTCGGGAATGTCCACCAGGTCCAAGCGCCATCCCTGGGGAACAATGATACCATAGTCCATATACAAAGCTCCTTTCCATAATCGCATGCTCTTGAACCTGACGCCGTAAACGTTCGGGGACAGCGGGTTTCCTGGTCATCGCCTTAGGATGCCCGCTGTCTCAATTGTCGCTGGGCTTCAAGTTTGACCAGCTCCATCAGATATTCAATGACCAAATAGCTCTCGAGTTCTTTGCGTTCCTCTTCGGTAAGCGAACTGTCACGCTCAGTATGGATGAGTTCGTATGCGCGTTCAGCCACCTCGGAAGAGGGGTGGAAAGACACGATTTGTTCAGGAGTTGGATGATTCGCGAGAAACTGTGCAATTTCAGTAGCGGCTTGTGTTTTGAGAAGCATAGCCACTTCCTCCTTCTACAGCAAAGGATGTCACGCTCAAACGCATTGCATGGTTCGTTCTTGACGATACACCAAAAGCATATCATAGAAGAGGCTGCGTTGCAAAAACACTGTGAGGACGAAGGTAGCGTATCCTTCTTGCTAGGTCTGCCCGGCTCGGGCCAGATGCCATCAAACTGCATCACTGCTGGCACATCCCGGATGGGTTCGCGATGCAGAGTATTGATTTCATAAGAATATTACATTATAATATTATGTATATTGACCGGGAGGAAAGCTTCTGATGAACGCGGACCTGAATGCGAACGCGCAAGCGTCTCTCTATGAGGAGACGATGCCGGTAAACCGTGACTCTCCGATCCCCCTGCATCATCAGGTGCGGAGCTACCTGCTTGGTTGTATTGAACGGGGAGAACTGCTGCCCGGCCAAATACTCTTGCAGGAGCGCGAGTACGCAGTTCGATTCGGAATTAGCCTCGCGCCTGTGCGACAAGCCATCCTCGACCTTGTCAAAGAGGGATATCTCTACCGCGTGCCCGGTCGCGGGACGTTCGTACGTGAGCAAAAGGTCGAAGAGAAGATCAGCATACTTTCCAGTTTCTCGGAGAGTATGCGCGCCAAGGGTCTCGGTGCAGTCCTGCGCGTGGTTGAGCTGCGTGTTGGCAAGATCCCCCCTGCCATCATGGCAATGCTCGAAACAGAAGACCAGCAGTTTGTATTTCTCCAACGTGTCGCTTTGATCGAAGGTAAGGCGATAGCCCTGCTTTCCTCCTACCTGCCAGCGCGGCTTGTGCCGGGACTTGAGGCGCTGGATTTCAACGGCCGATCACTGTATAGCACATTGGAAGAGCGCTACGGTATTGTGCTGGCACGGGCCGAAAGCACGATTGAAGTAGTACGCTGTCGTGGCGCTCAGTCAACCATACTCGGTATTCCAGCAGGAACGCCGATGCTGCAAGTGGAGGGTAAGACATATGACGTAAGAGACCAGTTCATCGAATTCTCGCAGGTGCTCTATCGAGCCGACCGTTTCCGTTTCACCATCGAAAGCTTCCGGCGGGATGATCGTGTATTGCACCTGATCGGCGCGCCGGACAAAGAGGAGGGCACACGACCATGAGTAAGGCTTCTTCAGCCAGCAGTCAAGGCGAGATGTTTCTGCGTAATGCGACCGGGCTACGACGAGAAGTATCGCTGCTTGACGCTTTTATTATGAACACCTTCGGCATGAATATTGCCGTCGGGGCCGTTTTTCTATTCCTGCAGGCACCCGCGTATTTCCCACAGGGCAATATGCTGGTTGCGGTGATCATCGGCACCCTGCTGATGGCATTTACACTTTTGTGGGTATACTCAACTTTTGCGGCCGCCATGCCTCGATCTGGCGGTGACTATGTATACGTAAGCCGCACATTACATCCCTTTCTGGGCTGGTTGTTGGGTTGGAGCCAGGGGATGTGGCTGATCTTTTTCTGGATCGGGTTTAACGCCTGGTTCGCCCTCACTTTTGCCTTGCCAGTTGCATTTTCTACCATCGGGGCCGCTACCGGGCAAAGCGGCTGGATTAATCTGAGCAATAATTTGCTGGCATCCTTCCCGATACTGGGTATCACGACGCAGTGGTGGGTCATTTTCATCGGTCTATTGATCAATATCGGCTTCGCTGTGCTGCTGATCCTGGGCGGCCAGAGTTTTTGGCGCTGGCAAAAGTTGTTCTTCCTCTTCGCAGGCGGCAGTATTGTACTGGCGTTCCTGCTCCTGGTGTTTGGCGGCGGCCATATCGCGAGCGCCTGGAACAGCTTTGCACTCCAGCACAAGGGGCTGACGTTCAACCAGGTGATCCCGACAGCAGTGAAGAATGGCTACGTATTACCCGGTGGGTTCAGTCTGAGCCAAACATTGCTCATGCTGCCCTGGGTGTTTTTCGTGGTGGGCTATGCACAGGGTTCTGCCCAGATCGGCGGCGAGGTCAAACGTGCCTCTCGCTCTCAGTACCTCGCCATGGTCGGCGGGGTCTTGGTTAACGGGGCGGTGCTGGTGCTGCTTGTGATTGCCTTCTCGCAAGCTGTTGGCATCAACTGGATTGGAAGCGTCGGTTATCTCTCCATTAACAATGCCAGTCTACTCAACTTGCCAGGCAACTTATCACCGAGCTTTAACTTTATCGTCAGCCTGCTCACGGGTAACGTGCTGGTTCCACTTATCATCGGGATCGGCTTTATATTCTGGGCACTGATGGGAACGCCTCTCTCCGAACTGCAGGCTACGCGCTACATGCTGGCATGGGCGGTTGACCGCATGATTCCTGCCCCGTTAGGCGACGTTAGCGAGCGTTTTCACTCTCCGGTCAAGGCCATCATCTTTTGCACGGTGACCGGGACGCTCGCGCTGATCGCACTGGTGACCGTGCCGCAGGCCAGTCTGCTCGGTGCTTTGCTGGCGCAGATTGCCGCCTTTATCCTGGTATCGATCGCCGGTATTGCCTTCCCCTATCGCCTGCGACACGTGTGGGAATCGGCAGGCGGACACAAGCTCTTTGGGATTCCTACTGTCACGCTGGCCGGTATAGGTGGCGCGATTGTCCTCGGCAGCCTGATGCTGATATTCATCTTCAATAGCACGATCAACTCGACCTTTGGTGTGACGGCAAGACTGTCCCTCTCATTCATGATCGGTGTCATTGTGGTGGGTATCATCTGGTATGTCGCCACGTACTTCTTGAATCGCGTCCGGGGTGTCGACATCGGATTAGCGTATCGTGAGATCCCACCGGAGTAATTGGCACATGGCGATGGAAACGAGCGAGCGTGGCGAGATGCACGGGCTACCCGCATCTCGCCCACGTGTTATCGTGGTGGGCAACCTGACCATTGATGACGTGGTACTGCCCGACGGTGCAACTCAGATGTCCAGCCTGGGAGGAAATAGCCTGTATACGGCGCTTGGCGTGCGGCTCTGGCAGCCGCGCACCGGGCTGGTGACGCGCCGGGGTGAAGATTTTCCACGAGAGCTCACAGCCGCGCTGCATGCTCTGGGTATTGCGACGAAGGGAGTGGTCGATATTCCGGGACCCACCGTGCGTAACTGGATAGTCTATGAGACCAATGGTGAGCGGCACTGGCTCTATCGCACCCCACGCGAGCGATCTCGCGAGGTGGCTGTACAGCCAGGCGACCTGCCGGTTGAGTGGCTGGAGGTGGAACCGCCGCCGGTGGTGCATATTGCAGCCATGCCGCTGGATGCTGCTGAGGCCATCGTGGATACGCTACGGCGCATCTCTCCTCGCGCCATCATTACCTTAGATACGCACGAGGATTACGTCGTTGACTACCGGCAGCGACTGCGAGCGCTGGCGGCGAGAGTGGATGCTTTTCTGCCGAGCCGCTCAGAGTTAGCAGACCTGGTGGGCTACGACGACCCGCGCCGCGCCCTTGTGAGTCTCACAAGCCTCCCTACGCCAGTGATCGTGATCAAGATGGGAGCGGAGGGTGCGCTGGTCTGGGATAAAGCGAAGGGGACATTGCACGAGGCAGGTGTTTCACGTGGCCCGGTGGTGGACGTTACAGGGGCCGGCGATGCGTTCTGTGGCGGTTTTGCTGCCGGGTTGTCGCTTGGATTTAGCCCGGTGGAGTCAGCCCAACGCGGCACCGTCGCTGCTTCCTACGCAGTGGCGGGCTTCGGCTCCATGCGACTGGCCCGGGTTGATCCCGCCGAAGCGCAGGCTCGCATGCTCACCGACCCTCCAGTAGTGCATCTGCTGCCCGCGCCAACTTCACTCGCGCAAGTCGAGGTTCCGGGAGCGGATCGAGGAATCAGCAGTTCTGTGGACGTGATGCGCGAAGAGATCGCGATGATCCCGGAGCTAATGGCGGAACAGCTTGAGATGCTGGCCGGCCCGCTCCGCAGCTTAGCTTACGAATTGAACACCGGAGGAATGGAACATCTCTACCTGGTTGGGTGCGGGGATTCGGCTTTTGCAGGAGCAGCAACGGCTCTCGCCTTCCAGAAACACACAGGGATTCACGCCGAGGGCGTACATGCGCTTGACCTGGCCCGTTACCGCGTGCGCTATCTGCCAGAGCGCAGCGCAGTTGTTTGTATTTCCTTTTCCGGCAGGGTGGGCAGAACGATTGAGGCGGCTATACAGGCGAGACGATTCGGTCACCGGGTGCTTGCGCTTACAGGCAATCCGGACTCGCCATTAGCCAGCGAGGCAACCGACGTCATCACGCTGTCCGTGCCGACACTGGGCTACTCTCCGGGAACAAGCACGTATCTTGCCATACTGGGCGCGCTGCTTGAACTCGCTGTTGTGTGGGGTGAGGTGCGTGGAGGCGATACGACGAGGGCCATGACCCTCCTGGGGCACGCGCCCGACCTTGCCCGGCAGACGCTCGCAGAGGTGAATGAACCCGTACACAGGTTGGCTGAGCGGGTCGCAAAGCACGATTGGGTGACCTTTCTCGGTGGCGGGCCTAACCTGGCAACGGCACACTTCGGGGCCGCCAAGCTTTTCGAGGGGCCGCAGAAGCTGGGTGTGGCTACGAACATCGAAGAGTGGGCGCACGAGGAGTACTTCGTGAGCGGTCCTGGGACGCCGGTTTTGTTGATTGCCCCATCTGGCGCCTCCTTCGACCGCGCCTGCGAGATTCTCTCCGAACTGAACTTCATCGGTGCCAACCCGGCGTTCATTGGTGACGCGAGGCCGCCGGTCGCACCTGGTACGTTTATTCCGCTGGCCCCGGGCCTGCCGGAGGAGTTCTCACCACTGCTGGCTGCGCTGCCGCTTAGCCTTTTCGCTTTCTACCTGGCCGGCATAAGCGGCCAGGAGCGTTTTGAGTTTCCCGGCCCGGAAGCGGCGCAGGAGCACTACGAGACAATTCACAGGGTCACACAAGGAGAGCCGGCATGAGCGACGATATGCAAGTGAATGAGAATAAGCAACCTGCGGAGATCGGGCTTGAGATCGCTGTCCTCGGGTCCGCGCGGCTCACAGAAAACGACGAATGGTGGGCACAAGCCTACAAACTGGGCGCACTGCTTGCTAAAGAAGGTTATGTCATCGTGACCGGGGGATACGGTGGCCTGATGACAGCAGCCAGCCGGGGAGCGCACGAGGCAGGCGGTCGAGCGATCGGGCTGCCCATGCAGCACTGGACAGGTATAGCGCCGAATCCGTGGAATGCTGACTTGCGCTGGTCTAGCAACTATGGTACTCGCTTGAACTATATCCTGCGCTGTGACGCAGTTATTGCCTTACCAGGTGGGGTTGGAACGCTCTCAGAGATGGCGATAGCCTGGTCGGCGAGCCAGACCGAAAGACGCGCTTTGCCACTCGTTCTGCTCGGCGATTGCTGGCTGCAGGTCATCAAGGCCGTTCGCGAGAACCTGGTGGTGAGCGATGTAGACTTCAACCTGCTGCGATTTGCGGCAAGTCCAGAAGAAGCGGTGCGAGAGCTGCAGGCAGGATTGCAGGATAAGCGGATCGGACCAGGACCGCACGGCTAATGCCTGCGATACCTGATGAATGTTGACGACCGAATGGGGTAATCATATCCATTGAGGTGCTTGCGGCCCAGGGTCCTGTAGGGACAAGGGGCGGGGTGGAGTGGATGAGGAGGCCTTGTGCTTGTCCTGGTTGGGGTGCGACCTATTTGCTCCACGCAGTCCCCACTGGATCGCGTTGCCACCAGGACAAGCACAAGGCCCCCACCCTGCCCCACATCCGCACCTTGTCCCTACAGGACCCCATTCGGTCGTCAACATTCATCAGGAGAGGGGCAGACACATTCCCGGTTTTGGTCGTCAACATTCATCAGGGTGGATGAAAAAGTTGTAGGCAAACGGGCGTAAGGAAGGGTGTGTAGGGCCGATATAAAGGAGTAGTATCTTGAGTTTCAAATCCTTTTATGCCTCCGATATTCATGGGTCAGAACTGCTCTGGCGGAAGTTTACTAACGCCGCCAGTTTTTATGGAGTCGAGGTCCTGATTATGGGTGGAGACATCGCCGGTAAAGCAGTCGTTCCCATTGTGAGGCGAAACACTTCCTTTTATGCTCCAGCGGTCACCGGGGAACAGGCATTTACAGAAGATCAATTGCCTGCTTTAGAGCGTCGCATTCGCGATCTCGGCCAGTATCCATATCACATGACAGAAGATGAGCTGGCGGCGGTGCAGAATGACCAGAGCGCGATAGATGCGCTCTTTCTCCAGATCATGATAGAGACGCTGGAGCGCTGGCTCCGGTTAGCCGAGGAACGGTTACGAGGCAAGGGAGTACGGCTATACGTCATGTTGGGAAACGATGACGAGCCGGCACTGCGCGAAGTCTTAGCGAGATCATCGATCGCGGTGGACCCTGAAGACCATGTCGTCGAACTGGGTGAGGGTTTTCAGATGATCTCCTGTGGCTTTGCGAACCCAACTCCATGGCATTCGCCACGGGAGATGCCAGAGGAGGAGCTACAGCGCCATCTCGAGAAACTGGCGGGTCAGCTAGTGGAACCGGCCAGGTCTGTCTTTAACCTGCATGTTCCCCCCATTCAGACGGCTATCGATACTGCCCCTGTCGTCGATGAGAACCTGAGTCCCGTTATCCAGGGCGGCTCTGTACTGATGGGGCCTGCCGGGTCGAAAGCTGTGCGCGCCGTGATCGAGGAATACCAGCCGCTGGTTGGGCTGCATGGCCATATTCACGAGTCTCGAGGTACTGCTAAGATCGGGAAGACCGTGTGCATTAATCCAGGGAGCGCGTATGGCGAGGGGGTCTTACACGGCGCGCTGCTTGAACTGGATAAAAGGAAAGGGCTGAAGCGGTATCAACTGACATCGGGGTAGTATCTCTGGGGTTGTGAGTATTACGGCATTTAGAACGTACTTGTAGCAGGGATTTACCGACAACACCCTTGCCGAAGTGCCGATAAACAGCTTGAAGTCCATAGTAATACTCGATTCAGGATACTGTTATGATTTTGCGCCTGCTACCTGTAATACGAATGTGCAGCTATAACATGTACCGGCAAGGGGCGATGCTGGCACCAATCCGTCTCACCAACGCTGGTTCTTGCCCGTCTCGGCAACGCGACTGCGTCGCTACCGCTGCGCGGTCAGCCGAGACGAAAGGCACTGCGCTGTTCTTACCCGTTCTGCCAACGCCGCTGCGCGGCTACTGCTGCGCAGTCAGGCAGAACGAAAGGCAGCTACCCTGCGGGTCAGGTGAGACGCAAGGAGAAGCATCCCCACTCCACTCCACTCCACCCCCGCCCCTACGCGGCTTATCGAGCCTTCATGATAATGCAGCAGGACACCCTGCCGGTACCTGGTCAACGAGAATCCTCCTTTGCCTGGGCATGGCGCTCGTGCTCGCCTTCTTTGTCTCTCCTGGACGAGCATCGGCCCATACGCTAGATACAACAAAAACCTCTGCAGGACAACCGACACTGCAAATGGTTGTGGGTTTTGATGATAACTCCAGGCTTGACTACTGGACACCAGCGTGGATTACATTGAGCAACGCTGGACCCGATTTCAAAGGTGTCCTTACAGCCACAACATACGCAAACGCGAGAGTAGTAGCCACTAACACTCTGCCGTGGAGTTACAAGCAGCCTGTGGTATTGCCGCATGGCGCACAGAAACAGATCACCATCTATGTGCCTTTCTATGAAAGCCCATCCGTCCCACTGGGCGTTGTAGCAACACTGAGCGACAACAACGACAAAGTGATCGCCACGCAAGCAGTCGCACCTTTCACGTTAGACCAGGGCTCTCCCCTCATTGGAATACTCTCCAATCAGACCGCACAGGGCGCGGTGATCACCCCTCTCAGTGCGGTTTCGCTCCCCGATCCGACCAGGTCTATCCAGGTGGCAGCCCTGGATGCGAGCACGCTGCCAGACATGGCAGAGGCCCTGGGCAACTTTGACGTCATCGTACTGGATGACTTTAGCACGAGCGCGCTCAACCCTGCCCAACTCGCTGCCCTGCAGACATGGGTCAACCAGGGGGGCGCTTTGATCGAGGTTGGTGGCCCACAGTGGCAGCAGACACTTGCTGCCCTGCCACCTCAACTGTTACCGGTAGTGATCAATGGCACAGGCACACTCCCGGCAGGTACCAACCTTTTGCCTGCCGGTGGACCGACCATAGCAGAAATCGAGCCACGAGCGGCCCCTGGTACGCTTCAGAAATCTATACCGACCAGTACCGCGATCCTGCCTGGGAAAGATGACGCCAGGCAGCAGGCGTTTTCCAGTCTTGAGACCGTACTAGCATCTGGCACCACCCCTTTAATCGTGCAGGCACACCAGGGACGGGGGATCATCTGTTATCTTGCCTTCGACCCGGCAAGCGAGCCTTTTGTCAACTGGCCCGGGACGATCGCGCTGTGGAAAGGCCTGCTTTTGCGTACGCTTGGCGACCAGGCGCTCATTCCCAATATCATCCCTCGATACAACAATGAACCCGGACAAACGATTTTGCGCGGAGGATTATGGCAAATCCTGCAGCCTAGCACGCTTTTTCCAATCTGGGAACTGCTCTTTTTGCTACTCGGCTATATAATCTTAATTGGGCCGGTACGCCTTTTGATTGTGAAACGACTGAAACTCCCCACCTGGAGCTGGCGTATCGTACTAAGCGGTGTCGTTGTCTTTTCTCTGCTCACCTATGGGCTTGCCAACTATCAAAAAGGAGCATCCATCAACAGCATCTCTATTATTCAGCTCAACCAGGGCGGGCAGTTTGCGCATGTGACGACATTTTTCAGCGTATCCACTCCTGGTCAGGGTGATTTCCAGCTACATATCCCTGCCAGAACCCTGGCGCAGCCAGTAACAGATTCACCTTTTCAAGGTGACAGCAGGGTTTTAAATAGTGATTACCACCCCGCCTTTACGGTTGGGCAGAACGAGACAGATGTACACCTGCCGGATGTCGGTTCATGGTCACTGCGTGGCATCGTTTCAGAGGGGGATCAAAAACTCGGTAGTGGCTTGCTCTCCGGCCTGGCGCTGCGCAATGGCTCCCTTGTAGGAACCGTGACAGATACGCTTGATACCTCTCTCAGCGATGTGTATATCTTGATGCCGCACAGCTTTGCCTATATTGGGAGACTCCCGGCGGGGCAGGCCCAACAGGTGAACGTGCCGCTGCATAGCTCGACGCTTAATAGCGCCAGCACTCTCGCCGACCAGATTGCCAGGGACAATCACCTGCCAGTGCCTTATTTCCCGTACACTCATGGCTCACAGCCGCAGAATGATTTCCAGCGTCACCTGGCAATCTTATCGGCCCTCAGCGGAGAAGGCTTTTCCTACACTAACTGCAGCGGTCCTTGCAGCACTTCTGCCATTATTAGCGAACACCTGATAACCACCCCCTCGTCCTCTGGGCCGAAAGGGATCCCGTTGGATGGCAGCGATCCATTACTGGTTGCAGGAGCGCCGGCAACCTTAATCGGCTGGGCTGACCAGCCTGTTGATGCGGCAAACGGTGTTACCATCAATGGTGCCAGCGCTGGCGGCACCCACGACGAGTTTATACAGGTTCCGCTCAACATCGATTTCTCCGGGACAATTCCTGCCGGCTTTATCCCTGGCCAGGTTATCGATGCGCAGGGCAATGGAGAGCAGATCATCTCTCCCGATGTGTATAGCATGAAAACGGGTAGCATCACCTTTGAATTCACGTTACCCGGTATAGATAATTTGCAGATCAACACGATGACGATTACCGAGCCATTCCTTGGTCAACCTGCTCTGGACAGCAATCATGTGCAAGTACGCCTCTATAATTGGGTTACGGGTTCCTGGGATACCATTGCTCTCGATAGCTTCACCTTTACAACAGAGAACATCAGGACGTACACTAATTTAGACGGACATGTATTGTTGCAAGTAGTTAATCAGAATGCGTCGCTGGGGGCAATTTTATTTGTCAAACCCTCGCTAGGCCTGGATTCTGCCAAAAATTAGGGGTTACGGCGCAAGATCACCCTCAGCCATACAGCGGTGTGCTCGATCTTATTCCGACCGGAAACGTGCCTTGAAATGGGTCTTGCCAACGACGCTACGCGTCTACGGACTGCGTCCGTCAGGCAAGACCAAAGGAAGTACTGCGTCCTTCTTGGAAGCCAGCTTGTCAACGAACTGCGTTCTTCTTGTTAGGCAGCTTGTCAACGAACTGCGTTCTAGCTACGCTCAGACAAGCTGCAAGGAGTGCGCTTCGCTCAGACAAGCTGCAAGGAGTGCGCTGCGCTCAGCCGGTCGGAGAGGTAGTACACGACAGGAAAGACTTGAGAGCATGCTAGATAGTAATCGTCATCACTTAGCCCTGGCCGGATGTTGTCTCGTGTTTGTCCTGCTTATCCTGATCGCTCCCACACGAGCGCAGGCGCACGCGGTTAGAGGTGGGCCTTCGCTCCAGGCAAATGCCGGTTTTGAGACCCGCTATCGCGATGAGAACTGGGTTCCCGTGCAGGTTACCCTCCACAATAATGGACCGGATTTCAGCGGCACCCTATCGCTCTCGGCATCCAGCTTCCAGTACCTGGGACAAAGCAATCCGAGCACGCCCTCAAATTACCAAATGCCTATTTCCCTGGCTAACGGTGCTCGGAAGCAGGTGACAATGTATGTGCCGCTTTATTTCGACGCACAAAGCGTCGCGGTGAATTTGCTCGATGGTAGTGGCAATGTCATCGGGTCCCAGGCGGCTATGCTCAATCCGCTCTCGCCGGGGGAAATTTTCGTCGGCATCCTTTCCGATCAGAGTTCGGGCTTTGGGCCGCTCAGCAGCGCGCCCTTGCCCGATCAGACCGGTTCAGTCGCGATAAACTTTCTGAATGCGAGCACAATGCCCACGGTGGCAGCGGTACTTAAGAACTTCGACGCTATCGTGCTGGATAACTTTACGACGGCTAACCTGAGCGCGGCGCAATTGGCCGCGTTGCAGACCTGGGTTAATCAAGGTGGAACACTCATTCTGGCCGGTGGTCCCGAGTGGCGCCGCACGCTGGGCGTACTACCTACGGGTTTGCTACCGGTGACGGTGAATGGCACGACGACCATACCGCCAGGTACCTCCCTCTTGCCCCTGGGTGGACCCAGGGTGGGGCGCACCGGGCAAAACAATGTGCCTGAAACGGTTCAATCTCCCGTTACAATCAGTACGGCAACGCTGGCACAAGGAGACCCCGGCAAGAGCGAGGTTGTCCTGGCATCCCACACGGCGCCATTAATTGTACAGGCACACCAGGGACAGGGAACTATTCTTTACCTTGCCTTTGATCCTACGCTCACACCCGTCCTCGGATGGCAAGGAGCCGGCGTTCTCTGGGAAGGTCTCCTGCTGCGCAGCATGGGCGACCGGCTTCTTGCGCACTATGGTAGTTTCCCTGGCACCGGCAACAGTGTACCGGAGCAGCCGCTTTTAGCTTACAGGATGAGCACGTTGTTACAATCGCTGCTGCCGGGCACAATCCCTTTCCCCTGGTGGACGCTTGCCATATTGCTCGCCGGCTATATTCTGGTACTTGGACCAATGCGTCTGTTGTTCTTAAGGCTACTGAAACGCCGCGATTGGAGCTGGCGCATTGCACTGAGCAGCATGGTCATCTTCTCTTTGCTCAGCTACGGACTTGCTTACAAAGAGAAAGGCACGTCCATTTTGAGCGATAGCATCACAATAGCTCAGCTTGGCCAAAACGGATCACCTACCTCTGTTACAACCTATGTGGGCGTATTCGTACCTAACGAGGGTAATTTTCAGGTCCATATCTCCGGCAATGGCCTGGTACAGCCATCACCCGATAACTTACCCTCCTTTCAGGGTCAACCCATCAATCCGACCGCAGGATCGCCTGCTACGATTGCGCCGGCACAAAACGGAAACGATGTAAACTTGCAAGACGTTACTATCTGGACGTTGCATGCTATCCTCTCGCAGCAAGACCGGCAGGTACACAAAGGCCTGGTTTCCGAGTTGACGATTCAAAATGGCTCCCTCGTAGGCACAGTAACGAACACGCTTGGTTATGCGCTCAGCGATACCCTCGTGTTGACACCCAACGATGCGTTCAGACTGGGAAAGCTGGCGGCGGGAGAAACGAAACACATCCGGTTTAAGTTGAGCAGCATACCGCTACCTGCCAACCAAACCCTCGCGAACCTGGTTGCCCTGAACACAAATTCACCTGATTTCACCGCTCTGCCGGCACAACCCGCGAACGCGTGGCAGCGTCACCTGGCAATGCTCTATGCGCTCGATGGCGAAGGTTTCTACGGATCCCCATCCTCCTCCCCCCTGCCGTGCACAGGCCAGTGCAATCCACTTTTACCACTCTTGCCAGCTCCGCTGGGCATCAATCCTGTAACTACCAGCAGTGGGACAGCGGTCAGTAGTATTCTACCTACTCCTGGCTGGGAATTCACGTCTACAAGGGTCACCGACCCGCTGCTCGTGCCTGGCTCAGCGGCTACTTTGATCGGTTGGGCTGAGAATCCATTGGACGCGAGTGATAGTGTGACCATCAACAATATCAATCCGGGGGGAGTCCATGAGACGCTCATCCAGGCACCACTCACTGTCAACCTCGCAGGTTCGCTAAATCTCCCGCCCAATTTCATTAAGGGACAGTTGATCGATACCGAGGGCAGCAGCGTACAGCTCCGGTACCCAGGTGTCTATGCAATGTCAATCGGAAGCATAACTTTTGAATACGCAGTGCCTGGCATGAGCAATTTGCGCATCAGTGGTCTGACCATAACAGAACCACCTGACATTAATGCCGAAGCCCCGGGAGTCGGTTCGTCCGTGGATACCAATTCCCTACCCTTTCGCCTGTACAATTGGCGTAGCAATTCCTGGGACGCCTTCTCGCTCAGCCAGGACACCTTTACAACGAACAATGTTAGTGCGTACATTGGCCCGGGTGGACGTGTCTTGTTGCAGTTTGCTAACCAGGACAGCTCACTCGGTACATTCGCAGTCGGCAAGCCGTCGCTCAACCTGCAAGGGATTGCTTTAGGCAGCCCGCCTGCGAACACTTAGCGTAGTCAAGGGCCTGTGAATTATGCAGTTGCCTACTTTTTGGGAACATTCACAGACCCTGGCGTAGTCAAGGGGAGCGTGTACAATAGAACTATGATCAAAATTCAGCACGTCTATAAACAGTATCGCTCGGTGCATGCGCTGGAGGATCTCAGTCTGGAGATACCGCAGGGAGCTATTTATGGCTTGATTGGGCCGAACGGCGCAGGTAAAACTACCCTGCTGCGCATATTGGGAGCATTAATCACACCTACTATGGGCCAGGTCTGGTATGATAGCGAAGAGATCACCCAATCGCCCGGAGCAATACAGCGTAAAGTGGGGTATATGCCGGACTTCTTCGGCGTCTACCCCGACCTGACTGCGGCGGAATATCTTGAATTTTATGCAGGTATACACGGCGTTTCACGCCGCAAGCGCGCCAGTATTGTTACGGACCTGCTCGAACTGGTTGACCTCACACCAAAACGGGATGTCCCTGTCGAGACGCTATCCCGTGGGATGAAGCAGCGCCTGTGCCTGGCACGTGCGCTGATACACGATCCCGAGGTGCTGCTGCTTGATGAGCCGGCCTCGGGGCTTGATCCGCGAGCCAGGGTGGAGTTTCGCGAACTACTGCGGACATTGCAGGGTATGGGTAAAACCATTCTCATCAGTTCGCATATCCTGCTCGAGCTGGCAGAGATGTGTAGCGACATCGCCATTATTCGAGCGGGGCAACTGGTCATAGCGGGGGACGTTGAGCATGTCACGCACAGCCTGGGCGGAGGACAGCAAATTGAGGTGCGCGTTTTGGAGCGAGCTGCAGATGCCCGGCAGTTGCTCAAAGAAATGCCAGAAATCAACAATGTGTCGCATGAGAATGGCGACGGTGAAGTTATCCACGCCGAATTCAGCGGCGATCATCGATCTCTCCATCGTATCCTTGAAGCGCTCATGTCACACGAAATACCCGTTGTTTCGTTCGCGCCACGCAAAGCTGCTGACCGGCTAGAAGAAGTTTACATGAGCATTACGGAAGGAGTTAGCTCTATATGACGTTTGCAGCACTACTTACCAAAGAACTGCGCTCGCGCCTGCGCCGCGAACGTTTTGTCTGGGTCATCATCGCCTATTTGTTCGTGCTGGGGCTGCTAGGCATTGGCTTCCTCCAGCGAGAAAATGCACTCGGTGGTGGCTACCAGGGTTTCCTGCTCAGCCAGATTGGAGCGCAACTCTACGCCCTGCTCTCATTCGTACAACTCTTCTTGATCGTCTTTATTGCGCCCGCGTTTACTTCTACCTCCATTAATGGAGAGAAGGAGCGACAGACCTATGATCTGCTGCTGTGCTCTAAGCTCTCCGCCTTCTCGCTGCTCGCGGGAAAACTGATTGCGGGGTTGGCTAATGTACTCCTGCTGATTGCCGCATCTATTCCACTTTTCAGCCTCGTTTTCTTCTTCGGAGGAGTTGCTCCAACGCAGATTCTCACTACGCTGCTTGTTTTTGTGATGACCGCCCTGGTAGTAGGGACTTTTGGCCTGTTTTGTTCGACCATCCTGCGTCGTCCCACCATATCCACGGCGGTGGCCTATACGTTCTCTGTCCTCTGGATGTTCTTGTACTGGATAGTATACTTTCTAGCCCAGGGAAGCTCAACCTCTAGCACCCCTCGATTTACATTGAGCCAGTGGTTGAATGTCTCGAATCCAATCTCAGCCCTGAATAGTACTTTGAGCGCCGGTCAAGGCGGAGTCACTACTTTTCTGTTGTTTCGTCTACACCTTGCTCCCTGGCTGGCCTATACGCTGGTGTGCCTTGTAGTAACCATCTTTTTGTTTCTTCTGAGTGCTGTGTTCGTCAAGCCAAACTCACTTGCCCGCTTTCTATCCTGGCTCCGGCAACTGAGTAAGGAATTTCAACCATCGAAAGGCTAGAGAATTATGGCAACCGTTGTACCTACGGCAATCGTCCAGGGAGCTGGTGATGGTCACCAGCTGACCAAAGCCCTACAATCGTGGCGCAAGCGATTATTGTTACAGCAGGTGCTGCGCTGGGCAGAAAATGGTGTCATTACGGGGCTGATAGTTGCATGTCTTCTATTACTCGTCTCGCGCTTTACTCCCTGGGGAGCTGTCTCCTATTGGGCATCTGGCGTTGCCATAGCTGCCCTGCTCGGCGCATTGGGAGCGGCATTGTGGTATCGTCCTTCCTTTGCTCACAGCGCACGCCTGGTTGATACGCGATTATCATTACACGATCGCTTGAGTACAGCCTGGGAACTGCGTAACAATTCAGCCCCCCTCTCCGTACTACAACGAGGTGATGCACTCAAGCAACTGAGTAAGCATAGACCCTCAGCAGCGGTCTCTCTCCGGCCACGGCGTATGCGATTGATTTCAATCGGTATAGTCGCCGTCGCTCTCGCTCTGCTCTTCTTGCTGCCCAATCCGATGAATACTGTGCTCCAGCAGCAGGCTGCTTTCCAAGCCTCTCTGGCCAGGCAGATAGCGGCCATCAAACAGGAGCGCACGGCAATCGATGGCCAGTCGTCGATTTCAGCGCAGGAACGCGCCATGATCGATAAAATCTTGAGCCAGGCTTTAGCCAGGCTGCAACAGGCAAAAAACGGAACACAGGCACAGCAGGCCCTTGCCCAGGCGCAGGCACAGCTCGATCAACTGCGTGACCCACAGGCTAGCAATAAAGCCCAGGCTCGTGCGGCCGCCAGTTCGTCATTACAAGACAGTTCCAATACTAATTTGAGCGCTGCAGGCAAAGCGCTTGCAACGGGAGACAGCCAGGGTTTGGGCACTGCGCTTCAGAAGCTCGCATCCCAGGTAAATAATATGACCCCCGCACAGCGCGCGCAACTGGCACAGCAGATTGAGCAGTCGGCCAGTCAGGCACTCGGTAACCCTCAGCTCAATGCTGCCCTGCACCAGCTTGCCAAGGCCGTTGCTGACAATAACCCTGGAGAGATTTCCGACGCCGTTAAAGCTCTCGAGGCCGCTGCCGCGCAGGATAGCGCTAACCAGAACACGAACAACAGTATCAACCAGGCGTCTCAGACGCTGCAAAATGTAGCCAATGCGCTCGCGTCATCTACAGATAACAGCACTAGCCAAAACCCCAGTCAAAGCCAGACGTCAGCTCAGGGGCAGAATCCCGGACAAGGCCAGGCCTCCGGCCAGGCGCAGAATCCCGGACAAGGTCAGAGCAACATCCCGAGCCAGTCGAATAATGGCTCTGGCGCGCAAAATAATACCGGGAACAAATCGGGGAAGAACGAACAGGTAGACATTCCAGGGCAGCTTGGCACGGGCACAAGCACGGCGGACGGCAACGGAGGCAACGGTCAAGTTCAGCCCGGGACGGCCGTTCCTTACTCGCAAGTCATTGCAGACTACGAACAAATGGCTCACGAGGCCATTGATAATAGTAACATACCTCCAGATTTAAAAAATCTTATTCAGGGCTACTTCAATTCGTTAGAAGGGCAGAAATAACAGCATGGCAAAAAAAGGTGAGGGCACTTCAGCACAGACCGGGGTTGAGCCGGAAGTGCAGCTTGAAAATCTCGGTGAACAAAATGAGATTGATGCTGCGATTTCTGATACTGGTGCGGTTGGAGAAGGCCCTGGCGAGGCTGATATTGAAGAATTTATGAATATCGCCCAGCAGTTGGAAAACGAACTCTGCTCTATTGTTGTCGGGCAGGAACGTGTTATCAGGGAACTGCTGCTGGCTTTACTTGCTGGTGGTCATGTCTTGCTAGAAGGGGTACCTGGTCTCGGCAAAACATTGCTTGTACGTACACTATCCGACGCGCTCACGCTGAAATTCGCACGCATCCAATTTACACCAGATTTGATGCCGGCCGATATTGTCGGTACAACCATCGTCACCGAGCAATCAGACGACAACGCTGCAGGGAGCCGGCGTATCTTTAGTTTCCAACCAGGCCCCATCTTTGCCAACATTGTACTGGCCGACGAAGTAAACCGTGCTACACCCAAGACACAATCGGCTCTGCTCGAGGGGATGCAGGAACACACCGTCAGTGTGGGAGACGCGACGCGCCCCCTGCCCCGGCCATTCTTTGTGCTGGCAACACAGAACCCGCTGGAGATGGAGGGCACCTATCCGCTGCCGGAAGCCCAGCTTGATCGCTTCTTGTTCAAAGTGCTCGTTCGTTTCCCGAATGCCAAAGACCTGATACGTATTATCGACACCACCGTTGGCACGCAGGCTCTCCGGGCTAAACAGGTCGCTTCTGGGGAACAGTTGCTGCAGTTAATAGAGACGGCCCGCGCTGTTCCGGTAGCAACGCACGTCAAAGAGCACGCGGTACGCCTGCTCCTGGCAACACATCCAGACCAGGAGGACGCGCCCGAACAAGTCCACAAATACGTTCGCTACGGTGCCAGCCCGCGTGGCCTGCAGGCGCTCATCCTGACGGGTAAAGTCCGTGCTTTGCTCGAAGGCCGCTATAATGTTGCCCTGGAGGACTTGCAGGCCGTTGCTTTCCCCGCGCTGCGCCACCGAATCATCCTTAACTTCGACGGCCTGGCCGATGGGATCACTCCAGAGGATTTGATTGAGACGATCATCGAGGAGACCTAGAGGGCCTGGCACCCCTTGCGGGTGCCACTACATTTCACCTCTCAATTGAAGGTGGTCAGATTATTAGTGCGTAGATCTTCCCTTTTTAAACGATGTAACACCGCGATACAACGGACACAAGTGATACAAACGATACAAATGTTACAAACTTTGGTAACACACTAAGGCAGGAGGCGATTACGTTGGTCAACGAGAGCAGCACGGCGCGGTTCCCTTTGGACGCAGGTACGCTACAACGCCTGGATAACCTGGCGCTTATCACGCGCAAATCGAAGGCTACAGGGCGGCCAGGACGTCGCCGGTCCCCGCTCGCAGGCTCATCGATGGAGTTTGCAGACTACCGTCGCTACGCCCCGGGCGACGACTTCCGCCGCATCGATTGGCGAGCGTATGCGCGGCTGGAGCGGCTCTTCCTGCGTATATTTGAAGCCGAGGAAAACCTGACGGTAACGATGCTCATCGATTGCTCCGAATCCATGCAGTATGGGAGACCAGCGAAAGCCTCTCTTGCAACCGCCCTGGCGGCTGCATTAGCATATATAGCACTTAAATGTGAAGATAGCGTCATCGCCGGTGCGCTCACAGACCGGCTGGCGGCACATCGCCGTGTAGGCAGTGGCAAACATGCTATCTGGGCGGTCGGCGAATTTCTCAGCCGCTTGCCACAATCCGGCGCAACCGACTTGAATCGTGCGCTGTTTGATCTCGGCAGGGTAGTGAAGAGCCCGGGGCTGACCATTGTGATCTCAGATTTTCTGGCACCAGGGGGCTACCAGACCGGGCTACGCGCAGTAAGCCAGTTACGCCAGGAGGTGGCACTCGTGCAAATCCTCGCACCGGATGAGATCGAGCCTGACTTACAAGGTGACTGGCACCTGCGCGATAGCGAAGGATCAGGCAGCGTCGATATCAGCAGCACACCAGGTGTACTACAGGCATACCGGCAGCGACTGCTCACATTTATGCAAGAACTGGCCTCGTTTGCTCATGCTCATGCTATGACATACGTCATGATTCCCAGCGATACTACTCTTACCGATGTTGTACAGAGGCTGCTCAGGCAGGTTGAGATAGTCAAATGAGAACATTGAAAGCCACACCTCCAACGATGCTGCGCATCTACCCTGCGGGTCAGGAGGTGTGATATGAGCCTACTTGTTCCGGCGGCACTCGCCTTTAGCATCATTATACCAGTGATCCTCCTGCTCTATTTCATGCGGCCCAAACGGCAAGAGCGGGTGGTTAGCAGCACGCTGCTCTGGCGGCAGGCGCTACAGGACCTGCAAGCAAGCCGGCCCTGGCAGCGCCTGCGTATCACACCGCTGCTCCTCCTGCAGATCCTGGCGGCGCTAGTGATCGTGCTTGTACTTGCACGGCCGGCAACCTTCATACGTAGCCCCATCGGGGGCAACACCATCATCATTTTACAGGCATCAGCCAGTATGCAGGCTACCGATGTATCTCCCAGCAGGTTTGATGAAGCTAAAAGCCTGATCGCGGATTTGATCGATGGGCTGGGTCCTGGTGACCAGCTCTCAATGATTTCGATGGCACGCACACCACAGGTGATGATTGCCTTCTCCTCAGATAAAAGCCAGCTTACTGCCGCGCTCCAGCGTACGAAAGTCACCAATCAGGATGCTGACCTCGAGCAGGCGCTCTCACTGGCGACATCGCTGGCTGCCGGCCACACAGATGCGCAGGTACTGGTCATCGGGGATGGCCATGTGCTGTCTTCTGATCAAACACTCGTGGCCCCCTTTGCGGTGCGCTACTTGCAAATCGGTACCGATGCCCCGAATGTCGCGTTTCTGGCGCTCGCCTCGCAAACTGTCCAGGGCCGTCTCGTCGCCCTGGCGCAAATCGCAAACTATAGTCACCAGCAGCGATCAATACCAGTCGAACTGTATGCTGATGGTAAGCTGGTAGGCGTGCAAACCGCCGTCCTGGCCGCCGGAGCCAGCGGAACGCTCGAATGGGGCCCATTGCCGCCAACGACCCTTTTGCTGCACGCACACATCATCTCTCAAGATGCTATGACGGTTGACCACGAGGCGTGGGCCGTTGCTGGTGGATCGATACATAGCCGGGTGCTGCTGGTAACCAGGGGCAATAGCTTTCTTGAAGCTGCGCTGCGTCTCCAGCCGGGTATCAACCTCTATGAAACGACCCCCGGTAACTATGTTGCAAACGCGGGCAATTATGACTTAACGGTGTTCGACGGCTTTGCGCCCTCGACTCTGCCGGCAGGCGACTTATTCTTCATCAACCCACCAACCGGCTCTTACATCTTCGGCAAGTCAGGTGCCGAGATCGATGTCAGTCACATCGGTGCAGGTGGCGACAACCAGAATCTGCTGAGCGAGGTTGATCTCAGCAGTATCCATGTGCTGCGTGTCAGTCACCGGATTACCCCTGCATCCTGGATGCAGCCGATCATTGTTACTCCCGAAACTCCGCTGCTGATCGCAGGGGAGCGGGAGAACCGGCGGATAGGGGCGTTGAGCTTTGACTTGCACGATTCTGACCTGCCCCTGCAGCCAAGTTTCCCCATCCTCATTTATAACCTGGTCAGCTGGTTCCTACCAGCTCCTGTGCCGGGCAATGGGCAGGTCGCCCCCGGTACGCCTATCACTGTTCAGACATGGTCGGGTGCACAGCGCGTAACGGTCAGCGGGCCAGGCCAACAACCGGTCACGGTTGCTCCCCCATTTCCGGTAACAGTCTTTGATCAAACGGATAGGACCGGCATCTACACTGTGACACAATATACACCGGACCAGGAGCGACAAGGAGCCTTCGCCGTCAACCTGTTTGACCCGTTACAATCGCAACTGGCACCGGCAGCCCAGCTTCCAATAGTACATAGCACACCTTTTAACCCGGGAGCGCCCTCTGTGCCTCGCGTATTGCGTGAGATCTGGCCCTGGATCGCAGCCTTTCTATTGCTGGTGCTTTGCGCGGAATGGTGGCTCTTTAGCCGCAGCTATACAATGCGAGGCGCTTCGATTCTGGAGCGTCCAGCGTCATCACGTAATGGCAGTCGCACTCATCAATTGCAACAATTTGGAGCGGTTGCCAGTCTACAAAACCAGCTAGTAACTCGTTTTAGAGCCGTGAGGAAGCGGGTTATCAGGGTGAGAAAACGCTTGAAGAGCAAGCCAGGAGCGAAAGGAAAGAGAAATGCTAGAATTTGAGCAGCCGCTGCTGCTATTGCTCTTAATCCCCATTGGCGTGCTGGTATTTCTCACCTGGCGACGTATGTCCCTGCCGTTTCCCGGAGCGCAGCGTTACATGATTCTGGCGAGCAGGCTGGCACTCTTCGTGTTAATCGTCTCGGCTCTGGCCGGAGCGGCGCTATCGCTGCCCATCTCGCGCCAGGCAGTTGTTTTTGTCGGTGATATCTCTGCCAGCACTTCGCCACAACGAGCTTTCATCGAACAATGGATCAATAACGCCATTCAGCATAAGCGACCCGGTGACCAGGTGGGGATTGTAGCGGTTGGGCGTAACGCGCTGGTTGAGCAATCGGTCAGCACACAGATTGACTTTTCCCAGTTTGAGTCAACCCCTGAAACCGATTACACCGATCTCGCGGCAGGGCTGCGACTTGCGGCGGCCATCCTCCCGCAAGATAGCGAGAGGCGCATCGTACTCTTGAGCGATGGCCGGCAGAATATGGAGGATGCACTGCAGGAAGCGCAGCTCCTGCAACAGGAAGGAATCCGGCTCGACGTTGTGCCACTTCCTGCCTCTAACGGCCCGGAGGCACGTGTTGACGGCCTCAATGCCCCAGGTACACTGCATACCAACGAGCGTTTTCTACTACACGCCCGGCTCTTCAGTACCGTGGCGCAACCTGTCACGCTTCACCTCTACCTTGATCAAACGCTCTTATTACAGCGATCGTATCACCTGGTAGCTGGTGAGCAAGATGTTACATTCAATCTAATGGCTCCGCCAGCAGGTTTCCATACCTATCGCATCACCATGGATGCCAAGCTGGACACGATCAGCCAGAATAACGAAGCTGCTGCCTTCGTCAACGTGCAAGGCCCGCCAAATGTGCTCGTCATCGAGGGCAAACCCGGCGCAGGGAGCAACATCGCTGCCGCGCTCCGGGCTACGCAGATCAACGTCACGATTGGTACCCCTGCTGATGTGCCAATAGCCCTGCAAGGGCTGGTCAACTTCGACGCGGTTGTGCTGGCAGACGTGCCTGCCGCAGATCTGGGTCCCACGCGCATGCAGGTGCTCCAATCGTTCGTGCGTGACCTTGGGCGCGGCCTCGTTGTGAGTGGGGGCGAGAACAGTTATAGTATCGGCGGCTATGCTAACACTCCGCTGGAAGAAACGCTGCCTGTGAGTATGGAGATACCACAGCACAAAGATAAGCCCTCTATTGCTGTCGTCCTGATCATTGAGAGTCTAGAGAACGAGTCTGGGGTAAATATCTCTAAAGAGGCGGCCAAGGGAGTTGTCGGCCTCTTAACTCCACGTGATTATATCGGTGTTTCAGAAGCGTCCGGTGGCCTGGTTATTCCCATGCAGCACGTCACAAGTAAGACTGCTATTGATCAGGCTATTGATGCACTGACACCTAACGACCCTCAAAGCTATATAGTAGATCTGGTCGCTGCGGAACAGGCGTTATTGCATACGAATGCACAAATCAAGCACGTGATTTTGTTGGGTGACGGGGATGCCCCGGATAACTATGCTACGCAAGTGCTCAAAATGGTAAGCGAACATATCTCTGTGTCAGTGGTTGGTACGAATATAGGGTCATTTCAGGATTTGACGATGATGCAGCAGATTGCTGTCTGGGGTAAGGGACGTTTCTACCGGGCCGATGACCCGAACGCCATCCCGAAGATACTGCTTGATGAGACACATCAGGCAGCCCGGCAAGCAACCATCAATGAATCATTTGTTCCGGCTATCGTTGTGCCTCATCCTATCCTGGCGGGCCTGGGTTCGCTGCCGCAGTTGAATGGCTATGTCGCGACCACGCCCAAAGCGGCGGCGCAACTGGTGCTTATCAGTCACCTTGATGATCCTGTGCTGGCCGTCTGGCAGTATGGGCTGGGTCGTGTCGTCGCATGGACAAGCGATGCCCTGGGCCTGTGGACGGCCAACTGGCTACAATGGAAGGATGCCGCCCGCTGGTGGGCCAACCTGGTCACCTGGACATTACCTCCGCCCGATAGTCAACTCATCGTGAATGGGGAGGTAACCGCTGGCAACGGGCACATCATCGTCGATCTTCCCACCGGAATCTCACCTGCGCCCGGGTTGGCAAATCAGCAGCAAGTGCAGGTCAAGATTATCGCGCCTGATCTATCGCAGCAAACGGTGACATTGCAACCTAGCGCACCTGGCCGCTGGGAGGGGAACTTCCCAACTACAGGGGTGGGGGCATACTTACTGCGTGTCGCCTGGCAGGCACGGGACAGCACTAATAAAGCCGTCAGCCAGTTGAGCACTACCAGCGGGCTGGTAGTGCCCTACTCACCTGAATTCAACGCCTCAGGAACAGACCTGCGCTTCCTCAACCTTCTCGCCCACGCCGGGGATGGAAGCGTGCTTGGCCCGGACGACTATGCCGCCGCCTTTGCTTCAAACCTACCATCTGTGCACGCGGCTCTGCTGATCACCTTCTGGCTATTTGCCCTGGCAGCGCTCTTGCTGCCGATAGACATTGCGCTACGCCGCCTCTCGAGCCTGGAGTTCCTGGTTGTTGGCTACCGGTGGCTGGCCTCACATGTTAGATTGGGCAAAGCTGCGCAAACGGAGGTGAACCTGGTACTTAACACTATACGTGCCCGCCGCCAGGAACGCAGGAACCATGTAGCCAGCCTCAAGCCGAAGGACGCTCCCGCCGGAATGCTCAGTGACAGGTCACGGACTACTCAGCTTGAATCCGGCAAGCAGGCGACTACGACTGTGAAGAAAGAGCAGAAGTTGCCAGGGAAGCAGCAGGAAGGCTCGATGACGAGCACGCTGTTGGAGGCGAAACGGAAGAGGGGGGACAAGGGGAAGATACAATGAGACAGCGCGAAGTGCCCCCGGAAAGCGAAGCACGCGTCCCTCCGGCACAGAGTGGACACCTGCCAGCAGAAGGTCCTGGCAGCCGGGAGCAGGCGAATAAATGGGTGGTGCTGCTGCTCGCTGCCACCGGTGCATTCATGACGACCCTCGATGGGTCGATTGTCAATATCAGCCTGCCGGCAATTGCACACGCCTTTGGCGTGCCACTCAGTGGTGCTCTCGAGTGGATCATCATCGGCTACCTGGTGGTGATTGCTGCGGTCTTGCTCACCTTCGGGCGCCTGGCTGATATGATCGGGCGTAAGCCGGTCTGGTTGGTAGGCCTGGTCGTTTTCACCCTCGGCTCAGCGCTCTGCGGCGCAGCGCCTGCCCTGGGAGTGCTGATTGGATCTCGCCTTTTCCAGGGGCTGGGAGGCGCGCTCATCTTTTCCGTCAATGTTGCCATGATCACGAGTGTCTTTCCTGCCCAGGAGCGTGGGAGAGCGTTGGGCTTGAACGGTGTTGTGGTAGCACTGGGAATCAGCATTGGTCCCACTATTGGCGGCATTATCACGCAGTACTTGACCTGGCGCTGGATCTTTTTTATCAATGTGCCTATAGGTATCCTCTTGTTTGTCGCGTCGCGGCATCTGCTCACTGAGCGTATGCGCCGTGGGCAAGGGCGGTTCGATCCAGTAGGTGCAGCTTTGCTGGGCATTGGACTCGCAGCATTGATATTGGGTCTCTCGTTCGGCCAGGAGTGGGGCTGGACTTCGCCTCGCCTGCTGGGATCTCTGGCAATTGGAGTGGCAGCGCTGGCTACTGGAGTGCTCGTCGAGCGCCATGTCCAGGACCCTGTGTTAGATCTGAAGCTGCTGAAGAACCGCGTCTTCGCCTCGGCCAACATTAGTTTTGTCCTGGCTATGCTTGCGCTGTTCGCCCCTGGTTTCCTACTGCCCTTCTATTTCGAGGAGCTGCGCGGCTTTTCTGCTGTAGAGGCTGGGCTACTCCTCACGCCCCTATCGCTGGCCCTCGCTGTCCTTGCGCCCATCAGCGGCTCGCTCGCGGATAGGATTGGTTCACGCTGGTTATCGCCTGTTGGGCTGGCGATAGCCTGTATTGGGCTGATCCTACTCAGCCAACTTGATCAGACAAGTTCTATCTGGGATATCGCCTGGCGGCTTGGCTTTACCGGCATTGGGCAGGGCATCTTTCAGGCGCCGAACACCAGGGCTATGATGGGTGCTGCACCGCGTTCTCAACAGGGCGAGGCATCGGGATTGCTGGCAACAGGGCGAGTTATCGGGCAGAGTTTGAGCGTAGCGATTGCGGGAGCAGTCTTCACCGGATTAGGGGGTGCAGCGGCAGGCAGTATACTTGTTATGCAGCAGCAAAGGCAAACTCTCTCTGCTGAGCAGATCAACGCGCTTCAAAGTACCTTCGTGAGTAGCCTACACGCCGCGCTCCTGGTTTGCGCTGCTTTTGCCGGGATTGGCATCTTCACTTCGCTCGTGCGGGGTAACGAGAGGGCAAAAGCTGCTTGAATGGGTAAATGTTAGCAACCGAATTATCTCATTTACAAGCCTGGGAACACTTGAGAAAGATCCCAGGAGTGGGGCCAAAAACAGGAGTGTGTGGACTCATGTTTAATTTGGGGCGCCTATCATGCCAATTGACATGCATGTTCATAAGGTCTCGTGAGCCTGGTCAGCAGTTACCTTCGGCCCGACCAGGCTCACGAGATTTTCGCCAGATACACCCCTCATGAATGGGTATATGCGCCGCGTGCGAATCTTAACTGGCCTTGAAGATGGCCTGGACAGGAAAGGCGCCGGACCCACCGATAAGAGCAATGGTATAGTTCCGTCCTATCACCAGGTTAGCAGGGGCAGTGATCGAGGTAGAGACGTTGCCCTGATTATCTGCTGAGACATTGCCCAGGCTCGTCAGGGTGCCGCTCACAGGATCTATCCACTCTATACCATAGTAGTAATTCGCTCCAAGGTTCGTCCCGTTCAGCGTGATCGTCGTGCCAGAAGTACCAGTTGTAGGAGTGATGCTGAAGGTAGGAGGCACAGTAAATTCGGTGTAGGGCTTTAGCCTGCCGCTGCTATCGGTCGCCTGCACGAAGATGATGCCTCCTCCGTTCACCGTGGTGGGGGTCACGAAGGAGGTGACAAACGCTCCGCTGCTATCGGCGGTGACGGTGGCCTCGGTGTACTGGCCGAATGTTACTGTGATGGAGTCGTTCTGATAGAAACTGCCGCCCTTGATTGTCAGCGTCTTCCCAAGCGGTCCAGTGGATGGGGTCAAGACGATTCCGGGGATGACCTGAACCTGGGAACCGGCGTGAAGCTTACTGGTGCCACCCACTGCCTCCAGGTTAGCGTAGACATAGAGATTGGAGGGACTGCTCGGGATTGTGAGGTTGACCGAAAATGTGCCATCAGTCCCTGTCAGTACTGTGCCTAGCTTGAGCTGGCCCTGTTGCTGATAATCCCAGTAGAGCGCAACATGCTCATTGGGGAAAAACCCCTGGACACTCACGTTAAAGGGCGTTCCGAAAGGTACATAGCTACCATCGAACGGGTTGGTCCCTCCCCACGATATCTGCGGCGCGACATACCCATATTGCGCCTTGGCCTTATCCGTACCTGATGCGCTATCCGCGTAGACAACGTAACTGATTTTCGGGTGGGTGCGCAAAGGAGCCGTTGCTGTCACGACGAAGCTCCCGGTGGAATCGGTATACCCGTTATAGACTCCTCCCTGCGGGACGTAGACGTAGACCGTTTCACCAGGTGTGAACCCCCCGCCGAGGATATTCATTGTTCCGCCAGGAGTCACTGCAGATGGTTGGATCAGCAGGCCAGGGCCGATGGCCAGACTGGCGGTTGCCTGGAGCTTACTCGTGCCGCCAACGGCGGTCAGCGTATAGGTACCAAGCGCGGCGAGTGGAGGAGTGACCGTTTCTTGATCGCTACCTTCATTGTTGACAATGAACGTGCCGAGTGTAGCACCGCCATTGGCGTTCCAACTGAGTGTAACGGACTCGTAAGCCTGAAACCCTAAGAGCGTCACCGTCACTGGCTGCTCGCTGCGAATACCCGCCTTAGAAAGCTGAATGGCAGGAGGATGCACGTGAAACACGCCTAAGACGTTTGCCGGTTGCTGACCAGTCCGAACGACGGTGATGGGATACGCTCCGGGAGTCAGGTTCGTGGGAATAGTAAAGCGAGACGAAAGCTCCCCGATGGAAGGATCGGTCGTGAAATTGCCCTCGAAGATCCCACTCGTGGATTTGCCCCAGTACACCTGCACCGTTTCGTTGGTGGCGAAACCGGCCCCAGAAAGATTGATATAGGTGCCAGGGCCGCCGCTGGTGGGGTAGACAATCGGGCGAATGGTGATGGTAGCGGTCGCATCATCGCTGACCCCACCGGTCCCGTAGGCATAGATCGTATGCGAACCTGCCGGACCCGCGAATTGGGGCATCTGCGCGGTGCCGGAGCAATTGCCGCTGGAATCGCAGGTCAGATTACCAAGATTCGCTCCTGTCAAGCCTCCATCAAGATCAAGGTAGACCGTATCATTCGGCAAAAATCCCTGACCCGTCACCAGGAAGTGTTCATTCGGGCGAACGGTAGTAACCGAGGGTTGAATTGTTGGCATAGTTCCGACAGCATGGACTCCAGTTGATCGGCCTGCATTAAACCAGGCAAATGCCGGGACAAGCGTACCTAAGAACAGGATGGCCAGAAGAACCGAGACTGGCCGACGACGCAGAAGCACATTCATGAGATATTCCTTCTTTTTCAAAAGCGACTCGATAGGAGATAGACAACCGGGATATACTATCGAGTTTCGATCAGGTAAGGCACAATGGTTCCAACGATCAGTTTACACAGGTATTCTGCATATGCAGTAAAGAAACAGTAGCGGACTGGTGAAAATATACTTCCTGCTGTTAAGATTTCTCAAGAATCTTTTGTGAGGACCTACATCTGGGGACTCTATGCCGCAGCCCTCGATGATGTTGATCGTTTCCTACCGAAAGTTTGGCCACAAGTACCAGCAAAAGCAGAAAAGTTTCACCTCTCCTAGAAGTTTTCGTTAGTCTTGAGAAAGAGACGTTGGAAACACACCGCCAAGGGTAGGAAAACAGGAGGGTTCGATGACGAGCAAGCTGTTGGAGGCGAAACGGAAGAGGGGCGGGGGGAAGACAAGGGGGGAGTAGGGGTGTATGAATTGGTTGTAGGCAATCAAGCGACATATGCCTCTTCCCAGAACGAATCGTAGGTCCCATTGAGAACAGCCGTGCGCAAAGGTAAAAGCGCATCGAGGCCCTCAGGAGTCCAGCGCATGCCGCACCGTTT
>WNFH01000238.1_pt1 | contig 33382 bp, 25 predicted proteins | sample 5400411 | NCBI WGS metagenome assembly WNFH01 (sample SAMN13153347, study PRJNA577476) | soil metagenome | isolation source: 200 cm saprolite under Douglas fir tree site 2 hole 3 | place: USA:California | collected 2015-04-18 | reverse complement strand
TCGCGGTTTCTTGTACGCTCTCTATCAATATAAACGGCATATTTTCTCTTTTTCGTAGGTGCTTTAGTGGAAGTTCCGTGAAGAGGCACACCCATGCCAGTGTTTGACTTTGTCAAACACTGGCATGGGTGTGCCTCTTCACGGAACTTCCATAGCTTTTCTCCGGGAAATTTGAATCTGATACACGCTGCCTCGTATACTATAGTGTGACTTTGAATGGATTGAATAGAACATGAAGCGGAGCAACCACGTATGATCCTCCATATAGGGGAGCGCGTCTTTTGGGGCGCGCCGGAAGTTATCTACTTAGAGGGTACTATTCGCAAGCTGGATGAGGCGGCACAAACTGCCGTCGTCCGTATTGACCGTGCAACGCCATATTCGGCCCATCTGATCGGTACAGAGGTTGCATTCTCTGCCGATGGCCTGGCACCGCTCAAGGGGGATAGCCCCCCGGGAGTGATCAATGAGCGCAGTACACAGCGCCAGCCGGTGCGCCAGATGAGCGACGATGAGAAAATTCGCAGTGCCGCGGCGGTTGCTGTCCACCAGCAATATGGCTATACGCTTCTAGCCGAACAGGAAAGTGCCTTGATTGAGCAGGTAGCTCGAACTCTGAGTAGCGATCCCGCCTTACGAACACGAATTATTGCTTCGATGGACGAAATATTGAACCGTGAATTTTAAGAATTGGAGTTGAGTTACTGTGTGGTTGCTGCGGATATTGCTGCCGACGGCTGCCTTCACCATTCCCCGAATGCGGCTGCAATATCCGCAGCAACCACATAGTAACTAAATTGGTGAAATATCTCATAGACGAGCGGGCAAAAGCAGCATATACTATACTCTGATAGAGGCGGAAACGCCCTGCTGAAATAGCTAAAACTATGAGATAAAAGGGGAATGGGATGAACTGTACAGCATGTAACGCACCACTGGAAATAAATGCTCGCTTCTGTCCTCGATGCGGCGAACCTGTTGCCGCAGCACCAAAAAACAACGTGATCGCCAACCCGGCGAACCCGCCATATCAATCTGCTCCAATGATGGGTGAAAGTGAACCTCCGACCTTGCCATTGAATGAGCAGAAGCACGAACCATTTATTTTACGGCCAGATTATCAACAACCGCCAATGCAATCTCAGTGGTCTCAACCTCCACAGGCTGCACCTGTCTATCCACAACAATCGTCGAACTATGCGCCTGGCAGCTCTAATCCGGGGGCTAATAGACTTTCGGATACGGGTAATGACAGGCCGCGCCGGCGTCGAAGAGGGTGTCTTGCAGGGATTTTGATTACGCTCATCGTGGTGCTGGTGCTTGTAGGGGGAGGCTGGTTTTTAGTTGTACGCCCCTACGTGGATAACATGGCGCAGAGCAAACTGAATGGAGTGTTAGATGATGCCGTCAACCACATCCCGCCGCAGGTAACACAGTTACCTGCTGGCGCGGTTACGGTTCCAGAACGGGTACTTAACAATTTGTTGGTGCTTGAATCATCTCCCAATGATATAGTCAAAAATGTTCAGATACATATCACATCAAGCGCAATGAACCTGCAATTTGATGTTTACGGGTTTACCTGTACGGTCAGTGGGGTACCGGCGGTCAATGCGGGCCACCTTATCGTCACAAATGTCAGTGTCCAGGGCATCGCGGCTCTTATTTTAACGGCAGATGAGATAACGGCTCTGGCGAACAGGCACCTGGCCGATGCCCAGGCACGCTTAAATCATCCTATTCTTTCGGTGCAGTTGAAAGATCAAGAGTTGGATATGGTATTGGGTGCGCCGGGTGCAGTGCCCTCCGGTGGAGGACTACCTCCTGGAGTGACCCCGCCTCCTGGAATTACCCCGCCCACTACTCTTCCTTGATGCGTCCTGAGTGGCGCGCCTGCGCGAAAACACGAGAAAGAGCGGTGGAAGAATGAGGAGGAACATGCCATCCAGGTCGACCATTGCTCCACGCTGTGGTGAGCCGGGGACTTCACCAGCTTGATTCTGATGGACGTTGGCAAAGACCTCTGACACATTTGGCAAGAGGCCATTGTTGCTTTGTCCGAGGGGCCAATAGACCAGCGCGGCTCGTCCAATGATATTACCCCCAAGGAGCAGGCCCCAGTCACGCGAGTCAGAACTCCCGATACGGTTGTCCCCCAGCACAAAATATTCATCTGGCGGAATGACCTTATTTGAGATGGTTTTGTACGCATAGAGGTTGCCCTGGCGATGCGGGTCAACGTAGGTTTCATGCAGCTTGACACCATCTACAATCACGGTGGTATCGTTGATGGTGATCGTATCTCCAGGGACAGCGATGATACGCTTGATGTAATCTTGATCTGGGTGGGGAGGAGCGACAAATACCACCACATCACCGCGTGTGGGGGCATGAAACAGGTAGGACCATTTATCCACCAGGATAAGCTCTTCGTTGTGCAGGCTTGGCTCCATACTCATGCCTTGAATGTTGAAGTTTTGCACGGCCTGGCGAATGACGAAAAACATCAGCACCGTAAGTACGACTGTCTCGATGATTTCACGTACTAAACGATATCGCTTCTCAAAATCAAGTTCAACGTTCATGCAATCTCCCCGCGTATATGTTTTAGCTCTTTCTTTGAATCTACCAGATAGTCCTAATAGAAGCAAGAGTTTTTGTTGTGTTGCTGCATTGTTGGGATGGGTTTTGCTGCTGTAGGCAGCAAAGCCCGCCTCACCAGGGCAGCAACACAACTGAATGGACAGGTCAGGTGAATAGGAAATAAAGGCTAGCGTCATCGTTGTTTTCATACGTAGGGGCCCGATTTATCGCGCCCCAACCGTGGGGCGCGATAAATCGGGCCCCTACTACCCTTGACATGTTATTGTATGATAGGAATCGATATCGAACGTTTGTATCAACAAATTGGTAGCCGCATTCGGGGAATGGTGAAGGCAGCCGCATTCGGGGAATGGTGAAGGCAGCCGCATTCGGGGAATGGTGAAGGCAGCCCACAGGATATCTAAGAATGTTCTGCTTCATTAATTCAACCTGTGGGCTACCAATTTGTGGGATGGGTGGTTCTACTGTATGCCTCAAGACAAAATTGTAATTCGTGGTGCTCGCGAACATAATCTCAAAAATATTGATGTAACCATACCGCGCGACAGGCTGGTGGTGATCACCGGCCTCTCGGGTTCGGGCAAGAGCAGCCTGGCTTTCGACACCATCTTCGCGGAAGGACAACGCCGCTATATCGAGTCACTCTCTGCCTATGCACGCCAGTTCCTCGATAAAATGGAGAAGCCGGATGTCGACCATATCGACGGACTCTCGCCCGCCATCTCCATTGACCAGAAGGGAACCACGCATAATCCTCGCTCGACGGTTGGTACCGTGACCGAGATTTATGATTATATGCGACTGCTGTACGCGCGTATCGGCCATCCCCACTGCCCGAAATGCGGGCGCGAGGTAAGCCAGCAAACCATCCAGCAGATTGTCGATGCGGTACTCGGCCTTCCTGAAGGCACGCGCATTATGTTGCTTGCTCCACTTGTGCAGGGACGCAAGGGCGAGTACAAGAATATCTTTGAGGATATGCGCCGTGCGGGCTATGTGCGCGTGCGTGTAGATGGCAAGATTTATGACCTGGGCGATGAAATTGACCTGGATAAACAGAAAAAACATACCATCGAGGTGGTTGTTGACCGCCTGGTTATCCGCAAAGGTCGAGCGCAGGCAAAGGATGCTCCCACGCCTCATGATGAGCATTCATCTCCTTTTACTGCTCAACGTCCGGCTTTGAAGATGGTAGCGGAGCGACCCTCGCTGTATGATGTCAATGCTGAACACCATACGCCGGTGGGAAGCACGGATGGAGCGATAACAGATGTGGATGTGGAAGCCACTCTGGAAGAGTATGTTGATCCGGCTTTCCGGCAGAGGCTTTCCGACTCATTGGAGACGACGCTGAAGCTTGGCGGCGGTGTGGTGCTGGTCTCGATCATCGACGGCGAAGAGATCCTTTTTTCGGAGAAGGCCGCCTGTGTCTACTGCGGCATCAGCCTGCCAGAAATCGCCCCCCGTACCTTTAGCTTTAATAGCCCGCATGGCGCGTGTCCCACCTGTACAGGTCTGGGTACCCAACAGGAGATCGATGTGGAGCGCATCGTGACTCATCCAGAACTGAGCCTGCTGCAAGGCGCGATTGCTCCGTGGAGCAAGGTGGTCAATGGCAGCCAGTGGCACGCCTCTATCTTAGAGGCACTGGCGAAGCGATACGATTTTAGCCTGGATACGCCGTGGCGCGACCTGAGCGAGGACCAACGCCAGAAGGTGCTCTATGGCACATCTGACCCGCTTACCATTCGCTACACGCCCCAGCACGGCGGTACGCGCAAGTATACCATCAACTTTGAAGGGGTTATTCCCAACCTCGATCGCCGCTATAAGCAGACCGAGAGCGAGAGTATACGCGAAGAGATCGAAAACTACATGTCGGCGCGTATTTGTCCTGACTGTCATGGTGCACGTCTCAAACCGGAGACGCTGGCCGTCACCGTGGGTGGACGCAACATTGTGCAGGTCACAAGCCTCTCGATTGTGCTGGCGCAACACTTTTTCCAGGAGCTAGAGGGCAATGGCAATGCTAGCAATGCGCGGGCGCAGTTGAATGGCTCTGAACCCCTGGTACAGGCGACCTTGACCGAACGCGAGCGGTTTATTGCTCGCCAGGTGCTCAAGGAGATCCGCGCCCGCCTGCAATTCCTGGTCGATGTTGGCCTGGAGTACCTGACTTTGGACCGTGCCGCCGCCAGTCTCTCCGGTGGAGAGGCGCAACGCATTCGCCTGGCAACCCAGATCGGCTCAGGACTGATGGGCGTGCTCTATATCCTTGATGAGCCGAGCATCGGACTTCATCAACGGGACAACGAACGCCTGATAAAGACGCTGGTACGCCTGCGCAACCTGGGCAACACGCTGCTGGTGGTTGAGCATGACGAGGATACCATGCGTGCCGCCGACCATATTATAGATATTGGCCCTGGAGCTGGCGAACACGGCGGCAAGGTTGTGGCGGAGGGTACCTATGCCGATATCATGGCAAACACTAACTCCCTGACCGGAGATTACCTGTCGAGACGCCGTCGTATCAAGCTGCCTGAGCGGCGCAGGGAAGGCAACGGCAATGCCTTGACCATCAAGGGGGCACGCGAGAACAATCTCAAGAACATCACGGTGAATGTTCCCCTGGGAGAGTTTGTGGTGGTGACGGGGGTCTCCGGCTCAGGTAAGAGTACGCTGATCACAGATATCTTGTACCGGAAGCTGGCACATGTCTTCTTCCGCGCCCATGATAAGCCGGGGGCACACGATGCCGTCGAGGGGCTTGGATATCTTGACAAGGTCATTGATATCAATCAGTCTCCCATTGGACGCACGCCGCGCTCTAATCCTGCCACCTATACGAACGCTTTTACGGTGATACGCGAGCTGTTTGCGCAGGTTCCCGAGTCGAAAATTCGTGGCTACCAGCCTGGTCGCTTCTCCTTCAATGTCAAAGGTGGACGCTGTGAGGCGTGTAAGGGTGAGGGTATTGTCAAAATTGAGATGAATTTCTTGCCTGATGTCTATGTCCCGTGCGAAGTGTGCAAGGGCAAACGCTACAATCGCGAGGCACTGGAGATACACTACAAAGGCAAAAACATTGCCGATGTGCTGGATATGACGGTAGAAGAGGCGATGACCTTCTTCTCCAATGTACCCTCGATCTTCAACAAAATGAAAACCCTGAATGATGTGGGGCTGGGGTACATGCGACTGGGCCAACCGGCTACGACTCTTTCTGGCGGTGAGGCACAGCGTGTCAAGCTGGCAACAGAGCTGGCCCGCCGCGCAACGGGTCGCACGATGTATATTCTGGATGAGCCAACGACCGGGCTGCACTTTGCCGACGTGGATCGCCTGTTGCAAGTCCTGCAGCGTCTTGTTGATGCCGGGAACTCAATTGTGGTGATTGAGCATAACCTGGAAGTGATAAAGAGTGCCGACTGGATTATTGACCTGGGCCCAGCCGGTGGAGATGCTGGCGGACACATCATCGCTCAAGGCACACCAGAAGATGTCGCGGAAAACGAAGCGTCATTTACCGGCCATTTTCTCAAGCGCATGTTTAACGAGGAAGCCGCGCTTGCGAAAACTCGCCATGAGGCCATGGTATCCGCAAGGGGCACCCCTACCATGGACGAACCTGCCTCGTTGCGTTTATGGTAGGGGTGCCCTTTGCGGGTACCATGCCGTCACTTTCCTTCTCTGCCTGGCGCTCGCTTGAGGCATCGCGCCTATCTTCATCCTCGCTGGTGCCATTTTCGGAGCTATCCCCGCCAGGTGTTGGCTGGGGATCATGCAATATGACGCCTCCCCCGCGATGACGCTGGCGATGATCCATCCATATAACCAGGCCGACCATAGTCAGCCCAACCAGTCCTACGCCTATAAATTTGTAGAAATGGGCGGTAAAGTACGCATCGTGTACGCCGGAGAGGGTGAGGGCCAATAAGCCAAAGACAAGTGCCAGCCCGTACATCACATAACAGATTTGCTTGACGCTCAAGCCTGTTGCCATCAGGCGATGATGCAGATGGGTTTTGTCAAAGTGTGTCGGAGATTGACCCCGCCGTATACGGTTCAGTATGACCACTGCTACATCGAGAATAGGCACACCCAAAACCATCAGGGCCAATGCTAGCTTCGCGCCACCCATAATTGAAAGGACTGCCAGTCCCAGACCGAGGAACATTGAGCCGGTATCGCCCATAAAAATCCTGGCGGGATTCCAGTTATGGGGCAGAAAACCAAGCACCGCACCTGTGAAAATGGCCGCGAGAACCGCGATACTCTGCTGCTGCAACATAAAGCTAATAATGGCGATGAAGAGGCCGGCAATGGCCACAACTCCCGTGGCCAGTCCATCCATGCCATCGATCCAATTGACCGTATTCATCATGCCTGCCGTCCAAAACCATGTGAGTAAGACAGCCGGTATGGCGATAAAGGAAATAGCTGGCTGCAAACCGAGTGCAGAGGGTTGGATGAACAGAAATAAGGTGGGCTGTAGATACCACGGCAAGCCGGGCTGCATGACCGCTCTGCCGAAAGGATTATTAAAGGTAAACAGCAAGATACCGTGAAATGTCCAGTCCCAGGGTCCCAGAATAATAATCACGGCCACGGTCTGAGCCAGTATTTTTGGCAGCGGTTTGAGCCCTATCACATCGTCGAAAATGTGGACGATCACCATCAGCAGCGAAGCAGCCAGAAGCAGCCAGTAAATAATGACTTCGTTGGTTGAACCGGGAGTGTAAAAGATCAAGGAGGCCAGCACAAAAGCCGCGAACATTGCCACACCGCCCAGGCGGGGTACAGCTTTTGTATGGATCCTGCGGGCTGCTGGATGGTCAAGCCAGCCCACCTTCTGACAGAATGCTCGCACGCCAAAGGTGAACAGGTAAGAGAAGAGAAATGCGCACGCGCCCCCTGCTAATAAAACAACGACTTTTGGCAGCCAGTCGGGAAAATTAAAAGGGATGAGCAACAGTAGCTTTATGGTGATGATGCCAGCTTGAACCATAGTAAATGCTCCTGCTCTGCTACGGAGATGTTCGATCTCTACAACAATACTAAGATGGTTACGCCATTTTCGTATTGTTTTTTCGATTATAAGACTATGATCAAGAAAACGCAAATCAATAGCACGTTTAGGATAAGTTTCATATTTTTGCATCGAGCGTGGTGGGCGAGCATGGCTGAGGCAAGCGCAGCCACTACTATACACGAAGAGATGCGCTCTGCGCGTATAGTAGTGGCTGCGCTTGCCCCAGCCATGCAAAAATCGCTCGCTAGCCACCTCAGCCATGCTCATCTTTTGCTGTGAGCAATGCTAGAAGTCTTGCGGTTACTAAGGCGGAACGCCGCGCCATCTCTGGATAAATGGTGCGTTTACGCTCTGTAGTCAATATTTCTAATAAGTCGTTGTTGGAGAGGCAGCGAATAATGGTAAATGGCAGCCCGTGTCGCGCCGCCACCTGTCCTACCGCGGCACTTTCCATATCTTCACCAAGCGAGCCAAAGGTGTCGCGAATATGTGCGAAGGTGGTTTCGTCGCGGCAATAGGTATCGGCGGAGGCGATGACGCCGCTGAAGATGCGTGCCGGACGTATTTCCTGGCCGGGCGGTGCCACAATGGTCAGGGCATGTTGCTCGACCAGTACCTGTGCGGCCTGCAATGCCATACCTACCAGGGTAGGGTCGCAGGGGAGATGAGTGAAACGCTGTGTGGCTCGCCGGTGATAGACCTCCGCTGCATCGTCATCCCAGCGTATGCCGAAGGCTGAGTTAAGCACTCCCCCTGTCTGAAGATAGCCGTTGAAAGGGGCGCACACCTGTGTGGCGATGATAATGTCTCCCGGTAGTGCTTCGTGTGTGTGCGCTCCGGCTATGCCATAGTTGATAAGCACCTGTGGTTGTTCGTAGATGACCAACGCTTCGGTGGCGGCTCCCGCGTTGACCATTCCTGGACCTGAGTGAATAATGGAGATGAGCGATGCTTGCATCTGCACGCGCTGTATGTGCCAGATACCGTGTTCCACGATCTCAGCCTCGCGACCGGTCATTTCTTGGAGCAATGCTAATAGTGGCTCTTGTTCAGGAGTAGTCGGCACAATAATGCCAATGTGCTGCATATTTTTACCCTACAATTTCACTTTTAATAAGCGATCCCAACCAGCATAATCTTTTTCAAATGTGACCTCTGCCTGCGGCCAGAAATCATGCAGTAGAGAGGTTAGAAGATCACGTTGCTGATAGCCAATTTCCAGCAGCAAGACAGCATGCTCGTGTAGTTTACCCGGCTGTCGAGCTTCTGTAAAGAGGCGAGATAACAGGTCTACTCCTTGCGGGCCACTGAAGAGAGCCAGGTGTGGTTCGTAAGCACGAACGTCGGGGGTGAGCAGTTGCATTTCGCCTGTTCCAATATAGGGCAGGTTGGCAGTGAGGATATCAACGGTTTCCGGCAAAGGCGCGAGGAGATCGCCCTGAAGCAATCGTATCCTCTGCTCAAGATGGTGCCGTGTGCAGTTGAGGCGTGCAACCTCCAGTGACTCGGCAGAGATATCGCTGGCATACAGGTAGGGAAGGCGTGGCTCCTGTACGGCCAGGGCAATGGGAATGGCACCAGAGCCGGTGCCAATATCGGCGACAAGAGGTATGCGTCCTGTGGTAAGTACGTCACGAACGGTAGACAGGGCAGCCTCGACCAGCATCTCTGTCTCCGGTCGAGGAATCAGCACCCGTTTGTCGACCAGCAAATCCAGGCCGAAAAACTCCTTATGTCCAACAAGGTAAGCAACCGGTTCCCCCAAGATGCGCCGCGCAATGAGCTGGTTAAACTGCTGCTCTTGTTCTGACGTAAGGGGATGTTCAGGATATGCATAGAGCGTGGCCCGGTCGACATTCAGCACATGGCCTAACAATAGCTGGGCATCCAGCCTGGGGCCTATCGCGCCCCGATCTGCCTGGGCCAATGTAGCTGTTCCTTGCTCTAAAGCATCTTTGATAGTAGTCATAAATAATACCTGGATGGTATCTAACCCGATATGCAAGTCGCCACAGCCCCAGGGTACCCTTTACGGGTGCCCTGGATGTCTATTACAATGGTTGGCGACCGGCAAAACCGGTATCGAGATAGTGCCAGAAGTTGATGCGCTCCTCGCCAAGATACCAACAGAGATAGATTTCGCGCCCATTGCGCAGGCTCAGGAAGTCAATCAGGCCGCGTTCGGGGTCTTTCAATACGCAGTCAAAACCGGCGAGTTCCTCAAGCAGTTTACGCAGGGATTGAGCATGATGGGCTAGCTCTCGCTGCATTCTCATCATGCGCTCATGCAGGTGATGACCGTTGCCTGCTGCCTGCAAACGCAGAGCATCGAGTTCCTCTTCGGCTTGCAGGAAGGATCTGTGCTTATCCTGTATATTGCGCAGTACAACAGTGATCTGCGGTAATAAGGCCTCAGCCTCTTCACGAGTGAAGTAATGGGCCATCTACTGCTCTCCCTTTGATTCCTGACTGCCTGCTGTAATTCGCCAGTGTTTATGTATGGTTGGTGTAGGTTTTGCAGCCACTGGCTGCAAAACCTACACCAACCATACATGGTAGGGGTACCCCTTGCGGGTACCCTGCCGCAGGCGGCGAAGTTACTTTTGGCTAATGTTTAGGCGTCGGGCTAGGTGTCGGTGTCTGACTCGGTGTTCCTGTCGGGCCGGGTGTGGTGGTTGGTGTACCTCCAAGAGTGATACTGGTATCGTCAAAAGATGTAAAGTTCACGACAGTGGTTCCAGTATTCACGTACCCACCACTGATTATATCACCAGGCTGTACCAGGGGTAGTTTGGGTGAGAGGGACAGATTGGCAGTGAAGATCACGCTTTGCCCCTGGATTTGAATGTAATAGATGGTGTTATTCCCTTGTTGCACGGCTGATATACGCAGCACTTTGCCCGTCGCGGTCTGCTGGCTTCCGTTGGGCGTGGTGGTCCCATTTCCCTGCTGCGTCAGCCATTGCTGGTAGTCTTGCAGTGCCAGGGAGAGCGATGGCTCGTACTGTACATTACTGCCGTTCAGGTTTTTTGCATCTACCACTCCAACCGACTGGAAGCCGCCACTACCAGAGCTTTGTACGTAGATGGCAATCCAGGTGGGCGTCCCATCGATCTGGTACAATCGAGTACTTGCCACTTCGTAGTTACGAATGTTTTTACTGGTGGATTGGAAAGTGCTTTGCACGTTACTCCCAATTCCCAGCCCCGAGAGCTGGTAGAAGTGGGCCTCATTTTTGTGCGTATCGAAAAGAAAGACGCCCGTACTTGACTGGTCGTTTGCAGATGACGAGGTCATGGGAACGAGCCACACAGGCTGGTCGGCGTTGTTGTAGAGGAGCTCCGGGTTGCTGGCCGGTGATTGCTGTCCCTTACCAGAGGGGTTGAACCAGGGAGCGGCGTGGTAGAGGCCCCACCAGGTGAGGTAGTCAGTCACCGTACTGGAAGGCATGACACGATCTACCCAGGTCGGCACATCCTGTGGTAGATATTTTTTGATCTCGCCTGTATGTGCATTGACGATCAGTATTTCAGTGAGAGTATCGCCGATATAGCCGCGTATGGGCTGCATGAGCGAGATCGTCCAATAGGGATGGAAACTATCATCGAGTTCCAGGGTAGGATCAACCAGTTTGCCATAGGTATAGCCACTCAGGTAGACATGACGAATCAGGTCCTGGTTGAGTAGTGCGCCTGGCAGATAGGCCAGTGAGGCGGTTGGCTCGGTGTGCAGCACGGGTATCTGTTGGGGGTCCTCGGCATCTACCACCACGAAACCCGGGGTTGTGGGACTGTTCAAGTTGGCAAAAATGCTATTGTACGTCAACGGGCCGACATAGTAGAGGTGATGGTTGATGGATTGCAGCGTATAGCTAGCCGGGTCAATGCTGTAGGTCGAACCCAGGTTCTGTCCATTAGAGCCAAGTACCTGTTGACCTTTGAAAGCCGCGATGCTCTCACTGACCAGCACAATGTTCTTGGGATCGGTAGGAGGCAGCTTGGGAGACGACTCAATTTTCACGTTGGGGATGGCGGCAAGAGCTTTAGCATTGCTATCAAACCAGGTCGTGAAGACGACGATCAATCCACTCACAACGATGCCGATGACACCTGCTACTACAAGGCCAAAGATACCGGCGGCAATAGCTCCCCTTGAAGCATTGGCGGGTATCTGCGTGGGAGTGCTGCGCGACGAACGGGAGCGCCCCTGGCTAACGGCTGATGCCTCTTCTAAGACATTGAGAGCGGGACGTGCGAAGGCGAACAGATTCGCGATGCTGCTTATCACAAGCGGCCAAAGTACCCACTGCCACCCCCAGAACGGCCCTGTCAGAGCTGGCTCAGAGAAGTAGAGAATAAGCAGGCAGATGAGGTAGTTAATCACAAAAAACCAGGCAAACCAGGTGGTGAATTTGCGCACGTTAAACGCTTCACGACGCCCAAACCCAAGCCGTCCAATGGCCAGAATTGCCATGACAATCAATGTACCGATAAGTGCTAACAGGAATATAATCATGATAGCCTCTCCTCTTTGTGTTGTAGGTAGCGAGACCTGTATACTTCAATCTAATGCTGAACTAGAACATACCCGGGACCTGCACTACTCTATGTAAGGGATGATGACTGAATGAACATCTCTCTTCTTGTAAGTAAAAGTACCCATCCATATAATACACCTTCTCTTCCTGTTTTGCACCTATATAAGTCATTCCGAAAAATCGACCGATGCGCCCAAACCCATTGATGCCAATCTTCATAAAAAGGTACTCCTCTCAACCAGGTACTGTATCTCTATGTCCATATATTCGATCATACTTCGACCTCGTCGCGTTGCCTTGCACACAGCAGGTGATACACCAGGAAAAGCGGTTTTGTAGCGTTCTCAGAGGCAATTACGCTGCTGGTTTGTCCATTACATGCAAAAGAGTATATACTGTCATAGGTCTTACCGGCTGTAACACTTTGGGGTTCCGCGTGTCTATAAAGTAGATAATCATAAAGCAATAAATGGAAAGTATAGAGAGCCTTCGGTGGGCAACTAATAGAGATAGATCAAGGAGCAATAACCTCATGCAATTGTTTGGCAAAAAATCGAGAACGGACATTGAAAAGCTGCCCGATGGGCAAGACCGCCTGCCGCCGGGGCAGTACTTGACGAAAAAGTGGCCAGTGCTCAGTTATGAGCGCACGCCCAAAAGTCTGCCGCCGGATTGGAAGCTGAAGATCACAGGGAAAGTAGAGCATCCCTTTGAACTGACCTGGGAAGAGTTTCTGGCCCTGCCGAGAACGAAGCTGACCACTGATATCCACTGCGTGACGACATGGAGCCGCTACGACAATGATTGGGAGGGTGTGCATATCCGCGAGATTTTGAGTCGCGCAAAACCTTTACCCGGTGCTACATATGTGATGGCCCATTCCTGGACGGGTTATACGACAAACCTGCCCCTGACCGATCTCGATGACGATGATGTGATGATTGCTCTTAAGCACAACGGACAAGATTTGGAACCCGATCATGGCGGCCCCGTGCGCCTGCTGGTGCCCAAGCTCTACTTCTATAAGAGCGCGAAGTGGTTCGACGGCCTGGAGTTTATGGAGCGCGACCGCCCCGGCTTCTGGGAGCAGCGCGGCTACCACAATCACGCCGATCCGTGGGAAGAAGAGCGGTACTGGTAAGGCTCTCATTGAACTACCTGCTGAAAAATCTGCTGCTCCCATGCTGGGAGCAGCAGATTTTTTCAGCAGGTAGTTCAATTATTCCTACTTCTCCAATGTACTCTTGCTATTTCTCTCCCCATCGTAGGTGAGCAGTATGCGTTTGCCTTCGTAGACAGTCTCCAGGTGGACGGGGCGGCCCCACATCGTATGCACATATTGGAGGGTCTTCTCGGCATAGATCAGGTCGAGCTCCTGTCCTTCGAACATGTGCTTGATGTAGAGTTCGCGGTTGCCTCGAAAATCTCCGTTTTCGATGACCAGGTAGGGATAGCCAAAGTTAGTCAAACTGGCTACGATGCCATCACGCACAATTTCCCAGGTCTTCTCAGAGACGAGCCACTCGTCTCCCTCCTTTTTGAAGAGATAGAGATCGAGGTCCTCGATGAGGTCTTTGGTCAGGTAGTTGCGCAGAAAGGAGACATCGTTGTCTAATTCGCGTACCTCAAAGATCTTCTGGCGTCCCATACCTGGTTTGCGCCCAAGTCGTTCCTGCTCCTCTTTGGTGGGATTATCCCAGCGCCGCTCGATATCCTCGAACATCTTGAACCCCAGGTAATATGGGTTGAGCGAGGTGCGCGATGGCGAGAGGACGCCTGAGTGCAACTGGGCAAAATCGATTGTTTCGGAGTCGGAGATGACTCCGCGATCGCCCAACTGGCGCATGATGCGCGAGTGCCAGATGCTATTGTGGTGCAGCATACCATTGGCAACGTAGCGATGGGAGCGATCTACTGTAATATCATACACGTCGGCAATATCATGCTCGATGCTGACGACTTCGTCGGTCGGGTCTTCTTTGAGGAACCAACGATGCGTTGCCAAATACGTATCCAGGTTTGTGCGCTTCCGGGCAAGGCCGAAGTTGATTTCATCGGCAAAAATCCGTGCCGATGTGCCCTTAATCCTGATATTAGGGCCGTAACGGCGGCTAAGAATACCGTAATTCAGCAACAGCACCTGCAATGCCTGGGCAATATCATCGCTGAAGGTGGATAAAATCACTCCTTCTTTCACCGATGCGCAACCATCACAGTCGAAATATGCACGCAAGAAAGCACTCACGGCCGGCTTGGGAGAGCGCAAGATGCCACCTGGTATACATTTCTGTCGCGCCTTTGCTTTCAGATCAATCCCTAGCGATTGCAAAAGATCAAGAACGTTAGCCGAATAGAAGACGACACGCCAGCGGCCACCTTTTCCATTGGCTGTTCTATCATCCCAGAACGGAACTGACTCGATAGCGAACAGTTCTAAGACAAGTTGAGCATAGCGGTCTGCCAGTTCACGGTCGCCAGTTGTATAGCCGATGGCATTCTTCGAGGTATGAATGTTGCCATCGCCAATGAGATAGCCAAGAAATTCGGCAAGCGGCTCGGTGATATGAGTAGGTGCGACGAGCGGCAAACGTTGACCGTACATGGGCTTGTCTTTATTCCCAAACTGGTAGCCGGTATTCTGTATAGCTGCAGTAATACGATCTCTGGCAAAAGGTGTCTTGCCACTCATTGAACGATAGACAGTGTGTACTCCCACTCCCGCAGCCTGTGCCACATCTTCTACAGTAGGTGCGGCTATCCGAACAGGTGGTGAAACACGTACAAGTTGCTCAGGCCACAGATTGTCACCGACACTCAACGGGATACGCTGTCCAACCCTCACATCTTTCAACGCAATCCACTGGTCTGGCCCAATGCTCAGCTTGTGTTCTTCTGCTCCCTCTAGAACAAGACCGCGTCGTGTACGCAAGCGAATAGTGGGTGCGTTGTGACGTACATGCCGGTCAGAAATCGAATCTTGTGAGCCGCTGCCACTACCTACTGTAACTGTTTCACCTTGAGCGAGCAGTTCATGAAGTGCATCATAACGCATAAGTCCACGTTCAGTAAGGACAAGGCTATCTCCAATGAGACAGGCCCAGCCCTCATTCATAATTTTCGTTTGCATTTGAGGCACGAAATAGAGTGCTTCTGTACGCACGATTTCGAGGATATCGCGCTGCCAGGGCTGAAGGTGTGGTGCGTGGCGTATCAGGAAGAGGAGGATATCTTTCTCCGGTTTCTCAGGAAACCTGGGTGGTTTACCTGGATGTTTGTCCCGTTCCTCTTCGGCCTTTTTGGCTTTTCTTTCAAGGCTCCAGAGGTCGTCGTACTCGCTTGTCTTTTCGGTGGGCTTCTTATCCTCTTTTTTACTGTTTTCATCTCCGCGCAGCAACAAATGATGGTCTACGTGTTCTTGAATCGAAAGGGCCGCGTCCAGGAAACGTTCGACTTCAGCTTTGCCGTGATCGAACTCGTATTTAGCGACGCGCTCGGCATGGATGCTGACCTTCTCAATCATACCGCGCGAGGTGTGCTGGAAGTAGGCATTGTTCTTGAAGAAGTCGGTATGGCCGAAGACGTGTGCAGCTACAAAGGTATTTTGTAGCAGGTTATTCATCTCCATCAGGAAGGCATAGCTTGGATTGGTGTTGACCACCATCTCGTAGATTTTGCTCAACCCGAAGTCATATTGCATTTTTTGCCTGTAGTAGGATTTACCATGCGTCCAGTGACTGAAGCGGCCAGGTAGACCATACGAGGCAAATTCATACATGATGCTGGCGGGCACCAGTTCAAAATGCGTGGGGAAGGGATCAAGTCCAAACTTGAGAGCCTCCTCCCAGGCACAATCTATTGAATCACGTAATCGTTCAACTTCACTGTCTGCCATGAAAGCTCCTTTATGTGCGCCATCCTTACCTCGTGGGAATAGTGTCGCGCTGGGCAAAAAACTTGCGCAGGGCGGGATAGACTTCTCTCTTATCTGAGATGGTCACGGCGGTAAACTTTTTGTCGGAGATCTTGTTGTATGCTCCCATCAGCGTACTGGGCGAGCGATAATGCCCCTCGCGAATTTCGCCGTAGCCGAAGATGTTACAGAGTTCCATCAGCTTATTGACCAGCTGGACACAGCGGTCATTATCCCACGGCAGATTATCACCGTCGGAGAAGTGGAAGGGATAGATGTTCCAGTCATCAGGGTTGTATCGCTCTTTGATGATCTGCAAGGCCAGTTCATAGGCAGAAGAGACCTGCGTACCGCCGCTCTCGCCCTTGTGGAAGAATTCCTCTTCGGTGACTTCTTTGGCCTCCGTATGGTGGCTGATGAAGACGATCTGCACATTGTTGTATTTTGTGCGCAGGAAGCGCACCATCCAGAAGTAGAAACTGCGAGCGATGTACTTCTCAAACTCGCCCATTGAACCACTGACATCCATCATGGCCAGCACGACGGCATTGGACTGGTATTTAATGGTTGGCTCCCAGACCTTGAAACGGAGGTCTTCGGACTTGATATCCTGGAATTTGGCATCACCTTTGGCGGCGTTACGCTTCATATTTTCCATGATGGTGCGCTTCTTGTCCAGGTTGGTCATTGGTCCTTTTTTGCGCACATCGGTAAAGCGCACGGCCTCGGTCTGAAGTTCCTGCTGGCGTTTCTGCTCAAGATTGGGCAGGCCGAGGTCTTCAAAGATCATGGCGGCCAGTTCTTCCATGGAGATTTCGGCTTCGTAGTAGTCCTGGCCGGTCTCTTTGCCCGCCTCACCCTTCTTGCCCTTGCCAGGTCGAGGCTCCTGGGCCACGACATCACCAACTTTGCTCTTGCCATTGCCCTGACCGGCGTGCTGTTGCCGACCGGGGTCGTAGCGGAAACGATACTCGTCGAGGGAGCGAATGGGAACACGCACTCTTTTCGTGCCATCCGATAGGATAATGCTCTCTTCACTGACGATTTCGCCTAAATTTTTCTTGATCGCCTCACGGATCTTCTCTTTGTGCCGCTCCTGGTCTATTTGCCCCTTACGGTGCAGCGACCAATCTTGCTGAGAGACAGACATAGAGCACACTCCTTTGTATTGGGGAAGGCGTAATGGGCACACTGCGTTTTAGTACAGTGTGCCCAACAGCCATTATCGATTGAGCAGGCTTCCTGAATAGCGGACGATTTCATTCGCGCAGACGGGGCAGTAGCCGTGCTCGGTCATGAGACGGTTCACCACTTCATTGATCTTGCGCAGTTGCTCCTTGTCGGGTGTACGGGTGGATGTGGTGATCTTCACAACGTCCCGCAGGTCGGCAAACAGCTTCTTCTCAATGGCCTCTTTCAAACGCTCATGGCTGGTATAGTCGAAGGTCATGCCCTTACGTGCCAGCGATGAGATGCGAATGAGAATTTCTTCGCGGAAGGAGCGCTTGGCATTCTCGGTGATGCCAATCTGCTCTTCAATAGAGCGCATCAGTTGCTCGTCGGGTTCCATCTCCTCATCGGTGATGGGGTCGCGCAGCTTGGTTTTGTTGCAATAAGCTTCGACGTTGTCGAGGTAGTTATTGAGCAGGGTACGCGCCGACTCCTCATAAGAGTAGACAAAGGCCCGTTGTACCTCTTTCGTGACCATGATGTCGTACTCTTTACGCGCTTCACTGATGAAGTTCAGGTAGCGGTCGCGCTCTTCGCGCGTGATGCTGGTGTGCTGGTCGAGTCCATCGCGCAGGGCACGCAGCGCATCAATAGGATTGATGCAGGTCACGTTCTGCTTGATGAGCGCGTTGGAGAGGCGGTTGATGACATAGCGCGGAGAGATCCCATCCATGCCTTCGCGCACCGCTTCGTCCTGCAACTCTTTGATATCTTTCTGCTTAAAGTCCTCTATATCCTCACCGTCGTAGAGGCGCAGCTTCTTCATCAGGCTCATGCCAGCCTTCTTCGAGGCTTCCAGGCGCGTCAGGACGGCGAAAACGCTGGCAATACGCAGGGTATACGGCGCGATATGGACGTTTTGTAAAGTACTCTGCTTGAGCAGTTTCTCGTAGATTTTGATCTCGTCGGAGACGCGCAAGTTGTAGGGCACCTTGGCCAGGATAATGCGGTCTTGCAAAGCTTCCGACTTCTTGTTCCCGACGAATGCCTGGTACTCATGTTCATTGGTGTGGCTAACGACCACTTCATCGGCATAGATCATGCTGAAACGCCCGGTCTTGATGTTCTGTTCCTGGCTAAGTGTGAGCAACACGTAGAGGAATTTTTCATCAGTTTTTAACATTTCTACGAACTCCATAATGCCTCGATTCGCTATATTCAACTCGCCGTCGAATCGATAGGCACGTGGGTCACTTTCAACGCCGACTTCACCAATAGTTGATAAATCTATACCTCCGACTAATTCACTTATATCTTGACTTTTGGGATCGCTTGGCGTGAAGGTGCCAACGCCGATACGATATTTTTCACTGAAAGTAATGCGCTTGACAGGTACAGCTTCAATGCGCCCACGATACTGATTATCGATCATATAGCGGCAGTGTGGGCACAAGTCACCCTCAACGTAGAGGCCAAACTCTTTCTCGACGTCTGGTCGCAGATCAATGGGGATAAGATGCAGCGGCTCCTCGTGCATTGGACAATCTTTAATGGCATAGATCGCCCCTTGCTCGGTGCGGCTATATGTCTCCAATCCACGTTTGATCAGGTACACGATGGTTGATTTACCTCCACCGACAGGACCCATCAGGAGCAACACACGTTTACGTACTTCCAGGCGCTGGGCGGCAGAGTGAAAGTAATCAACTATCTGCTGCAATGGCTTCTCTATACCAAAGATGTCCTGGTCAAAAAATTTGTATCGTGGCTCACCTGTGCGAGTTGTTTCAACCCCTGCATCCATAATCATATGATAAATGCGCTCATGGGAAAGTCTGCCTACTTCGGGTTTTTTGGAGGCAATCTCGAAGTATTGGGCAAAAGTGCCTTCCCACATAAGCCCTCGTTCACGGTCACGATATTCTTCTAACCGCTTCACCAGGTCCATAGTTACCCTCTCTGTTCTATGTTGCCAGTTTGGTGATGGGTGAAGCGAGGCTTCACCCTTGCTTATCCCCGGTAACTGGAAAAACGCACTATATGATCGGGCTCTCTATTGATGACGAATACATGAAGCCATAGGTCTCATAGTTGCACATCAAGAATACTTAAGTATAAATGCGAACTCGAAGATGCTACATGAGTCCAAAAGGGCTGGCATCTTACCCGACAAGTTCAGGGGAAGAACCAGCCCATTCCTACATAGCAGAGGGTGTCTCGGTATAAAGTTGTATGATGCATCTTGCTGATGCTCCCGCAATGTTTCAAAGTGTCCTTTCAATTTTCATCTGTCTCGCCATCCATCATGTGCGAAACGAGCCACCCTGTTGCCAAAAAAGGGACTGCCTCTATGCCTCTGCGGCCCCACTACGAACCTATGTCTTCGTGTCATAGCCAAATGTAAAACATTGCTGGTAATGGTAGCATACCGTACAGATGCGCCTCTGTCAAGTGTAAAACTCTGCATAGAGATATGATGTGTGAAGTCTTTGTGAAGATAGAAAAGGAACAGGATGTCACCGTGGGATTTCGACAAGAGGAAGTTCGACCTCGATTGTAGTACCGTGCTGCTGTGGGCTGCTGAGTTCACCCGCGCTATTGAGATGCAAAGAGATGCGCCCACCGATGCTTTCCACCCGCTCAAACATGCCGCTCAGCCCGTAATGTCCCTCGGGACTGGCGCAGGTTACGCTGCCATCCCCATGCAACGTCGTAGGGGCCCAATTCATTGCGCCCAGGGGTAGTCCGACGCCATCATCTTGTATTCTCATGAGTATATGTCCATGCTGGCGACTGATGTGTAGCACTACATTGCTGGCGCGAGCATGCTTTTCAACATTGGCCAGGGCTTCCTGTCCCACCTTCCAGAGTGTTTCTTCGACCTGCTCTGGCAGCCCTTCGATGTCAGGATGGAGATCATAAGAGACATGCAAACCGGCACGCTGAGCCACCTCTTGCGCATAGCGGCTAATGGCACGGCAGGCAGGCTCGCGTTCTAGAGCAGGTGAACGTAAAGCGGCAATGGAGGCACGCAGTTCCTTCATCGTGTCACGCACGATCTCTTTGGTAGTCTCCAGTTCGTGTTCAAAACGTTCGGGATCACACTCATGCAGCCGTTGTACCACTTCTAACTTGACAGAGATCAACACCAGTGCGTGGCCCAGCGTATCATGCACTTCGCGTGCCAGGCGCGTCCGTTCGCGAAGCACAGCCAGCTCCTGCTCCTGCGCCGCCGACTGTTCCAATTGGCGATGGGCCTCCTCTAATTCAGCATTGGCACGGGTGAGTTCCTGGAGAAGGGCATTGCGCTTGAATCGCTCGCCAATCAGGTACTGCATCATCACGCCGGCAGCAGTGGTAGAAAAGCAAAAAATTCCCAGACCGAAGGCATTAGCGATGTTATCGCCGGTAAGCGGCCATTGGAAAAAGCCCTGGAAAGCGAGCATACTTACGAAGAGTATACTGACCATCAGTATCAGGCGACGAGAGCCGAATAGACCAAAGCTTATACCGATAAGAGTGAAGTAATCCCATGAAAAGCTGCGGTCGATCAGTGCAAGGAGAGCAATCACGGTATATGTGCTAAGCCATATACTCAAAGCATAGCCTATCGGCGGAGGCCAATCTCTATGTCTTGTGCGCAGAGTGAAAGCGAAGATGACTATCACTGCCAGCGAGAGACCGATGATTGCTGCCCCACGCCAGTCATGCAGGTAGGCGGGGGTTCCGCTCAGTATGATGGAGACTATCACAATGGTAATAATAGTCAGTGCGATGAGCCATATGAGGCCGAATCTTTGAAACGATTGCTGAAAGCGCTGGTTATCATTGGATGCATCAAATTGTCTCTGCATGTGCGATCACTGTCCCTTTTCCTGCTATGCCTTATGCACAATAATGTAGCGCATTATCCTATCGCTTTATCAGTGCTAAACGACCTATTTATCCGATATTACGAAAGTAATAGCTGTGCCCAGGTCAACTCCAAGCGTTCTGGCGGCATTGCCGTTACGGACAGCTATACCCACGTAGCCGGAGCTATCGCCGTAGATGAATGGCTGACGGTCGCCATCGGGGCCATCAGCAAAGAAACGCCTGCGTCGATCTACCACGGTATCAGTCGCCGGGAAAATTACCCGCACCTGTGGGCTATTGAACAGATCGGGTACCATGGTGAGGGGGATGCTTGTGATGAGGTTGCCAAAATTGTCGATGTGCAGGATATGTGCATCAATATGCGTTCCCTGACGTACAGGAAGTCCAGCATTAATGCGTTGGAGAGCGTGCGGGTCAACGGGCGCACCTAGCTCGTGCAAGGAAATGCCGCCTGCCAGGTGAGCCGCCGCCGGGGCAAAAATATCACGTCCATGAAAGGTCGAGCTAACCTGTGGCAAGTGATAAGCGGTATTTGAGAGCGTAACGGCCTCGTGGATAGTCTGCTCGGCAAAAATATAACTGAAAAGTCCATTGTCTGGGCCGACAAAGTACCAGTCGCCAGCATGAACGGCAATGGCAGCGCGTGAACTTCCCACGCCAGGGTCGACCACGCACACAAAGACGGTTCCTTTGGGATAGTAGCGATAGCCGTATGCCAGAATCCATGCGCCGGAAGGTACATTTTGGGGTGCCACATCATGTGTAATGTCAATGATCTGCGCATCAGGGACGATACCGGTAATCACCCCTTTCATCACTCCTACATCACTTTCTCCGAGTCCAAAATCGGTCATGATCGCCACGACGGGACGAGTCTTAGGCGAAGAAAAGGGCTGGCTCATAGTCTATGCTCCTTGTACATTTGGTTTGCTTGAAAGGTCTTTTTACTAATTAACACTGCTCAGAGAGATATGTCAATGGTACCGTTATCTATCACAGAACGAGAAATGTATGTTATACTAGCCCAATGTGAGCGGTAGAGTTGAAGCCTTTGGACGAATACATAGTACCTGCTCTTACGAATGGTTGCCCAGGAACACTCATACAAAACACCGTGTAGGGGCCCGATTTATCGCGCCCTGATACCATAGATACTGTTGATGGCACGATACCCCTATATATCGGAGTAAAGCTATGATGGATTATACAGCAGGGCCAGGTAGATATACAGCAAGTGAAGCTTCGCCGATGGCGAACTCCATTAGAGCGCGTGCATATCCAGCTGCGGGAGGAAGTGCAGGTATGAACATTACAACAGGTGGACCTCACATTCTTCTTTTTGAACGAGATCAGCAGCTGGTAGTGTTGCTCACCAGTGAACTGCAACTGACGGGCTATGAATGCCACACGGCCCGTACAGCAGTGGAGGTATTTGACGCCATTGCACGCTATCCCGTGCGGCTTGTGCTGGTAAACCTGGCACAGGCTGCCGCCGCAAGGCGTGAATTTTGGGTTGCCCTGGATACCCAACGTAGAGGGCGGGGAGTACAGGTCTTTACCTTCCATTGTACGAATATCGCGGGCTATGGGCCTGCATCGGAAGACCCTGATGATCGTTCGCATACCGAGTTGGCTGATATGGAAGTGGACGGGATGCTGGGTATCATGAACATGGTCAATGCGATACGCTCGCGTATTACAGTATCAAACAAAGGTACAATGACACGAATGGCGAGCAATGCGCATCCAGTACCTCCAGTACCTCCTCTGAGAGCACAAATTACCATTCCCATTCCTTCAGTACCTGCCAATATGAGCGGTTCAGCTACTCCGGCAGAGGTACCGCCCATGCCTCCTACAGCTGGCACTGCTACTCCATCTCATACCGATAAGATACGTGCCGTTATCTATCCAAATCAACGTTCGTGGAGTACCACTCGTGAGGGAAACGCAGCAGAAGAGGGGAATGCAGATACTTTCGTCAATAGGGAGGAGCGGGGGGGGCAAGGGGCGGGAGGAAGAACGATGAGTGAGACAACATTGCCAAAAGAATCTGGCCTGGCACAATTATCACGCATGTTGCAAGAGCATCGTACACCGATATTGGAAGAGATGGCCCAGGAACGTGCAGGTGAGCAGAGTAGTCGTTTTCAGGAAGAGGTAACATTGCAGCAGCGAACTATACGCTCAGCATCAGCAGATGTGGCACCAACTGCCACACCTGATGCCCCGGCTACTGTTCCACCTATCAGTACAATGTCTCTGCGTGCATCACCTATTCAAGATATGCCTACTGATCGTATAAGCGGGCAGGCAGGGCAAAGCGACACGCCATCTCACGCAAGTGCCAGGCGGCCTGATGAGCCTTCCCAGTTCAGTTATGCACAAACTCCGGCTTCTCCCGCGCTGGTTTCCATATCAACCCCAACGGTACAGGCTACACCAGCTAAGGCACCAGCACCACCGCCTCCTACTCCACTTCCCCCGTCAGTACCACCAGTATGGCAGTATGATGACAACGAAAGTACAGTGTTAGGACAGTCGCAGGCGCTGGTATCGGAGGAGGAGGCGATCATGTCGGAGATGATGGTGCAAAGAGAACCCGATAACGCGCTTTTGCTCGATATTATGCAGAGCTTGCCACCTATGTCATCGCCGCCACCACAACCACAGGTACATAATGGGCGTGCCACTCGTTCTCTAGGGAGAGTCCTGTTGGAGGGACATCTTGTACCACAAAATCGCTTAGAGGTCGCGCAAAGCATCCAACGTATGTTACGTGGTGTAGATATGAATTACCAGTTAGGGGAAATCCTCCTGATGTTTAAGCTGCTCACTCCCGACCAACTATTGGCGGCCTCACTCGTAAGCTATGGCTTGATTACGACCACTCAGATCAGTGCGCTTGGCCGTATCCGCCAGCAACTGCATTCCATTGGCCTGGAATACGATCTAGAGAATTTACTGATCCTGTTCCGTATTCTGACATCGGAGCAGTTGCGCGAGGTGCGGACCGGTTGGTCTGGATAATTTTCCACGAGAAACAAGATTCATCCTGAAATTTCAACGAACCCGCCCAACAGTTTGAGCGGGTTCGTTGAAATTCTTTCATTAAGAAGAGAAAAGCTGCAATACGGGCGTTTTCTGCAAGAAAACGCCCGTATTGCAGCTTTTCTCTTCTTAATAATGTGGATGCATCGTGTATGTAAAATGAAATCTCGCAGGTTAGTGATGAAGCCTTTCAATAAATATGCCGATATACCTATATTAGGAAGGGTTTGTTACAGATTTGTAAGGGAAATCATGCCAGGAGCAAAAACGCTATGAGAGAAGTAATTACACCGCTGGCCAAAGTTGCCGTCGGAATACCTTCACAAATTATTGTCATAGTAGGCTTAATCGTGGCAGTAATTATCCTCTTTTCTGCTCTCTACCTATTTCGCATAAGCGGTCGCCCGAATGTAAGGAAGTGTCCTCATTGTGCTGATATGGTACAACCAGCAAAGAGGGTTTGTCCAAATTGCGGCACTCCTCTTCACCAATTCCTATTCCGGCGATAGCGACGCTCCCGACGCTCTCGGCGGTAGTAACGTCCACGGCGACGCCATGCACCGTAGGTTAGTAGATGCCAAACGGCCACCAGCAGAACGGCACCAAGTAATGCTTTGATGATGGGTACACCATAGAAAACGGGGTCCCCAGGAATAACGACCTGGATGACATTTGTGAGCAACCAGATACCAACCAGGGCGGCGATGATTGCGCCTATGAATCCGAACGGGAGCCGCCAACCAACAAGAAACTCTGCAATAAAACCGACGATAGCGGCAACGACCAGGTAAACGATCTGGCTGGTGGTGATGGTGATAGCAGCAGCCATGGCACTGAAGACAAACATGTGGGCCTCCTTTAGGCTGTGAATATATGCTCCACCTGGGCTCAAAAAAATAATCCAGGCACAGCGGCAAGCGAGACAAAACTAAACATCGCTAAAAAGCCGTTCTTGATTGTACAAAAAATAACCATCTAGATCGGCGTTATTCTCGAGTATTTTTAGAGGCTCTTCTTCACAATACAGCGCCGCAAGCAACGGAATACCGGCAACGGCAAGATCGTAGTATTGTTTATCAATTTCGACACCGATACTATCATAACCAATCTTTTCAGCTGCAGCTATTACAGAACCTCCGCCCATAAAAGGATCAAGAATCTTGCCTTCTGCAAGAGGTAAAGAGGCACGGACAATTTTTCTGACAAAACTTTGTGGCTTCAGTGATGGGTGGTTTACAATATCGCGCTCTCGCTGTGGAGTACGTTCACTTGGTATTAAATCGGTAAAAGGCCGTTCAAAAGAATCACGGCGAAGACCGCCCGTTTTCCACTTGCGAAGATTGTCCTGAACACGACCATCGAGCGGTTTACGAAACAATTCCCAGGGTTCCCAAGCTGAACGAGGCATAACACTCACGTTAGGAAACTCATCTTCTGCATTCTTCGGTCTATCACCGCCTCTTAATGTCTGTACCAAACGTACAATCGCGCCACGTTTTTCCCAACCGGCGTCAGTTAAAGCTGCACAGAGTATGTGCGATACAAACGTATTCGTAGCTATAAACAGATGGGCCCCGGGTACCACTACGCGGAGGGATTTTATGCCCCAAAGATAGAAAAATTGGTAGATATTCTCTAAATCTTGCTGATTTAAAACAGTAAAGCGTGGTAAAGGAGCTCGCACATTTCCACCCATAGCAGGAGGAATTCGCCACATCCCTCCACGATTGCCCCCTCGTAATTTTGCCTGCTCATGAGCAGAGTACTCTTTCAATCCATAAGGAGGGTCGGTAATAATTGCCTCAAAGCTGGCTTCTGGCTGCTTATCAAGCCACTTGAGGCAATCATCATGATACAGGGTATATGTCATACGAACCTCTAACTGAAATCTACTTCTGTATGAATCCACTTGTAAACAGGCGTTTGATCTACTATACCATATCCACTCATTGCTCAAGTACTACTTCTCAAACACGTTCTATCTGAGCCCCCAACTTACGCAGTTTGGCGTCCAGGTTCTCATAGCCGCGCTCGATATGCTCAATGCCGTACACTTCTGAAACACCGCCGGCACATAAAGCCGCCAGAATATAGGAGCAACCTGCGCGAATATCAGGGATATCCAGCAGTGTTCCTCTGAGAGGAGTTGGCCCCCGTACAACGCAGCTATGCACGTACTGCTTTTCGCGGAAGCGACATTGAACCTCGCCCAGGCACTTGGTATACAGGCCAATGTGTGCGCCCATCTCTTCCAGGGTGGTGGTATAGCCAAAACGGTCCTCGTAGATGGTCTCATGGATGACTGACATGCCTTCCGCCTGCGTTAAAAGGACGGTAAACGGCTGTTGCCAATCGGTCATAAAGCCTGGGTGAACATCGGTCTCCAGGGCAATAGCTGGCGGCGGTGGCCCATCGCCGAGAAAGCGAATGCCTTCATCATCTACCTCGAAGCGCAACTGCATTTTCAAGAGCGTATTGAGGAAGGTAAGCAGGGTATCCTGCTGTGTACCGCGCAGGTAGACATCACCTTTAGTGAGGTATGCCGCGATTGCCAACGACACGGCTTCGTTGCGATCACTGAGCAGCGTGTGGCTGGCCGCGTGCAAACGATCTACGCCATCTATCACGATGCGCCGGTCCACCTTGATTTCGATGATCGCGCCCATCTTTTGCAAGAACTTGATGAGATCGATAATCTCTGGTTCCAGGGCAGCGTTCTGAATGACGGTGACACCTTTTGCCAGCGAGGCGGTAATCAGGAAGTTCTCGGTCGCCATCACGCTGGGGAAAGGCAGGCTGATGGTTGCGCCATGGAGACGCTTGGAGGTACTGAAATGGTAACGTCCATCGCGCTCGACGACTTCCGCGCCCATTTGCCGTAGCCCGTTGATATGAAAATCGAGGGGACGCAGCCCTATGCGATCACCACCAGGCATGGGAATATCGGCCTCACCGCAGCGATGGAGCAGAGGCCCAACGGTGATGATTGCCATGCGATTGAGGCCCCCGACCCTGGTAGAGACGATAGAACACAGGATTTCATGAGTGATAATAGAGAGAGTATGGTCATCCAACTGTATCTCGGAACCCATATCCCGGCAAAGTGCCATGGTTAGCTCAAAATCACCGATTAAAGGTACATTACGAAGCGTACAGCGTTCATTTGTCAGCAGCGAGGCGATTAACAATTTGGTAACAGCATTTTTAGCACCGCTGATTTGTACTTCCCCATGCAATGGCGTGCCGCCGGTGATCAGATAATGGGGTGCGTTATTATTGTCCATATTCATAATAGTCAATTTTTTTCCCTTACAATAGATGCAATAGATGCTTAAAAATCTTAGGAGTTTCCAGGTGCCTCCCACAGCCAGCGAATGGCGTTAAAGCGTGAGGGTGGTGGACTGACATGGCGGGGAGTGCGTACGATTTTGGCACGGGCCACAGGGCGAGGACTGCCTTCTTCATTCCCCGAATGCGGCTGCCATCCCCCTACTATGCTCCGCACAAGGAACTTCACCGTCCAGAGTAGGGGCGATGGCATGTCCTCGCCCTGTTCAATGGCGTCGCCCTGTTCAAGCTGTTCAACGGCGTCGAGCACATCCAGGAACTGGTTGACACTCTGCGCGACCCCTTCAACCATCAGATAGCCAGATGGCTTGACCGCGTCTCCCACCATGAATAGGCCCTCTACCTCCGTCTCAGATGCAACATCCTCGCCCTGCGCAATGCGATTGACAGGCCACTCGCCGCGATAGGCACTCATTGTGAGGATGCGGCAGTGCTTCTCAAACATTTCGCCAAACATCATGCGCAGATCGGCCATGGCCAGGGCTTTTTCCTCATCGATATTGTCGCTCTGCATTACCTGGTGGCTGATCAGCAGGTGCTTTCCCTGTGGAGCGAGCCCGGGGTCGAAGTTGGTTGGCTGCACCATACCGGCTATGCGTTTGGTATCCAGGCAATACATGATGCCTTTGTGAGGAATCAACGAGACATCGCTCAGGATGTGTACCTTGAGTCCAATGGCTTCCCGCATATCACATGCCTGCTGTTTTAACACCTGGGCCTGTGTTACCTGCTGGTTGTTGAGTAGAGCATTGGTAGCACGCGGCCCAATATCGCTGACCAGCAGGGGAGCATGGAGTAGCGACTCTTCACCGCTTGCCTTATCGCGGACGCGCACGCCGGTTACATGACCGTTGGAGGAGAGAATCTGCAAGACATCACTGCGCAGGCGAATTTCTGCCCCCTGCTCGAGGAGACGCCGCTCTAACTCGGCTGTCAAGGCGGCGCATCCGCCCTGCACAATGCCAGGGGCACCATAGCGGAACATATTCTTAGTGGTTTTGATGATTTCCGCTGTAGTGACCTGGCTGAGTTCAAGGCTGAGGGCGAAACGCGAGATGCGCTCGAAGAAGGCGGTTAATTCCCGATGGCGTTTGACATCAATATGGCGTGCCAACCAGGTGTCAAAGGAAAGGTCGAGCTCCTGTGCAGGAAGACGACGAAAGAACATCAAGTATCCGACGAGGGTAAACCAGAAGAATTGGCGGAGTCCCAGGAACTTGAGGGTACCTAGCAGACCGCGTGAGCGCACCTGTTTGCCATGGACATGAAAAGAGGCGAAGACATCTGCATCAAAAAAGTGATGAGGAATATGCAGGCGTCGTAACATCCCTGCCAAAACACCACTACTACCGAAGGGAACCATGTGGACGGCCCCTGTACTGACCTGTACTCCCTGGAAGGTCTTCGCCGTGAAGCGTCCACCACAATGTGGCAGTCGCTCCAACACCGCTACGCGCTTGCCACGCTGTAGTAACTGTGCTGCACTGAGCAGACCACCCAACCCTGCCCCAATGACAATCGCATCGTATGTGTTGTCTTCTTGCATGAACCTAACCCAGGTATACATACGGTAGCTGACGCTTCACTCTGTGAAGCGTCAGCTACCGTATGTATACTTTAACTCTTAGTTCTGTTCTCTCCAATCAAGCTGCGCAACAGGCTGTTGCATTCAGCTAGCGTGTTGAGTACATTTTGGTGAAGTTGGAAGACTTTGTTCAACTCGCGGGCCTTGCGTCCAAGCCTGGTCAAATTATCAATGTCCTTTGGGCTATTCTGAACATCCTCCATTAATTGGATCAGGTCAGCCCAGGCGAGTGCCTCACGGCTGCGTGCCACATCGGCAATAGTATTATCCATGCGATCTGAAACATGGCGTACTCCCGACCGCAGTTGATTGGTAATCTGGGCCACCTCGGTCTCGTGGTTGCGTACAGCCTCCTGCGTGGCGTTCAACTGTTCCTGTAGCGACATGACCTGCCCATCGAGTGTTGAAAGTGCAGCCAGCAAAGGAGCCATATCGGGAAGTGACGGCTGAGGGATGCTGGTGAGGCGACCAAAAGTGACACCAATATCCGAGGCCATAGGCTGCGAGCTCACAGGAGAGGCAGCAGCAGGTACATCAGGAGTACTCTGCTGAGGTACGACTGGCGGGGGCGATACGCCTTCTACCACCGGCACGGGTGTTACTGGTGGGGGACTGACGGGCGGCGGGGCAATTGGCGTGCCTGCCCCATTCTCCATAGATTTTGTACTAAAATCGTCGCTGGTTGCTGATGTCACAAGTTCGTCCTCTCGAGTACGATAGGTCAGTTCTTGGGGAGAACTATATGGAACTGACACGGTTGGCATATCTGCTACACCGCCAGATAGGTCAGGGGAAGATGCGGAAGTACCAAAGCTGTGGAAGATCAACTCGTGTTCTCCGATGCCTATGTGGTCTCCATCTTTCAGTACATGCGTAGCCATTTCTTCTAGTTGCTGCCCATTGACAAAAGTACCATTGGCACTGCGCTCGTCGCGCAACGTGTATGTTCCATTCTCGTAGAGAACGGTGGCATGGCGGCGTGAGGTAAGCTTGTCCTTTGAGAGCAAAATATCGCTAGTAGGCGCACGACCAATAGAAATTTCAGCCTTTTCTAACGGATATTCCTGTAAGACATCCCCGTTGTCGGCACGCAGGATAAACCTGGCCGGACGTTCAACAGTCGCTGCCGTGGCAACCCCAACATTTGGCCCAATACTAGTTGGTGGTTCCGGGCTGGTGCTTGCAATTGTTGGTGCTGAAGCATCAGCAGACCAGGTGGCACCGGAACCAGGAGAAGCTGGTATGGACGATTGCCCTTGCATTGGCTGTGCCCAGCCCTCTTGAGCCGGAAGTGTGGACTCGCCTATCACAGGCTGAGCCTGCTGTTCGGGTGAGGGAGTTGCGGAAAGCAGGCGATTACCACAATTCAAGCAAAAATTATCCCCTGGCCGTGTCTCGGCACCACAATAGGGGCATGTACTAGCTATCATAGAAGTTCCTCCCTTTTTGGGCTACGTACTGTCGTGTATACGTACAAACGAAAAACTGTTGCCATTATATCAGAAGTGAGTATTAAGAGTCGAGTCTTCATGAAATTGGTACCCATTCGATATCGGGCTGCAACGCATCAAAAAACTGTTTTAAGGATGTTTCACTCCCTCGTGCAGAAAAAACGATGTTGGTGCTGTCTCTCGCGCCTGTACACAGCAGGATGGGTACCTGCGTTGGGCCGGGGGTAAGCGCAGGCGTAGGCGTGCCAGCGTTTGAGTTCCTGGGAATTTGCGGTACCGCACCTTTAGGCGAGGTACACTGGAAATCACGACTGTTTGTACGCATAGGGGCCTCGGATAAGCTGATTGGACTCTTGTCGGGAAGCAGGTACCCGATAATAAAGCTGCCCCCAAAGATGGGATCGTGCAATGTGCCTGAAGCACTGACCAGGCAGGTATTGCGCGGTAAGGATGCCGGCAAAAAGACGCTAAAACCGAGATTTGGCGCGACCTGGGACCAATCGGTGATGGTTGTAGGAGGTCCACCCGTCGTAGCCGTGGGACTGGTTGTAGCGGTTGGGGTAATAGTAGCTGAGGCTGTAGCGGTTGTGCCGGGTGTACTGCCAGCCGTGGCGGTGGTTTTCACCGTCGGTGTGATGGTCGTGGTTGGAGTACCGCTAGCAGGCGTCACCGTCACAGGGGCATGCTCATCACGGAAAACAATGAATGGTTTATCACACCAATGTAGTTTTGTAAGTGGCAATTGCGACGGCGTAGGTTTCGCTGTCGGCGACGAAGTGGCACTCCCGAAAAAGTTCAAGCCTGAACAGGATACCAGAAAAAAACTAGACAACAGCAGGCAGGTAGACAGCAACAGCCATGCATGTTGCAGACGCGCTACAAAAGAGAAAGACTGAGGCACAGACATAAAAAACTCCTTAACAACCCAACGCACGCCCTTGAAGGGCCACGGACACGGTACACGCTACGAGACTGTGAATATCTCGGATAGCTCTTTTGGTCTAGTATATAGTAAAAGAGATAGAAAAATTATGAGGTAGCTCTCAATTTGGTACTAAAAGAGGACTTTACAGCGTTATGATTTAGTGCTACCATTGTCCTCTGCTATCCATAATATTGTGTTTATAACAGCTTTTTCTATCCTGGTTACTTCTATACTGCTATTAAATACAACGCATGAATTTGCTATCCGATACAAAGTGTTTCCTAAGAGGTAGTGCGTGTGAATGCGAAACAGATCTGGCAAACGGCTGTAGAACGCTTGCAAGCAAAAGTCCAGCCCGCCGTTTTTACGACGTGGTTTCAGGGTACTTCTGCGAGCTCTTTTCAGGATGGCATCTTTGTGGTGCATGTACCCACAACATTTGCCAAGGCCCACCTGGAGGGACGTTTCATCGATGTAATCCGCTCGATCCTCTCGGAAATCACAGGAGGTCCGGTAGAGGTGCAATTTGTGGTGGCCAAAGAAAGCTCTTCCAGCCAGGGAAGTGATATCTTAAGCGGTCAAAGTGGATATAGTCCCCCCTCCAAACGACCATACCGGCTTCCCAAGAACCGCCCTGTTTCCCTGCAACCGCACAAACAAAGTCCGATGGGTTCGATTATTGGCGGGCAAGAGCAAACTATGCTCTCCCCAATTGCCATGAACTCTATTGCCCCAGGTGTAGCTCGTCCAACAGCACATCGCAGCACGGACTATCAGCAGCCGAAGCCTGCTGAATACTACGATAACATGCCTATTCCAGAGCAGGAAGAGAGAACGACAGCAAATACAGCGTTGCCGCGCAATGGCGAAGGCTTGTTAATCCCTCGCTATACCTTTGAATCGTTTATCGTAGGCAAATCCAATCAGTTGGCCCATGCAGCATCGTTGGCGGTGGCGGAAAATCCTGGCCGTATCTACAACCCGCTTTTCTTCTATGGCGGCGTTGGCCTGGGGAAGACGCACCTGCTCCATGCTGTGGGGCATATGGGAGAAGCAGCCGGTCTCAATGTGCTCTATGTGACTTCAGAAAAATTCACCAATGAGATCATCAATGCGATTCGCTCTCAAAAAACGGCAGAGTTTCGTATGAAATATCGCCAGATCGATATTTTGCTTGTCGATGACATCCAGTTTATTGCTGGTAAAGAGGCCACCGAAGAAGAATTTTTTCATACCTTCAACACGCTTTACGATGCCAATAAGCAGATCGTTGTCACCAGCGACCGCCCGCCCAAAGCTATACACAGCCTGCAGGATCGCTTGCGTTCGCGTTTTGAATGGGGCTTGCTGGCCGATATCCAGCCGCCGGTGTACGAGCATCGCCTGGCAATTCTGCGTTCCAAGGCCGATCTGCTGCGTTTTACTATTCCTCCCTCGGTCATCGAGTATATTGCGCGTCCTGAGTGTAGCAACGTGCGCGAACTAGAGGGTTCGCTCAACCGCGTCATTGCCTACGCAACGCTGCACGACGTTCCACTTTCAGTCAGTGTAGCGGCCAGGGCACTGGAAGACCTCTACACCGAAAGCAAATATACCTCAGTTTTGACCATCACAGAGATACTGGATGGCGTGTGCCGTTACTACAACGTCGAACCTGACCGCCTCCGAGGGAAGCAGCGCGACCGTGATATTGTGTGGCCCCGCCAGATTGCCATGTATGTGATGCGCGAAGAAACCAATGCCTCGCTGTTGCAAATCGGCACGGCCCTCGGTGGGCGCGACCACACCACCGTCATCCACGGCTGGGAAAAAGTGCGGGCCGAGATGAAGAACAATGATAAGGTGCGCCGTGAAATCGCCGCTCTTTTGGAGACGCTGCGCCAGCCGTAG
>WNFH01000237.1_pt1 | contig 33450 bp, 32 predicted proteins | sample 5400411 | NCBI WGS metagenome assembly WNFH01 (sample SAMN13153347, study PRJNA577476) | soil metagenome | isolation source: 200 cm saprolite under Douglas fir tree site 2 hole 3 | place: USA:California | collected 2015-04-18 | reverse complement strand
CTCTCCGTCGGCGGCAAGCGCCTCGGCTTCCGGTCGCGGCAGCTCGCGCTCCCCGTGCTGTCGGCGGTGTGTTTCGGCGTGGTGGCGGTCCTGAGAAAGCTCGGCCTGAGCGACACGGGCGCCGTCGTGGGTTCGGCGATCAACGTGACGACGGCCCTCGTCGCCTATACCGCGTTCTTGCTGGCCTCTGGGCGGCCGGAGGTCATGGTCTGTCGGGGCCGGAGCCTCGCCTACTTCGTGGCTGCAGGCCTCACGGAGAACGTCGGGGTGTTCATGAACGTCGTGGCGCTCAGCCTGGGCACGGTGAGCGTCGTCACACCGCTCTACGGCACGGCGCCGATCTTCGTCCTGTTCCTGGCGCCGTTCTTCCTGCGCGACGTCGAGACGCTCAGGATCCGCGTGGTCGCGGGCACGGTCCTCATCGTCCTCGGCGTGTACCTGATCACCGCGCTGACGGGACGCTGATCGTGCCCGTGCAATCGTCGCGTCAACCGATGACGCGGCCGCCCATGACGCGAATGGAGTCGCCGGTGACGTACGCGGACGCGTCGGAGGCGAGGAACACGCAGGCGTCAGCGATGTCCTCGGGACGGCCGAGCCGGCGGAGGGGAATCTTCGCGAGCTCGTCCGGCGAGCCCGGTGGCGACTGGCGGAACTCCGGGTACCACTCGGCGTAGCGCCGCTCGGTGTCGATGACACCGGGCATCACCATGTTCGCGCGGATGCCGACCGGGCCCAGCTCCGCCGCCAGCGCGCGCACGAGGCCGAGCAAGCCCGTCTTGGCCGCGGTCACCGCCGCCGTGTTGGCTCGGCTCGTCACGCTGGACTGTCCGCCGATGGCGATGATGCTCCCCCGCCGGCGCTCCTTCATCGCGGGCACGACGGCGCGCGCCAGGTAGAAGGCGGAGCTGAGATCGACGGCAAGCACCCGATCCCACTCGTCCACCGGCGTATCGGTGACGGCCTTGTGCGGCCGGATCGCCGCGTTGCAGACGAGGACGTCGATGGCTCCGAGCTCGGCGAGCCCGCGCGTGACCATCGCCTCGCAGGCGGTCGCGTCGGCGACGTCGGCGAGCACGGTGACGACGCGCACGCCGGTCTTGCGGCACTCGGCGGCGACCGCCTCCAGCTCCTCGGCGTTGGCGCGCGTATTCAGCACGAGGTCGGCTCCCTCGGCGGCGAACGCCAGCGCGATGGCGCGGCCGATGTTGCGGCTGGCGCCGGTGACGAGCGCCGTCCTTCCCCGGAGCTTCAAACCGTTCATGGTCTCTCCTCAGCGATAGCCGGCGGTCTTCAGCCGGGGGAACACCTCGTCGCGGAACGTCCGGATCTCCTGCTCCGGCCCGACGAAGGTCTGAAAGGCCATGACGTAGAGGCTCCGGATCCCGGCGCCCGTCATCTCGATGATGCGCCGCACGCAGTGCTCCGGCGTGCCGACCAGGCCCAGGGCATCGCAGAGCTCGGCGATGATCTCGTCGGGCACGAACGACGTGGCCGCGATCGCCTGTTCCCAATCCTGCGCGTGCGAGAGGTCGGGGTAGATCTTGAAGACGCTCGGGGGGATGTCGAAGTGCGGGATCGACAACCCGGTGTGCTCGAGCCACCGCGAATGTACGCGCATGATGCCCTGATGCACGACCGTGGGGCGCGCCTGCCGCCGTGCCTCGGCCATCGTCGTCGCGATGCCCGTGCGAACCGCCCAGACGATCTCGAGATCCTCCAGCCGGCGCCCGCTCCGCCGCGCGCCTTTTTCCAGGTGAGTCAACACCGCGTCCACGATGCCGCGATGAAATCCGACCAGGAGCATGACGCCGTCGGCGATCTCGCCGGCGAGCTCGATGGCCTTGGGCCCCGAGGCCGCCATCAGGAGGGACACCGGCCGACCCGCGGCGTAGGCGAGACGCCCCGGCGTGCCCTGAAAGTCCACGGCCTCACCCGCCAGCAGCTTGCGCAGGGCGGTGATGCACGCCCGCATCTCGGCGAGCGTGGCCGGCTTCCGGCCGATCGTGCTCGCCGACGTGTAGCCGGTGCCCATGACGACCTTCGTGCGCCCGGGCGCCAGCTCGGCGACGGTCTGGATCGCGCTGGCCAGCACGGAGACGTGCCGCGAGAACGGGTTGGTCACCGCCGGAAACAGGGCCAGCCGCGACGTGCGGGTCGCCGCCTGCCCGAGCGTGACGAAGGTGTCGCGGCACAGGAGCTGGCTGTCGAGGATCCCCGCGCCGTCGAAGCCGGCGGCCTCGACGTCCTGGATCAGCCGGATCAGCTCCGGCATCGGTGACGTCCCCGGAATCCGGAGCGAGACTTGAACGGGTCGTGCCATGAGGTCGGCTCCTCTCTCCAATCGCCTCAGCGCGTGCGGGTCAGTCGGTCATCGACAGGGCGGCGCGAGAGATGCGCAGGCCGTCGCCGCCGCGCTGCATCCAGTCCGCCTGCTGGAACGCCTCGGTGATTCGCGCCAGCGGGAATACATGGGAGACGAGACGCTCGTACGGAAAGCGGCCGAGATTGCGGCGCAGGAAGGCGAGCGCCTGGGCGAGCGCCCACGGCGAGTAGTTCGAGGTGGCCACGAGGCGCGCGCTGCCGCGGACGAGAGCCGTCGCATCGTACGAGAAGACGTTGCCCGGCGCAATCGACCCGACCTCGAGGTAGCAGCCGCCGCCGCGCAGCATCCTGAGGCCCTCGGGCACGACCTCCGGATACCCGACGAAGTCCGCGACGACGTCGGCGCCGAAGCCACCGGTGAGGTCCATGACCGCCTGGATGCGGCGCTCGGCCGTCGGGAGATCGACGAGGCTCAGCGCGTGGTCGGCCCCGAAGGCGCGCGCCAGCTCGAGGCGGGAGGCCACGCGGTCGAGGACGATGACGCGGTCCGCGCCCATGTCGCGGGCCACCGCGACCGCGTTGAGGCCGAGGCCGCCGGCGCCCTGGATCACGGCGGTGTCGCCCTGCCGGAGGTCCGCGCGCGTGAGCCCATAGATCACCTGGGCGAGGGCGCAGTTGGCGGGCGTGGCGATGTCGTCGGAGATCTCGTCGGGGATGCGGAACACGGACGCGCCCGGCCGGAGGTAGTAATAGTCACCGTACGCGTTGTTGAAATAGGGCGCCGTCCCCGCCACCCGGTTCGCGCGGCCCTTGCGCGGGCAGCTCCCCATCTCGTCCCGCAGGCACACGGGGCAGCGCCCGCATGGGAAGAAATAGAGGAAGGCGACCCGGTCGCCCTCGCCCAGCGGGCGCCCGGCGGAGTCGACGGTGATGCCGGTGCCGAGGCGCTCGACGCGGCCGCACATCTCGTGGCCGAAGGTGAGATCGCGCGGCAGCGCGCCGTAGACTTCCTTCATCTCGCCGCGCCAGATGTGGAGGTCGGACCCGCAGACGCCGGCGCGCGTCAACCGGATCAGGATGGCGCCCGGTTCCGGATCGGGAACCGGGTACTCGCGCAGCTCGAAATCACCGCCGTAGGCTTTGAGCACCGCGACCCGTCCCATCATGCCCGCACCTCCTCGTCCGGGGAGAATAGGGCGTGGGCTTTCCCTTGTCCAGCCAGGACCGGCCCTCTGTCACGGCCGCGTGAACGCTGCTATAGTCTGGCGTCAGACCAACCCGCAGGAGGAGAACCATGAAGCTTCTTTTCTTCGACGACTTCAAGCTGGGTGTGCTCAAGGGCGATGCCGTGATCGACGTCTCGGACGCGGTGAAGGACATACCGCATACCGGCCCGCACAACCTGATCAGCGGGTTGATCGAGCGATTCGCCGACTATAAAGGACGCCTGGACGGCGCGGCCGCCCGGGGCCAGGGCAAACCCGTCAATCAGGTCAGGATCAGACCCCCCCTGCCGAAGCCGTACAACATCGTCGCCATGGCTGTGAACTACATGGAAGACGGGACCCGCTCCGAGCCGGCGCCCATCAACGCGTTCCACAAGTCCCCCAACTCCGTCATCGGCGACGGCGAGACCATGGTGCTCCCCGACGTGCCCGCCACGATCTTCGAGGGTGAAGCCGAGGTAGCCCTCGTCATCGGCAAGAAGGCGACCGCCGTCAGCGCCGGGCAGGCCATGCCCTACATCTTTGGTTACACGAACTTCATCGACGGCTCGGCCCGCGGCCTGCCGCCGAGCGGCAACACCTTCTACCAGATGAAGTCGCGCGACACCTTCTGCCCGATGGGGCCGTACATCGTGACCGCGGACGAGATCGCCGACCCGCACCGGCTCCAGGTGAAGCTCTGGGTGAACGGCGAGCTCAAGCAGAACTACAACACGAGCGACATGGCCCACAAGATTCCCCGGTGCATCGAGTGGGTCACCTCGATCCACACGCTCGAGCCCGGCGACGTCATCGCGACCGGAACGAATCACCGCGGCCTGAGCGGGTTCCAGAACGGGGATCGGGTCGAGATCGAGACCGAGGGGCTGGGCCGGCTGCGCTTCAACATCCGCGACGATCTCAAGCGCACCTGGGGCCGGGAGACACGGCTGGACCGGCAGGCGAAAAAGCAGGAGGGCACGACGCCACAACTGACGGGGAAGTACACACCCGCTCCGCGATAGAGGTGGTGCGCGCCGCAGGCCGTCGCGGGGCTGGGGCCCCGCCGGCCGAGGCGCGACTCTGGATAAGGGAGACACGACGATGGCCTACGAGGCGCAGTTCGCCGAGACAGTTTACATACACGGACACCGGGGCGATCGGATCGATGCGTATCTGGCGCGGCCGGCGGGCGCTGGGCCCTATGGGGGCGTGGTGATCATCCACCACATGCCGGGCTGGGATGGGCCGACCAAGGAGATCGCGAGACGGTTCGCCCACGAAGGCTACGTGGCCATTTCACCGAACCTGCACTTCCGCGAGGGAAAGGCGACGCCGGAGGAGAACAGCGCCAGCATCCGCGCGGCCGGCGGCATGCCGGACGATCGCACGATGGGAGATGTCCAGGGTGCCATCGACTACCTGCGCACCCTGCCGTACCTCAACGGCAAGGTCGGGGTCATCGGCTATTGCTCGGGCGGCCGCCAGTCGTACCTGGCCGCCTGCACGCTGCGTGGGCTCGACGCGGCGATCGACTGCTACGGCGGCGGCGTCGTGGCCAAGCCCGAAGAGCTGACGTCGCGCCAGCCCGTCGCGCCGATCGACTTCACCCAGGACCTCCAGATCCCCTTGCTCGGGTTGTTCGGTGTGGAGGACACGCGCCCCTCGCCGGACGACACGAAAAAGACCGAAGAGGCGCTCCGGAAGCACGCCAAGACCTTCGAGTTCCATACGTACGAGAACGCGGGGCACGCCTTCTTCGCCGTCGACCGCCCGAACTATCGCCAGGCCGCGGCGGTGGACGGGTGGAAGAAGGTCTTCGCCTGGTTCGGGAAGCATCTTCGCTAAGTAATCGGCGGCCGCAACGGGAGGAGCGGCGATGATCGAGCGGCGACCGTTCGGCAGAACCGGCCACCTCAGCAGCGTGACGCTCTTCGGCGGCGCGGCCCTGGCTCGAGCGAGCCAGGCGGATGCCGACCGCGCGCTGGACGTGCTGCTTCGATACGGCGTCAACCATATCGACACCGCCGCGCGGTACGGGGACTCCGAGCTGCGCATCGCTCCGTGGTTGGCCCGTCACCGGCAGGACTTCTTCCTCGCGACCAAAACGGGATCCCGGACCGCCCGCGAGGCCCGTGAGGACATTCACCGTTCCCTCGACCGGCTGCGCGTCGACCATGTCGATCTGATCCAGCTGCACTCGCTCGGGCACCCGGACGACTGGGATCAGGCCATGGGGTCCGACGGCGCGCTCGAGGCGGCAATCGAGGCCCGCCAGCAGGGGTTGACGCGCTTCATCGGCGTGACCGGCCACGGCTGGACCATCGCGGCGATGCACCGGCGCAGCCTCGCACGCTTCGACTTCGATTCGGTGCTGCTCCCCTACAACTTTTTCATGGCGGAGAACGAACGCTACCGGCGGAGCTTCGAGGAGGTGCTGGCCATCTGTCGCGAACGCAACGTCGCCGTCCAGATCATCAAGTCGATCGCGCGCGGCCCGTGGGCGACCACGGACCGGACGCACACCACGTGGTATCAGCCGCTGGAGGAGCAGGTGGACATCGACCGCGCGGTGCACTGGGTGCTGGGCCTGCCGGGTGTCTTCCTCAACACCGCCGGCGACCTGGGACTCTTGCCCAAGGTGCTCGACGCGGCGAGCCGCTTCGAGCGCCGGCCGCCCGACGAGGTGATGGCGGCGATGCTCGACGGCAAGCGGATGACCTCACTCTTCGGCCTCGCGACCTGAGCGAACATTGACGCCTCGCAACGCTCCACCGTAAGCCTTGAGAGTGATGACGATGTCAGCCCGGACGCGGCCCTGGACCAGGGCGGAGTACGAACGCTTGATCGAGATCGGCGTCTTCCGCGCCGATGAACCGGTCGAACTCCTGGGGGGCCAGCTGATCGTGAGTGAGCCCCAGGGCAGCGCGCACTACACGGCGGTCCTGCTCGCTGAGGAGGCTCTCCGCGCCGCCCTGGGAGCGGGGTGGCTCGTGCGGACTCAGGGACGATCGCGCTGGACGATGAGTCGGAGCCCGAGCCGGACATCGCCGCGGTCCCAGGACGCGCCAGGGACTACAGTCGCGCACATCCCGTACGGCCCGCCCTCGTGGTCGAGGTCGCGGAGACGAGCCTGCCGCACGACCGTGCGTACAAGGGCAGCCTCTACGCCCTCGATCGAGTCCTCGAAGTCTACCGGCAGCCGATCCCGGATGCGGCGGCGCCGTTCGGCAGGCGCTACGCCTCGAAGCAGGTGCTCGATCCACCGTCGTCCGTCACGCCCCTGGCCGTGGCGGGCGCGCGCATTGTCGTGAGCGATCTCCTGCCGTAACTCGCGGCTCACCCTTTTGACCGTCCGGCAGCACCTGACTACAATCGCGCCCATGCGGATGCCTGGCATCGTGGTGCGACGAGCCGCGCTGGGCGTGGCGTTCGCCCACTGATGCGCCCGTCGACGATTGTCGTTGGTGGGGGCATCGGCGGGCTCTCCCTCGCGCGCGAGCTGGTGATGACGGGGCTTTCCGTCGTCGTGCTCGAGCGTGCGCCCAAGCTCGGCACGGTCGGCGCCGGGATCATCATGAATCCCAACGCCATGCGCGCGCTCGAGGTGAATGGCCTGGCGCCGTGCGTGCGGTCGCGGAGCTCGCCATACCTCGCGCGCGACACCTTCGACCACCGCGGGCGGCGGCTGGCGACCCGCGACTATCGGCCGCTCTACGCCGACGGGCGGCTCGCGGTCGGCGCGCTCTGCCACCGGGCGCACCTGCATGAGTGTCTCTACGACGGCTTGCCAGCCGGGACCGTCCACTTCGATACGCGCATCAGCGGATTCGACGCCGGCCCGGACGGCGTGCGCGTCGCGACCGAGAGCGGCGAGGCCTTCGCGGCCGATGTCCTGATCGGCGCCGACGGAATCCGATCCAGCGTGCGCACGCGATTCTTCGGCGCGAACGAGCCCAGCTACCTGGGCTATCGCTCGCATCGATTCGTCGTCGCCAACCGGGACGGGCTCGAGCATTTCACCGAGTTCCTCGGGCGCGGGCGCCGGATCGGACTCGTGCCTGTCGGCGGCGGCCAGCTCTACGTCTGGACGACCTTCAATTCGCCACGAGAGAGCCGCGCGTGGGCGCTCGAGAGCGTGGAGGCGTTGAGAACCCTCTTCGACGAGTTCACCGACTCACGGGTGCGTCGCGCGTTCGACGCACTCACGTCGACCGACAGCCTCGTGTGCACCGACATCGAAGAAATCCAGCAGGCGACATGGACCCGTGGCCGCGTGGCGCTCCTGGGCGACGCCGCGCACGCGCTGACGCCGAACATGGGGCAGGGCGCGGGCATGGCGATGGAAGACGCCGTCGTCCTCGCGGAGGAGCTGGCGATGGCCTCCCGTGGTGAGAAGCCGGTGCCCGCGGCGTTGGCGAGCTACGTTGCGCGCCGCCAGCGACGCGTCGAGACGATCGTCCGACTGTCGCGACAGGTCGGCGAGGAGGGCCAGCGTTCCGGCCGGCTGGCATGCTGGCTGCGAAATCGACGCGTCAGGCGTGCGGGCCGCGTGCCGGCGCGGACGGAAGCCGCGCTCGAGCGCCTCCTCGCCTGGCCGCCTCGGGGCGAGGCGAGGCCCTGACGTGGGCACGCCGGCCCTTGAAGTTGTCGGGCTCCGCAAGGCGTACACGCGGGACGGGCGGACGCTCGAGGTCCTCGATCTTGCGCGCCTGTCCGTCGCCGATGGCGAGTTCGTCACCGTCGTCGGCCCGAGCGGCTGCGGCAAGAGTACCTTGCTCCACATTCTGGGAGGTTTCATCCCGGCGAACACCGGAGAGATCCGTGTCCACGGCCGCGAGGTCGTCGGGCCGGGGCCGGACCGCGGCATGGTCTTCCAGGAGTTCTCGCTCTTCCCGTGGCGCACCGTGGGCGGCAACGTCGGCTGGGGGCTCGAGGTCCGTGGAGCTCCCGCTTCGGAGCGCGCCACCGTCGTGGACCACTACCTCGAACTGACCGGACTCTCGGAGTTTCGCAATCACCTGCCGAGCGAGCTCTCGGGCGGGATGAAGCAGCGGGTCGCGCTCGCGCGCGTGCTCGCCTTCGACCCCGAGGTACTCCTGATGGACGAGCCGTTCGGCTCGCTGGACGCCCAGACGCGCGAAACGATGCAGGAGGAGCTCACCCGCATCTGGGAGCGCACGCGGAAGACGATCTTCTTCGTCACTCACGACATCGATGAGGCGGTCTACCTCGGCGACCGGGTGGTCGTCCTGAGCGCGCGCCCCGCCAGGCTCCGCGAAGAGGTGCCGGTCGAGCTTCCGCGACCGCGCGGGATCGTCGTGCGGAAGTCGATCGCGTTCCTGGAGTGCCGGAACCACATCTGGGATCTGATCCGAGAGGAGAAACCATCGTGAACCATCGGACCGTGCTCGGCTTCATCTGTCTCGTCAGCCTCGTGGCGTGCACGCTCCGTCCGGCCGAGGGCGCCGAGCCGCCGCTGATCCGCTTCGGCCACGGCTTCGCCGCCGAGGAGCAGGTGTGGCTCATGGCGGCGCGGCCGGATCTCACGCCGGGCCAGGGAACGAAGTACCGGCTCAAGTTCATCTCGTTCCAGGGCAACCCCGAGCGCTTCCAGGCTTATCTGGCGAACGAGCTCGACGGCGGCACGGCACCGGGTCTGGCGGTGATCTTCGCGAGAGCGCAGGGGGTCGACATCAAGATCGTCGCGGGGGTCTGTCAGGAAGCGGACGGCAAGGACTGGTTCACGACGACGTACATGGTGAAGGACGACGCGCCCGTCAAGGGCGTGAGGGACCTCAAAGGGGGTACCGCCGGTGTCCTCGGGTTCAAGACCGCGACCGATCTCTGGGTTCGCGCCGCGCTGCTCAACGCCGGCCTCGCTCCCGACAAGGACGTCAAGGTCGTGCCCCTCCCCTTCCCGGCCATGGGCGCAGCGGTGCGCTCGGACAAGGTGAACCTCGGCACGTTCGTGGAGCCGTTCTACTCCGCAGAGGTCGCCAAGGGCGGTCTGCGAATGCTCTTCACCGCGGTGAAGGCGGTCGGCTACGATCACGAGCTACTGGATATCTGGTTCGGTGGAAAGTTCCTGAAAGCGCAGCCGGAGGCGGTCCGCGCGTTCCTCACCGATTACGTCTCGGCGACGCGTTACTACCTGGCGAACCAGACCCAGGCCAAGCGCGACCTCCACAAGGCGGGCTTCGTCCGGACCCCGCTCGAGATCTATCTGAAGAACGCCGACTGGAAGCGCGACCCCGGCGCCCGCGTCGACGTGGCCAGCCTCAAGAAGCTCGCCGTCTTCATGCACGAGAAGCTCGGCTGGCTCGAGAAGCCGGTGAATGTCGACGAGATGGTCGACCTCGGGCATTTGCCGCGATGAAGGGGTAGCTACGTAGCTACTCCGCAGAGTAGGAGTCGAGCCGCTCCCAGAACACCAGGCGGTCGCGCAGGCACACGATCAGCCCGTCGAGCGCGACGCCGAGGAGCGCGATCGCGACCACGACCGCCAGCATCCGATCCGTCTTGAACGAGGCGAGCGAATACATGACCAGATAGCCGAGACCGTCGGCCGAGCTGATCATCTCGGTAATGATCACCAGGATCATGGCGATGGGAAGCGCGATCCGCAATCCGGCGAAGATGAACGGCGCTGCCGCGGGGACGACGACCCGCCAGAGGATGCGGGCGCGGGAGGCGCCCATGTTGGCGGCCGACCAGAGCAAGACGCGATTCACGGCCCGGCTGCCCGCGTGCGTCGTGACGACAATAGGATAGAGGCACTCCAGGAAAATCAGCAGGACCTTCGACAGGCTGCCGATGCCGAAGAGATAGATGAAGATCGGGAAGAAAGCGATCTTGGGGATCGGATAGGTGCTCGAGAAGAGCGGGCCGAGAAATGCGGCGGCCAGCGCCGAGCGGCCCATCAGCACCCCAAGGGCGATGCCGGCCACCGCGGCAAGCGCGAAGCCGCTGAGCCCGCGAGAGACCGAGTACCAGGCCTCCATGAGGGACTCCGGCCGGATCGCCAGCAACCAGAACTGGTACCCGATCCTCGTGACGGACGGAACGATGATCGGGCTGAACATCCCGCTGCGGGCCACGAGCTCCCAGACGAGCACACCCACCGCGAGGAGCGCCAGGCGGCGGAAAGCAGAGGCCGGCAGGAGCCGGTGGACGCTCACCGGCTCGTCGCCTCCTGCCAGGCGAGGACATGACGGCGTACCAGGAGGAGCAGCTGATCGCTGGCGTAGCCGAGCATCGCGACCGCTACGATGGCCACGTACATCAGGTCGAACCGCAGGCTCGACTCCGACTGTCGGATGAGAAACCCGAGGCCCGAGCGGGCATTGATCATCTCGGTGGAGAAGAGAAGGATGAACGAGAGCGCCAGCGAGACGCGCAGCCCTGCGAAGACCAGCGGAAGCGCGCTCGGGACGACGACCTTGCGAAAGATCTGCGACCGTCGGGCGCCCATGTTGAGACTGGTCCACACCAGGAGGGTCGGCGTTCCGCGGGCGCCGTAGTAGGCGTTGATGAAGCACGGATAGAAGCAGGCGAGCGCGATGATCAGAATCTTCGAGACGTCACCGATTCCGACCCAGAGCATGACGATCGGAAGGAAGACGATCTTCGGGACGGGATAGGTCAGGAACACGACGGGGCTCAGGAGCTGGTCCAGGCTTCGAGCGATGCCCGCCATGAGGCCGAGGACCACGCCGACCAGCGACCCGATGACGAATCCCGGGAGAGAGCGGACCAGGCTGGCGCCGACGTGGGGCAGGAGCTCGCCCGCGCGGAGCGCCTCGGTGAAGTGGCTGGCAATCTCTACGGGGCTCAGCACGAAATCCGGATGGTCGAGCCTCGAAGCGATCTGCCAGAGCGCGAGTGTCACCAGGAAGAACCAGAGCGGCAGCAGCCGGTACGGGTATCGAGGAGCGCCGCGGCTGTGCCGGGGCGCTTCCGAGCCCTGGGGGGTATGGGGGGCCATTTCGGGGCCCCCCATCAAAACAGACAGACGACGCCGTCCAGCTCGGCCTCCGAATTGACGAGATCGACTCGCTTGGCCGCGATCCGCAAGCCGTCCACGGTGGGGCGCAGGCGGTGCTCCACCAGCGCGCCCCAGACACGCTGGCGCTCGCGGCGGTACTCGAGCAGGACGAGCGTCGAGTTGACCCGGACCTCTCGACCCTCAGTGTCCATGACCTGGACGTTGCCGACGTGATGCACGGTGCGAGCAGCGGGCACCCGCGCGTGGGCGCGCGGATGCTGGAACTGACGGACGCGGATCTCCAGCAACCGACGGTCGTCGTACACGATCGACGAGGTGGTGAGCGGGTCCCCTTGATTCGCCTCCAGCGGAATCCAGTACGTCGCGTCGTCGGTGAAGAGCCCGAGCCACTCGTCGAGCCGGCCGTGGTCGAGCAGCCATGCCTCGCGGTAGAGGAATTGCTCGATCTCGGAGCGCGATCGGACAGCGGTGGCCGTGGGCATCTCAGGGTTCGGCGGTCATGTACTCGAGCCAGGCGGTGAACTGGTTACGGATGTGAATCTCACTCGTCCCGGTCCGTCCGCGCAGCGTGCCGTCGCGATCTAGAACGTCGCTCCCCTGCCCGCGCCCGAGATCGACCCAGTCGGATCGACGGGCGCCGAGCCCTTGCTGTGTGCGCTCGTAGACCTCGAGGTCGTCGGTGAGGACGGGCGAGGCGGTGCCGTTGACGATGTTGGAGAAGGCGATGGTGTCGCGGAACATCCGCTCGGGCGCGCCCTTGAGCCTGAACGAGTACGCGTGGACGACCGTGCGGTCCACGGCGATCGGGTGGACGACGCGAAGCTGGCGGAACTGGCTCATGAAGGAACAGTTCGGATAGACGATGCTGTTCCAGCGCAGCTCGCCCAGGACGCGCGCGGCGGCCTCGCGCCCCAGACGCCGTTCCAGCGCGGCGCGGTACTCCGCGAACGCGGGATGATCGAGCGCCGCCACGAGCCGGTTGTCGTCGTGGTAGTCGCCCATCCAGGAGTGGCCGTAGCCCGCGACCCAGAGGCCCGTGTTCTCCCAGACCTGCCAGGGCGCGCCGTTCTGGAGCATCTGGCGAACGCCGATCTCCGAGTACGCCTCGCCGTCGGTCGCTGGCTGCTCGCCGGCGGCCCAGATCGAGGACGCGTGGACGAACGCCGGGTGCACGGTGTCGTTGTGGTTCTCCAGCACGAGCTTCCAGTTCCCCTGGTAGGTGTGCTTGAAGACGCCGCCCGCCGCTTCGACTTCGCCCTCCGGCGCGCGCTCGACGAAGTCGTCGAACGACGCTCGCAAGGGACCGAGGAACTCGACGAGCGTCGGACCGTGCTCGGCCAGCGAAGCGAAGATGAAGCCGCGATAGGCGTCGACGCGCGGGACGCGCGCGAGCCCGCGCTCCGTCGTCTCGGTGACCGGACGGTCATACCCGTCCGGCAGCGGCAGACCACAGAGGCGACCGTCCGTCTCATAGGTCCAGCCGTGATACGCGCACACGAACTCGCGTGTCGTGCCGGCCGTCGCGTCGCACACGCGCGCCCCGCGGTGGGCGCAGCGGTTGACGAAGACGCGCACCGAGCCGTCAGTGTGGCGCGCCACGATGACCGGCTCCCGCCCCATCCGTGTCGTGAAGAAATCGCCCGGATTCCGTACCTGGCTCTCGTGGCCGAGGATCAGCCACGCACGGCCGAAGATGCGGTCCAGCTCCAGCTCGAACAGCGCGGGATCGGTGTAGACGGCGCGGTGGACGCGGTCGGGCTGGACCAGACCCTTGATGGATTGGACGTTCACAGGAGTGTATTGTAGGCGACCACGACCCTCGAAGGAGAGACTCGATGAAGATCACGCACGTGACCACGCGCGCGCTGCGCACGCCGGCCGACAATCCGCTCGTCGTGGGGCTGCCCGCGCCCACCGACACGCGCGAGTTCGTCACCCTGGAGCTCGGGACCGACCAGGGCGCGGTGGGCCTCGGGCTGACGTTCTTCGGCGGCGCGCTCACTCCGGCGCTCAAGACCGCGGTAGAGGAGCTCGCCCGGCTCACTGTCGGCGAGGACCCCACCCAGGTGGAGGCCATCACCGCCAAGCTCCGGCGAGCCGCCGGCAGCTCGGGTCCCGGCGGCATCTTCACGCTGGCGCTCTCGGCCGTCGACATCGCGTGCTGGGACCTCAAGGGGAAGGCCATGGGCCAGTCCGTGTGCGCGCTGCTCGGGGGTCTGCGCGAACGGGTCGCGACGTACGCCAGCGGCGCCCTCATGCGACCACACCCGGTCGACTATCTCGCCAAGGCGGGGCCGCGGCTCCGGGATATGGGCTTTCGCCAGATGAAGATGCAGTGCGGGAGCGAGCCGACCGTCGCGGCCTCGGTCGAGCGCGTGCGGGTCATGCGCGAGTCGATCGGCCCGGACGTCGACCTCATGTGCGACATCAACCAGCTCTGGAGCGTCAACCAGGCCATCGAGGTCGGGCGCCGCATCGAGCCCTATCACCTCTTCTGGCTGGAGGACCCGACCACGCACGACGACTACCCCGGCCTCGCCCGGATCGCCGACGCGCTGACCACGCCGATCGCCGCGGGCGAGTACCACTACGGCATCGTGCCCTTCCGCCATTTGCTGGAGGCGCGCTCGATCGACATCGTGATGATCGACCTCCTGCGCGTGGGCGGCATCACGCAGTGGATGAAGGTCGCCGGCATGGCGGAGGCGTTCAACCTGCCCGTGGTGAGTCATCTCGTGCCGGAGATCCACGTCCATCTCGTCGCGGCCGTTCCCAACGGCCTCACCGTCGAATACATGCCGTGGACGCTCAGGCTCTACGAGGAGACGCCGCCCATCGAAAGCGGCCAGCTGGTGGTGCCGAAAAAGCCGGGGCTTGGACTCACGTTCGACCAGGCGGCGCTCAAGCGCTATCAGGTCGGCTGAGCGCGGCGCACCAGGATTCTCCCCCCTGAACCCGTGATGAATCCCAGGATCATCTACGAGGCGGCGCGGGTCGCGCCCCGACCGGGCGAGACGGTCGTCACCAGCACCTGCGGCCACAACTGCGGCGGACGGGCGTCGTCTCCATCAAAGAGGGCGCCTGGTTCACGCCCGACGCGGCGGGACTCGACACGCACGGCTGCGCCAACGTGCTCGTCCTCGACCGGACGTCCCCTGCCGGCGCGGCCCCGTTCAACTCCTGCTTTGTCGACGTCGCGCCGGCGCCCCTGACCCCCTGAGCGTGGGTCCCGCCCTGCCCGGTCCCGTCGAGGGATCCGGCGCCGATCATTCGTAGACGTCGGCCGGGTGAACCACCTTCAGAGGCGCGCCGAAGAACGGGTCAACGAAGTAGGGGAAGACCTGCCAGGCGACAAAGATCCCGAGGAGCGAAAAGACGGGGCTCGAGAGGAATCCATGGACAGCGAGCGCCGCGCGCTCCGGCAGGATTCCGCCAATTGCGGAGGCGCCGTCGAGAGGCGGAAGCGGAAGCATGTTGAAGACGAAGAGGAGGGCGTTGAGCATCACGCGAACGCTCAGGAGGTCGACGAGTCCGGCGAGCCAGCCGGCGCCGTTCCTCGCCTCGACGAGGTGGTGAAAGCTGGCGTGGTCGGGCGACACGAAGACGCCCGTGAGCAAACCGACCTTGACCGCGGCGACGGCGACCAGCGTGATCAGGAGATTGGCGGCGGGCCCGGCCGCGGCCATCGTCGCGGCCCGGCGCGGATGACGGGCCGCCCAGAGCGGATCGTAGGGCGTGCTCGCCCAGCCGACCGCCCAGCCGTTGGTGAGCGTAGTCACGAGAGGAACGACCAGCATCCCGATCGGCTCACGCCCGATGTGCGGGATCGGCGAAAACGAGACCTGGCGACGAACCAGAGAAGGCCCTCGCCGCTATTCCTCGGAATCGCCACGAAGCCTTGCGCCCTGCCCCGCTGGAGCGCTAGAGTCAGCCCGGCTCCAACAGGAGGACCTCTATGCGCCTCGATCGCTGGCTACGCCCGACGACGTGCGTCGCGTTGCTCACCCTTGCCGGGGCGGCCTCGGCCCAGCCGACGAAGTTCCAGGAAGCGCCGATGCTGGCCGAGCAGGTCAAGGCCGGCAAGCTCCCGCCGGTGGAGAAGCGCCTCCCCGCCGATCCGCTCGTTGTGCCGGTCGTCGAACGGACCGGGCAATACGGCGGCGTGTGGCGGCGCGCGTTCCTCGGTCCGGCCGACTCCAACAACTACGTCCGGGTCGTCTATGACGCCCTCGTGCGGTTCTCGCCGGATGGCGCCAAGATCGAGCCAAAGCTCGCCGCGGGGTGGGAGTCCTCCCGGGACTTTCGGACGTGGACGATCAAGCTTCGCCAGGGCGCGCGGTGGTCGGACGGCGCGCCGTTCACCGCCGACGACATCCTCTTCTGGTACCAGGACGTTCTCCTGAACAAGGACCTCGTGCCGGTCCTGCCATCCTGGATACGGAACGCCGACGGAACGCCGGCCACGGTCGAGAAGGTGAGCCCGACGGCCGTGCGCTGGACCTACAAGCAGCCCAACACGCTGCTGCTCACCGCGCTCGCGAACCAGGACGGCGGCGATCGCACGTACGCCGTCTTCCTCCCCGCGCACTACCTCAAGAAGTTCCATCCGACCTACACCAAGAAGGACGAGGTGGACAAGCTCGTGGCCGCGGCGGGCTTCAAAACGTGGACGGAGCTCTTCGCCGCGCGCAACGCGCCCCCGGAAAATCCCGAGCGCCCGACGATGGCGGCGTGGGCGCCGGCGACGCGCGTCAGCGACCAGGTCTTCACGCTGAGACGCAATCCTTACTTCGTCGGCGTGGACCCGAGTGGGAACCAGCTGCCGTATCTCGACGAGATCCGCTTCACGTTCTTCGCCGACATCCAGGCCCTGAATCTGGCGGCCATCGCCGGCGAGTTCGACATGCAAGAGCGTCACATCCAGATGACGAACTATCCCGTCTTCAAGGAGAACGAGAAGACCGGGAAGTACCGCGTGATCACGTGGCCGACGTTCGGAGGCGCGGATGCGGTGATCATGTTCAACCAGACCTACAAGGCCGACTCGGATATCGGCAAGCTCATGGCCACCAGGGAGTTCCGCATCGCGCTCTCCGAGGCCATCAACCGTGACCAGATCAAGGAGTCGGTCTTTCTCGGGCTCGGCGAGCCCCGGCAGGGCGTGCCCTCGCCGTGGCACCCCTACTACCCCGGCGACCAGTACGCGAGGAAGTACACGCAGTACAACCCCGACAGGGCCAACAAGACTCTCGACCAGCTGGGGCTCAGCAAGCGCGATGCGGATGGAACTCGGCTCCTCCCGTCGGGCAAGCGGGTCGTGCTGGAGCTCTCGGTGGTCCCGGCCTTCGCCGCCTGGCCCGACGTCGCTCAGCTGGTGGCCAAGGATTGGGAGAAGGTCGGCGTGAAGACCGTCGTCCAGCTCCGGGAGCGCGCGCTCCATTTCAAGATGCGGGACAACAACGAGCTCATGACCGAGATGTGGAACGAGGACACGACGGGCTTCCCCTTCACCGGCAACGCGAAGTTCGACCCGCGTAACTCGCCGATCCTCACGCTCGGGCCGCTCTACGGCCGCTGGGCGCAGACCAAGGGCGCCGAGGGCGTCGAGCCGCCCGCCTCGATCAAGCGCATCATGGAGATCGTCGACCAGGCCAAGACGATCGGGCCCGAGCAGCAGGCGAAGCTCGCGCAGGAGCTGTTCCGGATCTGGGTCGACAACCTCTGGGAGGTCGGCACGGTCGGCTTGACCCCCATGGTGCAGGGCGTCGTCGTGACCAACGCGAGATTTCGGAACGTGCCGACGACGCTCGGCAACGACTGGCCGCTCCGGAGCCCGGGTAATGCACGCGTCGAGCAGTTCTTCTTCACCAGATAAGGAGACTTTCGCTCAACGCTGAGGTCTACGGCAAGTGGCTTTCGCTCTCCGCTGACGACCTGGCGCGCCTCAAGACCGACGGAGTGATCTGAAAGCCACTCTCATCGCTGCTCGCGCCGTTACGGGGCCTGGGGGATGGCCTGGTCGCTCTTCAAGTCCGCGTTGGCGCCGGCCAGCGGAACCAGAACGGCGACGAGCATCAGCACGAGGACGATCGCTCGCTTCATCTGACACGCGCGGGCTCAGCCCGCCATGAGAATTTCCAGGGGTGTCGCCTGTGGATCCTCGCTGGCGCCCGACCGCCGAGCCTACGGGTTTCTCGACCGCGGGAAATTTACCAGCCGGCGCTTCTCGTGACTGAGAAACGCCGCCTGGAGCACCGGGTATCCGGGGTCATCCAGCAGCTCTCGTACATCGTGCGAAGATAGTCCGAAAGAGGGAGTATGCGTTGACGCGATACGTCCTGAAGCGTCTGGTCCTGCTGCCCGTTCTCCTCTTCCTCTTCTCGGTCACCGTCTTCGCGATCGTCCAGGCGCCCCCGGGGGACTTTCTCACCACCTACGTGGCGACGCTGGCGTCGTCGGGAAGCTCGATCAGCGCCGAGCAGATCGAGGCACTGCGTCGGGAGTACGGCCTCGACCGGCCGATCTGGGTCCAGTACCTCCGGTGGATGCAGAATTTACTGACCGGCAACCTCGGCCTCTCGCTGGAGTACCAACGTCCCAACGCCGAGCTGATCGGCGAGCGACTCGTGTTGACCGTGGTCCTCGCGTTGTTCGCGTTCGCCATCACCTGGATCGTCGCCATCCCGGCGGGCATCTATTCGGCCATGCACCCACGCTCGGCTCTCGACTACCTGCTCACCGTCCTCAACTACATCGGTGTCGCGACGCCGAACTTCATGCTGGCCCTCGTGCTCATGTGGGGGGCCTTCGCGTACTTCGGCCTGTCCGTCACGGGTCTGTTCTCGCCTGACTACGTGGAGGCGCCGTGGAGCGCGGCCCGCGTCGTCGACCTCCTGAAGCACATCTGGCTGCCCGCGGTCGTGCTCGGCGTCGCCGGAACGGCGCGACTGACCCGGGTGATGCGCGCCAACCTGCTCGACGAGCTGAACAAGCCCTACGTGACGACCGCGCGCGCGAAGGGACTGCCGGAGTGGCGGCTCGTGCTCCGCTATCCGGCCCGCATCGCGCTCAATCCGCTGGTGAGCACGATCGGCTGGTATCTCCCGCTCCTGTTCTCGGGAAGTCTGATCGTCGCAACGGTCATGAATCTCCCCAACATCGGGCCGCTCCTGCTCCGGGCGCTGATCAACCAGGACATGTACCTGGCCGGCAGCATCCTTCTCATCTACTGCTTTCTCACCATCCTGGGTACGCTGATCTCCGACATCCTCCTCGCCTGGCTCGACCCGCGTATCCGCCTCGACGAGGGGTGAGATGACGGCGCGTCCGCCCGCAGTGGCACCGGAGACGGCCGAGGATCGCATATCGGTCGCGTCGAACTGGCGACTGGTGTGGTGGCGGTTCCGAAAGCACCGCCTGGCGCTCCTGAGCGCGCTCGTGTTGCTCGCCCTCTACGGCGTCGTGCTGTTCCCCGATTTCGTCAGCACCCAGGATCCCGAGGCGACGGACGCTCGCCTGGCCTTCATTCCGGTGCAGCGCCTCCACCTCTTCGACGGCGCGCGCCTGAGCCCCTGGGTCCCCGCGGTCGCCGGCAAGCGCAATCCCACCACGCTCCGCATGGAGTGGGGCGTCGACGGGAGCCGGAAGACCCCGGTCCGGTTCTTCGTGACGGGGTATTCGTATCGCCTGCTCGGGATCGTCCCGGCCCAGCTCCACTTGCTCGGCACGGCCGCGACGGACGGCCGCGAGCGCCTCTATCTGCTGGGCACCGATCGACTGGGCCGCGACCAGTGGTCGCGACTCGTGCACGGCACCCGCACCTCCATGACGATCGGCCTCACCGCGGTGACGTTCTCCGTCGTGCTGGGCGTGATGCTCGGCGGGATCTCCGGTTACTTCGGCGGGGTCGCGGATGTCGTGATCCAGCGGCTGATCGAGCTTCTGCAGTCCCTGCCCACGATCCCGATCTGGCTCGCGCTCACGGCGGCGCTGCCGCGGGACTGGTCGCCCCAGCAGGTGTTCTTCGCCATCACGGTGATCTTGTCCCTGGTGGGCTGGACGACTCTCGGGCGGGAAGTCCGCGGGCGATTCCTGGCGCTCCGCGAAGAGGACTTCGTGCTGGCGGCCGAGCTGGCGGGAGCGAGCCGGCCTCGCATCATCGTCCGACACATGGTCCCGACCTTTCTGTCCCACATCATCGCCAGCAGCACGCTCGCCATTCCGGCGATGATCATCAGCGAGACGTCCCTCTCGTTTCTCGGTCTCGGGATCCGGCCGCCCGCGATCAGCTGGGGCGTCCTCCTCCAGGAGGCGCAGAACATCCAGACGGTGGCGCTGGCGCCCTGGCTCCTCATTCCCGGGTTGGTCGTGATCCTGTCGGTCCTGGCCTTCAACCTCGTGGGCGACGGCTTGCGGGACGCCGCCGACCCCTACAGCCAGTGACGCCGCCGATCCTCGAAGTCAAGGATCTCCGCGTCCATTTCTTGCTCGACGAGGGCGTCGTGCGGGCGGTCGACGGCGTGAGCTTCGATGTTCATCCCGGCCAAGTGGTCGGGATCGTGGGCGAGAGCGGGTGCGGGAAGACGGTGACCATGAAAGCCGTCTTGCAGATCGTCGAGCCGCCCGGCCGTGTCGTCGGCGGCCAGATCCTCTTCCGGAAGGACTCGGCGCCGCCGGTCGATTTGGCCCGGCTCTCGCCCAAGGGAGCCGCCATGCGCGCCATCCGGGGCGCCGAGATCGCCCTGATACCCCAGGAGCCGATGGCGGCGTTCAGCCCCGTGCACACCGTCGGCGATCAGATCATCGAGGCGCTCCGACTCCACGAGCGCCAGTGGCGACCGAGGGGGCCACGGCTCTCCCGGCATGAAGCCCGCGAGTTGACGGTGGATCTCTTTCGCAGTGTCGGCATCTCGATGCCGGACCAGCGCGTCGACGCCTATTCGTGGCAGCTCTCGGGAGGGCTCCGCCAGCGCGCCATGATCGCGATGGCGCTATCGTGCAAGCCGCGGCTCCTGATCGCCGACGAGCCGACCACGGCGATCGACGTGACGACGCAGGCCCAGATCCTGAATCTCCTCCGCGACCTGCAGCGTCGTCACGGGACCGCCATCGTGTTCATCACCCACGATCTCGGCGTGATCGCCCAGATGGCTCGCCAGGTCGTCGTCATGTATCTCGGGCGCGTGATGGAGCAGGGTTCGGTCGCGGACATCTTTCACGCGCCGAAGCACCCGTACACGCGGGCGTTGCTGAAGTCGATCCCAGGTCTCCACGTCACTCCCCGCACGCTCCTGCCGACCATCGCCGGATCGATCCCGCACCCCCTGGGGCGACCCCGCGGCTGCCCGTTCCACCCGCGCTGTCCTGACGCGATTCCCGGTGTCTGCACCGAGCGAGTGCCGGCGCTCCGACCGGTCGGGCCGGAGCAGCTGGCGAGCTGCTTCCTCTATCATCAGGAGGAGGCGGCCGAGCAATGAGCGAGACCGCGACGCCCTGGCTGCTCGAGGTCCGCCACCTCCGGAAGTCCTTTCCCATCCGCCGCGGATTCAACCGCAAGCTCGTCGGCACGGTGCGGGCGGTCGACGACGTGAGCTTCACGATCCGCGAGGGTGAGACGCTCGGGCTCGTCGGCGAGTCGGGTTGTGGCAAGACGACGACCGCGCGCTGCATTCTGCGCGCGATGACTCCGACGAGCGGCGAGATCCTCTTTCGCGCGGCGGACGGCCGCATTGTCGACCTGTCGCCCCTGTCCCGCGCGGAGCTACGCCCGTTACGGCCACAGATTCAGATGATCTTCCAGGATCCCTTCGGCTCGCTGAACCCTCGCATGACGATCTTCGACAACGTCGGCGAGCCGCTCCTGGTCAACGGGCTCCGCGACCGCCGGGCCCGCCTCGAGCGCGTCGCCGCCCTGCTCGAACTGACGGGCCTCCGCCCCGAATACCTGCACCGCTTCCCCCACGCGTTCTCGGGCGGCCAGCGCCAGCGCATCGGGATCGCGCGGGCGCTCGCGACCGAGCCTCGGCTCGTGGTGGCCGACGAGCCGGTGTCCGCCCTGGACGTCTCGGTGCAGGCGCAGGTGCTCAATCTCCTTCTGGAGCTTCAGACGCGGCTCTCGCTCACATTCCTGTTCGTGGCTCACGACCTCTCGGTGGTCAAACACATCAGCGATCGGGTCGCCGTGATGTACGTGGGGCAGATCGTGGAGCTGGCGACCACGGAGGCGATCTTCAGACATCCTCGGCACCCGTACACCGCCGCCTTGATGCGGGCGGTGCCTGCCCCGGATCCTCATGCTCCGAGCGGTGACGCGGCGCTCGCCGGGGAGGTCGCCAATCCCGCCAATCCACCGCCCGGCTGTTACTTCCACCCGCGGTGTCCGTTCACGACGGAGGTGTGCCGGACTGAGCGACCTTTCCTCCGCGAGATCGGCGCCGGCCATCTGGTTCGTTGCCATCGGGCGGAGGAGCTGACCCTGACCGGTGCCTCGGCGGACTCGAGGATCCCGCCGGGCCAGCACCGCTGATAGCGGCTGATCGCGCGCCCAGCGCTCCGGGCACCCGACGCGTTCCTCCCGCTCGGTGCGTCTCTGCGGCTCGCCGCGCTCCTAGCGCTCGTTCCGCTCTTGCCGGTCCGTGCGTTCTTGCCGCGGGCCGCGGTCTTGGCGGTCTCCGCGCTCTGGAGGCGCAACCGGGGCGGGACGCTCCGGCGCCGGCGCCTGCGGCCGCTCCTGACGCTCGCCGCGGACCGCCGGCGGCTCAGACCGTGCGGCGGGTGGCTGCCGAGGCGACGCCGGCGGCGGTGCCGGCGGGGGTGACGGCGCCGGCGTGGTCTGCGGCTGGCCGCGGCGCTCGCCGCGCTCCGGAGGCGCAGCCGTGGCGGGGCGCTCCGGCGCCGGCGCCTGCGGCCGCTCCTGACGGTCGCCGCGAACCGCCGGCGGCTCAGACCGCGCGGAGGGTGGCTGCCGAGGCGACACCGGCGCCTGCGACCGCTCCTGACGCTCACCGCGGACCGCCGGCGGCTCAGACCGCGCGGGTGACTGAGGCGACGCCGGCTGCGATGACGGCGCCGGCGTGGTCTGCGGCTGGCTACGCTCGCGACGCTCGCCGCGCTCTTGCCGGTCCTGCCGCTGGCCGCCGTTCGAAACGGTTGGGTGGTCGGTCCCTCTCACAGACCGCGGCGACGGTACGATCCGCGGGGCCGGTGTGGGCTCCGCCGCTCGGCCCGGAGCGAGTCCCTCGGCACCCAGCCTCGACGAGGGGTCGTGCGGAGGTCGCGTCGCCACGACGGCGCGGCTCTGCATCGCGACTGGTGGCTTTGCAGCCGGCCCGGAGGCCACCGTCACGCTTGCCGCAACGGGCTTCACGTCGAGCGGTCCGCGCACGGGCGTGAGCTGGCGGACCTCCGCCTGGTCGATTCGCCGCGGCCGGTCCTGGTGCTGCCCGAAGCGGTCTGCCGACACACCAACCACCGCGTTGGTCACGGTCACGTTCCGGTACACGTTGATGTTCGTCACGTTGACGGTGGTCGACCGAGTCACGACAACGTTGTTGACGACGCGTGGTCCACCCCAGCCGTGCCACGAGGCGACGCCGACGAACCCGCGGCGCCCCCACCACGGAATGACCGGTTCGCCCCAGCCGAGCGGCGCCCAGCAGAGCGGCCGGACGCCGATGCCCACTCTCACGCCACCGCCGAGGAAGACGACGAGAGCCGGCGAGTACACCGGCCTGACGACGACGGGACCCGGCGCCCATGCCCAATAGCTACCAACGAAGACCCAGCGACCGTAATGATACGGTGCCCACCCCCAGGGCGCGTCGTCGAGCCACGTCCAGCCGAAGCGTGGATCCCAGATCCACCGGCCGGCGCTGTACGGCACCCAGCCCGGGGACACGCTCGCGGGCACCCACACGGCGCCGTACGTCTCGACGGTCCGCCAGCTCCCGTGCTGCTCGAGCGCCTCGGCCCCGTATACGGCTGGCGGCACGTTGCGCGCGCTCGTCGATTGAAGCAGATAGTTCGTCCGCTCGTAGTTCCAGCGGTCCCATGCGGTGAGCTGCGGCGCAGCGGCCATCTCTACGCGCGACGCCTCGGTGCCGGTGATCACCACCTGCTGGTTGGCGGCGATCTGTGTCGGAGCGCCACCCGCAGCCGTCATCGTGGCCATGCCGCCGCGGTACGTCGCGAAGGTGGTGGAATCCGGCCCCACGCCTACGCGGTAGAATCCGGTACGCTCGACGGTGAAGACCGCATTCGGAGTACCGAGCTCGACGGTCTGGCCCGCGGCAAGCTCGCGCACGTCCAGGGCAGCGTGTCCGCCCGTTACACGGAGCTGGAGGAAATCAGGCTCCTGGTTGTCGAGGCCCATCTGGGTTTCCTCGGCGGCGCGTACAAACGCACGCGGGCCAACCTGGATCTCCACGTTGCCGCCCGAACCCGAATAGAGGACGTCGCCCGGCGCCAGGGGCGTGTTGACCCTCGCCGGGGCCCAGTCCTCGGCGCCCGGCCGCCAGAACGACACTTCGCCGTAAATGTAGCTGACGCGAGGCGGTGTGACCTCCGCCGACTCCCCCGATTCAGCGGGCGCCTGCGCTCCTGCCGGAACGGGGGGCGCCGCTTGACCATCGGCTCTCCACGTGAAAGCTGGGCTACTCATCAGCACGCTCAGCGCCAGAAAACCTGCGACGATCTGTCGCGAACTCATGGCTGGATCCTGTCCTCTCCTGGCCCGCTCGTCACGGGCAGAAGCCTTCAGAAGGCTGTCAACAGTTCGACGGAGCCGCCGCGCACAACATTTACCCCCTGGATCGAGCATATCCGGGCGTCGAGGGCGTGGCAAATTTCCCCGATTACGACAGAGGACTGTATGGGGGGTGCGTCGAGAGCACATGGGAATCGGGTGTGCTTTGTGAGAGCATGACAGGTGTGACGCGCGCCTCGGCCATCACCGCTCTGGTCTTCCTGACCGCGCTCGCCGTCCTGCAGTCCGGCTGCACCGCTGGCGCACCGGCCGCGAACTCGAGGGCACCGGCTGCCCGCTCTCTTCCGACCTCCCTTGCCGGGCCTCCCGAGTGGAAGACGGGCGATCGCTGGAACTTCTCCTGGACGAGCGGAACGGAGAGCGGCACCAAGACTCTCGAGATCGTGGAAGTCCGCGAGGTGAACCAGGTGCGCTACTACGTCATGCGGCTCGGCGACACGGACTACCTCACGTACTACACGAGGGAGCTTCACTGGGCGGCCGCCGTTCGGGAATCGCGCGTCGAGGCGCGGATGGTCCCGGCGCAGCCATCGTATCTCTGGCCGCTGGAGGTCGGACAGACGTGGGCGCATCAGGGAACCTTCGAAGAGCGGAACGGCAAAACCAGCTACAGCGACCGCTTCCGGGTCGTCGCCGTCGAAGCGGTGGAGGTTCCGGCCGGTCGGTTCGAGACGCTCAAGGTCGTGCGCGAGACTGACGGCCGCGACTTCGACGAGTACTGGTACGCTCCCGCGGTGCGCTGGCACGTGCTCTGGAAAGGCCGTCGCGCGAACGTCGAGTTCGAGGAGCGCCTGCAGTCCTACGATCCGGCGCCGCGCCTCATTCCGTCCGTCGGCAGCGACGGACCGGCGCGTTAACCGTCACTTCGGCTGCAGCGTCAGCAGACCGCGCTCGGGATCGAGCGTCATCGTGAAGCGCGACAGGAACGTGTTGCCGAGGATCCCGTCACCCGGCCCCGCCCCATCGTGGACCACGGCCACCACGTTGGTCGCCTCGACATCGCCGACCCGGACCGACTGAAGCGTCACCAGCGGCCCCGACGTGCGGCCACCGATGCCGATCATCGGGACCACCCGGGCACCGGGACCAGGCGTGATTCCGAGCGCCTCCGCGAGCCGCGGTGAGACCAGGCAGGCGAACGCGCCGGTGTCGACGAGAAACCGTGCCGGGCGCCCGTCGTTCACCACCACGTCGACGTACCAGTGGTTGCCGATCCTGGTCGCCTTGATCGTGTCGCTCGGCGCCTCCCGTCTCCACACGGCTCTCCGGCTGCCCGGGTCGGGATCGGGCGCTACGGGTGCCACCGACCGCGACCGGGTGAGCGGGGTCACGGTGCGTAGGCCCTCGCGCGCGGCGGCGGCGAGGGACGAGGCAGGCCCGAGGGCCAGCGTGCGCTCATAGGCCTCCTTCGCCTCCTTCCACTGCCCGAGCCGGGTGAGCACGACCGCCAGGTGATAGTGCAGGAGCGGCTCCTCGGGAGTGGCGCGGATCGCCTCCCGGAAGAGGCGCTCGGCGGTGGCGAAATCGCCCCGCTCGTAGGCGGCCTTCCCCGCGTCGTTGAGCTTCGACACGTCGGCCAGCGCGGGCACCGCCAGTACCGCCAGCGCGACGAGGGGTAGGGCGACGAACGCGCGGAGCTTCATGCTTTCAGGTGCTGAAACGACGGCGGCACCTTGAAGTCGGTGCGGAACCGATCGATCGGCTCACCGATCTGGATGATGCGCTCCTCCTCGATGTTGCCGAGGAACTGTCCGGCCGTCTCGAGATACCGGACCTTTCGCGGGTCCAGCGTCATGACGCGGGCCGCCGTCGAATCGACGGCCACGAGATCGTGTCCGAAGATCAAGACACCGCATGCCTTGGCGTCTCCCTGAATCGGACCGTTGCCTTCCATGCCCACGATGCCGTCCACGATGGCGAATGTCGGCACGGGGACCGTGCTGTTGATGTCGACGATGCTCTCCGGGATGCCGGCCCGATGCAGCGCGTTCTTGGGCCAGCCGTAGACCGAGCCCGGAACGAGACCAAAGAAGTTCTTCATCGACAGCGTCACGCCCGCCCAGTGATGCGTCTTGAGCTTCGGCATGGAGACGATGAGATCGGCGTTCAGGACCGTCTCGGGGAAATACAGATGTCCGAGCGCCGTGTAGTGACTCAGGAGCGGGAGGCGACGGGGATCATCGTAGTTCAGGTCGACGTAGGGAGCCCCGTACTCCTCGAGAACGGCCGCCAGCCCCGAGGCCGCCACGATGTGCTCGGTGTCCCGCTGGTGGCCCGGCCCCTCGCCCACGATGACGTGGCGCGCGCCCAGCGTTCTGAACGCGTCGACGGCTGCCGCCACGACGCGTGGATGGGTATTGATGACGCCGGCGTTGTCGTACTCGACGAAGTTCGGTTTGAGTACGACTGTTCTGCCACGGACGGGCAGGTCGAAGAGGTTGAGACCCCGGCGCACGATCTCGGCGAGCGGCGCCGCGTAGTCGCGCGCCTCCAGAATCGCCACGCGCGACTCCTTCGGCTGCCTCGCCGCCGCTCGCTCCCAGCGCGGGGCCGGTGACGAGCAGCCGGTCGACAGCGATAGCAGCGGCGTCGCAAGGGCACCCGCGAGGAACCGCCGACGATCGAGTCTCACAGGCGGAAGACCGTCGACCTCGCGAGCGCGAGAAGGGTCAGCGCCAGCGACCTGGTGTCGACCAGGAACGGCCGCTCGCGATAGCGCCGTTCGAGCCGCCGTTGCAAGCTTTCGGTGTCCTCTCCGTACAGCGACAGGCAGAGCGTCGCCCACGCGAGCGCGAGGCTCGAATCGACCTCCGCAAGCATCCGACGAAGGGCTGCGACGCTGACAACGTTCGGCTCGCTTCCCCGGTAATCCTGGAGGGCGATGAGCGTGAGGGCGGTGACGTCGGCGTAGGGTGGAAGGTCGACACCGAGCACGACGGAGTTGCCGTAGTTCCAGCCGCCGTTGGGACACATGCGGTCGTACAGCATCGCCTCCGCTTCCTGGATGCGGGCCTCGGCCCGCGTGTCGGCGTGCGGGCGCAGCTTCTTCAGGGCGATCAGGGCGTAGGCGGTCGGCTCTACGAAGCCAGTCGCGTGCGACCGCCACGGCCAGCCCTTGAGGTCGGGATTCAGCCGCACCGGCAAGAGGCTCGGGGCAACCCGGTAGAGGAGTGAAAGGTGCCAGCCGAGCGGGCGCCCTTGCTGCCCCAGCAGCCAGCCCGCACTGGAGCTTGCTCGGTCGCGATCCTGGCCGAGCATGGCGAGCGTGGCGATCCCCGTGGCCCACGATGCCTCGGGCACAGGCGCGCTGAACGCCCAGCTTCCATCCGGGCGCTGCCGGTCGGAAAGCCATCGCAGGCCGCGCTCTCCAGCCCGCGTCGCGTCGCCGGCGGCGAGCGCGCGTAGAGCCAGCACCGCGAACGCCGTCGCCTCCGTGTTGCTCGACCGCCCCGGCTGCGAAGGCCAGCCGCCATCGGGGTTCTGCATCTCGAGCAGAAACGGTAGTGGAGCGGTCTTCACCGCGCGAGATCCACCTTTCGCTCGATCCAGCTCACGCCGTCCGGGAAACGAAACTTCGTCACCGTCTCGGCGTTCTGGCTCTGCCCCGTGAACCAGTCCTCCTGATCCCAGAGCACGCCGTACGGCATCAGCAGTCGCACCAGGACGCGTCGGAATCCGTTCGCCGGAGTGGTGTTGAGAGGTCGCACGGAGAGCTGCCCGTCTCGTAGCAGATAGAGCGTCCCGGCCGCCGGCACTCCGGCGCCGCCGGCCTCGAAGCGCAGCGCGAGCGTGTACACGCCAGCCTGAAGACCTCGCGTGTAGAACACGGCACTCGGCATCGCGGGGCCGGGCGCGACGGATTTGAGCGCGACGGGATATCTCGGAACGTCAACGCGCGCCGCACTCGAGCGCCAGCTCGCTCCTACGTCGATGGGGGGCGATGACGGCGCCGGCGCATCGAGCACGAGCACCAATGCCGGGGCCGTGGACGGCGCGCCGTGCACCGTGATCGTGCTGCTCTGTCCCGGCGGATCGCCGGTCGTGCCCTCTGCCCGGAGCCGCACCGACGGCTCGAGCACGGGCACGACATGACGGAAGCGGCGGTCCGCTACGGGGACGCGCACCCGCCGGCCGTTCACGACGAGCGAGACCTGCGTCGCGCTCGGATCCTCGACGTCCCCCTGGACAACGACCACCGGAGGATCGTCGGGACCGAGGCGGTGGCCGTCGGCGGGCGCGCTGATGGTGATTCCCGTCGGAAAGCGTTTGGGGAGGTTTTGAGCGCGAAGCACCTCGTCCGTCTTTGCGCTCCGGGCGTCGGCGGCGCCGACGCCCGCTTGCTGCGCCCCGGGCGCAGCACCGACGGGCGCTGAGACGGCGCCTCGGTCACCGGAAACCTCGGTCGCCGTACCGGCAACGCTGTCATGGGTCGGCTGTCCGCTTGCGGCCCCGCCCTGAGGGAGCGGCGCTGAGATGCCGCTCTCTTTCGCGGCCACCCCGATCGGCGCTCTCGCCGAGAGGTCGAGGCCTGCGGACTCCGAAGGCGCCGGTGTGCGGGCTCCGCTCGTCGTGGCAGGCGCGAAGGCGCTGCCCGAGCCCGCTCGCGCCGACACGCCCGGTGTCGCGGCGGCCTGTCCTCCAGCTGCCGGCACCAACACCTCCGATGTCGCGCCCACCGGAGCTCCGGCTGACGGGGCCGACACGCCGGGCCGCGCCAGCGTGGCCGCAACGGGGGCGTCGGCCGCGGCCGGTGTCAACTTCGTCGCCTGCTGTGGAACGGCCGGACGCTGAGGCGCCGACGCACCTGACGCGTCGCCCGCTATAGGGCGGACGGGATCTCGCACGGCCGGCAGGGCGACAGGTGCCTGGGCAAGAGGCGCCGGCGCCGCGCCGGCGGACGGTGCGGTCTCCGCGCGCGTACTCGCATTGATGGACGGCTGCGCGCTCAGAGGAGGTGCGACCGGCAGTTCGCCCGCCGCGTCGATCTCGTGGGCAGCGACCGAAGGTGGCCGGGCCGCAGGCGCAGCTGGGACAGCCATCTCCGCAGGGGACAGAACCCGTGCCGGCTCGACAAGAGGCACCGGGCTCGGCGGAACCGCTCGCGAGGGCGGGACGGAGGAAGCCAGGACGGAAGGGGCTGGGACGGAAGGTGCTGGCACAGCAGGCGCTGCCGACATCGGCAGGTCGGCCAGCGGCAGAGGTGCGCTCGGACTAGCCGGCGCCGGCGCGCTGGGAGGCACTGGAGCGCTCTCTGGAGGAGGGAGTGCGACCTCGGTAGCTTTGGACGGTTCAGCGACGGCCGGCGCGGCAGGTGGGGGTAGCTGGGCGCGGCTCGGTGGTGCCGAGGCCTCGGGCAATGGCTCCTGCCGCGCAGGCGCCAGACTCGGCGGCGCAGCTAGCGGCGGTTTGACGATGGGTAGAGCGCGTGGCTTCTCCTCCGCATCGCCCCGCACTGTGGAAAGCCCCGCCGCAGGCCTCGCTGCCGGCGGCGCCACACGAGGAGCGGTGATCTGGGGGCGCGCCGCCCGCGCTCGGCTGGGCGCACCTTCGTCGAACGACGATGGCCACGCCAATGGGTCTTCGGCCTGAAACACCTCGATGAACAGCGGCCCCTGTGGCAGGACGGTCGCGCTCACGAGGAACGTGAGGGCGCTCGCGTGGAGCGCCAGGGACACCAGGACCGAGGACGGTCTGACGTTCGTCGTCCGCGGCCTCGGACGGCGGCTGGGCACGGGGTCGACCCGCTAGTACGTCTTCACGAGGCGCAGGCGCGTCGCGAGCGCCGTACGCGGAACGGGCGTCGGGACAGGCGGCGACGAATAGTACGTGCAGTCGTAATAGCCGTAGACGCCCCGCGCGCCGGTGTCACCGGGAGTCAGGCTGGTCGCCGTCCCGTTTTTGTTCGTGAAGCACTTGCTGTCCCATGGATTCGGATTCCAGTGGTTCGCCACGGCGCAGTCGCCGTTGTTGTTGCGGACCTGGGTGATCACGAAGCGGGTGAAGCCGACGACTTGCTCCGCGCCGTTGATGGCGCCGGGCGGGCATCCGCCAGGTGTCTGGATGACCGGCACGTAGACTTCCCATCCCTTGCCCACGTAGGAATCGGAGCCGTCGCCCTTCTTGACCACGAGCTGGTCCGAAGCATTGTACTTCTGGATGAACGACGGGATCAGGTGGTTGTTGTAGACGGAGGCGACCATGCCGTTGGTCGTCTGGACTTCCGACGTCCCGGTGTGAAGCGTGCTGGCCGGGCACTGGCCGGAGCCGGCGGCGTCGACCGCGGCCGCAACGCTCGGCGAGTTGAGGTTGTCTGCACAGGGCCCGCCACCGGAGGTGGCGCACGTCGGCAGCATGCTGATCCAGGCGGCGGTGTTGGCGCCGACCGCCGATGAATCACTGCTCGAGATGAACGTCACCGTCGCGCCGCATCCGGCCGAGGTGTTCCCCCCGAAGGAGCACGAGCTGAGGCCAATCGGGAACATGCAGCCTGTCGGCGGGGGGTTGGCGGGCGGGTTCGCGATCGCGATCGCCTGCGCCGAGACGGGCAGTGTCTGGAAACCGAGCACCCGCAGAAAGGAGGTCTGAACGTTCGTGGCCGACTGGCACCGGACCGCGTTGACGACGGTCCCGTCGAGCGAGGGCGTGAATGCTCCGTTGTCCCAGACGCCGAGCACGATGTCGCCGTTTGGCGCGTTCCCTGAGTTCGGGTCGAGGTTGATCAGGTTGCCGAAGGCGTTGTGGTACGGATTCAGGGCCGCATACTGGATTGCCGCCGTTCTCGCGCCCGGGAAGGCCGTGTCGTTGAATCCGAGCTTCCCGGCGCCCGCGAGCGCCGCCGCTTCCATGCTCCTCTGCAGCTCGCCGGTGGCCGTCATCTGGTAAGCGACGTCGATCGCGATGCCACCCATGGCGAGAAGGAAGATCATGAATCCGAGCGCGAGCAGGACTGCGGTACCGCGCTCCTCTTTGAAGATCCGTCGCAGGGTTTCCACGATAACCACCTCCTTCAGCGCACGAAGCGCAGGGTCTCGATCTCGTGCCACGGGATCTCGATCCGGCCGTCCGACGCGGTGCCGCGAAGGATGGTCGTTCCGAGGTTGACGTAGTCCGCTTCCACGGTCGTGCCATCCAGGAGGACGGCCGTCGCCGCGTACCGAAAGTGCGTGGCGGCGAGGTATGAAGGCAGTGCGCTGACGACCGGGCGACGGGTGAAGACGAGACTCGCCACGCTCAGGAGGGGAATGCGCCGTTCCACGGCACCCTTCTGGAAGGTCACGGATTCAGCTTGGCGCTGCCCGGACAGCGGCTCCGGCTTCGTCTCCAGCGCCCCCGCCAGTGACGACGCCGACCCGAAGAGCATCGGGGGGGGCGTCGAAGCCGCAGCGTCCGAGGACGGGGTGTCTTCGCCCTTCACGGGAATCGTGTAGAACACCTCGAGCGACGGTTGGCTGAGCCGTAGCGTCTCCCCGCTCCACGTGCGGACTTCGGCGACCGGTTCCTGCGCCGCGACCGGCGCCACGGCGATCGCTACGCCAGCGAGCCCGATGACGAGCCCAATGATCAGACGGAGAACGGATCGCATCGATTCTCTCCTCATTTCCCGACGGAATTCATGATCTGGAAGATCTTCAGGAGCGACGGGGCCATGGCGACCAGCATGAAGGCCGGCATGAGAAATACCACCGTGGGAATGAGCATCATCAGCGGCGCCAGCTGCGCCTTCGTCTCCGCCCGATGACGACGCTGGACACGGGAGGCGTCGGACTGGACCCTCAGGGTCCGGCCGAGGGACGTCCCGAGCTTCTCCGTCTGGATGAAGGCGCTGACCATCGAGCGTACGTCCTCGGTGTCGATGCGCTCGGAGAAGGCGCGGAACGCTTCCTCGCGCGGCCGCCCGGCCCGCACCTCGAGGTGCATCCGCAACAGCTCCTGATGGAGGGGACTCTTGCGCATCTCCGGCTGCTCCGCAACGCGCGCCACCGCAGCGTCGAAGCCCATCCCCGCCTCCACGCACACCATCAGCAGATCGAGGACGTCCGGAAGCGCGTTCTGGATGGCCTGCCGGCGGCCACGGATCCTCGCCCACAGCCAGAGGTCGGGCACGAAGAACGCGGTTCCCCCGAGAACGACGGAGACGGGAAGCACGTTGGGCAGGGCCCGCTGGACCAGCACGCCATAGACCATGTAGGCAAGGACACCGAGCAGACCCAGGGCCGCCTTGGCGCCGAGGAAGAGCGGAACCGCGCGGGGGTCGTGGAACCCCGCCTTCACGAGCCGGCGGCTGTACCGCGCGACTCCCAGTGCATCGCGTGGCGTGATGCGACGGCCGAGTCGCTCCACTGCGCCTCGCCAGTCGCCCGCCTTGCCCTCTTGCCACCGGAGGATCGATACGCTCGCACTCCCGGCGCCGGCCGCGGGCGCGGCCAGGCGCTCCTCCCGGAACGCGGGCAGGAGCCGCAGGAGCACGAAGCCGACGGCGAACGTCAGGCCGCCGACGAGCACGAAGGACAGGACGACGAACATGAGGAGGGTCATGGCTCGTCCCTCACACCTTGATCCGCGCCATCCGCCAGATCACGGCGAAGCCGATGATCTGCATCACGAGCCCCCCCCCGACCAGCATCGGAGCGCTCGGTGATTCGATGAGCGGGTCGAAGTAGCCGGGGGAGATGAAGTAGAAGAGGATCGAGAAGACGACGGGGCTGAGGCCGACGAAGATCGCCGCATAGCGCTGCTGCGATGACAGGACGCGGGCATGGCTCAGCAGCTCGAACCGCTTGCGGATCACGTCGCTGAGACGGTCCAGGATCTCCGCGAGGTTGCCCCCCGCCACGCGCTGGATGTTGACGGCAGTGCAGAAGAACGCAACGTCCTCGCTGGGCACCCGGGTCTTCAGTCCGCCCAGGGCCTCGGTCGGATCGAGACCGAGCCGGATCTCCTCCGCCACCTGCCGGAACTCCTGGCCTATCGGGTCCGCCATCTCCTCGCCCACGAGCTGGATGGCGCTCGTCAGCGCGTTCCCGGCTCGCATGGAGCGCGAGATCATGTCCACCGCGTCGGCAAAGCGCTCCTGGAAGCGCTGCAGGCGCCGGTGCCGCTGGTGCAGGAAGTAGCTGACGGGCAGGAACCCCGACACGATCCCGGCGAGC
>WNFH01000232.1_pt1 | contig 33603 bp, 32 predicted proteins | sample 5400411 | NCBI WGS metagenome assembly WNFH01 (sample SAMN13153347, study PRJNA577476) | soil metagenome | isolation source: 200 cm saprolite under Douglas fir tree site 2 hole 3 | place: USA:California | collected 2015-04-18 | reverse complement strand
GAGCAGCTCGTCGAGGGAAGCCGCGCCGATCACGCCGAGCATCCGCTTCTGCTCCTCCGGCGTGTTGGCGATGTACCGCGACGCCATCAATGACCTCCCTGCGCCAGGTACTCCTCGTACTGTTGGGCCGTCAGGAGCCGATCCCACTCGGCCTTGCTGGAGGGCTTCACGACGATCATCCAGCCCTTGCCATAGGGATCCTGGTTGACCGTCTCCGGCTTCTGCGCCAGCTCGCCGTTGACCTCGACGACCTCGCCCGAGACGGGCGCGAAGAGGTCGGAGACCGCCTTCACCGACTCGACGACGCCGAAGTTCTTGCTCGCCGTCACCTTCGCGCCGACCTTCGGCAGCTCGACGAAGACGACGTCCCCGAGCTGCTCCTGCGCGTACGCGGTGATCCCCACGCGCACCCGATCGCCCTCCTGCTTCGCCCACTCGTGCTCGCGCGTGTACTTGAGGTCCTTGGGGACAACGTTGGCCATGGCTATGCCTTCTTCACTCGTGAGGGGTAGAAGGGCGTCTTGACCACGCGCGCCGCCTTCGCCTGCCCGCGGATCTCGACGGCCAGCTCCGTGCCGATGCCGGCCAGCGCCGTCTCCACGTACGCCATCGCGATGTACTTGTCCACGGAGGGCCCGTAGGAGCCGGACGTCACGATGCCGACCGCGCGGCCGTCCTTCTGCACCGGATAGCCGTGGCGGGCGACGGCGCGCTCGGTCATCTCGAGCCCGACGAGCTTTCGCTGGACGCCCTCGGCGCGGATCTTCTCGAGCGCCTCTCGGCCGATGAAGTCGCCCTTGGCGGGCTTGACAACCCAGCCGAGCCCCGCCTCGAGCGCGTTCGTCGTCTCGTCGATGTCGTTGCCGTAGAGGACGTACTTCATCTCGAGCCGCAGCGTGTCGCGCGCCCCGAGCCCGATCGGGGCGGCGCCGTCGGCGCGGCCCGCGGCCAGGAGCTCGGTCCAGAGCTTCTCGGTCCGGTCCGCGGGCGCGTACAGCTCGAAGCCGTCCTCGCCCGTGTAGCCGGTGCGCGAGATCAACGCGGGAACGTCCGCCACCGAGCCACGCGCGAAGCGGTAGTAGCCGAGCGCCGTCACGTCGCGATCGGCGAGCCGGCCGACGAGCGCCTCGGCCTTCGGGCCTTGGACCGCGATCAGCCCCGTGCCCTCGGAGGCGTTGCGCCAGCGCGTGTCCTTGATGCCCCTGGACTGCTCCGTGACCCAGGCCCAGTCCTTGTCGATGTTCCCGGCGTTGACGGTGAGCATGTAGCGGTCGTCGCCCACGCGGTACACGGTGAGGTCGTCGACGATCGTGCCGTTCGGGTAACACAGCAGGGAGTACTGGATCTGGCCCACGTGCAGAGCCGCCACGTCGTTGGTGGTCAGATGCTGGAGCGCGGCGAGGGCCCCGGGGCCCTCGACCTCGAACTCGCCCATGTGGCTCACGTCGAAGAGCCCGACGGCGCTCCGCACCGTGCGGTGCTCCTCGACGATGCCCGTGTACTGCACCGGCATGTCCCAGCCGCCGAAGGGCACCATGCGCGCCCCGGCCTTGACGTGCGCCTGATGGAGCGGGGTGCGCTTGAGGGCGGGCGCGTTCACGCCTTCGGGAGCCAGTCGCGCAGCGGCTTGACCTGGCACCCTGCTCGGTCGAGCGCCTCGCGGACGGCCCGGACGATATTCTGCGCTCCGGGCGTGTCGCCGTGGCAGCAGATGGTCTGGACCGCGATGTCGATCTCGACACCGTCGATCGTGCGCACCTTGCCCTCCATGGCCATCTTCACGGCCTGGGCGGCGGCCCGCTGGGGATCGGTGATGAGCGAGTTGGGGAGCTTGCGCGAGACGAGCGTGAGGTCGACGTTGTACGCGCGGTCGGCGAACCCTTCCGACGCCACCCGGATGCCCATCTTGCGGCAGAGCCGATCGTAGTGGCCGGACGCCAGTGCCATTAAGATAAGGTCGCGACCGGACTCGCGCGCCGCTTCGCCGACCGCCGTGGCGAGCGGCTCGTCCTTCTCGATCATCGAGTAGAGGATGCCGTGGGGCTTCGTGTGCTGGAGGTCGCTCCCAGCGGAGCGGACGAACTCCCGCAGCGCCCCGGTCTGGTAGCAGAGGTAATCCTTCAGCTCCTGGGGCGAGACGTCCATCACCCGCCGTCCGAAGCCCATCAGGTCCGGCAGCGAGGGATGCGAGCCGACGGCGACGCCGTGTCGGAGCGCCAGCGCCACCGACTTGCGCATCACGTGCGGGTCACCGCCGTGGAACCCACAGGCGACGTTGGCCGAGGTGATGTGCGGCATGATCTCCTCGTCCGCGCCGAGCGTCCAGCGCCCGTAGCTCTCGCCCATGTCGCAGTTGAGATCGATGAACTTTGCCATGCTGAAAGCTCCTTATGCTCGAGCGTTCACGCGCGCGAGCGCGTTGATGAAGCGGTCCACGTCCTCGTCCGTCATCGCGAGGGAGCAGGCACCGAGACCGCGCTGTGTCATGAGGATTCCCTCGTTCAGGAGCCCCAGGAACACGCGCAGCGGCGCCTCCGCATCCTTGGGCTTCGCCGAGCGGTAGTCGGTCAGTGGCTCGGAGGTCCAGTGTAGCCAGAAGAGCGAGCCGAGACCGGTCACCTGGCCCCGGCGCCGCGTCCCGGCGAGCAGGCGCGTGACGCCCCCGCGGAGGCGCTCACCCAGCGCGTCGAGCCGCGCGTACGCCTCCGGAGTCAGCGCGTTCATCGTCGCGACGCCGGCCGCCATCGTCACGGGGTTCGCGTTGAAGGTGCCGCCGTGGCTGATCCGGGCGCCGCCCTTGCGCGGGTCGTAGAAGTCCATGATGTCGCGCCGCCCACCGAAGGCGCCGACGGGCAGGCCGCCGCCGATGATCTTCCCGAAGGCCGTGAGGTCGGCTCGGATGCCGAACCGCTCCTGCGCGCCGCCCCACGCGGTGCGGAAGGAGATCACCTCGTCGAAGATCAGCACGATCCCGTGACGCTCGGTAATCTCGCGCAGCCGGGCCAGGAACCCCTCGGCGGGCGGCAGCAGGCCGGCATTGCACATCATCGGGTCGACGATCAGGCAGGCGATTTGCGCCGCCTCCGCGTCCAGGATTTCGGCGCAGGCCTCGGCGTCGTTCCACGGCAGCACCACGACGTGCTTGAGCACCGCCGGCGGCAGGCCCGCCGACCAGGCGACGGCCTTGGGCCGCTTCCGGCTGCCCGTCGCCTTGGCGTCGCCGCTGACGCTCACCATCACCCAGTCGTGCGTGCCGTGGTAGGCGCCCTCGAACTTCGCGATCTTCGGCCGGCCCGTGAACGCGCGCGCCAGTCGCACCGCGTTCATCGTGGCCTCGGTGCCCGAGTTCGTAAAGCGGATCGCCTGGACCGACGGCACCCGGCGGGTCAGCATCTCGGCCAGGCGCACCTCGTGCTCGGTCGGCCCCGGGAAGGACAGACCCTGCTCGGCCGCCTGCTGCACCGCCTTCACGACCTCGGGCGGCGCATGGCCGAGGATCAGGCTCGTGTAGTTGCCGTTGAAGTCCAGGCGGTCGATCCCGTCGGCGTCCCAGAGGTGAGCGCCCTGACCCCGCTGGATGGCGAACGGGTAGGGATCGAAGAAAGTCGTCGTCCGGCTGTTGCCCCCGGGCATGACGGCCAGCGCCTCCTCGTGCAGGACGCGCGAGCGGACGGTCTTCGCGGTGTACTCGATCAGCTCTTTGTCGACGCTCATGCGATCTCCTCTTTCACAGCGGCTCGCAGCACCGCGTCGGATTCGCGCAGCAGCCGGTGCGCCTCGGCCACGCCGACCGCGTGGAAGCGGAGCGACTGGCCCGGTCTTGCCTGGCCAACGCGTCCGACGTCGCAGGAACAGACGGTCGCCACCTTCGTGTAGCCGCCCGTGGATTGCCGGTCGACGAGCAGGACGATGGGCTGCCCGTCACCGGGAACCTGGATGGACCCGAGCGCGATTCCGTCGGAGATGATGTCGTGGCCGCGCGCGTGCTCGACCCGCGACCCGCGCAGTCGGGCGCCCATGCGGTCCGACTGCGGCAGCACCTCGTACGGACCACCGAGCAACGCGCTGATCCCGGTGTCCGTGAAGCGATCGGCCTGCGGTCCGAGGACGACGCGGATCGCGGGCTCTCCCGAGTAGTCCGGGATCGCGCGACGCTCCACGCGCCGTGGTCGCGCGGTCCCGGACGGAAAGACCCGAACGCGGTCGCCCTTCCGGAGCGCGCGCCCTTCGATCCCGCCCAGACGGCCGCGGATATATGTGGACCGCGATCCCAGCACGAGCGGCACGTCGAGTCCCCCCGAGAAGGCGACGTACGCGCGCACGCCCGTGCGCGTCGCCCCGAGCTTCACGACGTCGCCGGCCTTCAGCGCAATCGTAGCCCACCGGGGCGCCTCGGCACCATTCACGCTCACCGCCATGTCGGCGCCCGTCACCGCGATGGCGCCGGGCGTGTCGACCTCGAAGCGCGGGCCGAGCAGCGTGCACTCGAGCGCGGCGGCCGCGTCGGCATTGCCCACGAGGCGGTTGGCGACCACGAACGCGAAGCGGTCGATCGGACCCGAGGGCGGGATGCCGTAGCGCATCTGTCCGGTGCGGCCGAGATCCTGGACCGTGGTCTGGGGGCCGGGGTCGAGGATCTCGATCACGAGATCACCGGCCGGTAGGTCCGGGCCGCCACCGCGGCGCTGATCGAGTCGAACTCGGCGCGGTCGATTCGTCGGAAGCGCACCCGGTCGCCGGGACGCAGAAGCGTCGGCTCCGACGCGTCGGGGGCGTAGAGCGCCAGCGGCGTGCGCCCGAGAATCCAGAAGCCGCCGGGGCTCTCGACGGAGTAGATGCAGCACTGGATGCCCCCGATGCCGACGCTGCCCGGCGGGGTCTTCGTGCGCGGCGTGTCGAGGCGCGGGATGTTGATCCGCTCAGGCATGCCGGTCATGTACGGCAGGCCCGGCGTGAAGCCGATGAAGTACACGAGGTACTCGGCGCCGGCGTGGAGCCTCACGAGCTCGTCGGTCGAGAGCCCGAGGCGTCGCGCCGCGGCCGCGAGGTCGACCCCGAGCTCGGGATCTTCGTAGCAACAGGGCAGGTCGACCGCCCGCGATGGTGGCAGGACGGCGGTGGTCGCCTGGGGCACGAGCTCCGCGATCGACGCGCATAACGCCTCATACGTGACCGCGCGCGGATCGTAGTAGACGAGGAGCGACGAATACGTCGGGACCGTCTCGAGGACGCCGGTCAGCCCCTTCTGCTGGATCAAGAACTCGAGCGCGCGGACACGGGTGTTGACCTCCACGCTGATCTCCTCGCCGAGCTCGACGCACACGGCGAGATCGCCCGCCGGCAGAAACCGCAATGCGTCAGATCGCCGACAGCGCGGAGTTTGGCAGGTCCGTGATGAACATGTGCCCCGGGCTGTGCGTGATCATGAACGGTGGCCTCGACGCGAGCGCGACGGCTTGGGGCGTGACGCCGCACGCCCAGAAGACCGGCACGTCGCCGCGCGCGAATTCCTGCGGGTCGCCCCAGTCGGGGCGCGTGATGTCCGTGATGCCGATGGCGGCGGGATCGCCCACGTGCACGGGAGCGCCGTGGGCGCCGGGGAATCGGGCGCTCGCCGTCACCGCTTTCGCGAGGTGCGAGGCCGCGATCGGCCGCATCGAGACGACCATCGGCCCGTGGAAGACTCCCGCCGGGCGGCACGGCGTGGACGTGCGCCACATGGCGACGTTCTTGCCCTGCTCCACGTGCCAGAGCCGAATCCCCGCGTCCAGCAGCGCCCACTCGAAGGTGAACGAGCAGCCGAGCAGGAACGCGACCAGATCGTCCCGCCAGTAGGGGGTCGCGTCGGTCACCTCGTCGGCGAGGACGCCGTCCTTGTAGATCCGGTAGCGGGGGATGTCGGTTCTCAGGTCGGCGCCCGGCGCCACGCCGACCGGCTCGGGCGAGCCCACGTCCGTCACCTCGAGCAGCGGGCACGGTCGCGGGTTGCGCTGGCAGAACAGCAGGAAATCGTAGGCGTGGTCCCTCGGGAGCACGGCGAGGTTGGCCTGGACGTAGTTCTGGCCGAGACCCGCGGTGATCCCCGTGAGCTTTCCGTTGCGGATGTCCTGCCGGATCTCCCGCGGATGGCGCGTGTCGATCGGCATACTCGGATTCTACCTCTGGCCGAGGCGCGGCCACACATCCGGATTCACGAGCACCTCGGGCCGCTCGCCGCGCAGGACGCGCAGCATCTCGCCCGAGACCTGCATCGCCGCCTGGCGGGTCGCCTCCCGCGTGACGCCCGCCATGTGCGAGGAGCACACGACGTTCTCGAGGTTGAGGATCGGGTTGTCCCGGGACGTGGGCTCGTCCTCCCAGACGTCGAGGCCGGCGGCGGCGAGCTTGCCGCGGGTCAGCGCCTCGAAGAGCGCCCGCTCGTCCTGCACCGGGCCGCGCGAGGTGTTGATGAAGATGGCGCTCGGCTTCATGAGCCCGATGGCCTTCTCGTTGATCATGTGCTTCGTCTCGGGCGTGAGGGGCGTGTGGCAGGTGAGCACGTCCACCTGGGGCAGGAGCGCCTCGAGGCTCTTGACCGGCTCCGCACCGCGCCGCCGCACCTCGTCGTCCGGCACATATTTGTCGTAGCCGAGCACGCGCATTCCGATCGCGCCGGCGAACTTCGCGACGCGCCGGCCCACGTTGCCGACGCCGACGACGCCAAGCGTCTTGCCGGCGAGCTCCGTGTTCCCGGCGCGGCTCGTGCTCCAGCCGTCGCTCCGCATCGCCTTGTCGATCGCGAGAGTGCGCTTCACGGAGACGAGCATCAGCATCAACGCATGCTCGGCGACGGCCTGGGAGTTGGAGCCGGGAGCGTGGACGACCGCGACGCCGAGCCGGGTCGCGGCTGGTATGTCCACGGTGTCGAGTCCGACTCCATGCCTTCCGACGACCTTGAGCTTCTGACAGGCCCCCATCAGACTTTCCGTGCATCGAGGCCTTATCCGGAACAGGATCCCCTGCGCCTCCGCGGCCGTCTTGACCAGGCCGGCCTCGGTCTCGTCCTCGCAGACGACGACCCGCGCCTCTTTCTCGAGGAGGGCTTTGCCGTCGGGATGGATGGGGCCGGCGAGCACGATCAGCGGACGCGGATCAGTGGCCATCGATGCGGGTCTCCTTTGGCGCGCGGCAGGTCACGGATTTTACTACTTCCAGGCGACCAGGACGAGGCGCGGAGCGTCCAGCGAAAACGGGGTGCCGTCGAGCCCGCCGTAGAGCTCCACGCGGCTCCAGCGCTCGGGGCGCAGCATCGCGGACAGCTCGTGCGCCGAGTAGAGGCGGATCTCGCTCTCGCCGATCAGCTCCTGCACGCTCTCCTTCGCCTTGGCCGTCGCGCGCCGCAACCGGAACCAGCGGGCGCGCCAGCGGCTCGTCGCCGGGTCGAACGAGTTCTCGATGCGGAGCGTCCAGCCGTTCACCCGCTTGCGCTCCTCGGGCGGCAGCGACCGCACGAGCTGGTCGCGGTTGCGCGTGTCGAGGACGAAGACTCCTCCGGGTTTGAGCGCGCGCCAGAAGCGATCCACGACGAGGCGATCCTCGTCGTCGGCGAAGTAGCCGATGGAGCTGAACAGGTTCACGGCCAGGTCGAACTCGCTCGGGAACTCCATGTCGCGAATGTCCTGGCAGACCAGCGTGAGGCTCACGCCCGCTTCCTGGGCCGCCTTCCGGGCGCGGTCGAGCTCGGTCTCGCTGAAGTCCACGCCGGTCACCCGGTGGCCGAGGCGTCCGAGCTCGATCGAGTGGCGGCCGAAGCCGCAGGGGGCGTCCAGCACGCGGGCTCCGGCCTCGAGCGCCGCAATGCTGGTGATCCACTGCACGTCGGTCGCCGCGTCCATCGCCGTCGCGAAGACCTGCGAGATCTGCGGCCACGCTTCGCGGAAGAACCGCTCGCTCTGGAACATGTCGGGCATTATATTCCCCTTCATGACGACGTTGGTCACCGGCGCGTTCGGCTGCATCGGCGCCTGGGTCATCCGCGGACTGCTCGTGGAGCAGCCGATCCCCTTCCCGGCCGCGCTCGACGGCGCGCGCTACCAGAGGGACCTTGGTCCCGGCTCGACAGCCGGGAGCTGACGTGACGGCCTATCGTCTCCGCCTCGCGGCCGCGCCGGACGCCGAGGCGATCTGCCGCATCTACAACCAGGGCATCGAGGACCGCGTCGCCACGCTCGAGACCGAGCTGCGCACGCCCGACGAGCGCCGCCAGTGGCTCGCGAGTCGCAGCCCCCGCCATCCCGTCATCGTCGCCGAAGTGACGGAGCCGACCCCCGCCACGATCGCCTGGGCGAGCCTGAACGTCTTCAACGCCCGCGCGGCCTACCGCTTCGTCGCTGACATCTCCGTGTACGTCGACCGGGGCTGGCGCGGCAAGGGCGCCGGCCGCGTGCTGCTCGAGAAGCTGGTCGAGCTCGGCCGGCAGCACGGGTTCCACAAGCTCGTGCTCTCCGCCTTCCCCTTTAACGCCGGAGGCATGACCCTCTACGAGAAGCTCGGCTTCCGCACGGTCGGGACCTACCGGGAGCAGGGCCGGCTCGATGGCAAGTGGGTGGACACGATCATCATGGAAAAGCTCTTGTAGCGATTCTCCCGCGCAGCAGGCTTCGCCGGCGCGTTCGGTGGTACGATCGCCGCATCTATCGAAACCGCCACCGGTCGGAACGTTGGGGGGTGCGCCATGAAGACGCTCCGCGACATTATGCGTCACGGATTTCTCTTCACGCTTCAGCGCAGCGCGACGGTCGCCGCGGCGTGCCAGATGATGGCCGAGAACAACGTCGGGATCGTCGCGGTCGTCGACGGCGAACAGCTCTGCGGGGTGTTCTCCGAGCGTGACGTCGTGCGCCGGGTGGTCGACCGGCGACTCGAGCCGGCCCATACGCGGCTCGAGGACGTGATGACCTCGGAGCTCGTCGTCGCCGACGCGGACGAGGACTACCAGTCGGCGATGCGCAAGATGGACCAGGCCAATATTCGACACCTGCCGGTCGTCAGCGGCGACCGCTTCCTGTCGATGCTCTCGATCCGCGATGTCATGCGGGTCGCCATCGAGGACCGGGGCGCGGAGATCGAATACCTGAAGGAATACCTCTACCAGGTGCCGCCCAGCGTGGCCCGCTAGGCGATCGCGGCCGCGGGGGCTGCGTCCGTCACCGGACGCGGATCGTGACGACCACCGACATCCCCGCGCGGAGCGTGTGCGGGTTGTCGACCCTTCCGTCCAGCTGGATTCGCACCGGGACCCGCTGCACAACCTTCACCCAGTTGCCGGTCGCGTTCTCCGGAGGCAAGAGCGAGAAGCGCGCGCCGGTCCCCGCGCTCATCGAGTCGAGCGTGCCGATATAGGCCTTGTCGGGATAGCCGTCGACTTCCACGCGCGCCTTCATGCCGGGCTTGAGCCGGGCCAGCTGCGTCTCCTTGAAGTTGGCGACCACCCACACTTCGTGCAGCGGCACGATGGCGAGGAGCGGCTGGCCCATCTGGACCACCTGCCCCATCTCGACGCTGCGCTTGGACACGACGCCGTCGACCGCGGCGCGGACCTCGGTGTGCTCGAGCTGGAGCTCGGCGAAGGCGAGGTCCGCCTGCGCTTCGCGCAGCCGCGCCTCGGCCCGGCTCGCCTCCGCGTCCTTGATCGCGACCTGGTGGATCTGGCTTTCGGCGAGCGCGAGCGCGGCGCGCGCCTCGGCGACGCGCTGCCGCGCCAGCTCCACCGCGTGGACCCGGGCGCCGAGCTCGGCCTCCGCCTGCTGCACCTCACGCTCCGTCTGCGTCATTCGCCGCTTCAGGGCTTCGACCGTCGAGCCGGCGGTCTCGTACGCCGACTCGGCCTGGTCGAAGTCGCGCCGCGCCACCAGGTCGCTCTGCAGCAGGCTCCGGGTCCGCTCGAGCTCGCGGGCCGACTGCCGGTGCGTGCTCTGCGCGCCGCTCACGTCGGCGCGCATCGCGTCGGTCGCGGCGTGCCGCGCCTCGAGCCGCGCGCGCGATTCGTCGACGGCCGACTCGGCCGACTTCACGCCGACCATCGCCGCCTGGAGCGCCGCACGCGCCTGGTCGATCTGCGCGCGGGTGCCCTCGCGCGACAGCGGCACTTCGGCGCGCGCGGCGCGGAGGGTCGCCTCGGCGGTGGCAACGGCGGCCCGCGCCTGCTCGCGCTTGGCCTGGAAGTCCCGGGGATCGACGCGCAGCAACAGGTCGCCGTTCTTGACCGGCTGGTTGTCCTGGACCCGGAGCTCCACGATGTGGCCCGCCACCTTCGCGCTGACGGGCGAGATCGTGCCGTCCACGTACGCGTCGTCGGTCGACACGTAGGTGATCGCGTTGTACCAGACATAGCCGCCGTAGGAGAGGGTCGCCAGGCCGACGAGGCAGCCGAGCGCGAGGAGCAGCTTACGCTTCATGGGGCATCCCACATCTTACCCCGAAGGCCGGGTCGAGGGTAGCGAGAGGCCCGGCCGTCGCGGGGCGGCCGGGAGCAGATTTTCCCTTACGGAGTGTGCTATATGTATGGGCCAGTTTCGATGGGGTCCCCTGCCGCATTCGCGCGCGTTCTCGTGACAGGCCTGCTGCTCCTGGCGGGCGGCTGCGCCTGGATGAAGCCTGCGCCGACACCGATCCTGCCGCCCGAGGAGCTGTATCAGATCGGCGAGACCGAACTGAACAATCGACGGTACGACGAGGCGCGGCAGAACTTCCGGAAGATCGTCGAGCGGCACCCGAACTCGTCGTACGCGGCGCGGGCCCGCTTCCTCGTCGGCGAGGCGTTCTACCGGGAGGGTGAGTTCGACAAGGCGGTGCGCGAGTTCGAGGGGTTCCTGGCCTTCTTCCCCCAGCACCAGATCGCCGATCTCGTCCAGTTCCGGCTCGCCATGAGCTACTACGACCAGCTGAAGCCCGTGGAGCAGGACCAGGGGCTGACGCTGAAGGCTCTGGAGCAGTTCCGAAAGCTCGTCAAGGAGTACCCGGCGAGCCGATACGCCACCGATGGCCTCGCGAAGATCGACATCTGCCGCGGCCGGCTCGCGCAGAAGGAGCTCTGGGTCGCGACCTACTACTTCAATCAGGGCAATCCGAGCACGGCGCGTCAGCGACTCGAGCTGGTGCTCAAGGAATACCCGCGGACGCTCGTGGTCCCGGAGACGCTGTTCTTGCTCGCCGAGGTGAACTTCTACGAGGGCAGGACGACCGAGGGGAACGAGCTGCTCCGCCGCCTGTCCGTGGACTACGGGTTCACCGAGTGGGGCCGCCGCGCGAACGCGCGACTGCAGGCCCAGCGGTAGCCGCCGTGCACGACATCGTCGACCTCCGCTCCGACACGCTCACGCTCCCCACGCCGGAGATGCGCGAGGCCATGGCGCGCGCCGATGTGGGCGACGATGTGTGGGAGGAGGACCCGACCGTCAAGCGGCTGGAGGCGCTGGCCGCCGAGCGCCTGGGCAAGGCGGCCGGGCTCTTCGTCGCCTCCGGCACCATGGGCAACCTCGTCTCCGTGGTGAGCCACACGCGCACCGGCCAGGAAGTCGTGCTCGACCTGGACTCGCACATCTTCAACTACGAGGTGGCCGGCGCCGCCGTGATCGGCAACGTCCAGATGCGACCGGTCAAGACCGCGCGCGGGTTTCTCACGCTGGACCAGGTCCGCGAGGCGCTGCGTCCCGCGAATATCCACATCCCGCCGACCGGCCTCGTCTGCGTCGAGAACACTCACAACCGCCACGGCGGCACGTGTTGCACCCCGGAGGAGATCAGCGCCATCGCCGCCATCGCCCACGGCGCGTCGGTCCCGGTGCACCTCGACGGCGCTCGGCTCTTCAACGCGGCGGTCGCCCTCAAGCGCCCCGCCCGCGAGTTCGCCCGTGACGTCGACTCCGTCACGTTCTGCGTGTCGAAAGGGCTCGCCGCTCCGGTCGGCTCGGTGATCTGCGGCTCCGCCGAGTTCATCGCCCGCGCCCGGCGCGTCCGCAAGATGCTCGGCGGCGGCATGCGGCAGGCGGGGGTCATCGCGGCCGCGGGGATCGTCGCGCTCGAGCGGATGGTGGATCGGCTCGCCGAGGATCACGTGAACGCCCGCGCCCTCGCCGAAGGCCTGGGACGGCTTCCCGGGCTCTCCGTGGATCTGACGAGCGTCCAGACGAACATCGTGATCTTCGGGGTCGAGCGGCCGGGCGGTCCGGCCGCGTCGGCGGCCGCCACGGCCGAGCTGGTGGCGGGATGCGCCGCGCGCAAGGTGAAGATCCACGCGATCAGTCCCGCCTCGATCCGCTGCGTGACCCACAAGGACGTCGACGCGGAGGACATCGCCCGCACGCGCGATGCCTTCGCGGAAATCACCCGCAAGTGGTAGCTCCAGGGGGCGCCATGGCCGAACGACTGCTCGAGGTCAAGGGGTTGAAGACGCACTTTTACACCGACGAGGGCGTCGTCCGCGCTGTTGATGGGATCGATTTCTACATCAACAAGGGTGAGACCCTCGGCATCGTCGGCGAATCCGGCTCCGGCAAGAGCGTCACGGCGCTCTCGATCATGCGCCTGATCCCGACGCCGCCCGGCCGCATCGTCGAGGGCACGATCAACTACAGGGGCAAGAGCCTCCTCGAGCTGCCCGCGGCGCAGATGCGCAAGATCCGCGGCAAAGAAATCTCGATGATCTTCCAGGAACCGATGACCTCCCTCAACCCGGTGTTCACGGTCGGCGAGCAGATCGCCGAGGCCGTCCGGCTCCACGAGGGGCTCGGACGCCGCGACGCGATGGCCAAGACGGTCGACATGCTCAAGCTCGTGCACATCCCCAACGCCGAGCGACGGGTGAAGGAATACCCCCACCAGCTCTCGGGCGGCATGCGGCAGCGCATCATGATCGCCATGGCGCTGTCGTGCAACCCCAATCTCCTCATCGCCGACGAGCCGACGACCGCGCTCGACGTCACCATCCAGGCGCAGATCCTCGAGCTCTTGAACGAGCTGAAGGCCAAGCTGGGCATGGCGATCTTGCTGATCACCCATGACATGGGCGTGATCGCGGAGACGGCGCAGCGGGTCATCGTGATGTACGGCGCCCAAGTGGTCGAGGAGGCGCCGGTCACCGAGCTGTTCAAGGAGCCGCTGCACCCGTACACGCAAGGGCTCCTCCGCTCCATCCCCCGGATCGATCTGGCCGCCACCCAGAAGCAGAAGCTCGAGGCGATCCCCGGCACCGTGCCGACGCTGCGCGGCGACATCAAGCCGGGCTGCCGCTTCGCGCCGCGCTGCGCGCTCGCGAAGCCGATGCACTTCGAAAACACGCCACCGCTCAAAGAAGTCCGGCCGGGCCACAAGGTGGCCTGCTTCCTCTACTGAGGCCCGCCATGCCAGACGCGCTGCTCAAGGTCAAAAACCTCAAGAAGTACTTCCCGATCCGCGGCGGGCTGCTCTCGCGGGAGGTCGCCCGGGTGCACGCCGTCGACGACGTGTCCTTCGACATCATGCCCGGTGAGACGCTCGGGCTCGTCGGCGAGTCGGGCTGCGGGAAGTCGACGACCGGCCGGTCGATTCTCCGGCTGATCGAGCCGACGTCGGGCGAGGTCACCTTCCAGGGAAAGAACGTGACGACGCTCGACAAGCGGTCGCTGCGCGCGCTCCGGAAGGAGATGCAGATCATCTTCCAGGACCCGTACGCGTCGCTCAACCCGCGAATGACGGTCGGCTCGATCATCGGCGAGGCGCTCGTGATCCACAAGCTGGCGCCGACGCGGAAGCAGCGCGAGGAGCGCGTCGCGCAGCTGCTCGAGACCGTCGGCCTCCTGCCCGATCACCTCAGGCGTTATCCGCACGAGTTCTCCGGCGGCCAGCGGCAGCGCATCGGGATCGCGCGGGCGCTGGCGGTGAGCCCGAAGCTCATCGTCGCCGACGAGCCGGTCTCCGCCCTCGACGTCTCGATCCAGGCGCAGATCGTGAACCTGCTCGAGGATCTGCAGGCGAAGTTCGGGCTCACCTACCTGTTCATCGCCCACGATCTCTCGGTCGTCGAGCACATCTCCACACGCGTGGCGGTGATGTACCTCGGCAAGATCGTCGAGATCGCGCCGGCGAAAGAGCTCTACACCAATCCGCGGCACCCGTATACCGAGGCGCTCCTGTCCGCCGTGCCGATTCCCGACCCGACGATGAAGCGCAAGCGGATCCTGCTCGAGGGCGACGTGCCGAGCCCGATCAACCCGCCCTCCGGCTGCCGCTTCCACACGCGCTGCGCGCTCCGGGTGCCGTCGTGCTCGGCGAACGAGCAGACGCTCAAGGAAATTTCGCCGGGGCACTGGGTCGCTTGCCAAGTTCGCACCGGCGTCGCCATCCGCTGAGCGCCGGAGAGGGGACGGGCGTGTGGCGGACCCCTGTGAGCCCACGCGAGCCAACCAGTGCGTGAGGTCGAGGTCGTTGCTCTGCGACTCCGTTAACCCTGACTACACGGGTCTCACAGGAGCCCGCCACACACCCGTCCCCTCTCCTGACTCTCCTGGCCGCGCCGACACGCGCACCTGAAAGACGGCCCGGTGCCTACGGTTCGGGTCGGGGATATCGAGATGTATTACCTCGAGGTTGGGGCGGGCGAGCCGCTGCTGTTGATTATGGGCTTCGGCGGTGATCACACGGCCTGGGCGTTCCAGATGGGCGCCTTGTCCGCCCAGTATCGAGTGATCGCGTTTGACAACCGCGGCGTGGGCCGGACCGACGCTCCCGATCACCCCTATACGACCCGGATGATGGCCGGGGATGCGCTCGGGCTCATGGACGCGCTCGGCATCGACCGCGTCCACGTGATCGGCGTATCGATGGGTGGAATGATCGCCCAGGAGCTGGCGCTCGAGCGCCCGGAGCGCGTGCGCTCCCTGCACCTGGGCTGCACGCTGGCGCGCCCGGATGCGTACATGCTGGCGCTGAACGCGGCGTGGCGCGAGATGCGGATCGGGCTCGGCCGCGAGGCGACGCTCCGGACGCTGGGCCTGTGGCTCTTCGCGCCGGCGACTTACGCCGAGCGGCCGGACCTGGTGGAGACGCTCTTGCAGAACGCCCTCGCGAATCCCTATCCGCAGTCGCTCACCGGGTTCCTCCGCCAGGGCGAGGCGGTCGTCTCCCACGACACGCGGGATCGGCTCCCGGCCATCCGGTGCCCGACGCTCGTCAGTGTCGCCGAGGACGACATCCTCGTGCCCACGCGCTTCTCACGCGAAATCGTGGCGCGGATTCCCGGCGCCGAGCTCCGCGTGGTCCCCGACGCCGGCCACGGCTATTTCCTGGAGCGCGCCGACGCGTTCAACGAGCTCTGCCTCGACTTCCTGGCGCGATCCTCGTCCCGCAAAGACTAGGAGCTAGCCGGGAAATCGAGGAGCGCCACAGGTCGGTAAATCGAGGGTCTTCGAGCGCCGGCTTTTGCCGGCGCCACGGTTCCTGGAGACATCCGGCGCGGGTGATCGGTGGGGGGCAATCGGGGGGAGCGAGCGCCGCTCCTCCCGATGTTCAACTAATCCCAGAGGTACGCGCGAGGGTTGACGGCCTGACCCTTGACCAGGATCTCGTAGTGGAGGTGCGCGCCGGTCGAGCGCCCCGTGTTACCGGACCACCCGACGACGGCGCCACGCTCGATCCGGTCGCCCGGCTTGACGTTCGTCCGCGAGAGATGACCGTAGACGCTCTTGATGTCTTGACCGTGGTCGAGGATGACCGTGATGCCGTACTCCTGGTACGTCCCCGCCACGGTGACAGTCCCACCCGCAGGCGCGCGCACGGGGGTGCCGTGCTGGGAGCGGATGTCGAGACCGTTGTGGAACTCCGTCCCCTGCGCCCACGGTGACTGCCGCATGCCGAACTCGGAATTAACGGCGCCGCGTACGGGCCAGCGCGACGGCAGGGCCGCCAGCGCCTTGCCGGCCCGCGCCACGAGCCGGTCGAGCGCCTTGAGGCTCTCGCCATGCTCCGCCACGCTCTCCGCGAGGCGCTCGAGCTCGTCCCGCGGAGAGAGCCGACCGGTCACGCGGTCCGCGCGAAGTGCGCCACCGCCGATCGCGCGGTCGCGACCGCCGGGCTGGAGCTCGGGGCCGAACGGCTCCCAGATCCGCGCGTGGAGGTCGCGCCAGCCCGTCATCTCCTGGCGCAGCTCGACGACGCGATGATTGAAGGCGTCGATCGTCGTTTGCTGCTCGGCGAGCTGCTGTTTGAAGGTCCGCGCCTCGACCGTGAGTTGCCGCAGCTGCACCCAGTCCCCGAGGAGCGCGCCGAATGTCGTGACCGCCACCGCGATTCCGGCGAACGCGGCGAGAGCCGCGGGCCGGGGGAAGTTGAAGCGGACCACGCGGGTGCCGTCGCCGCGAACGATGAGCAGGCTGAATTGCTTGCGGCCGGTCCAGCGACCTCGGCCCCTTGGGTGTGCCGTCGGAGGCTGGGCGGGGTCCGTGACCGGCCCAGGTACCGGCCCGGACAAACTGTCAGAAGGCGATTCCTGGTGACCCACGAGGCGTAGGAGGGGGCAAGGGACATGCCGGAAGGTCTGCCCTGAACAATCAAGGACTTGGAAGGCGGTGCCCTGCCATTACGGCAATCTCGCAGGCACTCCGCGTCATTTTGGGTGTCGAGGCCGACCTCTAACCCCGCGTGAGATCGTCGTTTCTTGACACTTCGCGTGACCAGCGAGTATCATCGCAAGGCTGGCTCGAAGAGGAATTCCTCATGGACGAGTTCTATCGAATCAAGCGCCTTCCGCCGTACGTCTTCGCGATCGTCAACGACCTCAAGAGCAAAGCGCGCGCTCGCGGCGAGGACGTCATCGACCTCGGCATGGGCAATCCGGATATGCCGACCCCGAAGCACATCGTCGACAAGCTCGTCGAGGCCGCGAAGAATCCAAAGAACCACCGGTACTCCGCCTCGCGCGGCATCACCAGGCTCCGCGTCGCGATGGCCAAGTGGTATCGCGACCGCTACGCGGTGGATCTCAATCCGGATTCCGAAGTCATCGCCACCATCGGCGCCAAGGAAGGCCTGGCCCATCTGGCGCTGGCCGTGCTCCAGCCCGGCGACGGTGCGCTCGTGCCGAATCCGACGTATCCGATCCACTCCTACTCGGTCGTCATCGCCGACGCCGATCTCCGCTCGGTACCGCTCACGCCCGACGGCGATTTCTTCGCGCGGCTCGAGGAAACCGCCAAGCTGGCGTGGCCGAAAGCCAAGCTCCTGATCCTCTCGTTCCCGCACAACCCGACGACCATGTGTGTGGACCGCGACTTCTTCGTGAAGCTCGTGGACTTCGCGCGCGAACACCGGCTGATGGTCGTCCACGACTTCGCCTACGCCGACTTCACGTTCGACGGCTACACACCCCCGTCGTTCCTCGAGGTCCCGGGGGCCAGAGACGTCGGCGTGGAAATCTTCTCGACCTCGAAGTCGTACAACATGGCCGGCTGGCGGCTGGGCTTCGTGTGCGGCAACGCGCGGATGATCAACGCGCTGGCCCGCATCAAGTCCTACCTCGACTACGGCGCCTTCCAGCCGATCCAGATCGCCGGCATCGTGGCGCTGGAGGCCGATCAGAAGTGCGTGGCCGAGATCGTCGAGGTTCATCGCAAGCGCCGCGACGTGCTGGTGGATGGGCTCAACAAGCTCGGCTGGAGCGTCTCGAAGCCGAAGGGCACGATGTTCGTGTGGGCGCCGATCCCCGAAGCCTTCCGCAGTTTGGGCTCGCTCGAGTTCTCCAAGCTGCTCATCCAGGAGGCGAAGGTGGCCGTGTCGCCGGGTATCGGCTTCGGCGAGTACGGCGAAGGCTACGTCCGCTTCGCGCTCGTCGAGAACGAGCAGCGAATCCGTCAGGCGCTGCGCGGGCTCAAGCACCTGAGCCGTTGACCGGGCCGACGGAGATCCGCCAGTGACCGGCGTGAGCGACGTGCGCATCGGCCTGCTGGGCCTCGGCACCGTGGGGGCCGGGGTCGTGAAGATTCTTCAAACCCGGCGCGAGATGCTGGAAGAGCGGGCCGGTGCCCGCCTGACGCTGGCCGCCGTCGCCGACACCGACCTCACCCGCGCTCGCGAGGGCCTCGATCTCAAGAACCTGCCGTTGACCGGCGACGCAGCCCACGTCCTCGCCGACCCGTCGATTCACGTCGTGATCGAGCTGGTCGGCGGCCTCGAGCCCGCGCGAACGTTCATTTCGCGTGCGCTCGCCGCCCGCAAGCACGTGGTCACCGCCAACAAGGCGCTGCTCGCCCACCACGGCGCCGAGCTCTACGAGGAGGCGCGCCGGGCCGGCGTCGCGCTCGGCTTCGAGGCGGCGGTGGCCGGCGGCATCCCGCTGATCCGCGCCGTGAAGGACGGGCTGGTCGCCAACCGTGTGCTGTCGCTGGCCGGCATCGTCAACGGGACCTGTAACTACATCCTGAGCAAGATGACCGACGAGGGCCTGGATTTCTCGCTGGTCCTCAAGGAGGCTCAGGCGCACGGCTACGCCGAGGCCGATCCGACCCTCGATATCGAGGGCATGGACTCGGCCCACAAGCTGCAGATCCTCGTGGCGCTGGCCTTCCGCACGTTCGTGGATCTCAAGCACATCCACACCGAAGGGATCACGCGCGTCACCGCTCAGGACATCGACTACGCGCGGGAGCTCGGCTATCGGATCAAGCTCCTGGCGATCGCCAAGGCGACGGGTCCGGCCGGCGCTCCCAGCGCCGGCGTGGAAGTCCGCGTGCACCCCACGATGATCCCCGCCGCCTCCCCGCTGGCCGCCGTATCCGGCGTCTTCAACGGGATCTTCCTGACCGGCGACGCCGTCGGCGACCTCATGTTCTACGGACGAGGCGCGGGGCAGATGCCGACGGCGTCGGCGGTGCTGTCGGACGTGGTGGAGATCGCGCGGCGCATCGCGCACGGCATCCCCTCGCTCCCTCTCGAGCTGCCGTCGATCGGCCCGACGGCGCTGCCGCTCACGCCGATGGAGGCGATCCGCTGCTGCTACTACCTAAGAGTGACCGCCCAGGACCGGCCCGGCGTGCTGTCCCGGGTCGCGGGCATCCTCGGCGAGAACGACATCTCGATCGCCAACGTGATCCAGAAGGGCCGCGGGACTCGCGAGGCGGTTCCCGTGGTGATGCTGACCCACGAGGCGCGCGAGCGCGACATGCGAGCCGCGCTGGCGAAGATCGACCGGCTGCGTGACGTCGCCGCCGCGACGACGATGATCCGCGTGGAGGGTGGGCCCGCGTGAAGCTGTGGCGCGGCGTGATCGAGGAGTATCGGGACTTCCTCCCGGTGACGGACAAGACGCCCGTCGTCACGCTGTTCGAAGGCAACACCCCTCTCATTCCCGCGCCCCGGCTGGCCGAGGCGACCGACGTGCGGATGCAGATCTACCTCAAGTGCGAGGGGTTCAATCCGACGGGCTCGTTCAAGGACCGCGGGATGACGGTGGCGATCTCGAAGGCGCTCGAGATGGGCTCGCGCGCCGTCATCTGCGCTTCGACAGGGAACACCTCGGCCGCCGCCGCCGCGTTCGCGGCGCGCGCCGGCATCCGCGCCTTCGTCATGGTGCCGAAGGGCGCGGTCGCGCTCGGCAAGCTCTCGCAGGCCGCGATCCACGGCGCCCGGGTCCTCACCGTCGAGGGCAACTTCGACCAGGCGCTGACGATCGTCCGTCAGATCGCCGAGCGACACCCGGTCACGCTCGTGAACTCCGTGAACCCGTTCCGGCTCGAGGGTCAGAAGACCGGCGCCTTCGAGGTCTGCGATCAGCTCGGTCGCGCGCCGGACTACCACCTGATTCCCGTCGGGAACGCCGGGAACATCACCGCGTACTGGCGCGGCTACCGCGAGTACCACCGGGCGGGCCGCGTGAAAGAGCTGCCGCGGATGGTCGGTTTCCAGGCGGCGGGCGCGGCGCCGATCTACGAGAACCGCGTGATCGAGGAGCCGCGCACGGTCGCGACCGCGATCAAGATCGGAAATCCCGCGTCCTGGGGCCCGGCGCTCGAGGCCGTGAAGGACTCTCGGGGCTGGATCGACATTGTCACCGACGAGGAGATTCTGCGGGCCTACCGCATGCTCGCCCGCGAGGAAGGCATCTTCATGGAGCCGGCGTCGGCGGCGACCGTGGCCGGGTTGATCAAGTCCGTCAAGGCGGGACGCTTCGAACCCGGCTCGACCCTGGTGCTCACCCTCACCGGCCACGGGCTGAAGGACCCGGACACCGCGCTCGAGTCCGCGTCGCGTCCGACGGCGGTGCCGCCCCAGGTCGACGCCGTCCTGGCGCAGCTCGGCCTCTGAACCGGCTCAAGGTCGCGCTCGGCGTCGCGATCAGCGTCGTCCTTCTCGTCTACCTCTTCCGCAGCGTCGATCTGCCGGAGCTCGGTCGCCAGCTGCGCGACGCCCACTGGGGTTGGATCATGGTCGCGACCGCGATCGCGCCTCTCCAGATCTGGGTGCGCGGGCGGCGCTGGTGGTATCTCTTTCCGCCAGGCTCCAACCCGCCGGCCCTGACACCGGCCATGATGATCGGCTACATGGCCAACAACGTGCTCCCGCTCCGCGCGGGCGAGGTCGTGCGTGTCTATGTGGTCGCTCGGCGCTGGAAGGTGCCCAACCAGAGCGCGGCGGCGCGCGCCCATCCCTTCTGGACGACGCTCGCCACGCTCGTCGTCGAGCGGGTCCTGGACAGCCTGGTCGTCGTGCTCATCCTCGCGGTGCTGGTTCTCATCATCCCGGTGCCCAGGTTTCTCGAGGTGGCCGCGCTCGTCGTGCTGGCGATCGACCTCGTAGGCATCGCGGTCCTGATCGGGCTCGTCGTGGCACCGGATGGCTGCGCTCGGCTCATCACGCGGCTCGCGGGTCGCTGGCCCGCGCTCCAGCGGCGAGCGATCAAGGTCTTCGAGACGTTCGTCCATGGGCTCGACGGCATCCGTACACCGTCCCATGCGGTGCCGCTGGTCGCGTGGACCGCCGTCGTCTGGCTTACCCCCGCACTCGCCGCGTGGACGATGCTTCTAGCGATGGACCTCCGCCTGCCCTTCATCGCGGGCTGGGCGGTGCTCGCCTTCGTCGGGCTCGGGGTCTCCATCCCGTCCGCCCCGGGCTACGTCGGCGTCTTCCACGCCGCCGCGGTGCTCGCGGTCGGCCTCTTCGGCGTGCCGCAGGCGACGGGAGTCGGCTATGCGCTGCTCTTCCACGCCAGCCAGATCCTGCCGGTCACGCTGCTCGGCTGGCTCTACCTGCTGCGCGAGCAGGTGAGCCTGGGCGAAGCCGCGCGCGCGCGGTTGTGGTCGCCGGGGCCGTGAGGCCGGCCGGGGCGCCCGCTCAACCGTGGTAGATTCTTCTAGCATGGCGCTGCTCGTCCAGAAGTTCGGGGGATCGTCCGTCGCTGACGCGGAGAAGATCACGAATGTCGCGCGGCGCGTCGCCGCGAGCGCGCCCGGCAATCAGCTGGTCGTCGTCGTGTCCGCCATGGGCAAGACGACCGACGGCCTCTTGGCGCTCGCCCGCCAGATCTCCACGGCTCCCGACTTGAGAGAGATGGACATGCTGCTCTCGACCGGCGAGCAGGTCACCATCGCCCTCCTCGCGATGGCGCTGCAGTCGCTCGGGCTCAAGGCACGCTCCTTCACCGGCCCCCAGGTCGGCATGCGGACCGACCACGCGCACACCCAGGCCCGCATCATCCAGATCGATGCCGACCGCGTGCGCCGGGCGCTCGACGGCGGCGAGATCGCGGTCGTCGCCGGGTTCCAGGGGCTGTCGGACGCGGATGAGATCACGACGCTCGGGCGCGGCGGCTCCGACCTCACCGCGGTCGCGTTGGCGGCGGCGCTGAAGGCGGATGTGTGCGAGATCTACACCGACGTCGACGGCGTGTACACCGCCGACCCGAACATCGTCCCCGATGCCCGCAAGCTCCCGCGCGTCGCCTACGACGAGATGCTCGAGCTGGCGAGCCTCGGCGCGAAGGTGCTCCAGACCCGCTCCGTGGAGTTCGCCAAGAAATACGGCGTCACGGTCCACGTGCGCTCCACGTTCCGGCCGGACCCCGGCACGCTCGTGACGAAGGAGGAGCACGACATGGAACAGGCGGTGGTCACCGGCGTGACGCACGACCGGAGCCAGGCGAAGATCTCCATTCTGAGGGTGCCCGACCGGCCCGGCATCGCCGCGCGTGTCTTCGGCGCGATCTCCGCCAAGGACATCGTCGTCGACATGATCGTCCAGAACATCAGCCAGGACGGCTACACCGACATGTCCTTCACCCTGCCGCGCGGCGACCATGCCCGGGCGGTCGCCGAGCTCGGCGACGTGGCGCGGGAGATCGGTGCGCGCGGCATCGCCCACGACGAACGCGTCGCCAAGGTTTCTATCGTCGGCGTCGGGATGCGCAGCCACTCCGGTGTCGCGTCGACGATGTTCGCCGCGCTCGCGCGGGAGGGGATCAACATCCAGATGATCTCGACGTCCGAGATCGCCGTCTCGTGCGTCATCGAGGACAAGTACGCCGAGCTGGCCGTGCGGACCCTGCACGACGCGTTCGAGGTCGCCAAGGGCGTCACCCGATGAGCACCGGCCAGGCAGCCGTCTTCGACGCGTGCGACGGCTCGGGCGGGTGACCGGCGCGCCGGCCACCCGCCCCGAGGATCACGCGCGCTTGAGCTCGCTGCGATCGATCGGCAGCTTCCTGACGCGCCGGCCCGTCGCGGCGAAGATGGCGTTGCACACGGCCGGCGCCACCGTTGGCACACCGGGCTCGCCCAGACCGCCCGGCGCCTCGCCCGAGTCGAGGATGTGCACGTCGACCACCGGCATCTCGTTGATGCGGAGCATCTGATAATCGTGGAAGTTCGACTGCTGCACGCGGCCACGGTCGATCGTGATCTGACCGTAGAACGCGGCGGTGAGCGCATACACGGCGCCCCCCTCCATCTGCGCCTTCACCGCGTCGGGATTCACGGCGAGGCCGGCGTCGATCCCGCAGACGAGCCGGTGGACCTTGACCGCGCCGGCCGGAGCCACCGAGACCTCTGCCACGGTGGCGGCGTAGCTTCCGTAGGAGAAAACGACGGCGATGCCGCGGCCGCGGCCGGCCGGCACCGGCGAGCCCCAGTTCGCGCGGTTCGCGACCAGCTCGAGGATGGCCTTGTGACGCGGCGACTTGCCGAGCAGCGCGCGCCGGTACTCGAACGGATCCTTGCCGGCCGCGTGGGCCAGCTCGTCGATGAAGCTCTCGATGATGAACCCGTTCTGCGAGGGGCCGACCGAGCGCCAGAAGCCAAGCGGAATGCCGAGGTCCTTGTTGTTCCACTCGATGCGGAGATTCGGGATGTCGTAAGGCATGTTGCGGACCGCCTCGACGGCGGCCGGGTCGATGGTGCCCGCCTGCGCCCGACCCTTCTGGATCAGGATCCCGGGGCCGACGATCCGGGTGAACCACGCCGACGGCATGCCGTTGGCGTCGAGGGCCGCCCGGAAGACGTTGTACGTCGCGGGCCGGTAGAAGCCGTGGGTGATGTCGTCCTCGCGCGTCCACATGACCTTCACGGGCGCGCCGACGGCCTTGGACGTCTCGACGGCGTCCACGATGAAGTCGATCTCGCCGCGGCGGCCGAAGCCGCCGCCGAGCATCGTGGTGTTGACGATGACCTTCTCGGCCGGCAGGCCGGTGAGCCGTGCCGCGGTCGCCTGGGTCCCGCCGGGGTTCTGGGTCGGCGCCCAGATCACGCACGCCTCGCGGCTGACCTGCGCGGTGGCGTTCATCGGCTCCATGCACGCGTGCTCGAGGAACGGCACCTGGTAGACGGCCTCGTGCACCTTGCCGCCGGCGGCCAGCACCTTCTCGGCGTCACCCTCGTTCTTCGCGACCTGGCCCGGCTGCTTTGACGCGGCCTCGTACTCGCGCGTGATCGTGGCGCTCGACACCTGTGCGATCGGTCCCTCGTCCCACGTCACCTTGAGCGCCCGCCGTCCCTGCAGGGCCGTCCAGAAGTTGTCGGCGACCACGGCGACGCCGTTCGACACCTGGACCACGTCCTTGACGCCCTTGATCTTCTTGGCGGCCGTTGCGTCGAAGGTCTGCACCTTGCCGCCGAACACGGGGCAGCGCTCGATCGAGCCGACGAGCATCCCCGGCACCTGCACATCCACGCCGTAGATGCTGCGGCCAGTGACCTTGTCCGGCGTGTCCCGCCGCTTGACGACCTTGCCGATGTAGCGGAACTTGTCGGGGGTCTTGAGCGTCGGGTTCTGCGGGACGGGAAGCGCCTGCGCCTTGTCCACGAGCTGCCCATACTGCAGCCGCCGTCCCGTGGGCCGATGAACCACGGCGCCCTCTTCGGTGTCCACGCTCTCGACCGGCACGCCCCACTCGTTCGCCGCGGCCTGCTTGAGCATCTCGCGCGCGGAGGCGGCGGCCTTCCGCCACATCTCGATGTGGTCACGAACGCCCCGGCTCCCGCCGTAGGACTGGGTGCCGGTGACCGGGTTCTTGTAGAGCGCGGGATTGGCGGGCGCCTGCTCGACCTTGACGCTGTCGAGCTTGGCGTCCAGCTCATCGGCGATGATCATCGGCGTCGTCGTCAAGGACCCCTGACCCATCTCGGGCACCGAGTTGGTGATCGTCACGACGCCGTCGCGGTCGATCCGCAGCCACTGGTTCGGCGCGAACACCCCCGGGGTCTGGCCGACGGCGCGAATCGGGAGAGAGAAGCCGACCGTGAGCCCCGCGCCGACCACGAGGCCGCCCTTGAGAATCTCGCGGCGACTGACGAGCGTCTTCATCACGCGCCTCCCTTCCTGATCGCCGCGGCGCGATGGATGGCGGCCCGGATGCGCTGGTACGTCCCGCAACGGCAGATGTTGCCCGACATCCCGTCGTCGATGTCGGCGTCGGTCGGAGAGGGCTTACGGGCCAACAGCGCCGCCGCCGACATGATCTGACCGGACTGGCAGTAGCCGCACTGAGGGACGTCGACCTCCATCCACGCTTTCTGAACCGGGTGATCGGCGCGCTCCGATAGTCCCTCGATCGTGGTCACGCGTCGGCCGGCGACCGCCGAGGCGGGCGTGATGCACGAGCGCACGGGGGCGCCGTCGACGTGAACGGTGCAGGCCCCGCAGACCGCGATGCCGCATCCGTACTTGGTTCCCGTCAGGTTGAGCGACTCCCGAAGCACCCACAAGAGTGGCATCTCGGGCGGGACGTCGACCTGCCGTTGCTTGCCGTTGACCGTGAACGAGATCATGGCGACCTCCTGGCTCGAGTCGTTGCCGCGGGACATGATACTCCGTCCTTCGATGATTGTTTGACGCGCCGCGCCCACTCCGCCGCCCGGCGCGGCGTACCGTCTGACTTTTTCGACTCTAGTCGCGCGGCCGGCGAGGTGGGATCGTCGGCCCGTGACCCTCTACACGCGCCGCCAGCTGCTCGTGCTGCTGCTCCTGCTCGCCGCCGCCGGCCTGGGCCTCGCCGTCGGCCACTGGCGCCGCGCCAACCCGGACGTCGTCGAGTATCTCGAGCAGGTCGACCGCGCGCCGGCACCGCCTGCGGGCGTCTCCGCTCCTCAACCCGGCGGTCGCCTGCGGGCCACGCGGTCGAGCTCAGAGGCGGAGCCTCGACGCGTGCGGCGAAGCAGGGCGCCACGAGAGGCGCCGGCCACCCCAGCGGCGGCGACGCATGCCGCGCCTCCGCCCGGCGACATCGACCTCAACCAGGCGACGGAAGTCGAGCTGATGTGCCGATGATGATCGCCGAGTGATTCTCAAGCGAACGCCGCTCACGCCGCTCGCTACCGCCTTTGGCGTGGGCATCGCCGTCGCGTCCCTGGCCGGTCCCCAAGTCCTTTGGGCCGCGTGGCTCGCGGCCGTCGCGATCGGCGTGGGACTTCTGGCCCTCGGACGGAGCCGAGGTGCCGCGGCCGCGCTGCTGATCGGCGTCGCCGCCGTGGGCGCGCTGCGCGGGCGCGAGGCGCCGCTTCCACCGGACCACGTCGCGCGGCTCGACCTTCCCATGGTCGTGCGCATCGAAGGGCGCCTCGCCGTCGAGCCGACGCGCTGGGCGCCCGATCGCACTCGCCTGCTGATCGACGCCGAGCAGGCCGACGGCGCGCGGGCCTCGGGACGCATCCAGGTGACGGTGTACGGCGTACCGCCGCCGCTGACCGAAGGTCAACGCATCGCGGCTCCGCTCAAGGTTCACCCGGCGACGGGTTTCCGCAACCCTGGAACCTTTGACTATGCCGCGCACCTCGCGCGCGAGGACGTTCGAGTCGTCGCCACGGCACGCGCCGAATCCATCACGCCGCTGGACGATCCCTCACCGCCGTGGTCGGTGCGCGTGAAGCGCGCGTCGATCACTGCGATGGGGCGCGCGCTGCCGCCGACGTCGGCGGCGTTGCTGGCCGGGCTCCTGCTCGGCGACCGCGCCGAGCTGCCGCGCGACATCGACGATGCCTTCCGGCGCGCCGGGGTCTATCACGTCCTGGCGGTTTCCGGTTTCAACGTGGCGCTCCTGGCGGCCGCGGTGTGGGCGCTCTGTCGCCTCGCGCGCCTCCCTCGTCGCGCCTCGGCCGCCACCGCGATCGTCGTCGTGATCGGGTTCGCGCTCGTCGTCGGGCCGTCGCCCTCGGTGCTGCGCGCCGTCGTCATGGCGGTGCTCGTCCTGGCCGCGCTCCTTCTGGAGCGAGACGCCTCGGTGACGAACAGCCTCGCCCTGGCCGCGCTGGCGATCCTCGCCGTTCGACCGGGCGATCTCTTCGACCCGGGCTTCCAGCTCTCGTTCGCCGCCACCCTGGGCATCGTCGTGGCCCCCCTGCCGCGGGGCGCGGTCCTTGGCGCGCTCGGCGTGAGCGTGGCCGCCCAGCTGGCCGTGCTGCCGGTCGCGCTGGCGCACTTCAACCAGCTCTCGACGATCGGCGTCGTCGCGAACCTCGGCGTGGTCCCGCTCGCCGGCGCCGCGACGATCGTGGGACTCGTCGCCGTCGGCCTGTCCTTCCTCAGCGAGACGGTCGGCGGGGTGGCGTTCGATGCGGTGTGGCCCGTGTTGCTGGCATTGCGAGGCGTCGTTGCGCTCGCCGCCAGGGTGCCCGGCGCCGTCGTCCATTTGCCCGCTCCCGGCTGGATCGCCGTGACGTGCTACCTCGGCGGGCTCGCGCTCCTCCTCGTCTGGTACGAGACTCGAGCGCGGGACGGGCGCCCCGCGCAAGGGAGGGACGGGGGGCGGAGCCCCCTTCTCCTGGGAATCGTGCTCCTCGCCCTCGCGGTCGGCGTCGCGGCGTGGCCGCTCGTGCGACCGTCCGACGGCCGGCTGCGGCTCACGGTGCTCGACGTCGGTCAGGGCGACGCGATCGTCATCGAGACGCCCGATGGCCGCACGATCCTCGTCGACGCCGGCTCGGGCGGTCCGATGCGCCTCGACGCCGGGGAGCGCGTCGTCGCGCCGTTCCTCTGGAACCGCGGCGTCCTCCGTCTCGCCGGCGGCGCCGTCACGCACGACGACGCCGACCACGCGGGAGGCATGCCCGCGGTGCGGCGGCTCTTCCGGATCGACGAGCAGTGGACGGGCGCGAGCTTTCCTTCGGAGCCGCGCCGGTTCGGGCGCATGCTCGTGACGGCCCTTCCGCCGCTCGACGCGTCCGGCGGACGACGCAACGACGCGGCCCTCGTCCTGCGCATCGAGATGGGGCTCGTCTCGTTCCTGCTCGCGTCCGACATCGGGGCCGCCCGCGAGCACGAGCTGGTGGCGTCGGGGACACGTCTCGGGTCGACCGTCCTCAAGGTCGCCCATCACGGCTCGCGCTCCTCCACCACCATCGAGTTCCTTCGGGCGGTCCACCCGACGGTCGCGGCGATCTCGGTCGGCGCGCGCAACCCTTACGGCCATCCCGATCCGGCCGTGCTCGCCCGACTCGCCGAGGCCGGCGCGCAGATCTCCCGGACCGATCGTGACGGCGCGGTGATCTTCGAGACCGACGGCGGGACGCTCACGGTCACGCGATGGGCCCGGCGTCGCGTCGATCGCTTCTGCCTCGACCCCGAAGCGATCTGCTAGAATCGGGCGCCATGGCGAGAGTCAACGACCACTACCTGAAGCTCCGCACCAGTTACCTCTTCAGCGAGACCGGCCGGCGCGTGCGGGAGTTCCAGGCGGCACACCCCGACGCGAAGCTCATCCGTCTCGGCATCGGCGACGTGACGCAGCCACTGCCGGCCGCGGTGATCCGTGCGATGCACGAGGCGGTGGACGAGATGGCGCGCGCGGAAACGTTCCGCGGCTACCCGCCGGAGACGGGCTGGGACTTCCTCGTCGAGGCGATCGCCCGCCACGACTACGGCGAGCGCGGCATCAAGCTCGCCCCCGACGAGATCGTGGTGAGCGACGGCGCCAAGAGCGACACGGGCAACATCCAGGAGATCTTCGGGCCGGACTGTGTCGTCGCGCTCAGTGACCCCGTGTATCCCGCGTACCTCGACGTCACCGTGATGGGCGGGCGCGCGGGGAGCGCGGATCCAGACGGGCGCTACGACCAGGTCGTGTACCTGCCCTGCACCGCCGAGAACAATTTCCAGCCGCACATCCCCGACCGCCCGGTCGATCTGATCTACCTTTGCTATCCCAACAACCCAACGGGCGCCGTGCTGACGCGCGCGGCGCTCAAGACGTGGGTCGACTATGCGCGCGAACGGAACGCCGTCATCCTGTACGACGCGGCGTACGAGGCGTACATCCGCGACGGGGAGATCCCGCACTCGATCTACGAGATCGAGGGCGCGCGCGAGGCCGCGATCGAGTTCCGCTCTTTCTCCAAGACCGCCGGATTCACGGGCACGCGCTGCGCCTACACGGTCGTGCCGAAGGAGCTGCAGGGGCGTTCGGCGTCAGGCGAGGCGGTGAGCCTCAACGCCCTGTGGGTCAGGCGGCAGTCCACCAAGTTCAACGGCGTGGCGTACGTGATCCAGCGCGGCGCCGCCGCGACCTACACGGGCGAGGGGCGCCGGCAGGTGAAGGGGCTCGTGGACCATTACATGGACAACGCGCGAATCATCCGGGAAGGGCTCGAGGCGGCGGGGCTCACCGTTCACGGCGGCCGGAACGCGCCCTACATCTGGGTGAAGACGCCGGGGCGGCTCTCCTCGTGGGACTTCTTCGACAAGCTCTTGAACGAGGCCCACGTCGTCGGGACACCCGGCGCGGGCTTCGGGCCGAGCGGCGAAGGCTATTTCCGGCTGACCGCGTTCGGGGCGCGCGCCGCGGCCGAGGAAGCGGTCGAGCGGATCAAGACCCGCGTCGCGCTGTAGATCTCCTGTACCGCTATGCCTCGTAGGCGCGCTCGTACTGCGAGCGCAGCCGCTCCAGCTCCTCCGGATCGAGGCGCATGCCGAGCGAGAGGCTCATTTCGCCCAGGATCGTCTTGATCTCGTTCAGCGACTTCTTGCCAAAGTTCTTGGTCTTGAGCAGCTCGGCCTCGGTCTTCTGCACGAGGTCGGCGATCGTCCGGATGTTCGCGGTCTTGAGACAGTTGGACGCGCGGACGGACAGCTCCAGCTCGTCGACGTTGCGGAAGAGGTTCTCGTTCAGCTCGGTGCGCGGGCGCGCCTCGTCGCGTTCGGCGGCTTCCTCCTGGGGCGAGGCGTCGGGGAAGGTCGTGAGGAGGTCGAAGTGGTCCTCGAGGATCCGCGACGCCTCGCCGACCGCGGTGACCGGGCTGACGCTGCCGTCGGTCCATACCTCGAGCAGGAGCCGCTCGCGTCCCTCGGTGCCGACCGGCTCGACGTGGAAGTTCACGCGCTTGACGGGCGAGAAGTCGGCGTCGAGCAGGATCGCGTTGATCGGCAACGCCTCCGGCTCCCGCTTCTCGGCCGACATGTACCCGCGGCCGCGCTCGACGCAGACCTCCATCTCGAGCACGCCGTCCTTGTCGAGGGTCGCCAGCACGACGTCGGGCGTGAGGATCTCGATGTCAGCGTCCGCCTCGAAGTCGCTCGCCTTGACGACCGACGCGCCCTGCGCCTTCAGCCGGAGGATCTTGGGCCGGTTCACGTGGAGCGAGAACACCACCTTGCGGAGGTTCATCATGATGTCGAGCGTGTCGTCCATGACGCCCGGCAGGTGCGAGAACTCGTGCAAGACGTTTTCGATCTTCACCCAGGTCGGCGCGGCGCCGTGGATCGCCGACAGGAGGGCTCGCCGGTAGGCGATGCCGACGGTCAGCGCGAAGCCGGCCTCGAAGGGCTCGATGGACAGCTTGCCGTACACCGTGTCCTGGACGGTCCAGTCATGACGCGCAGGTAGTTGCAACTCCAGCATAGGACCCCCTAGAGATGAGCTGGTGTGAAGGGAAGGTTCTGCCTCAAGGCATATCAGTATACCAGAGCCCGGATGTTACACTGGGAAATCATGCAGTTGCGTCTCATCCTCGGCCTCGTCGTACTGCTGACGGCCGTCGCCTTCGTGGGCGTGGCGCACGAGGTCCTCACCCCGGCGGCCGCGCTCGACTCGAAGCCGTTGCTGGTCGACATTCCCGCGCACAAGGGAGTGCTGGACATCGCCGGGCGCCTGTACGCGGCGGGCGCGATCCGGAGCCGCGTGGGCTTGGTGCTCCTGGCCCTCGCCCGCGGCAACTCGCGCTATCTCAAGGCGGGTGAGTACGAGATCGCCCGGGGGGCCTCGACGCTCGACGTGTTGACCCTCATCGAGACGGGGCGGGTCAAACAGCATTTCGTCCTCCACCCGGAGGGGGCAACGGTGGCCGAGCTCGCGCGCATGCTCGAGAGCGAACGCCTCGCCGCGAGCGGCGCCGTCGTGCGCCTCGCATCGGACCGGGCCTTCCTGGCGACGCTCACGATCGAGGGGCCGAGCCTCGAGGGCTATTTGTTTCCCGACACCTATCAGTTCGTGCGCGGCATGACGACCGAGGAGATCCTGACGCGCATGGTGCAGCGCTTCCGGGCCAAGCTCGGCCCCGACGTCGCGGCCCGCGCCCAGGCGCGCGGGCTCAGCGTGCATCAGCTCCTCACGCTGGCCTCGATCATCGAGCGCGAGGCGGTCGCCCGCGACGAGCTGCGGACGATCTCCGGGGTCTTCTGGAACCGGCTCAAGCTGAACATGCCGCTCCAGGCCGACCCGACCGTGCAGTATGCAACCGGCAAGGAACGGCGCGCGCTCACCCGCGCCGACCTCGGGATCGAGCATCCGTACAACACCTACCGTAGTCCGGGGCTGCCCCCCGGCCCGATCGCCAGCCCGGGGCTGGCGGCGATCGAAGCGGCGCTCGATCCCGCGCCGGTGAAGTACCTTTACTTCGTCGCCATGGACGACCATCGTCACTATTTTTCGTCCACGCTCGGCGAGCACAACGCGGCCGTCGCCCGGTACCGGCTCGCCCGCGCTCGGTGAACCGTGCTATAAAACGCGCGACATGGCCGGCCCCACCGCGCTTGCCGCGAACCAGCGCGTCGCCCGCGAGGCGCCGCCGGTGCCGTTCCTGTATCGCGCGCTCCGCGGGCCGGTGCGCCAGGCGCTCGGGCGCTGGTTCGATCTCCGCGTCGAGGGACTCGAGCATCTCCCCGCGAGCGGCCCCTATCTCATCGCGGCGAATCACCACAACTATCTGGACGGGATCGTCCTCGGCGTCGCCGCTCCCGAGCCGATCTCCTTCCTCGTGATGCCCCGTGTCTGGCGTGCGACGCCGCTCCATCCGATGTTCCACCGTCACATCGGCTCGATTCCCATCGACCTGGAGCGGGCCGACGTGGGCGCGCTCCGCCGCGCGCTGTACATGCTTCAGTCGGGTAAGGTGGTGGGAATTTTCCCGGAGGGCCCGTTCAGCGTGCGCGGCCGGCTCGCGCCCGGCCTCCCTGGCGTCGCGCTCCTGGCGCTCCGCTCGGGGGTGCCCGTGGTCCCCGCCGGCATCCGGGGCACGTACGAGGCGCTGGCGGGGCGCCGGGGTTACATCCCGCGGCGCGTGCCGCTCGGCGTCAGATTCGGGCCGGCGCGCAGCTTTTCCGAGGACGGCGCCAACGGACGCCGAAGCGTTCGGCTTCACGTGACCCGTCGGATCATGGACGACATCGCGGCGCTCCTGCCGTGAAGTCGCGGTCTCGAAAGCGCAAACCCGCCCGGACCGGCGTGGCGCCGTCCGAGAAGCTCTGGGGCGGGCGTTTCAGCCGGGGCGCCGATCCGGCCGCCGAGCGCTTCACCGGGTCGCTTGCCTTCGACCGGCGTCTCTGGCCGCATGACGTCAGGGGCAGTGTCGCGTGGGCGAAGGCGCTCGCGAAGGCCGGACTCCTGTCGGCGTCGGAGCGCGACACGATCCTCAAGGGGCTCGAGGCCGTCCGGGAAGAGCTCGCGGCGGGCACCTTCCCGTTCCGCGCCGAACTCGAGGACATCCACACGAACGTCGAGCGGCGTCTGCAAGAGCTGGTCGGCGACGTCGGAGGGAAGCTGCACACCGGGCGCTCCCGGAACGACCAGATCGCGCTCGACGAGCGGCTCTACCTTCGTGAGGTGATCGCGCGCGTCCGGGCGGGCCTCCGCCGAGCGCAGGAGACGCTCGTGGCGCGCGCCGCCGAGACGGTGGACGCGCCGTTGCCGGGCTACACGCACCTCCAGCGGGCCCAGCCGATCGTTCTCGGCCACCACCTGCTCGCGTACGTCTTCATGCTGCAACGTGACCGCGAGCGGTTCGGCGACTGCGGCTCGCGCGCCGATACGCTGACGCTCGGCGCGGCGGCGCTCGCGGGCACCGCCTTCCCGGTCGACCTGGAGGCGCTCGCGAAGGACCTCGGATTTTCCGCGGTGTCACCGAATAGCCTCGACGCGGTGAGCGATCGCGACGCGCTCCTCGAGTTCCTCGCCGGGGCCGCGATCACCGGGATGCATCTCTCGCGGCTCGCCGCCGATCTGACGCTCTGGGCGACCGCGGAGTTCGGGTTCGTGGAGTTCTCCGACGCCTTCGCCACCGGCTCGTCCATCATGCCCCAGAAGAAGAACCCCGACGTGGCCGAGCTGATCCGCGGCAAGAGCGGACGGCTCTACGGGAATCTCATGGCGGTGCTCGCGACGATGAAGGGCCTGCCGCTCGCCTACAACTCCGACATGCAGGAAGACAAGGAGCCGCTCTTCGACTCGGTCGATACGCTCGAGGCGATCCTGGCCGTCCTGCCGCCGATGCTGGCATCGCTCGCCTTCCGAACCGATCGGATGCGGCGGGCGGCCGGCGAGAACTTCGCGACCGCGACGGACCTGGCCGACTATCTCGTGCGCAAGGGTGTGCCCTTTCGCCAGGCGCACGCGCTCGTCGGGCGGATCGTGCGGTTCTGCGAGGCCGAGGGGAAGTCGCTGGAGGGGCTCGGACTCGTCGAGCTGCGCCGGTTCTCCCCGCTCTTCGACAACGACGCGAAGGACGCGGTCACGGTCGAGGCGTCGCTGCGCGCCCGCGCCCTCACCGGCGGGACGGCGCCCGAGGCCGTGCGCCGCTCGCTCGCCCTCGCCCGCACGCTCATCGCGCGCGCATGACCCGGCGCGGACGGGGGCTCGCCCCGTGCCTCGGGCTCGCCCTCCTGGCCCTCGCCGCGTGCGGCAAGAAG
>WNFH01000722.1_pt1 | contig 34010 bp, 38 predicted proteins | sample 5400411 | NCBI WGS metagenome assembly WNFH01 (sample SAMN13153347, study PRJNA577476) | soil metagenome | isolation source: 200 cm saprolite under Douglas fir tree site 2 hole 3 | place: USA:California | collected 2015-04-18 | reverse complement strand
CTTCCTCGTATTTGATCGAGCGCCACAACCGTTCGATGAAAATATTGTCCATGAAACGACCGCGTCCGTCCATCGAAATCGCGATGCCTGCAGCCTCGAGCCTGCCGGTGAAGGCGGCGCTGGTGAACTGCGCGCCCTGGTCGGTGTTGAATATTTTCGGCGCGCCGTGCCGCGCCAGCGCTTCGTCGAGCGCCGCGATGCAAAAGCCCGTATCCATCGTATTCGACAAGCGCCACGCCAGAACCGCCCGGCTGGCCCAGTCGATAATCGCCACCAGATACAGAAAGCCAAGCGCCATCGGAATATAGGTGACGTCGCTGGCCCAGACATGATTGGGCTCGGTGATGCTCACGCCGCGCAGCAGATAGGGATAGATCCTGTGGCCGGGGTCGAGAATTGCAGCTTTACAGTAAAAGCTACGAATCCGTTCTCTCAAAGCTATATCGAACGAACGTTCTCAATAACCGAAAATTCCCTGCGCCTCCACGAGGCGGTTGGGTCAAGCCTCAAAACATGTTCGGAAAAATTAACGACCTCGTTCGTTCCAAGATAGTTTGTCGCCATATCAACGAGCCCGCCATCATAGCTCAGGAGATTCTCAAGCTCGCCCAGGGCGTTAATTTAAAGGCGAGTGGCAGGGCTCAAACCAAAGATGAAGGCTACTACGCGCACCACGGCTATATAAGTGTACCAGTTAGTCTCGTGAATCGGGCGTGGCAGGAGTTCGAGGAGAGTGTGAGGTTTGAGATTCAGATTACGACCGAGATGCAGAACATGCTGTATGAGCTAACACACACATTCTACGATAAGGAGCGCCATATCGTTCCTAAAGACCCGCACTCGTGGAAATGGGATTATCGGTCGGCCAGATTTTCGGCTTCTTATCTCAGTCATACGTTGCACTTGGTAGAGGGAATGATTCTGCAACTCTACGAAGATATTGAGCGAGAAAAGCAGGCCGGGTCAGGGGCGGTTAATGAATCCGAATCCACCCTTGCAATGGCTGCCGAGGCTAAGTCGCAAGAAGTTGTCGTGGAGCAGATGAGGCCGGAAGAAGTGGTGGAGATCATCGACTCTAAGCAAGAAATGGACCCAACGGATCAGAGCTCGGGCGTGGAGGCTAAGTCATGAAGCGAGAAAATGCCGCGCCCCCTAATCCCATAGTCGAGCATTTGCCCACGATTTTTCGGCGTATCCGTAGCGGCGAATATCGAGTTCCTCCATTTCAGCGCGATTTCGTTTGGGAAGAGAAGCAAATTCTGGAACTTCTTGAAAGCGTTTATCGAGGCTTCCCCATTGGAAGCATTCTGCTTTGGCGCGTCGACAAACCAGTCTTCAAAAGCGTTAAAGAGTCCATTATTGGATTTCCGGTAACTGACGAGCGCTATCCCGCCAGCTTTGTTCTAGACGGTGTCCAGCGGCTTAGTTCGCTTTACGGTATTTTTAATCGTGACGAGGTCTCGGACGATAAACGGTTTGATGTCTACTTCGATTTGGAATCTGAAGTATTTTTGAATGGCCGCGACAAAGGAAAAGTGAATCACGCTATTCCACTAAGCACCATTTTTCATCCGCGAGCGTTTCTTGATCAGCAGAGATATCTGGCGAGCCTTTCCAATAGCGACCTTCTTCTTGAACGTGCGATTAGTTTGCTTGCGGTGTTTCAGGAGTACATGGTCCCTGTCGTTAGCATTGCTGAGCGCAGTCCCACCGAAGTAGTAAATATCTTTCAACGAATTAACTCGACGGGCGTTCGATTGGGTGTAGTCGACTTTATGCGCGCCCTCACCTGGTCCGATGAGTTTGATCTTACAACAGAGCTGGACACATTGCGCTCGACGTTCGAAGAGCGGGGATTCACTTTCGATGACGAAACCCTATTGAAAGCATTGGGGACCATTCTCAACCTTCGCCCCTTGCCCGACGTACTCTTGCGTCTTCGTGAGGTAAGTTCAGATGCATTGCATGGCGGGATTCGCCAACTTAAAAAAAACCTGACGCAGGTATCACGCTTCGTCGCATCCGAGCTCGGCATGGCAAATGCCGATGCACTTCCCTACGAGGCGCAATGGCTACTGTTGGTACGACTTGTCCATGAGGGGGTGGACCTTCGCATTGCCTCATCAATAATGTTACCGGAGAACTGACCGTCAGGAGTGGGACGGCGATACCGAATCGGATCGGTGTCGCCGATGGCAGGACGGATCAGCATGGGTACGCGGCGCGAGATCACGGCGGCGGTGGTAGACCGCTATCGATCAGCGGGGCGGATGGATAAGGGGCGCATTCTCGACGAACTTTGCGCGGTGACGGGCTGGCATCGCAAGCATGCGGTTCGGGCGCTTGCCAGCCATGTCAGAATTTCGCCGGAGGCCCGGCGGCAGCGAAGTCCGACCTATGGCGCTACTATCAGGGATGCTCTGGTGGCGCTGTGGGAAGCCTCAGATCGAATCTGCGGCAAGCGTCTCAAGGTGATGATTCCGACGTTGTTGCCTTCGCTGGAGCGGCATGGCCGGCTCAAGCTCGACCAGGCCGGTCGAGCGCTGGTGCTCGGCGTCAGCGCAGCCACGATTGATCGCCTGCTGGTCGAGACCAAAATCGCGGCGGCTGGTGGTAAGCGGCGGCGGGTTGGCTTTTATTCGGCGGTGCGGCGTGAAGTCCCGATCCGGACGTTCAACGACTGGCACGATCCGCCGCCGGGGTTCTGTGAGGTCGACATGGTGGCCCATGGCGGCACATCCGTGGCTGGCTCGTTTATCCAGACATTGACGATGGTCGATGTCGCCACTGGTTGGACCGAGTGCATGCCGTTGTTGACGCGCGAGAGCGGGCTCGTTGTGCGGGCCATGGAGCGCGCACAGAACCTGTTCCCCTGGCTCATTCGCGGCGCCGACTTCGACAATGACAGCGCGTTCATGAACGATGTCGTCGTGCCCTGGTGTCGCGCGCAAAAGATCGAGGTGACGCGTTCGCGCGCCTACAAGAAGAATGATCAGGCTTTCGTCGAGCAGAAGAACGGCGCGGTCGTCCGACGGCTTGTGGGATACGGTCGCTTCGATGGCGGCGAGACGACGCGTGTGCTGGAACGTTTGTATGCTGCATCTCGGCTGCACACCAACTTCTTCCAGCCGTCCTTTAAGCTGAAGTACAAGCGACGCGAAGGCGCAAAAGTAATCAAGCGTTATCATGTTCCGGCCACGCCCTATGAGCGCGCACTAGCGCACCCGAAATTGAGCAAGGCCGTCAAGCGGCGTCTTCGAGAGATTTATCGCACGCTCGATCCTGTGGCTCTGCTGGCTGAGATGAGGGACGCTCAGGCGGAGCTTGGCACGCGCGTCGGCGCCCGCGCGGGTAAGCTCGCGGCAGCAGCCAGCCTACCGGCACCGACAATGAACGCAGCAGCGTTCGCGAAGAGGCTCGGCAATGATGTGCATTTGGGGGAGCAGCGCATCATCCATCGGCGCATGCACAAGCCATATAAAAAGCGCGTCAGAATGCCATCGATTCTCGATCCGCACCGCTCTGACATCGAGCGCTGGCTGGCGGCCGAGCCTCGTCTGACCGCGCTGGCAATCCTCGGTCGCCTCGCCGAACACTCCCCCGAAAAGTTCGGGCCGCCGCAGCACACCATCGTGCAGCGCTTGTTGCGATCGCTCAGACGAAATGCAGCCGAGGTGATCATCCCTCGCATGGCCGGGGGTACGGCACCGGCCATCATTGGTGATCCCGGGACTGGGGGCGGCGCTGCGTGTGATGGGCACTCCGCGACGCCCCCAGTCCCTCCGATCCTGCGAGCAATGACGCAACCTCGGACCGGCCGACAGTCGGAACTATATCCGTCAAGCGAAAGTAACATCCTCAGGTGAGGCAATACGGGGGTCAATTTTGGACGCCGATCCCCCGACTCCTGCACGCCGAATGACATCCTTGCCTTGGCTCGCTCGGCGAGCCTTGTCGAACCGGGCAGGCTCGCTCTTTGCGGTTACAATAGCCTGCTCGAAAAATGCGGTCTGCCGGACGACGCTTCCGCGCGTTGTTCGGTCGGCTGAATACATTTAATTTCGAGCGCGTCGTGCGGGCGCTGGAGGATGCCGCTTTCGTCGAGTCGGCATACGGTCGCGAGGCATTCGAGCGGGACAAAAATAGATGCGCGTTGACGCCCGCCAGACTCCAGCGGGCGTCGGCGCAAGGACGCGGATGCGCGTGACAGCACCAGAGCCGTTCGGCATGAGCGGCGGTGCTATCTTCGGTGTACCGCTCGATAAGAAAAACCATCGGGGGGAACCCGCAACCGAAGCTGATAGGGATCATGACCGACGCCGCAAACAAAATGGCGTTTCGGGAATTGGGATGGTCTGTTCGAGGCAGTCGAGAGAGAATGGCCCCTGAAGTAAGGGACGGAAGGGAGTCGCCTGAAGATAGCCGCTTTGAGCGGCTCACTTCCTAAAGCCCCCGGCTCTGCCGGGGGATATTTACTTTTTGGAGGCGACGGGTAAGGCGCGTCTGCTTGCTCCCAATGGCTGCAGAAATGCCCAGCGAGCGGTGATATGATCTTGCGCTGCGCTTATGCCTAATCTCGAATCGCGTCAACAGTTCCAAGGCCCACATCTTCGGAACCGATCGGCGGGCGAGTTCGAGGTCCGCCTGGCGCTCGGGACAAACCTCACACTCGCACGGCGGACGGTCGTTGGGTGACCCGGAGGAACCGGGCCTGAGCCATTTCAGGGCCGACCTGCTCTGCCAGTTGGTTCGCGAGCGTAAGGGCATCGCCACCGTAGCCTGACGCAGGCCTGAGGACCATCCGGTCCTCGTTCCGGCTCTCGATAAGCGCGTCCCTGGCGCGCGATGCCAGCCAGTCTGCCAAGTGCTTCTGCTTCGCCCCGCGGCTCTCCTCTACTCGGACCTCCGGCAGGACGACCAGGACGGCTCCGTGCGATCTGAAGACCGGGTGCGTCGCCCCGGCGGACTCCAGCGCCCGCACGATGTCCGGGCCGTTGGGCCCGAGATCGGCTCGGCTGACCAAGCCGATCCGATCCGCCAGCGGATGAATGACCATTCGCACCGCGGCGGCAACCGCCTTTGGCACTGCCGACGCGTTCAACGCCTGCTCGTCTACCGCGAGGAGGTCGTCGGCTGGGGCGAGTTCGACCTTCTCGCCTCCGGCGTAATAGTATTTGCCGCGAGCCGGTGGTTGTTTTGCCATGGTCAATCTATCTCCGAGCCCGACGGAGCGCCGAAAACATATTCAGCCGTCCCCAGCCGACATACTTTTCCCACGCTCCATTGGCCACCAGCCTGTCAGCCGAACCGGTTATGGCATCTCGCACTTTCTGCTCACTCAGATCAGGCGCCACGGCGAGGATCAGGGCTGCTGCCGCCGCCACGTGCGGGGTCGCCGAAGAGGTGCCGTTGAATGTCATCACGTAGTCCCCGGCATCATATCCGTTCGGGCCGTGAATGTCCGTGGTCGCGATCTTCACGCCTGGGGCGAGCAGGCTCAGCCCGGGACCGAAGTTGCTGCCCCACCAATTCTCCCCGTCCTTCGAGGTAGGCGACTTCCGCTCGTCCCACGGGGTCGACGCCCCGACCGCCAGGACGTTCGGAATGGTCGCCGGGAAATTGATGGGGCCGTTGCTGTTCCCGGTCGCGATGACGACAACGGATCCCTTGTTGGCCCGCCCTTTTGTCCGTGCCCGGTCGAACGCCCGCGTGATCACGTCAACCGGAGGCCCGCCGCCCCAAGAATTCGACAGCACATCGGCCTTTCCGTCCTTCCACGCCCAGTCGATTGCATCGGCCGTCTTGAAGTCATCGAATATCCATCCGTTGGCGCCGTCTCCTTTCGCGATTCGGATCGCGACCAGGCTGCAGTCAGAGGCGAGGCCAGGGTACTTGGCGGCCCGGCTGACGATGATCCCAGCACACGCCGTCCCGTGGGCATCATTGCCGTCCGGTTTTGCCGTCGGATTATCCGCAACGAAGTCCTTCTCGGCGACCACCGCCTTCTTCAAGTCCGGGTGATCGGTATCGACGCCTTCGTCGAGTACCGCGACGCGGATCTCCTTGTCTCCCTTCGTCATGGTCCATGCCGCGAGCGCTGCCACGTCTGCTCCTGGAACGCCGGGCTTGCCATCATTGGAGTGGTTCCAGAGCGGTTGCCCGCCGGCAGCCGATGGCTTCACCTGGTCCAAGATCCGAATGAAGTTTGGATGCGACGCTTTGACGTGCTCCAGCCGGTATGCCGCCTTAGCCGCTTCGGCGGCGATTTTGATCCCATCCTCGCCTGCGGTCTTCGCCCGGAGGAGAACTTTGCCCTGGCTCCCCTCGTCGACTACCTCCACGCCGAACTTATCCTTGAGCTTTTTCAGCTCTGCCCTGGTCGCCCCTTCCACCACAAGCGTCGGGGTCGGGACCACGGTCGGCCCGTCCGCTTTGGGCACCGCCATCATGACGGCGGAGTCCGTGAACTCGTGGAGCAGCGGCACCAGCCGTTCGGTCTGGCTGCGGAGCGCGGTGAGCACCAGCGGAGCCATCCTGACCATCGTGCGCTGGCCGGGCCTGATTTGGCGCCGACTCGGCGCAGCGGCAGCAACCCGGTCGAGCGGCTGGATCGTAAGGCGCTGCAGCTTACCGTTCGCGTAGTATTCAATGACGGCCATTGCAGAATCTCCTGAGCTCAAGGTGCAATCCAAGGAAGACTCCACTGTAAGTATAAATCAATCCGCATGCTTCTGAAAGGTGCCGGCGACGAAACCTGTCCGTAGCGGGTCATTTGTCCGCCTTTTGTAGCGTGTGGGTTGGCAGAAGCCGGCGTCACGCACGCTGCCGCGTAGCAAATGATGGTCCGGGGTGATCGAGCGCAACCATGAGCCCACGCCGTTCGCCAAGCCGGCTACGCGGCTGCAGGTTGCTCACAAGTGGCCGGGCGAGTTCGCTGGGGGGGGCAGGGGGGAACGCCCGGCGCGCCGTTATGACCGATAAATTGCGTATGAACCGGCAGGTGCAAGGCGCGCCTTGCCGCACCTCGCCATGCGCCGAGCGCATGGCTCTTCGGATCAGAGCCGACACGCGAGTGTCGCGCGCCGGATCACACGCCCGTGCAAGGCAACCGCTTCGCGGGCGACCAACGAGCCGACCTTGACCGGCGCTACCGGCGCGCACGCCCCATGGGCGTCGGCTCCTGGGGAATTCAGCCCGTGTCTCACCAGGGGGAATGGACCGGGAAAGAGGCGGGCGTTGATCCAGTACCACCCTTCATTCGGCAGCCAGCCCTGGTAGTCGCGGGTAACGCCAATCACGAGGAAGAAGTCGTTCTCGTCAACCTTTGGTAATGTTCGATGCCACCAGTCAATCAACCCTTATAGAAATACGGAACGAAGATCGTCCATATGGCGATACTGGCGCTGATCCATATCGGTTTGCGGACAGTGAATCCCCAAATCGTGTCGCCTATTGCATAGATCCACAAGACGTATGAGACCGCAGCAACCCCGACGGCGATCCACTGGCACTTCCAAAACATCAGAATGGAAAAGCCCGGGTCGTGCGTGCCGAGGATGCGCACGATGATAACCAGCCCAAGACAGATGATCGGCCACCCCAGCGCAAACGATCCTTTTGGGTCGGCCAGGCCGTGAAAGGTCAGATAAAGTGCGACGATTTCTGCGGGAATCAACTGAACCAGACGCTGCATATAAGCGTCGAAATCGTCGACCTTGCCAGGTGGCGCTGCTTGGTGCGCGGCAGCGGCTTGCATGATTTGCTGACGGGTGACGGTGGGCCTCTCGATCCGAACCCAGGACATTTCACCCCCTTCCTGGCGTTTCGCCTCATCGCGCGGCGCGACAGTGAATGATTGCGAAGCTACATCAACGAACAACATAAGCCAGCGCAATTCTAGAACATCAACCGGCGTAATTGCGATGTGCAGGCGGGCGGGTGCGTTCTCCAGCTTGCCCCAGCCGTTGAGCGAGCCGAGTGATATTGGCGAGAGGAAGCGACGCATCTCCTCTGCCTCAGCGAAGAGGTCCTCGAGTACTCGCACCGCGCGGAACTTCCTGACGGTCGCCTTGCGCTCGTCTTGATCCATGCGGGTGACGTATGCTTCACCGAAGTTGATGGTCTTTAATATTTCGATCTGCTTTTCCGCGCGCGGCTCGATCGGAGATGCATTCGGCTTTAGCATCGTTCCGCCGGCAATAGGGCCGTAGCGCTCGAAGTCCTGATCGGAAACATTTCCGGCTTGTTTGCGACGCCATATGGACAATTGCTCATCGTGAAGCTGGTTCTTTTTGCCGGCATGCTGGCGCTCGCGGTTTCCAACAGGTTCTGGTTAGTTCCATCGCTGACCAAGGCTCGAACAAATGATCCGAACGGTTCAACAGCCTGCACGGTGAGACTGCGCAACCATGTGCTCAGTGAGCAGTTCTTGGGATTCATGGTTCTGCTGGTCGTGAGCGTCTTGGGAACCATGCAACCGGCGGTCGGTCAAGGATGATGAAGCGACCGACCACCGAGCAAGTTAGGTTAGGCGGTATCAAAAAAAGCCGTACGGGCCACCCTTCCGTTTGCCGGAGCACGCGTTGCCGTTGTGCTCACATGGATTTGCGTTCGATGCTCGGACTAGTGTTGAAAGCACCGGATATGGAGGGCATTTGCCCAGACTCCGACGATCCTTGTTCATAAGGATCCAGACTGCGGCTGCTGCGCGGGTTGGGTGCGACATCTTAAAGATGCGGGCTTCGCAGTCACCGTCGAGGAAACCAAGGATCTTGAGACAGTCCGCAAGCGCCTTGGCGTACCAACCGACCTCACGGCGTGTCACACCGCCGAAATCGCGGTATACGTCATCGAGGGCCACGTTCCGGCGTCAGCCGTGCGGAGACTGTTGAAAGAACGGCCGGATGCTACCGGGCTGGCCGTTCCCGGTATGCCCGCGGGATCGCCGGGAATGGAAGGTGGAGCATCGCAGCGGTATGACGCTGTTCTCTTCGGAGCGGCTGGCCGACGTACCTTCATGCAGTTCGTCGGCCCGGAAAATGTTGGCTGAGGCGCCTGGACTACAAATTAATCGCAAGCGGCGTGATCCCCTCGGCCGCCAAGCGCCGAAACATCTCATCGATACGCTTCGGTGGTAGCTTCGCCCCGCCGTCGAGCCACCAGGTCAACACAGCCATGTAGGCGCCAACGACGTATTGGACGATAAGTTCGCCCGGGATGGTGTCCGCGGAATTCTTGCCGACGGTTGCCGCAAATTCATTCCGCACCAGATCCGAAAGTATTTGGCGAATTTGGCCAAGGCTGACGGTGCCACCGCGGCCGCCGACGAGCGCCCGATAGTGGTCCACATGGTCACGGGCATGTTCGAACATGGTCAGGCTGAAGCCCAGGCTTCGGTCCTTAATGTCTCCGGGCGCCGCCTGAGCTTCTCGCTGCCGATCGACGAGCTCCTTGCGCAACTTCTCGAAGCCCCTCCGCTTTAAATCGTCCTTGCTCGTATAGTGGGCATAGAACGTCGATCGACCGACATTGGCCGCGTCGCAGATATCCTTGATGGTGATCGCCTCGTAGCCCTTTTTGTGGATCAAGGAATTCAAGGCGTGTTGCAGCATCGCCTTGGTGCGGATGCTGCGGCGGTCTATCGCGTTTTTTGCCATCTCTATCGCCATTCGCGGTCGGATCGTTCAGTACCGGACATTCCGATTGGTTTGTTCGTTGACAAAATGCGACCGCCAGTGACCTTGCTGTCCCTACGGGAAATTGTTCGAACAAAGAAGCAATCGATGAGCCGCTTCCTTCCACTCACATTTGTCGTCCTGTTTCTCGTCTCACTGTGGAATCCGTTGTTCGCCCAGGATATGCACACTATACAATCCAATTGCATGGCCGAGGTGCAGAACTTCTGTTCCGGCGTCAAGCATGACACGGAAGCGATCAAGCAGTGTCTGCTGTCGCAGCAGGACAAGCTATCGGCCGGCTGCAAAGCGATATTTCCGAAGCGTTGATACGCTTGCACGGGAGTTTCCTGGGGAACGCGATTGTTCGATGGAGACTTGCACGAGAGCTGTCGCGATAGCGCCACATCATTCACGGTCAACCCGAGAGGATTGTTCAGTACGAGACATTCCAGTTGATTTGTTCAGCAAAAAGATTTGAACCCCATGTCTCTTAGTCTTACGCCTAGCTCACTTTTACAACCGCGCGCGATGGGGAACACGCACATGGCAGACCCGCCCCCCTATCCCGGAACACCGCGCTGGGTGAAGGTATCTGGGATCGTCGTCGGCGTCTTGGTCCTACTGATTGCCATCCTGGCCCACGCTGGCGGAGGTCCTCATCACAACATACCGTCCGGTGACGCTGGTGGCCACACACCGCCCGAGGGTGGCCGCTGATGACCATGGGGCCCCGCCTCCGAGTGTTCGCGCTCACTATGCATGTCACTTGCTCCGTCGGCCTGCTCGGCACGATCGCCGGCTTCCTGGCTCTCGCCGTCGCTGGCCTGACCAGCCAGGATGCTCAGATGGTGCGTGCGGCCTATCTCGCGATGGAGTTAACCGCCTGGTTCGTCATCGTCCCGTTGGCCCTTGCCTCACTGCTAACCGGTCTTGTCCAGTCACTGGGCACCACGTGGGGATTGTTCCGGCATTACTGGGTCTTGGCGAAACTTTCGCTCGCGGTGTTTGCCACCGTCGTCCTGCTGCTGAAGATGAAGCTAATCAGCTACGTGGCAGGCGCAGCGGCGGAGACGACGTTGTCCAGCGCCGATCTCCGCGCAGCGAGGACCGAACTCGTGATCCACGCAGCTGCCGGCCTCTTGGTGCTGCTCTTGCCGGCTGCGCTGTCGGTGTACAAGCCGCGAGGCATGACCCGGTACGGGGCGCGTAAACAGGACGAGCAGCATCTCGACGTCACAACGCCATATCGCGCTGTCTCCAGGTACGAGTGGCGCAAGCAGCGCGAACAGCACCTCGAATCCAATGGCGACGCCGACGACGTCGCGGGCATAAGTCCCGACTACGGATCGCCCCGAATTACACTAGGCTGGGTACATGTGTCTGGGTTGACCACCGCCATCTTCCTGGTCCTGCTGTTTGTCGTCCGGCATCTCACGGGCGGTAGCCTTGGGAGCCACGCGCCGTGGTGACCATGAAAGCCCGCCTCATGCCTTCGCTTCGTTCCATGCCCCGCTGCGGGAGGAGCAGCGCGTCATGAGGCCGCGACTTGGGGGCATCCGCAGCCGTTGATCATCCATCACCCCGTCCTTGCCGTGACCGGATTGAGCTTTGAGGCGCTTATCGCCTCGGGGCCGGGTGTCGTCGCTCTCTGCAGCAGCGACCGCCATCAACTCGACAACGCCATTTCGATCGAGGTGTTGCGCGGCTGCCGCGGCATCGTCAGCTTCGGTATCGCGGGGGGACTATGTCCAAATCTTGCGCCGGGCACCTGTGTCGTGGCGCGCTCCATTGTCACGCCGCAGGAACGCCTCGCTACCGACGGTGCGTGGTCCCGCCATCTGTTGCGATCCATCCCTGGCGCCGTTCATGCCGACATCGCAGGCGGTCATACGCTGATTTCTGACCCCGCAACCAAACGCTCGCTTGGCAACGCCACCGGAGCGGTCGCGGTTGACATGGAATCATCACTCTCAGCCGCGGCGGCGGCTCGGCACAATGTCCCGTTCGTGGCAGTCCGCGTTCTAGCTGATCCATCCCACCGCGCATTGCCGCATGTCGCACAAGTCGCGGTTCTCGGAAACGGCCGTCTCGATTTTTCGGCGATCGCGCGGTCACTGGCGACGCAGCCGAGACAATGGGGCGATGTCATTCGCGCCGCGTTCGACACCCGAAAGGCACGCCTCGTTCTGCGCCAAAGCCGTGCGCTGATCGGTCTGCAATTTGGGCTCGTCGGTGGAGTCGACGAGGTGGCTGACCGAGTCACCGCTCCTGTCTAGGAAACTGCACCAGGCGTTGCGCCGTTGCTTAACGCCGTCACCGATTTGACCAGCCAGCATGCGCAGCCGATCCGCGGACAGCGTGACGCGGCAAGGGAGAGTGGCTGCCGAAGTTCGTGACTTTCGAAGTCCCGCCTCAAGCACTAACGATCGATCCCGAACGAATACTCCCCCTTCACGCGGTGGGTATCTTCGGAAACAGCATGCCAGGTAACCGTATAGTGTCCCGCCGTCAGCGGCGCTGGCAGGGGCACGACGAGTTGCTTCTGATCCTTTGGATCATTCACCGGCACGCCAGTGGCAATTGTTTTCCCAGCTTCATCCTTAAGTTCCAAGCCCGAGAATCTGGCTATCACCCCTTCGCTAAAATTCAGCTTGATTTCCGTGGGGGAAACCTTGCTCGAAACATCAGCTGCAGGGCTGGCAGATGTTAGCTTCGGATGAGCATTGGCTGCAGTAGCAAGCAGGCTGATCGCCAAAACCGCAAGGGTACCTATCGTCGTCGTATTCCGGGACATTCCAGTTCCTTTCCTCGTAACTCAAACCGCGGCGTTGGATTGCAAGGGTTCTCCCGACCGGGGCACCAAGCGTCCCCAGTCGGAAACCGAGTCAATAACCCCGATAGCCATAGCCATAATATCGAGGCCTTGAATAATAGTAGTATTGCGGGGCGGGTTGATATCCGTGAGCCTCGTCATGAAGGTCGCGAAGGGCACGATGATAGGCACGGTGCTCGCCACGACTATAGAAACCATACTGGTGGGCACGTTCGTGCGCGTCAGACAATTCGTCGTGGAATCGATCGTGAGCGCTATAACCGTTGTCTTCATCATCGTGAGCAAGTGCGGGCACCACGGGTACACTCAATACTAGCGCGGCAGCCGTCAGAAGAGCTTTTCTTAAGGTCATGGTCCATCTCCGTTCGCTTTGTAAGCCTAACGCGGCCAAGCGCCACAGGTTCACTAACTTTCAGTTCCCAGGTGGAGAACTTAAGCGGGCTGATATGAACGCCAGCCGAACGCAGAGTTCAGCGACCATTTATTTCAATCTTCCGCATCCTCGCCGTTACCAGATTGCCACATTCGAACCACGATCGGTGAGTCCCCCATCCCGGGGTTCAATAAGTGTTGCGGCAGATCAACCGCCACCTTATCCGCTTTTGAAAGAATACCTCGGCAGAGCATGCCGCTCGCAGCGACGCTTCCAGCGAAGCATTTCGCGTCCGGTATGCCATTCTTCAACGAGGAGGGTCTCACATGAAGGCATATTTTATCGGTGGTGGGATTGGATCGCTTGCCGGGGCTGCTTTTCTGATCCGCGATGGCCGCGTTGCAGGGGCTGACATCACGATCTACGAGAGACAGTCGCTGCTCGGTGGGAGCCTGGACGGCGCCCGGCTTGCAGACGGTTCCTATTCCCTGCGCGGCGGCCGCATGTTGACGACCGATCACTACGAATGCACGTGGGACCTTCTATCGAGCATCCCCTCTCTGGAGCATCCGGGGCAGACGGTACGCGACGAAACCGTTGCCTTCAACGTCCGGCACAAGGCCCACTCGTGTGCCCGCATCGTGGACCGCAACCGATTCAAGGTGGACGTCACCAAAATGGGGTTCACCATGCATGACCGGATGGAGCTGCTTCGATTGATCGAAGCTTCTGAGGAAAAGCTCGGCAACAGCCGGATTACGGACTGGCTGTCGCCGCCGTTTTTCCAGACGAACTTCTGGTACATGTGGCAGACGACCTTTGCCTTTCAGCCGTGGCACAGCGTTGTCGAGCTTAAGCGGTATCTTCACCGCTTCATGAACGAGTTCCCGCGTATCGAGACCTTGGGAGGCGTGAAACGCGCCATTTACAATCAATACGATGCGATCGTTTGCCCTTTGGTGACCTGGCTCGAAAGACAGAACGTGCGATTTGTCCGCGATACACGCGTCACGGACATGGAATTCGCCGAAGGTGGCGGAAAGCTCTCGGTCAAGAGCCTGGTTCTGGACGCAAACGGGAAGGGCAGTGCTGTTGCGGTTAGTGACGGCGATCTGGTTTTCTTCGAGAACGGCTCGATGACGGATGCGTCGAGCCTTGGTTCGATGACAAGTCCGCCGGAACGATTGACCAAGACCGACAGCCATGGCTGGGATTTATGGGAGAAGATCGCGGCGGGGCGGCCGGAGTTCGGCAATCCTTCCGCCTTCAACAGTTCCATCCCGGAATCCTATTGGGCGTCCTTCACCGTCACCTGCCGCGACCATAGGTTTTTTGACCAGATGGAGGCCTTTACCGGCAATGCCGCCGGGACAGGAGGGCTCGTCACCTTCAAGGATTCAAACTGGCTGATGTCGATCGTTCTTTATCATCAGCCGCATTTCCTCGATCAGCCCAGTGACGTTCAGGTGTGTTGGGGTTATGCGCTGCATCCCGATCGGGTCGGCGACTTCGTCGCCAAGCCGATGTCCGAATGTGGCGGCGCCGATATTCTGCGGGAGCTCTGTGGTCACCTGAATTTCGATCCGGCGATTTTCGAGAAGGCAAGCTGCATTCCCTGTCGAATGCCCTACATCACAAGCATGTTCATGCCGCGGGAGAAATCCGACCGGCCGCTTCCGGCTCCCTCGAATTGCAGGAATCTCGCCTTTGTAAGCCAGTTCGTTGAGATTCCTGATGATGTCGTGTTCACCGTCGAATATTCGGTGCGGGCGGCGCAGATGGCGGTCTACGAGCTACTGAAGATTGAACGCCCCATTCCTGCCGTTACCCGTCACGACAAATCATTCAGTGTCCTCGTCGACACGCTTGAAAAGGCTTTCGCCTGAAACAGTCAGGGCCCTGCGCTGCGTGAAAAATTCCGCATCGCGCTTACGTAGTGGCGATAGGAATCGGAAACGCAAGGAAGCCTGGTCTGGATCAACAGGCTTGTACGAAGCGGTGGCAGGATGCGAACGGTCCTGACAGGAGGTGCCACATGATGGAAGGCTGGATGTACGGATTTGGTCCTTTCCAATGGTTCTGGTTCATCGTGATGATCGCGGTCGTTGTCTATCCGGCGGGACGTATTCTCGGCCGCATTGGATTTTCGCCGTTGTGGTCGATCCTGATGTTTGTCCCGGTGGTCAATCTGATCGCGCTCTGGATTCTCGCGTTCACGGAATGGCCAGGCCGAAGGCTCGAGTAGGTGCGCGATGCCGTGGCGCCTAGTTCTGTGGCGGCAACCCCGCAAAACCCTGGCCGGAATTCACTGGCGTCCGTTTCATGCGTGGGCCGGATCGACTGGGCGCGTCACATGGCTAGTGAGCGGTTGACGCACGGCTATGGCGGCCGGCATTACGACTCAGAAGCGATCCGGAGTCTTTCCGACCGTGACTTTCGGATCGATCTCTTTCGGGGGCTCTCGCTGTGGTGGATTTTCCTCGACCACATTCCCGAGAGCTATCTCAATCACTTTACGCCAAAGAATTTCGGCTTCAGCGGCGCCAGAAGGGCGCGCGCGGACCAAGCCACCAAGCCTTTGCCATTTCCCGGCTCGACGGTCGACATCGCGCGCCGCACATGGAAAATATCACGTTTTTGTTAGGCGAGGCGTTATTCGCTTGCGGGATTGACTTGCATCAAACGGCAGCCGGCCGAAAGCGGCACACATGCCGAAGAAATTTCAACTCGCCGGGGAGATATCTCGTGAAACCTCTTACGCTAGCTGGGGCACTGCTGCTTGCGACCGTGAACTCCTCGTCTTGGGCGCAATCGCCCGCGGATCACGAGGTCCACCATCCCGATCAGGCGCCGGCGGCCACGAAGCCGCCGCCTGCAGGCCAACCCGGGATGGGTGGCTCGCAGGGGATGAAGGGCGGCGGGGGCATGATGGACATGATGGGAGGTAAGATGCCCATGATGGACATGATGCAGATGATGAGAACGATGCGGCAATTGGGCGCCGAAATGGATGGGATGGCAAGCATCGACCATGTCGAAGGCCGGATCGCCTTCCTGCGGACAGAACTCAAGATCACCGACGCGCAAACGAGCCCGTGGAACGCGTTCGCTGACGCGCTGCGTACCAACGCAAAGAATCTTGGCGAGGTGCGCACATCGATGATGCCTCAGGCGGGTGCGGCGTCGCAGACTCTGGTTGACCGTCTCGCGCTGCAGGAGAAATGGCTGGCCGCGCGCCTCGAAGGTACCCGCGCGATCAAGTCCGCCCTGGCCAATCTCGTCAGCACCTTTTCCGATGAGCAGAAGAAAACTGCCGATGAGATCCTCGCGCCGCACGTGGGCATGATGGCCATGATGGCGGCGATGCATTCGGGGCAGATCGGTCCCGGCCAGATGCAGCCTGGAAAAATGATGCCTGGGCAATGACGCCAGCGCGGGCGCAGTGGCGCGCTCGCCTCCCAATCGAATAATCGAGGTTCTGCTGTGACCTATGCCCTGATATCGAGCGCAATCGACGAACGGCACGGGCCACAGCCCGCGCCTGCAGCTCCGATCGCGAGCCCGGCTACGATGCCGCAGGCGAAACAGGCACCCGCGGTGTCCACGCTACCGGCTCTGGAGGACATCGCAGCCTATCATCGCGACGTTTGGGAGCGAACGGTTCTGTTCTGGGATACGCTGCGGCAGCGCGCGGATAATATGATCGCGCACGAACGGGCAGGCAAGCCGCCGCTGCTCGATTTCGATTACGAGCTCATCCTCGATGCCCGGCGGTTCGAACGGCCGGTCAACTATGCGCTTTTGCGCATCACGCGCTACGGCGACAAATGCCTGGAGGACTGCCTCGATCCGGCGAAGCCGCCAGTCATGATTGTGGATCCCCGAGCGGGACATGGACCGGGGATTGGCGGGTTCAAGCGCGATTCCGAAGTCGGGATCGCGATGCATGAGGGCTATCCGGTCTATTTCGTGGTGTTCTATCCGGAGCCATCACCCGGACAGACGATGGCGGATGTGCTGCACACGCTTCGACGGTTTGCGGAGGAAGTCAGCGGACGCCATGAGGGTAAGCCGCCGATACTCTACGGCAATTGCCAGGCCGGTTGGGCAATTGCGATTCTTGCGGCCGATTGCCAGGGTCTCACGGGCCCTGCCGTTCTCAACGGCTCACCGCTGTCATACTGGGCCGGGGAATCCGGCGTCAATCCGGCGCGGGTCTCCGGCGGCCTGCTGGGCGGAGCATGGCTCACCCATCTGACCTCCGACCTCGGCGACGGCCGGTTCGATGGCGCATGGCTGGTGCAGAACTTCGAAAATCTGAAACCGGAAGAAGTTTGGGAGAAATACGCGAACTTGTATTCCCACATCGACAAGGAGCGGGAGCGATTTCTCGATTTTGAGCGGTGGTGGAACGGCTTTTATTTCCTCAGCCGGCAAGAGATGCTCGCGATCGTCGAGAATCTGTTCATTGGAAACACGCTCGAACAGGGACGGTTGAGGATCTGTCCGGACTGCTTGGTCGATCTGCGCCGCATTCACAATCCGCTCGTCATTTTCGCTTCGTATGGCGACAACATCACGCCCCCTCATCAGGCGCTTGGCTGGATTCCCACCGTTTACTCCGATACGGACGATCTGAAGCGAGCGGGCCAGCGCATCGTCTACCTCATCAATCCTCACGTGGGGCATCTCGGCCTCTTTGTGTCCGCAAGCGTTGCGCGTCTGGAGCATCGCGCCATCCTCGAGAGCCTGAAGCGGATCGAGGCCCTTCCGCCGGGTTTGTATGAAATGAAGATCGACAATCCGAGCGGCGACCCGGATTGCGGCCACGATGCCTATTCGGTGCGCTTCGAGGAGCGCCGCGTCGAAGATCTGAAATTTCCGGAGAACCGCGCAGCATTCGGCCGGGTCGCGGAAGTGTCGGCGCAAGTCAATACGTTGTATTCGGCGACATTGGGAAAATGGATCAAGACGACCTCGAATCCGTTATCCGCTCAATGGCTTGAATGGCTGCATCCGATGCGCGTCAGTCGCTATGCGTTCGCAACAGACCTCAATCCTTGGCTGCGTGCATTCGCGCCGATCGCCGCCTCGATCGCGCGGGATCGTCATGCGGTCCCTGACACCAATTCGCTCAAGGCTCGCGAGATGGAAAACTTCGACGCGGTGGGTGATCTCATCACGCGGGCGCGTGAATGGCGCGACCAGGGGTACGAATTCTGGTTTGACGCGCTTTACGGACGAGGTCTTGCCGCAGATGCCGCGGCGGCCGATCCGGCTTCTCCATCGATATCTCAACCTGCATACGGGAGGACAACATGAGCGCAATTGTGAGGGATATGCGTGCGCGCCGCCCGGATGCCTCGACAGAGCAACCGGCCCGAAGCGAGCACGTAGAGCTTCGCATCGGAGGCATGAACTGCGCACACTGTCCGCCGGCGATCGAGAAGGCCGCTGCCGCAGTCCCCGGCGTAACTTCGGCAAGTGTCAATTCCAGCACCAAGGTGGCAAGAATTGACTACGATCCTGCGCGGGCGAAAATTCCCGACATTCTGCACGCCATCCGCTCCGTCGGCTATACGGTGGGAACCGCCACCATGCGCGTGCCGATCAAGAACATGCATTGCGGCTCATGCCTCATTCGTATCGAGCTCGCGCTGCAAATGGTACCGGGTGTCGTCTCGGCACGCGCGAGCCTTGGAACCAACGCGGCCGATATCGAGTACCAGCCCGAGAAAGTGGACTTCCCGACGATCCACAAAGCCATCGAATCCGCCGGATACCATGTAGCCGAGCCGAAGATCGATCCCAACGCGGAGGTGCTCGATCCTGCCGAAGCCGCCAATGAACAGGAATATCGCACCTTGATGCGGAAATTCTGGTTCGCGGCCGTAATTTCGATTCCCGTGATGGCGCTGAGCTATCCAGACCTCGTTCCAGGACTGCGTGACTGGATGCCAATGGGGAAGCGACACGCGCCGGATTGTCTGGAGTCTCTTGGGCGTTTTGAGCCTGCCCGTGATGTTCTGGGCGGGTTCGCAATTCTTCACCGGAATGTGGGATGCCCTCAAACATCGCGCAGCCAATACGCACACGCTGATCTCGATCGGAATCAGCGCCGCCTTTGCCTATTCGGTCGTCACCGTGGCGTGGCCGCAAATCTTCCCGCGCATGGCGCTCGCGGAAGTGTTTTGGGACGTGACCGACGTCGTGGTTGCACTGGTGGTTCTCGGCCTAGCGCTTGAGATCAAGGCGAAAGGGCGGACGTCCCAGGCGATCAAGAAGCTGATCGGTTTGCAGGCCAAGACCGCGCGAGTCATTCGCGAAGGCGCGGAGCGCGACATTCCGGTTGAGGAGGTCTTGGTCGACGACGTCGTGGTCGTCCGGCCCGGCGAGAAGATCGCAGTAGACGGCAAGGTAACTGTCGGGACTAGCGCAGTCGATGAATCGATGATCACCGGCGAATCCATGCCGGTCGAAAAGGAGGTCGGAGACGAAGTCATTGGCGGTACGCTGAACAAGACCGGCAGCTTCCGGTTCGAGGCCACCAGGGTCGGCAAGGACACCGCGCTCGCAACCATCATCCGCATGGTCAAGGATGCGCAAGGGTCGAAAGCTCCGATCCAGCGCGTCGTCGATACGGTCTCGGCCTACTTCGTGCCGGCCGTCATGATCCTCGCGATTCTTGCGTTCATTGCCTGGTACAATTTTGGACCAGAACCGCGATCCGTTTATGCGACCATCGTGCTCGTGACCACGCTCATTATTGCCTGCCCATGCGCACTCGGCCTCGCGACCCCGACATCGCTCACGGTCGGCATCGGCAAGGGGGCTGAAAACGGGATTTTGATCCGTTCCGGCGATGCCCTGCAGGCGTCGGAGAAACTCGACGCGATTGTTCTCGACAAGACGGGCACGATTACCAAAGGTGAACCCGCGCTGACGGATGTCGTCGTGACGCCGGGTCACGAGGAGGTCCTGCGCCTCACGGCCTCGCTGGAGCGCGGGTCGGAGCATCCCCTCGGCGAGGCGATAGTCAAGGGTGCGGGCACGCGCGGCTTGAAGCTGTCCGACGCCGAGGGTTTTGCCGCTATTCCCGGACATGGGGTAGGCGGCCGGATCGATGGGCACGACGTTCTGTTCGGCAACGCCAAATTGATGCGTGACCGCGGGATTGCGATCGATCCCCTGCAAAAGGACTGGGAGCGTCTCGCCGCAGAGGGCAAGACACCGATGTATGTTTCGGTTGACGGCCGCTCCGCCGGGCTGATTGCTGTTGCCGATACCGTGAAGCCGGCTTCGGAAGCGGCGATCGCCGCGCTGAAAAATCTTGGTATCGAAGTCGTGATGCTGACCGGTGACAATGAGCGCACCGGTCGGGCGATCGCACGCCAGGTCGGAATCGAGCGGGTGCTGGCCGAAGTGCTGCCAAACGACAAGGCGCACGAGGTGCAGAAATTGCAGCTCGAAGGCAAGTCCGTTGGGATGGTGGGCGACGGCGTCAACGATGCGCCCGCGCTGGCGCAAGCCGATGTCGGTTTTGCGATCGGCACCGGCACCGACGTTGCCATCGAGGCGAGCGATATCACTCTCATCAAAGGCAGTCTGACGGGGGTGGTGACGGCGATCGAGATCAGCCGGGCAACCATGAGTAACGTCCGGCAAAACCTTGTCGGCGCCTTCGGCTACAACGCGCTCGGCATCCCCGTCGCGATGGGAGTTCTGTACCCGTTCATCGGCCTCTTGCTGTCGCCCTTGATCGCCGCCGCCGCCATGGCGTTCAGCTCGGTCACCGTTGTCACCAACGCAAACCGGCTTCGCTTCTTTAAGCCTCGGAGGATTGCATCATGACCCCGGATCGTTGGATCGTCACCGCCGCGGGGCTCGCGCTGATCGCCTTTATCGTCTGGTTTTTCTGGCTCAAACGTTCGACGGGATTTCGCGCCAGCGAGACCAGCGGCGGATATCAGGAAGCGATGATCCTGGTGAAAGGCGGCTACACGCCAGACACCATCATCGTACGGAGTGGCAGGCCGGTTCGTTTGAATTTCCGGCGGGAAGAGACGGCGTCCTGTTCGGACAAGGTGATCTTCGCTGACTTCCAGAAGAGCGCCGAACTTCCAACGGGGCAGACGGTCGCGGTCGAGTTGTTGCCGAAGGCTCCCGGCGAGTTTGGCTTTGGCTGTCCGATGGGAATGTTCCGCGGCAAGCTCGTCGTAGAATAGCTCGAAAGTTTGCGAGGAACCGCGAGGACGACCGCAGGGCCCTTGATTTGCATCAACAGGCTCATTTGGAAACCAGCTTAGATTTCAAGGCGATGGGAGTGTGCCGATGTCAGTGCAAGATCATTCAGGTCATCAAGAACACGCGCGGGAGGGCTTCTCCCTGAAATCGCGTGCCGGTCTGGTGCTGATCGGATTCCTGATCGTCGCCGGCGCGCTGCTGTTTACCGAACATCGGGCGCATGTGCTCGGCCTTCTGATATGGCTGCCGCTGCTCGCTTGTCCCTTGATGCACATTTTCATGCATGGCGGACACGGCCATCACGGAAACAACGATCAACAGAATAACCAGAGGGGGACGTCATGAGCGACGCCGCGCCAGCCTACGGCTTATGGAGCCTTGTGATTGTCAATTCGGTGGTCTTCATCTTCTTTGCCTATACCTTTTTCAAGCCCCGAACGCCGCGCGATTGGCGCTCGTTCAGCGCCTTCAGCGCGTTTCTGGTAGCGCTGTTCGCGGAGATGTGTGGATTTCCGCTGACGATCTACTTCCTGTCAGGCTGGCTGCAGTCCCGATTTCCCGATATTGACTGGTTCTCGCATGACGCAGGTCACCTCCTGGAGATGATGTTCGGCTGGAAAGCCAATCCGCACGCGGGTCCGTTTCATATCCTGAGCTTCGTGTTTATCGGCGGAGGGTTCATCCTGATCTCCGCCGCATGGAAGGTGCTCTATGACGCCCAGCAAGCGCGGACCCTTGCCGTCAGCGGGGCTTACAGCTATGTGCGGCACCCGCAATATGTCGGCTTCATCCTGGTGATGTTCGGCTTTCTGCTGCGGTGGCCGACTATCCTGACGCTCGCCATGTTCCCGGTTCTGACGGTGATGTACGTCAGGCTGGCTCGCAACGAGGAGCAGGATGCAAGGTCGGAATTCGGCGATGCGTACGCCAAATATGCGGCCGAAGTGCCGGGATTTATTCCGAGGCTCAGCCGCATCTTCGGTCAGCAATCCGCCGGAGGGTACCGCCATGGTTAGCAGGTCACGACGGTTTACCGTTGCGGCTCTGCTCGGCGCGCTCTGCATCGTTTTGCCCCGGGTCGGCTTGATCCCGAGCGGTGCGGCGACAGCGGCGGAAACTGACCAATCGAAAACAGCCGGCGGATTGACGGTCTATCTCGGCGTAATTCGCGCAGAGATCGTCAAGGGCCCCGCGGCGAACACGGAACGGCCGATGCATGGCCGCATTCCCAGCGGTCCGCATGAATATCACGTCGTTGCAGCCGTCTTCGATGCGGCGAGCGGAGCGCGGGTTTCAGACGCTGTTGTGACCGCGGAAGTGTCTGGTCTTGGGCTATCCGGCAGCAAAAAGAAGCTCGAGCCGATGCAGATCGCAGGTACCACGACCTATGGCGGTTTCTTCGATCTACCCGGCTTTGATTTCTACACCGTGAGACTGACTGTTGAGAGCGGTGAGGCTCGCCCGGCTGTTCTGCAATTCAAGTACGACCACCGTAGGTAAAAAGCCCTCACGTTCAACCGATTTGTGCCGCCGGCCGGAGGACCAAAACTATGGACACCAAATCCGGAACATGGCGGCCATCCTCAATCGTTCTTGCTGCCGCCGGAATTCTGCTGGTCGGTATGGGATTGTACTTCATTTTCTTGCGGCCGCCGCTGTTGCCCGAGGATACGCGCTTCATGGGCGTGGCGGCTGCGCAGCTTGATCCAATCAAGCCGCAACTGGAGGCATGGCTCACGCACGTCTTCCGCGTACTGGGCGGATATATCCTGGCAACCGGTGTTCTGACGGTCACTTTGGCCGCAACGTCGTTTCGCCAACGTTCCCTGACCGCAGCCGTGGGCGCACTGATCGGCGGCGCCGCGTCGATCGGCTGGATGGCGGTTGTCAATTTCTTGATTGGCTCCGACTTCAAATGGGTCTTGCTTGCGATGGCCTTGTTGTGGGCCTGCAGCCTCGGACTCTTTGGGTGGGACTTGTGGCGGAGCTGGGCAGCGCATCGCACCCCGCACGACGGTATGAAGCTTTACGGCGATGCCTGACCTCGTATTGTCGGCTCTCGCGAGCAGCGATGATGTGGAAGTAGTCGAGCGTAAAGGCGCCGGCCATCCGGACACCATCTGTGATGCGCTTGCCGAGACGCTGTCTCGCAATCTGTGCCGTGAATACCAGAGCCGGTTCGGCCATGTGCTTCACCACAACGTAGACAAGGCGCTGTTGTGCGGCGGCCGGGCGTTGCCGGCGTTCGGCAGTGGCAGCGTGACTGGACCTATCAGGATCCTTTTGGCCGGGCGTGCAACTACCAACGCTTTCGGGCGGCGAACAGCAGCGCGTTGCGATCGCCCGCGCCATTGCCAAACGGCCCGCCGTGCTGCTCTGCGATGAGCCGACCGGAGCGCTGGACTCAAAGACCGGAATCCGTGTGATCGAGGCGCTGCTCAGCGTCAATCGCCAGCTCGGCACCACTACGATGATCATCACCCACAACGCCAGCATCCAGGAGGTCGCGGATCGGGTGCTATTCTTCGCCGATGGCCGCATCTCCAGAATCCAGCGGAACGAGACCCGCCGCGAAGCGGCGCTGCTGAGCTGGTGAAGCCATGTCCGCGCTCGACATCAAGCTGTTCCGTGACGTCGTGCGCCTCTGGGCGCAGGTCCTTGCCATTGCCCTGGTGATAGGCGGCGGCGTGGCGACGCTGGTCCTCGCGGTCGGGTCCCATCGCTCTCTCGAGGAGACGCGCGTTGCGTACTATGAGCGCTTTGGTTTCGCGGATGTTTTCGCGCTAGTGAAGCGCGCGCCGAAGGCGCTGGCGGATCAAATCGCGCAAATTCCAGGCGTCGCCGCGGTCGATGCGCGCATCGCCAAGCTCGCGTTGATCGACGTGCCTGGCTTCTCGGAACCCGCAAGCGGGCAATTCGTATCATTGCCGGACGTCGGCGAGCCCTTGCTCAACCGTCTTTACATGCGTGCAGGGCGCCTGCCGGAGCCCGGACGGGCGGAAGAGGTCGTCGTCAACGAGAGTTTTGCCGAAGCACATGGATTTGCGCCTGGCGCGCGATTTTCGGCGATTCTCAACGGCAAGAAGCGCGAACTTGTCATCGTCGGAACGGCGCTGTCTCCCGAGTTCATCTATACAGTCGGACCCGGCGACTTAATGCCGGATGATCGCCGCTACGGCATCGTCTGGATGTCGGAGAAAGCGCTCGCCAGCGTTTATGATCTCGATGGCGCGTTCTCTGCGGTTTCCGTCAAGCTGCAACGCGAAGCCTCGGAGCGCGATGTCATCTCACGACTTGATTCCTTGCTCGACGGCTATGGCGGGCAGGCGGCCTATGGCCGCAAAGATCAGACATCCCATGCCTGGCTCGACCACGAGCTCGACATGCTTAACAATATGAGCCGCACCCTGCCTCCGATCTTCCTCCTGGTCTCGGCATTTCTTGTCAATTTGACGCTCAGCCGGCTCGTGGCACTGGAACGCGAGCAGATCGGGCTCATGAAAGCCTTGGGCTATCGGGACAGCGGCATCGTCCTACACTATCTAAAATTCGTCGCCCTCATCGTGCTGATCGGGATCGTGATCGGAAGCATTGTGGGGACATGGCTGGGATTGCGCGTCACCGCGCTGTTTGGAAATTTTTTTCATTTTCCGTTCCTGGTTTTTGCGAGAGCACCGGATCTCTATGTGATCGCCGGCGCGCTCAGCGCTGTAGCTGCTATCGTCGGCGCCATACGTGCACTACGAGACGTGGTGCGCCTGCCGCCGGCCATTGCGATGCAGCCACCCGCGCCGCCGAGCTTTCACCGGCTTCTGCCCGCGACAATTTCGCTCGACAAAATCTTGTCGCAGCCGACGTTGATGATGATGCGCAACATCTCGCGCCATCCGATCCGGGCGGCTTTCACGACGCTCGGAATGGCCCTCGCCACCGCCATTCTTGTGGTCTCGCTCTTTACCCGCGATACCATGGAGCAACTGATCGATGTCACCTACTTCCTGGCTGATCGGCAGGATGCGACGATCGGCTTCGTCGAGAAGCGGACGGAGAATGTCGTCACGCAGATGGCGCGACTTCCGGGGGTCCTTGCCGCCGAACCATTTCGGGAAGTGCCGGTCCGGATCCGACACGGCAGCGCCGAACGCCGCATCATGATCAGCGGTCGTCCTCACGATGCCGATCTGAAGCGCATCATCGACGTCGACCTGCGACCGGTGGTGCTTCCCCAGACCGGGTTAGCGATCTCCGGCATGCTCGGTCAAATCCTGGGGGTTGAAATTGGAGATACGGTTGATGTCGATCTGCTCGAAGGCACGCGGCGAACGGTCTCTCTCCCGGTCGTCGCCCTGGTCGAGGATTACTTCGGCATTCGCGGGATGATGGATATGCAGGCTTTGGCGCGCCTGGTGCGCGAAGGCCCCGCCGTGAACAGCGTCAACCTCAGTCTCGACGGGAATTTGAGAGACCAGTTCTACGCCACCGTCAAGTCGATGCCGACCGTGAGCGGCGTCGCACTGCAGTGCGTTTCGCTCGCGAACTTCCGCAAGACAGTTGCGCTGCTTATCACCACGATGGCAAGCATCTACACGGGATTAGCCGCCGTCATTGCATTTGGTGTCGTCTACAACAACGCCCGGATTTCGCTCTCGGAGCGGGCGCGGGAGCTTGCAAGCCTGCGGGTACTCGGTTTCACGCGTGGTGAAGTCCTCCGCATTCTGCTGCTCGAACTGGCGATCCTGACGCTGATCGCTCAACCTCCGGGGTGGGTGATGGGCTATGGCCTCGCATGGATCATGAAAATAAATCTGGCCGGCGAACTGATGCGGGTGCGCCTGGTCGTCGAGCATTCCACCTACGTGACAGCAAGCGCGATTGTCATTTTTGCGGCGATCGCTTCAGCATTCATCATTCGTGAACGCATCAATCAACTGGACCTCGTTACTGTCCTCAAGACGCGGGATTGAGCCATGTCGGCAAACTGGACGAAGCGGATCATAGGTGTCGTTGTCCTCGGCTTGATCGTTGTGGGGGTGGCCTGGTTTGCCTGGCCGCGGCCGCTGCCTGTCGATTTGGCGACGATCGCGAAGGGACCGATCGAAGTAACCGCCGACGATGACGGCAAAACCCATGTGCGCCACATCTACACAGTGTCAGCTCCGGTTGCCGGAAAAGTCCTGAGAATTTCCCATCCTCTGGGCGAACAGGGTCCGTCGGTTCACGTCGGCGACCAGGTGACGGCGAACGAAACTGTCGTCGCGCTCATGCAACCGACACCGCCCAGCTTCATCGACGTGCGCTCGCGCGACCAATTGCAAGCCGAGGTGATATCGGCTGACGCGGCCATCCAACAACAGGAAGCGGAAGTGCGGCGGTTGGAAGCAGCGGTCGATTTCTCACGGACCGAGTTCCAGAGGGCACAAACGCTCTCGCGCAGTCAAACGATCTCCGCTCAAGCTTTTGACAAGGCGAAGTTTGACGTCGCGAGCAATGAAGCGGCGCTGGCGAGTGCCAAGGCTCAGGTCGACGTCCGGCGTAGTTTGCGGGCAAGCCTTGCCGCGCGCTTGATCGACCCCACAAACATTGCTCCCTCGGCCGATTCAGCGTGCTGCGTCCGTGTCATCGTTCCCGCGAGCGGACGAGTGCTGAAGATCATCCAGGACAGCGAGGCGGTGGTCCTGGCCGGGGCACCCCTGGTCGATATCGGCGACCCTCTCGATCTTGAGATAGTAGCCGACTTGTTGTCGACAGACGCGGTGCAAATCAAGGTCGGCGCGCCGGTCCGGATCGATGGCTGGGGTGGACCAACCCTACAGGGAAAGGTGGTCCGTATTGACCCTGCCGGCTTTCTTAAAGTCTCCGCTCTCGGCATCGAGGAGCAGCGGGTTCGCGTCACTATCGACTTTGCGGATCGGCCCGAAACATGGTCGCACCTTGGCCATGACTACCGGGTGATCGTGCACGTCGCCATCTGGAGCGCAAATGACGCGCTGACCGTGCCGGTGAGCGCGCTGTTTCGAAAGGGCGACGACTGGGCGGTGTTCGCGGTCGACAACGGACGTGCGCGGACAACGGTACTCAAGGTCGGCCATCGCAACAATCGGGTCGCGGAGGTGCTTGCCGGGCTCTCGGCTGGGTCTCAGGTGGACGTGCATCCGAGCGACCGAATTAGCGACGGGACCCGGGTGGCCCAAAGGTAAATTCCCTAAATAATGGCCGCGCCGATCATTTCGCGAGCAATCCGGCGCGGGCGTGCGCCTCATCGTAAGGGAAAACGACGCCGAGATCCGGTACTGCAAGATGTTTGTCGGTCTGCGGACAATTCAGACGCGTCAGCATATCCCTGATGACGTTCAAGTGAGCAAGGTGCTTGTCGTCCGCCCGAACCACAATCCACGGAGATAGCGGGCTTGAAGTTCGGACCAGCATCTCATCCCGCGCCTCGGTGTAGTCGTCCCAGTGCTTCACAGCAACCTGGTCAATTGGACTCGTTTTCCACTGCTTCAGCGGGTCGTGCCGCCGGTCCTTTAGTCGCAGCTTTTGCTCCTTCTTCGTGATGTCGAGGTAGTACTTCATGATCCGAATTCCGGATCCGATCAGCATGTGCTCAAAGGGAAGAACGTCCTCCATGAAGCGTTCATACTCTTGACCGGTACAGAACTTCATCACCCGTTCTACGCCCGCCCGGTTGTACCAGCTTCGGTTGAACTAACTCCTGTGCCGCAGGAAGATGTCTCACATGGCGCTGAAAGTACCAGGAGGTGGTGTCCCGGTCAGACGGCTTGCCAAGCGCCACGACGCGGGTTTCTCGCGGGCTGAGGTGCTCGACGATCCGTTTGATGGTCCCGTGTCCTTTCCTGCCGCATCACGACCCTCGAATATGACCAGCACTTTGTGGCTATGCTTGATGATGTGTTTTTGAACCTTGACGAGCTCGATCTGCAGATCCCGCAACGCCGACTCGTATCGATCGTGGCGGCCTTGCTTGCGGCGCGTCTTCATAGATTTCGCCATTGTTTACAAACGATCTTCCTACCGGGAGCGGCCGCCTATCTAAATATCTCCGGACATTCGCGACAGCATTTGTTCCACACAATGATGTAGATCAAATGGATGGTCCCGAGGCCGGCGAGAAAGCAAAAGAACGATATGTAGGCATAGGTGAGAAACAGGTAGACCACGACGGTGACAGCAATCAGCGTCAAGCCAAACAAGCGTATGTGCAGGTAGGTGGAGATCATGGCCGGCGTGACGAGCAGGAAAATGTAGATCACATAGGTCAGCCAGCGCGGGATCAGATAATCAAGAAACATGGTGTCTTCATAAGACAACGATTGTTGATTTATCCTGACATTTACCCAATCTGGATGGAAAAGATGTGGGACAAAGAGGATCAGGCCGAAAACAAGCCCAGCTATTGCAAAACCGAGCAACGGCAGTTTGCGCCAACTGGCTGGAGGCTCCAGAAAATAGATGCTGAACGGCACCCAGACCGGCCAAATAAGCCAGGAGAAGAAGATAAACCCCATGGCGGCCCACCAGATCATGGATGGGTCGGAGTTGTTCACTCCCATCCAGATATGACCTTCCATGAGTTGCTGAAGCCCAGCCAAAGTGGGCATTTGAGAAACGGGAAAGTAGCGTTTGTTGACCTTGAACGCCTTCCAGCCTGCAAACGCGCCGCCAACAACCAGGACGCCGCCGGCAGCAAAACTCACGGGTTCGCAGAAGCACATAATTTTGTTCTCTATCTTGAGTAGAAGTAGGCTGGAATGATGGAGGCTGCGTTAGATGTCGACGGTTTCGGTCGTGAGAGTGCGGGATCCGCCTCCGGCCTTATACCTTGATGCCAACGGCTCTCCGGCACCTGCGTGACCGCGGCAAGAAAGGAAGGTGTCATCCTATGTGGGCATCGGGCTCTGGCGGACACCCGTTACCAGCCGCAACCGATTCGAACCCCCCGACACTGAGCGTTAGAGTCGTCCTCTCGGCGAGCGTTCATCGGGATAAGTACTGCAGCTGAAACTGTGTGTCTCGCGCCCGATATACATTCGGCAAAGCCAAGCAGCGGATCGTATGCCCGGGCGGACATTTCATGGATGAGTCTGTCGTGAGTTTCGCCTTCGCGCTTCCTGACTATCTGCATAACTTATTGATTTAACTAGCGAACTCACGATTATTCCAACCTCAAATGGTCACCACCAGCGAATGTCGGTATCGGTGGTTGCGCCTCCCCGCAACCACTTTTGTTATAACTCACTCACCGTCCCGGTCTAACCGGCGGGACGGATTTAGCTTTTCTAGGGAATCAGGGACCGGGCGACGGGGCAGGTCCGGCTGCGTGCAGCGTCACCCAGATTCATCCAGCGTGAAGGGTGGACGTCTGCTCTCGATAGAACATCCAGAGAAGCTACTCTCTCGCGCACTCTCAACCAAAGAGTGGGGGGCAGCGGATTTATGTAGAAGAGAAATCGTCGTTTGATATTTTTACTACGAATCTAGGGGTCAGGAGTTCGAATCTCTTCGGGCGCGCCATTAAAATCAAGCACTTACAGAAAGTCACCGTTTGAGCCGACGAAATTAAACCGGTTTTTCAAACGGTTTTGGCTCCGCGAGAAATTGCGGATAGGCAGGCGAGCCGCGTCGGATGATCGTGTAGACCTGCCGGAAATCTTCTCCAGCGTTTGCTGCGGCGGCTGGAATCCAACCGAAGCGGCGATCGCTTGTCACCCTGACGCTGAAAACAGCAGTGCGATTAAATCTGACTCCGCAAGGCTATCGACGGTTTAGGGAGCCGTCTTTGCAGCGAAACGAAAGGTAACACTCAATTTTGAGCCGAAGAGGTCGACCTTAAGAGGTCGTACCTTGTGTTCGAATCCCTCTCGCTCCGCCAGCTTGGCCGAAGTCGTGTATTCTCCTTGTGAACTTGTTGGCAATTAAGCCCAGTATCACCAGCGATTCTTAACCTGAGCTCCGGACTCCTGATCGGAAGAGCGGGCCTGTTATTCTCCGAAAGGGCCGTTTCTCTCCGAAGCTCTGGACTCTACCGTTTCGGTACGGTTCTCGAAATTCGTTCGAGTTGCTTATGAATTTTAGCGGAAGGAGGTTCTGCGTCTTCTCTCGGACAGGCGAGAGCGTTTGATTCCCATTCGCCATCTCGAGGTTCGAATCCTCCCGCCCCAGCCAACCAGTCCGGCGCCTGGAGATTTTACTCAGAGTAATGCCAGAAATGCCCACCAATAGTGGGCTTTTGCGAATTGGCCATCGGTCTCCGGGCTCCGAAGTTGGCCGCTTTCCGTGAGAATTAGCCGATAGTCTCCGGCGGATATTTGAATTATTCCCGTTTTCCGGAGACCACGATACCTTGGTTTAGCCGTGCAGATGGCGCGCCGCTGAACCATCGCACCTGCCGAAAGCCCGTGATATGCTTTAGCGAAAAGGAGCGGGGAACCCAGATGTCAGAAGACGCCCTTATCGTCATAACAAGCGCCATCAAAACCGCTTTCATTGATCATCCCGGTACTGGGCACGGCACGATGTGGGACCAAGTCACGAAAAGTGACGAAGAAAGTGTTCACCTCGCCAAGGCTGTGATGGTTGCTCTTTGCAAAGCCGGGTATTCCATTGGCAAGGTCGAGGACCAAAAAGCCCCAAAGTCTTAAAGGCGAGAAGCGCCTCGCCGATGTTGTCGGCATGGCGATCATGCAGCCAAGATGAAGCTCAAGTAAGATCGCTCGTTTGGCCCGAGGCCGCCGAGCGCAAGCTGCTCGAACTGGTGAACGCTGTCGAGGCCGATCACGCCGGGCGTCTGTCGGTCGATGTCATCAACACGCAGTTCAGAGATGCTGGCGGCAGCGCAGCCGAATACCGCGCGGCGGTAACCGCCGCGATTGAGCATGGCTGGCTGACCGAGCATCCATCCGGCGGTTATCTAATGTTCACGCAAGCCGGGGCGGACTTGTTCGCGTAGGAACGTACAGGGACGGAATATCGCGGCATCGAATATTCGGTTGTTCAAGGCATCCGGCGGAACTTGTGGAAATGGTCCGCATCGGTTGCGAACGTGGTGATCACCGGCCAATCGCACAGCAAATCTGAGGCCGTTGTCGACGCCGAGAAGGCGATTGATCGGGCGCTCGCTCCGAAAAAAGTGAGGCTTGTTCCGCTGCCTAGACGCTGGGATTGACAGACGCAGTTGCCGTGCCAGTATGGACGCCATAAAGGCCGCAGGGCGGATGTACCCCTTCGGTCGGTAGGGCCTCGGAGCTGCGGTTCCGGGGCCTTGCTTTTGTGCAGAAATGATCTCCGGTTTCGTGCTTAAATTGACGGTATGGCGTTGGGAGGTGCGTACCCATGAGCCACGATCGCGCCGCCAGATACCGCAGATTAGCGCTTGCGGAGCCGGACAAGGAAAAGGCGGAGTTGCTCCGACTGCTTGCTGAGGAGGCAGATCGAGGCGTTTTGGTCACCACCGAACGGCTCTCGGCACGACCGTCCAAGAAAATTGAGATATCCGAAGCCGGTGGCAAGTAGCCGGAGCGGCGCGCCGTTCCTAAGTCCGGTATCCGCGCAGACACTCCTCGAGGTGACCATCGTGACCAAGATTGCGAGCATGACACAGCCGATTCCGCGCGGCACCGTCATCGGCAAGCGCGTCGGCGTGCAGCCGATCGACGAGGCCGAGCATTTTTTCAGATGCGAAGCGTGCGGCGGTCGGATCCACATGCGCGATCTCGCGCAGGTATTTGCATGAGGAACGCTGATCCAGCATGTGATCAGGTGCAATGATGGCCATCAGCTATTTCGTCGCGCTGCCCTTCGTCCTTGCCGACGATGGAACTATCGTCGCCGGAGGCCCAATTGAATGCGCCAGCGCCGAGACCGCGATCCCTTAGAGCGGAAGTCCTGTCTCGAATAGAAGGCAACGTCGGCGCGGTTGCTTTCAGCAGAACCGGCGCTTCCGATATTGGGATATCGAAGACGCGGTGGTGCTCAGGAAATTCGGCGAGGTGCCGACCGATCTGACCATCTGGTCCTGACCGGCGCGCTTTAGCGCTCCGTCGTCGCGTAGCCGTGGCCGTCCATGCGTTCGCGCGGACCGCCAACTCCGCCGCGATCACGAGGCTATTAACATCGAACCGGACATTCCCCCGTCCGGACTTGCCCCGAGCAAAGCCGTCCAGCGATCATATTCCGCTAGGCGGCTTTGTTTTTGTTGGATCCCTGCCGGTCGCCAATGTCCAATCCATATCTCTTGCGGTAGCCGGTTCCCCCATTTTGCGCTGGGGATAAGACGTAGTTTTCGCGGATCTCTGTCCCGCTCCCTCTTGCCCGCTAATTCGACGAAGGCCCAAGCTAACCGGGTCTAGCTGGTCATCGGGAGGCCTCGTGATGTCAATGATCGCCGAACATGCTGCCGAAGTGTGGGTACGTCGTTACAACGGCGTCCCCGAGTGTGATGTTGTCGTCGCCGTTCGCGGCAAGGAGATGTCGCTCCGGTGCCGCGACTATAACGAAGCAGCTAAATGGGCACGGATCGAATGCAAGTCCTACAAGGTTGACGGCGGGTTCACTGTAGAACGTTGATTAGTTCTGACCTCGGCGCGCTTTGCAAACCGCCAACACGGGCGATGCTGCTGATCGGGTTCGCCGGAATGCTGCTATAATCCTACGCCGCACCAAGGTGCGGCCGAAATGATCATTGCCTTAGCGAGCCGTAAACCAAGAATTGTCAAGGCGCGCCGCCATCGCGAGCGCATCACTCAGCGCGAACGGTAGTGCGCTCCGCGTAAGTTCAGGAGCAAACCCAAATAATCGCAACCGCCATCGGCAAGCCAGCGGCGAAGGCGCCGACAATCATCAAGGTGAATGCGAAAAGCGGATTTGCCTCTGGGCGGACGTTGTCTACTGACATGTCGCTTACTCCACCACGCGGATAAACAGGAAAGCCGCCGCCGGACGAATGCGGTGACGGCCCCGCACGCGTGTCCAGAAGGTGAGGTCCGATGGTGCTCAGAGATGGTTAACAAAAGGTTAAGGCGGATGAACCTACCTAGTCGCAAAGTTGGTGTATTGCGAGAAGGACAGTTGATCCGCCGCGATCTGATTGCCGCGCAGCGCGCGAAGCTGGCCGCCCGGCGCGCCTACGAGGCTGTGCGCCCGAAACGAAGCATAGCGGTGATTGCGGAGGGATCAGGCATCTGCGCTACGGCGGCCTATGAAAACGTGCCACGGTGTTCGGCCAGGATGTTCAACGACGACATTTTCTCGTGGCAGCGGCAGGAGACCGTTCTGAATTTTCACGTCCATAAGCCAAACGGCACGGAAGATGCCGCAAATCACCAAAGCCACGATCAGCAGCATTGCAAGGATGGCTCGGCGCCCAATGCGATTCACTCTAGGACCTCATATTCGAAAGCGACGCCTTCGGGGTCATTTTCCTCGAACCAAGTTTCCGCGGCGTCGACGTTCGCAAACACCTTGAGATGATCGGGATCGCCGAAACGTTTGCTTGTATTGACGTAAATGAACACGGTTTTCATTGGTCGTATGGTCAAAAAAATTGAGACTGCTCAAAGGCGGCAGCGTTCCAACATTTTTGGTCTTGGGCCGGTGTTGCACAACAAGCTTGCCGTGGACGCTTGAGGAGGGACGACGGGGGTCGCAAGCAATTCTCGGATACCGCAGGTTAGTGCAACAATTTCAGTGCTCCATGGCAGTGCTTGAACTTCTTGCCAGAGCCACAGGGGCATGGGTCGTTGCGGCCGGGAACGAGCACCTTGTGAATCGGTCGTCGCGTATCGTCGATGGTGTCTCTCGCAGGTGCACGGCGGGCAAGCCAGTACGCATGGATGTTGCGGGCGGCTGGCGCTATCAATTCCACGAA
>WNFH01000225.1_pt1 | contig 34128 bp, 34 predicted proteins | sample 5400411 | NCBI WGS metagenome assembly WNFH01 (sample SAMN13153347, study PRJNA577476) | soil metagenome | isolation source: 200 cm saprolite under Douglas fir tree site 2 hole 3 | place: USA:California | collected 2015-04-18 | reverse complement strand
CACGGCGTCGCGGAAGTGGGCCAGCGTGAGATGGCCGTCGGTGTTGACGCTACCCCATACCAGGAAGGTGAGCGGCAGCACGACCAGCACGGCCAGGGCCAGAACCGAGCCCGCCATGACGACGTGCTCCGCCCGTACGGGCCGCGGGGCGGCCGGAATCGGGTCGAGCGGCGCCGCTATGATGTTCGTGTCGTGCCCCGGAAGCTGGCGGCGATTTTATCGGACCGGGCGCGCGGACGGCAATTCGGCGATGACCGGGGCGAACGACGAATGCCGACCTCGGGGTGGAGCCGCGCTATCCTCGCTCAGGGAGACGCGTGACGATGGCCACGGACGCCGCGAGAGAGGCGTCGTCGAAGAACGACGAGCTGATCAACGCAGACCTGATCCGGAAGTGGCTCGCCTCTGGACTGGGCTGGCTGCTGTTCTTCCCGACGATCGGCGTCTTCGTCTCCACCAAGTTCACCTATCCGGAGTTTCTGGGCGACACTCCCTGGCTCACGTTCGGCCGGCTCCGGCCCATTCACGTGAACGGTGTGATCTGGGGCGCCTTCTCCACCCTCTTCATCGGGCTGTGCCACTACATCGTCCCGCGGCTCACGGGCGTGCGACTCTGGCGGGAGCGCTGGAGCTACGGGCTCTTGTGGGTGTGGAACGTGAACCTGGCGGTGGCCGTGGTGCTCCTGGCCCTCGGCGAAAACCGCGGCTGGGAAGCGGGCGAGCTGCCGCTGATCAACGTCGTCGTGATTCTCGTCGGGCTCGTCCAGCTCACCGTGCAGTTCCTGATGACCATCGGGAATCGGCGGCAGCCGGAGCTCTACGTGTCGTTGTGGTACTTGATTGCGGCTTTCGTGTGGACCGACGTGAATCTGGTCCTGCTCCTGCTCGGCCCTTACCACATTCCGGGGATCAACAACGCGGCGTGGCACGGGCTCTACATCCACTACGTCGTCGGCCTCTGGATCACGCCGGCGGGCTACGTCCTCATCTACTACTTCCTGCCGGCCAGCGTGAAGAACCCGATCTACAGCCACAAGCTCTCGCTGATCGGCTTCTGGTCGCTGGCCTTTTTCTATCCCTTCGTCGGCATCCACCACTACCTCTACTCGCCGATCGCCGACTGGGCCGAGACGATCGCGATCGTGTCGTCCATGATGCTGATCGTCCCGGTGTGGACCGTGCTCCAGAACTTCTTCGGGACCATGATCGGCCGCTGGCGAGAGCTCGGCCGGAACCTCCCCGCCAAGTTCCTCATCGTGGGCTCGATCATGTACCTGATCGGCTGCTTCCAGGGATCGATCTCGGCGCTGCGAACGGTCCAGCAGCCGACCCACTTCACCGACTTCGTCATCGCCCATTCCCATCTCACCGTCTTCGGCACCTTCGTGATGTGGGTCATGGGCGGCACCCTCTACGTCTGGCCCCGGATCGCCGGCGACGAGCCTTTCTGGAGCTTCCGCGTCGGGAACTCGGGGTTCTGGCTGACGACGCTCGGCATCTCGGCGATGGGCCTGGTGCTCGTGGTGCAGGGCCTGCAGCAGGGCTTCATGCTGATGGCCGGCGCCGAGTGGGTGCACTCCGTCAACGCCATGCGGCCCTACTGGTGGGTGCGGACCTTCACGGGCATCTCGATGGATATCGGCATCTCGCTGCTCGTCTACACCTTGATGAAGACGTCGCTCCGATGAGGTCGATCGGATCTCTGGCGGTCGGCGCCGGCTTTTTCTTCGTGACGCTGGCCCTGTTCGTCCAGGGCTTCCTCCCCGCGATGATCCCCGAATCGCGATCGAAACAGGTGAGCCGAGCCGTGCGGACCGACCTGGGCGACGTGAAATGGCTGCGGTACGACGCGTCGGATTACGCACCGCTGGAGCGCCTCGGCCGCGGCGTGTACATCCGGGAAGGCTGCTGGTACTGCCACAGCCAGTACGTGCGCCCGGTGGCCGGCGAAGACCTCCGCTGGGGCCCGGTCTCCGAAGCCGGCGAGTATGCCTTCGACCTGCCGCACCTCCTCTCGACGCGGCGAATCGGTCCCGATCTGACTCGCGTCGGGCTCAAGTATGGCGACGACTGGCATTACGCGCATCTCTGGGATCCGCGACTCGTGGTGCCCGACTCCGTCATGCCGAGCTTCAAGTGGCTCTATGCGCGGCTCCGCCTGCCGGTCGCGACGACCGAGGCCGGCCCGACACTTCCGCCCTCACCGGCACTCCGGCCGTACTTCACGATGAAGGCGGACACGCCGATTCCGCTCTACCCGAACGCGGCGGGCCTCACGTTCGTCCCGCCCCCGTCGAGCGGCCAGTGGCCCCTCGACGGGACGCCTCAAATCGACCTCAAGGGCTTCGGCACCGAGCCGCCCTCGCTGAGCATGGTGACGCTGGTGCTCCCATCCGCGGAGACGATCGGGCTCGTCAGGTACCTCCAGAAGCTCGGCACCAACCGGGGCGCCTGGCGTGAATTGTTCGAGCCGCACCTGGTGAACGTCTCGGTCATCAACGTGTCGCCGCGCGAGGACCTGCTGGTCCTGGGCCGCGAGGTGTACCGGGCGCGCTGTGTCGGGTGCCACGGACCCAAAGGCGACGGGAACGGCCCGGCGGCGACCTTCCTGTTCCCGCGTCCCCGCGATTTCACGCTGGGGGTGTTCAAGTTCCGCACCACACCATCGGGCTCGCTGCCCACCGACGGCGACCTCTATCGCACGCTGACACGGGGCATCCGCTGGACGGCGATGCCCACATGGCATGAGCTTCCGGGTAAGGAGCGGCTCGCCGTCATCGCGTTCATCAAGACGTTCTCGAAACGCTGGAAGGAGGAGAAGCCGGAGCCCCCGGAGGTGATCGGCGATGCGCCCAAAGCGACGCCCATGCTGATCGCGCGGGGGAAGGATCTCTACCAGAAGGCCAAGTGCTTCCAGTGTCACGGCGAGAGCGGCAAGGGCGACGGCGAGTCGGCGCCCGATCTGATAGACGACCTCAAGTTTCCGATCAGGCCGACCGATTTGATCCGGGGCCAGCTCAAAGGGGGCTCCACCGCGCGCGACATCTATCGAACGATGACCCTGGGGCTCGACGGAACACCCATGCCCTCGTTCGCCGACGCGCTCAGCGACGAGGAGCGCTGGGCCGTCTCATACTATGTGCTGTCGCTCTCGGCCTGGAGGGATCCGCTTACGGGCCAACCGCTGGACGTGCCGGCAGGCGCCCGCGCGGCGCTCAACTCCCCAGAGACCGCAGCCGCTTGGCCGGAATCGGCCCTGGATCCCGCCCGGCTCGAGCACGCGGTGCGAGAGAGCCGCGGCAAGCCGCGTATCCTCTATCGTGGAGTCCGCGAGTGATCGAGCATCTTACGCTCGGCGAGTTCGTCGTGGCGCTGTCGATGAGCCTGGCGGCGCTCTGCGCTTTCCTGTGGGGAGCCGCGACCGGTGCCTTTCGCGGCGTCGAGTCGATCAAGCATCAAGTCCTGCGCGCCGAAGGTCTCACGACCGAGGAAACCCAAGACCAGACATGAGCGACAAGACGCCTGAGAGCCATCCGAAATACGGTGAAATCGAGGAGTACGCGCAGGGAGAGATCCGCAGCTATCGTGGGATCGTCAACAAGTGGCTGCTCCTGGTGTACGCGGTCCTGGCGGTCTGGGGAATCTACTATCTCTTCAGATACTGGGGCGGGCTCGGGCCCGGCCTGGGCGCCGGTCAGTAGGAGCGCCCAATGCGGGCCGAGCGCATCCTGATTCCGCTGGCGCTGCTGAACCTGGTCGCCCTGATCCTCGGCGTCGTCTACAACATCGTCGCCGACCTTCTGGGGCTGACGTAGCGTGAGCACCATCGAGCGGGTCGCGTTCGGGGCGTTCCTCGTGGGCACCGTGGCCTTCTTCATCTGGGTGGCGATGCTCGCCGCCCGCAAGTAGGCTCGTGGCCCACGGCGCCGCCCAGGCGCTCGGCGCCGGGACGCCCGGCGACATCTGGTCGGTCGCGGCTCTGACAGCCGGCGGCTGGAGCGTGCGACCCGAGGTCGCCGGACCTCTTCTGATTGCGGCGTGCGCGTACGCGGTGGGCTGGTGGCGCCTGCGCCGTCGCGGAGGGTCAGTCCCGGGCTGGCGCGTCGCGGCCTCCGGAGGCGGCCTCCTGAGCGTGTTCGTCGCGCTCTCGCCGGCCCTCGATCAGCTGGCCCACACAAGCTTCGTGGCGCACATGGTTCAGCATCTTTTGCTGATCGTCGGCGCCGCTCCGCTCTTGCTGCTCGCCGATCCTTTCGCGGCGCTCTTCTGGGCGCTCCCGGCGCCGGTGCGCGTGGGTGCCGGCCGGCTGCTCCGGCCGGGGACGCCCCTGCGCCGGCTCTGGCGGGGACTCACCATGATGTCGGTGGCGTGGCCCGCGTACGTCGGCGCGATCTGGTTCTGGCATCTGCCAATCGCCTATGACGCCGCCGCCGCCGACCGCGTCGTCCACGACCTCGAGCACCTCGTCTTCGTCGGAACCGCCGTGCTGTTCTGGTGGCCGATCATCCAGCCGGCGCCGCGATTCCGCCCGCCGCCGAGCTACGGTGGCCGCGTCGTCTACCTGGTCCTCGCCGCCATGCAAGGCTCGCTCCTCGGCCTGCTCCTCGCCATGAGCCCCCAGACCTGGTACCGCTCTTACCCGAACGCCGAGGACCAGTCGCTCGGCGGCCTCGTCATGTGGGGAATCGGCGGTGCCGTGGACATGCTGGCCGTGCTGATCCTGATCGGACGCTATCTCGTCTCGCAGGAGCGAGCCGCACCCGACCCGAGTCACGAAGGTGCGGGCGCGCGCGTCTCTCGCCCCTGAGGGGCGCGACTTCGCTCTCGCTCAGGCCGTCCTTCTCGACCCCGGCTGGTCCCGGTAAACCGCCGCGCGATGCGTGTCCGGCAGGAAGGCGTACACGGTGTTGCGGACCGCGTCGAAGCCGATCGTGTGCGCGCCACGCTCCGTCGGGACGCTTTCCAGAAGGCGCATCGTCTCGGTATCGAACACGTCGATGACGCCGGGCTCGCCGATCGCAACATAGAGATGCCGGAACGCAGGGCTGAAGAAGACGACATCCGGCACGCCACTGATCGCATGCGCACTTCGAACGGCTCCGGATCGCGCATCGACCACGAGCAGCGTCTTTCCGTCGCAGGCGCAGAAGAGACGCCGCGTCGTCGGATCGAAACCCAGCCCATGGGGGCCCACCGCCGGCATCGGAAACGCGTCCACGACCCGCGTAGGATCGGCGCTGTCGACGACGACGATCTGCGGGGGATCAGCGACGTTGACGTAGAATCGTCCGCTCTCGGCATCGAAGACGGTCCACCGCGTCCGGCCCGGGACGGGGATGTTGGCGATCACCGCCCGGGTGCTGACGTCCACAAGCGAGACGGTGAAAGACCCTCGCCGCGACGGATCGCCGACGTTCGCCGCAAGCAGCAGTCGATGATCGGCACCGTAGGCGAGACCGTTCGGCCCGACGCCGACCTTCACTTTGCCCACGGTCTCCTCCCGAGACGGCGAGAGGATCCCGACGGTGTTCTCCCCGCGATTGGAGGTGAACACCAGGTCGTGCGCCTCGGAAACCAGCACTCCGGCGACCCGCATCAGGTGTGGGATGGAGCGGAGGTAAGTGTTGGTCGTGCAGTCGATCACGTCGACGGCGTCGTTCGCGGTGTGTGCCACATAAAGCAGTCCTCTCCCGCCATGGACGGCCGCGTGGTCGAACCCACCCGGCTTCGCGTGCGGGGGAAGATCAACGTAGCCGACGTGTTCCAGCGCCATGCGCTGCTCGTCAGGCCTCCCGCCGGTTCTAGCCGTGTCGAGAGCCGGCGACGTTCGCGCGACAGTACGCGTAGAGGGCGTCGTACGCCGGAAACTGCCGGGCCATGTTGTCGTGGTCATCGTTGGCGGTGGCCTGGAAGCCGGTGGCCAGCGCGTACAGGCCCGCGGACTCCGGCGTCAGCTGACGCGCGTCGGTGTCCGCTCCGCGCACGATGAGGGCGAGCGCGCGGAGCGCCGGATCCTCGAGCTTGTGTTTCTCCAGAAACGCATCGAAAGAGCAGCGGTCAGCGACGTGTCCGAGCTCAACCCCCGGAACGTCGTACGGGATGGCCCCTTCACGCTCCGCGGCCGCCATGACCTGGTCGGCCGGCACGAAGAGAAACGTCGGGCTCTTGTCGATGAACCGCGTGATCAGCCACGGACAGGCGATGCGGTCGACGCGCGCCTTTTCACGGGTGACCCATTTCATCAGCAGTCTCCTTCCCTACTTCGCCTTGACGCTGTTGGTCTGGTCGAGCGCGGCCTTCAATCCCTGGGCGAGTCTTGCCGGGTCGTCGTTGGCCCAGAAGTGCATGTAGAAGAGCCGCGGCGTGTCCATGAGCCCGTGGTTATGCAGTGCGGTCACGTCGATGCCGTGCTGCCGCAGCGTCTTGGCCACGGCGTTCACTTCCTTGTCGATGAGCACGAAGTCGCCCGTGATCGCCGCCTTGCCATCGGCGGTCGGCTGGAAGTTCATCACCGTCACCACGCCCATGGCGGGCAACAATGGCTGCCCCATCCCGGTGATCGCCTCCGCGCGGGGAACGGTGACCTGGTACACGCCGCCGCCGATGTCCCTCCCCTGACGGCCGAGGGCCTGGTCGATCAGCTTGGCGTCGAGCACAGGACCCCCAGAGACAGCGGCCACCGCCCCGCTGGCGCCCAGCGGCGTTCCGCTGGCGGACAAGGCCTGGCGCAGCGCTTTCGCCAGCTGGACCGCGTCGCCGTGCCCCTCGTAGTGCATGTACATGACGTGCGGCGACATCTCGTTGAGGTGGTTGTGCACGGCGGTGACCTCGAGCCCACCGCTGAAGAGGCCGGACATCACCGCGGGCACTTCCAGGTCGAGCAGGACGAGGTCGCCCATGACCATCGCACGGTCGCCCACCTGCTTGAAGGCCGCGTAGGACCCGAGTGCAAACCCGGCCTTGACCGGAACACCTTTCACGGTGACCGCGAGGTCAGTCCGCGGCATCCCGACGCGGAAGACGTCCCCGGGCTGCAGCTGGCCCGCCTTTCCCAGTGCGTGCTCCACGGCCTTCCAGTCGGGGTCGGCGCCGCGCGCGCGCGCCGATATGCCGACGACCACCGCGAGCCCGACAAGAACGATTGCAGACTTCAGCAGCGGATGTCTCATGGCAGATGTCTCCATCATCTCGCGTGTTTTCCATTCAAGCGCTCCCCGTCACACCACGAATCGTCAGGTCATCGAATGCCGTGATTGAATCGGCCTTCGTCCACAGCCCCACGCGGCCGGACCTGAATCGCGAGTCACGGTGGTCGAGATAGAGCTTGCCGTCGAGCCAGGCCTGCATGTGATCGCCGATCGCCACTAGGCGCACCGTGTGCCACTGCCCGAGCGCCGGCGCCTTCACGCTCGCGCTCGCGAGCTGCCGGCGTGCTCGGTCGTAAGAGTACAGCCGGAGATTGTCCTCGAGCGCGTTGGCTCTGACGACGTAGTACTTGCCGTCGTTGAAGCGGAAGACGACGCCGCCCGAAGCATCTTCCTGGCCGGAGATCGGATTGAACTTCAGCGACACGTCGACATCGTTGTATGGACCTGGCGGCGCCACGATGACGTTGAACTGGTTCCTGGTCGAGCGCTGCACGAGCACCTTCTTGCCGCTCGGCGCGCCGGCCATGTTCTCCACCGCCCACTGGCCGTCCACCGTCGTCCAGCCTTCGATGCCTTTAGTTTCGAAATCGAACTTGTCCACGGGCACGTTGTCGGGCACTTTGAGCTCCTCGGCAGCGGCCGCCGCCGGAAATCGGGACCACCGGGCCAGCACGAGCGCGGCCAGCGTGCTTTTGAACATCCCTCGGCGCGTGCCATTCATGAGGATTTTCGCTCCTAACCTCAGGGACTCTTGCTTCAGTCGAGCTTCTCGGCCACCGTTTTCCACTCCGTGCCCTTCACCAGCGTGACGTCGGCCACGGGATGACCGTCCTTCAGTACCGGCATGACGCTGACGACGCGGTACCCCTTGTTCTCCTTCACGGCCTCGGACGCAGCCGCATCGAGGGACCGCTTTGCGTTGGCCATCGCCTGGCTCTGCGCCTTCGCCGCCGTGAGGTCGTCGCCGCCGGCGATCGGCTCCGCCTTCGCGACCCTCCCGGTCTTGTGATCGACAATCACCTCGGAGAACGTGTCACCCTTCATCGTGTAGACCGAGAGCTGCAGCTTGCCGTGCTCGACCTCGTACTTCGCGGAGATCGGCTTGCCTTCTTTGGCGCTGGCCGCCAGCCCGCGCTGCAGCGAGATCTTGGCGTCCTTCAGCGCCTTCGCAAGCTCGGCATGCTCCTTGTCGCCATAGTTCTGGGCCCATCCTATTGGCGCGGCGAAGAACCACGCCACGAGGAACGCGAGCACGATCGTCGTCTTGCTCATTGCGTCTTCTCCAGGGTTAGGACGTGTTGGATGTGCTACGTCTTCTGCTTCAACACCGTGTAGAGCCCATTGAAGATCGCCATTCCGCGCTCAAGCAGCTCGTGATCGTCCGGCGTGGCCTCAACGAGGCCGTTGATCGCGAGGTCCACGCCCGTGGCCTCGTTGCGGGTGAACTTGCCGTCGTGCAGGTCGGCCTCGTGCACGATCTCGGCCATCGTCCTGATCCGGCGATCCTTGATGCCGAACCGCTTGACCAGGGTCTCGAACGTGCAGTCCTCGCCGTGATGGCCGAAGTCCGCGCCGAGAACATCAAACGGGATCCCCTTGCGGGCGGCGTCGGCCGCGTCGGCAAAGGCAAACTTCGCCTCCGGATCGCAGAAGCGCTTGATGAGCCAGGCGGAGGCGATGCGGTCGATATGGGGTCGCGGGCGCGTGACCCACGTGCTGCCGCGGGGCGGCAGCGACGTTCGGTGACGCCCGCTCCTCGCGCGTGGCCGCGTCTCCGCGGCGCGCAGACGCTTGGCCGTCGTCTCCCACAGACTGCGAGCGCGCTCCCCGGCCGGTGCCTTCAGGTAATCGATGGACTGGACGCGGTCCAGCTCACGCTTCAGGCCATCGAGCTTGCTGCGGAGCTGCGGGATCGATCGGCGGTGGTTCGCCTGGTAGCGATCGAGGTGCCGGAGGATGTCTCGACAGCCCTGCACCACCGCCTGGTACTCGACGCCGCGGGCTTTGTGGAAGAGGCTGGCGATCTCTTCGTCGGTCATCGTTTCGATCCGATCGACGCGCAGCAGCGTTGCCTCGCCGCGGAATGATTGGATTTCTTGCACGAGCCACTGGAACAGCTCCGTGGTCTCCGGAGTTTCCGGCAGGAGCCAGCCGGCGCCCCGCAGCCGGACGGCGCCCATCCGCTGGAGCTTCCTCCAGACCCCGACGCGGTGCCGGGTCGGCTTAGGCGGCAGGGTCGTCAGGAGCGTCAGCCAGCGCATTGAGCTTACCGTAACTCTTGCTACATCATCCGTCAAGCGTTACACTCCGCAAAACCCCGGGCGAGGGAGGATCAAGGGATGGAACTGGAACCGACGACCCAACGCGTGCCGATCCGCGAGCTCGTCCGGTACTACCTGCGCCTCGGCCTCCTCGGGTTTGGCGGCCCCGTCGCGCTCGTCGGGCAGATGGAGCGCGAGATGGTCGGCGAAAAGAAGTGGCTCACCAAGGACGAGATGCGGGAAGGGATCGCCGTCTGCCAATCCCTGCCCGGCCCCCTTGCGATCCAGGTCGGCATCTGGATCTCGTACATCCGTGGCGGCTTCTGGGGAGCGTGGGCTGGCGGGTGGGCATTCATCCTGCCGAACTTCATCATCGTGGCGACCCTCGGCGCGCTCTACGTCCACTTCGGAGGGCTTCCCTGGGTGACAGCGATCTTCTATGGCGTGAGCCCCGCCGTCATCGCGCTGATCCTGCACTCATGCTACCGGCTGACAAAACTCGGGATGAAGGACTGGTTGGAGTGGGCGCTCGCTGCAGCGGCCTTCGCTATCACCGTCGCGGTACGGGCCGAAGTCGCGCTCGTCTTCATCGCGTGCGGGGTTGTGGGCGTCCTGTATTACGGCTCACTCTTCCGCGCGCGCAAGACCGCATCGACGACCACGTCGCTCATGCTGGGCGTGCCGCTCGTCGCCTCCGTTGCCTCGCCGGAGACTCTGGGCGCGATGCTGGGCAAGCTCCTCACGTTCTTCCTGAAGGCCGGCTCGCTCACTTTCGGCAGTGGCCTCGTCATCGTACCGTTCCTCGAGAAAGGCCTCGTCCAACAGACGGGCTGGCTCAGCGAGCGCGAGTTCCTCGTCGCGGTGGCCATGGGGATGATCAGTCCCGGCCCTGTCGTCATCACCGCAACCTTCGTGGGCTATCTGGTCGCGGCGCGACTGGGCGGCTCCCTCGTCGACGGCTTCTGGGGCTCACTGGTGTCGACGATCGGCATCTTCCTGCCGTCCTTTCTGCTCGTCTTGATCGTCGCGCCGATCCTCGTGCGCTACCGGACGAACCTGAACGTGCAGGGGTTCATCAAGGGTGCCTACGCCGCGGCCATCGGCACGATCCTGGGCGCCTGCGTGCTCCTTGGCCGGATCGCCATCGGTGACTGGCTCACGGCGCTCGTCGCGCTCGCGAGCCTCCTGGTCCTGTTCCGCTGGAAGGTCAGTAATCCCCTGCTCGTGGCCGCCACGGCAATCATCGGGCTCATCGCGTTCCCGTTGCTCCAACCGACGTGGGTCTTCGTGAAATAGGAGCCCAACGTGAGCGCTCGCAAGCTCGCAGAGAACTGGAACGACATCGCGGCTCAGCTCCTCAAGATCGGCGCCACGGCCTACGGTGGCCCCGCCATCATGGGCATCATGCAGGCGGAGCTCCAGGAAAAACGCCAGTGGGTCTCGACAGAGCGGTTCGTCGAAGGGCTCTCGCTCGTCAACATGCTGCCGGGCGCGACCGCGGCGCAGCTCAGCATCTTCCTGGGATACGCGCGGGGCGGATGGTGGGGCGGGCTGCTCGGTGGGCTGTGCTTCGTGTTGCCGGGTTTCTTCGTCTTGCTGGTCTTGACGATGGGCTACGCCGCACTGGGCGTCACGCCCATTCTCCGCGGAGCGCTTTACGGTCTGGGACCCGTGGTGCTGGGGATTTATCTCGTCGCCGTCTATCGCCTGGGCAGGGCCGCCATGAACACCCGCTCTCAAGTCTTGATCGCTATCGCGGCCGCGGTGGCCACTCTCGCCAGTCCCCTCGGCGTGGCCGGGATCCTGCTTCTCGCGGGCGGTGTCGGGCTCTGGCTCTTTCACTCGAGGAAGCTCGGCGTGACGGTCCTCGTGTCGCTCGCGGCGTGTCTTGCCGTCGTGCACCTCGTCGCGCGCTCGACGCCCGTGCCCGGCGTGGTTGCCGCTCCCGGCGACGCGCCCGGCGCGAGCCTCCTGCAGGTCGGCGCGTTCCTCCTCAAGGTAGGAGCTCTGACGTTCGGCGGCGGCCTTACGATGATCGCGTTCATGCAAGAGCAAGTGGTCGGCCAGTTCCACTGGCTCACGCCTCAAGAGTTCATCGACGGGCTTGCCCTCGGCCAGTTCACGCCGGGACCGATCCTGATGGTCGCGGCGTATGTGGGGTACAAGGTAGCGGGGGTCGCCGGGGCCGTGGTCGGTGGCGCAGCCGCGTTCCTGCCGTCGTTCGTCATGATGCTGGCGATTCTTCCGGCGCTCGATCGGATCAGGAAGTTGGTGTGGACGAGAGCGGCGCTGAGGGGTATCGCACCGGCCGTGATCGGGGTACTCGCTGTCTCACTCATACGGCTCGCGCCCTACGCGCTGCCCGACGTCCTGGCCCTCGCCACGCTGACGGCGACGGTGCTCGTCCTGATGGTCTGGCGGGTGGCAACGATCAACGTCATGCTCGTTGGCGCTATTCTCGGGATCGCGAGGAGTCGGCTCTTCGCGGTTGCTGGGGCGAAGGCAGTGCTATCCACCGTCACGCGCGCGTGAGCGGTGAGAGAGGAAACCATGGTCACCCAGCAAGGGAAGGTCCTTTTCGTCTGTCTGCACGGCTCGGCCAAGAGCCTCATCGCCGCCGAGTACTTCAACCGCCTCGCGGCCGCTCGCGGTCTCGCCGCGAGGGCGACGTCCGCCGGGACCGAGCCCGATGACGTGATTCCGCCACGTGTCACGCAGGGGCTACGCGATGACGGCATCGACGTCGCAGGTCGGAAACCGTCACGTCTCACGCCGTCCGATGTCGAGGGGGCGACGGTCGTCGTCACCTTCGCCTGCGACCTCGGCGAGCTGGCGGCCCGGGCGCCACGGATCGAGCGCTGGGACGTGCCGGCGGTCAGCGAGGACTTCCAGCGTGCCCGCGACGTGATCGTCGCGCGCGTTGCCGGGCTCCTCGAGGACCCCGCGTTGAGAAGATGACGACCCGTTGACCCGCGCGGCCGTAGCGGTCCGATACACCTTGGTGCCATAGGGCTGCCTCATGTTGGGCTTTCTCTGGGAGATGCGGCGGTATTTTCGGCAGGTGGCGGGCCAGCTCGTGCTGGGATCCGTCGCTGGCATCGTCATGAATACCGCCGTCGTCCTGCCGGCGATCCTGCTCGGCCGCGCGATTGACCGAGCGCTGTCCCTGGCGCGGGGCGAAGCCACAGCCGCAGACGTCGGCTGGGCCGCGCTGGCATTCGTCGGCGGCACGTTGCTGACCGAGGTGCCTCGCATCGGAAAACGCTGGTGGCTGATGACGGCCAACGCGCGGATCCGCGCGAACGTACGAGCCGACGCCTTCCGCGGTGTTCTGGCCTGGCCAATGGCCGATCTGCAACGGACCTCGATTGGCGATCTCATGGCCAGGATTGTCGGAGACGTCGAGGTGCTTGGCGTCGGCGTCCGCGAGTTCACCATCGAGACCTGGGACACCGTGCTCTTCTCCCTCTCCTTCGTCGTAGCCTTGCTGGTGTTCGATCCGGGCCTCACGGTTTTGGCCCTGCTACCGGCACCCTTGGCCATGGTCCTCGCGCACGCGACTGGCCGGTGGGTAGCCCGGCGCACCACGAGCTCCCGCGAGGCGAACGCAGACCTCACCTCGGCGATTCAGGAACATCTGTCGGGGATCAGGGTGTTGCGCCTCTTCGGCCGGGCCAGTGCGTCGGTCGAGCGCGTCGCGGAGCTGTCACGCCGGGTCGCGGAGAGAAACCTGGGCCTCACCCGACTCAAAGGGGGGTTGCAGCCGATCTATACCACCCTGATGATCGCCGGCGTTCTCTTGATCGTCTGGCAGGGAAGCGAGCGCGTTGTCGCCGGCGTGATGACCGTCGGCGCCTTTGTCGCCTATCTCGAACTGTTTCTCCGCTTCGTCAACCGCGGTCATCGGATCCCGCAGCTCGTGAACTCGGTGCAAAGCGGCGCGGCCGCCTATGCCCGGCTGCGGCCCCTGCTCGCTCCCGCACTGGGAGTTGCCGGCGAGCCTCGTCTCGCCTCCTTCCGCGCCGGGCACGTCGCAGGGATCGCGCAGACAGCGGGCCGACCGACGCCAAGAACGCCGGGCCCGGTGGCTGTGTCGCTACGCAGCATGACGTTGCGGTATCCGGGCGGGGAGGCCTCGGCATTGAGTGGACTGAACCTCGACATCCCAGCCGGGCTTCTCGTCGCGGTCACCGGGCCCGTCGGGTCCGGCAAGAGCACGCTCGCACGGTCACTGCTGGGAATCTATCCGCTCGAATCGGGAACGGTGCTCATCGATGGCCATCCCCTCACGAAGCTCACGCCCGAGGAACGGGGAGGGCTCATCGGCTACCTGCCGCAGGACGCGCTCCTGTTTTCAGGCTCTCTGCGAGAAAACCTCACACTCGGCCGAGGGGGCGAGCCTCACGACGATCCATTTCTGCTGGATGCGGTGAGATTGGCGGTGCTGGAGGAGGACATGCCCGGATTTCCGGGCGGCCTGGACACGGAAATTGGCGAGCTCGGGGTGCGCCTCTCCGGTGGCCAGCGTCAGCGGGTCGGATTGGCGCGCGCGATCGCCGCAGCGGCACCCCGCTTTCCGGGACTGCTGGTCTTGGATGATCCGTTCTCAGCGGTCGACGTTTCGACCGAGGCCCGTATCGTCGCGTCGCTGAAGCAGGCGTTCGGCCCCGAAGCGCCCCCGGAAGACCGCGTGACCATCATCGTGTGCTCGCACCGCCTGGCGGCGTTTCCGTATGCCGATCTGGTCGTGGTGCTGCAAGACGGCAGGATCGAGGAAATGGGAACCCACGCCGAGTTGATGGCCGCGTCCGGCCTGTACGCACGCATCTACCGCGCGCAGCTCAATGCTGAGATGGCGCCGGTCGACGGGGCGCGCCGGTGAGAGAAACCGTGTCGCTGCGTGGACATTTGGCGAGCCTGTTGAGGCCCTGGCGCGCCAGGGCGACCGTCGTGGTGGTATTCGTGCTCGCCGCGGCTTCCTTCGAACTGGTGCCGCCGTTCATCGTCCGGACGATCGTCGACGACCATCTGACGACAGGGCGACCGGCTGGCTTGCTCCTCCTCGCCATCCTCTACCTCGGAGCCAGCGCCGCCATCCAGGCGATGACGTTTCTCTACAGCTATCTCGCCGCGACCGTCGCGCAGGGGGTGCTGACCAGCGTGCGGGTGCGCCTCTTTACGCATCTGCAGCGGCTACCAATCGGCTACTTCGACCGGACGCCGGTGGGCGACGTCATCAGCCGCTGCACGTCCGACGTCGAGACGCTGGACACCGTGTTCTCGTCGGGCGTCGCCATCTTGGTGGCCAACCTCGTGCGACTCGTGACCATCGCGATCGGGATGGTCATCCTCAGTCCACCACTGACCCTCGTTGCTGGTCTGGTAGCCCCTCCGCTGGTCATCGTCATCAGGTACTTGCAGGTACGCGTCCGGCAAGCTGAGCGCGCCACCCGTATCGCGGTGGGGGCACTCACGGCTCGTCTTCAGGAGAGTCTGAGAGGCGTGGAGGTCATTCGTGCATTCGGTCGGGAACGCGAGGCCGTCGGAGGGTTCCGTCGGGTCGTCGCCAATGCTCTGACCGCATCGAACCGCGCCACGAAGTTTTCGGCTCTGTACACGCCGATGACCGCCATCCTTTCGTCGTTGGCGGTCGCCGCTCTGCTCTGGGCCGGGACGCGACAGGCGTTCGACGCGTTCGATATTTCGCTGGGGACGCTTGCAGCCTTCCTGATTCTCCTGCAACGCTTCTTCCAGCCGATCACCGCCCTTGGCGAAGAATGGCAAACGGTCCAAGGTGCCCTGGCTGGCGCTGAACGCATCTTCGCGACTTTGGCCCTGACGCCCGAACCCGCAGTGCCCGAGGTGCAGACGGAACGCAGCGGCGGGCTGCCGCCGATTCACCTTGGCGACGTCGTCTTCGGATACGCGGACGGGCGGCCGGTCCTGCATCGCACCTCTCTGGTGGTCAACGCCGGCGAACACGTGGCACTGGTTGGACGTACCGGCGCCGGGAAGACCAGCGCCCTCCATCTCCTTGCGGGCCTCTACGCTCCGTGGGCAGGCACCGTCCGTGTCGCAAGTCGCGACCCTCGTGCGCTGACGGAATCGGAACGCAGAAGGGTCCTGGGGGTGGTGCCGCAAGTCGTGCAGTTGTTCTCAGGGACGGTCTTCGAGAATCTCACGCTCAGGGATCGCTCCGTGCCTGAGGACGCCGTGCTCGAGGCGGCAAAGGTTGCCGGTGCCGACGCGTTCGTTCGAGCGCTCCCGCAGGGCTATCAGACCCTGCTCGTTGGCAGTAGCGGCGGCAGCGGAACGCCGCTATCCGCGGGTCAGCAGCAGCTGCTCGCCTTGGCCCGGGCACTGGTGCATGAACCAGCGGTTCTGTTGTTGGACGAGGCGACCGCCGCGATTGACAGTGTTAGCGACGCAGCATTTCGCGCGGCGCTGCGAGAGTCCGTGTTGCCGGGAGGATGCGCCGTCCTGACCGTCGCGCACCGGCTGTCGACCGCCGTCGAAGCCGACAGGGTGATCGTCCTCGACAAGGGTTACGTCGTCGAAGAAGGCACCCCCGGCGATCTCGCCAATCGCGGCGGACGGTTTGCTGCGCTGCTTGAGCTGGAGGCGGCCGGCTGGGATTGGCGATCAGGTCCCTGAGGACGGGCACCCCAGCGCTTCGTCGCGGCTCGTCACCTCATTTCGAGATTGTGACCAGGGTCACGGCATTGACCAGGCTGTTGGCCAGCACGAAGTTGCCGTCCCGCGTGACCGAGGTATTGCGCACGATGTTCCCACCGCCCGGGATCGCCCAGCTCTGGAATTTCTCGGCCTTGGGGTCGAAGCGCACGACCGTATTCGGGGTCGTCCCGGACTCGCTGTACCAGATGATGTCGTTGATCGCGGAGATGCCGTAGGGCTCGGACTTCGGCCCGCTCGGCGACGGCCACTCGGTCACCTTGCCGGTTGCGGGATCGAGACGGCCCAGATAGCCCCGCGAGAAGTCGCTGTACCAGACGATATCGTCGCTGGTGATCGCGATACGCCGTGGGCGGGAAGCCGCATCCGGCAACGGGTACTCACGAATTTCCAGCGTCCTCGGATCGACGCTTCCCACTTTGTTGGCGCCGAACGCGACGTAGAACACGGTCCCCTTCGAATTTACCGCCATACCGTAAGGGCGCGACTTCGGTGTCGGCGGTGTGAGCAGCTTGATCTCGCCGGTTTTCGGATCGAGCCGCCCCACCCGGTTGGCATTCTGAGCCGTGAACCACAGGACCCCGCTCTGATCGAAGATCAGCGTGTGCGGATCCTTCACCTCCGGGTCCGGCATCTTGTACTCGGTGACAACACCCGTCTTCGGGTCGAGCTTGCCGATCAAGGCCCCGGTGTTGCCGGTGTACCAGATGTTACCGGCCTTGTCCTCGTCGAGACCGTGCGGTCCGGAGTGAGGCGTCTTGAGGGGATATTCCTTGATGTTGCCGGTCTTCGGATCGACTCGGCCAAGCATATTGGTCATCTGGCCCGTGTACCAGAGCGATCCGTCCCTCGTCGCCAGCGGATCGTGCGGCCGCGACCCGGGCGTGGACACCTGCCACGCCTTGATCGAAACCTTGGCGGGCCCCGCGATCACCGCGCCGGCGGGCTTCGGCTTTTCCGGGAAGTTCTTGGTCAAGTACTCCGTGATCGTGGCGACCTGATCCGCCGGTACGACGACTCCGTGATTGGTCATCATCCGCATGACGGTGCGCCAGCCCTCGGCCGTGTATCCGGCGCCGAGGCGCGCGTAGAACGGGTGGCAACTGTTGCAACTGGCCGCGACCATTTCCTTGCCCTTTCCATCGGGTAACTCCTGGCCCCGGGCAGGAAGTGCCCCGCACAGCAGAACGGTTGCCGCCAAGGACAGAAGTGCGAGCAGGTTCATGGCCGCCCCCTTTGAGGACGATGATGGCCGGAATCGTCGGGAGGATTCTAGCGATGAGAGGACGGGAGCGCAAACCATTTGCCCATCGCCTCGGAGCGCAGGACGCGCGATAATGCCGGGCACTCGAACCACACTGGGAGGACGGTATGGCCAAGAAGATCCTGTTCGTCGGTGCCGGAGCCATTGGAAGTTACATCGGTGCATTCCTCTCGCGCGCCGGCCACGACGTGACGCTCGTCGATCCGTGGGCCGAGCAGGTCGAGATGATCCGCAAGAAAGGCATCTCGGTGACAGGACCGCACGATCCGTTCGAGGCCCACCCGAAGGCGGTGCACCTAGGCGAATCGCAGCGCATGCCGAGCGACTTCGACCTCGCGTTCGTCGCCATGAAGGTCTACGACACGGCGTGGGCGGCCCAGGTGGCACTGCGGCACCTCAAGGCCGACGGCTTCATCGTCGCCTCCGAAAACTGCTGGCCCGACCCGATCGTCGCCTCCGTCGCGGGCGCCTCACGCTCGCTCGGGCTGGTCATGTCGAAGATCGGCGTGGCGCTGTGGAAGCCCGGCCAGGTGGAGCGCGGCGCCGAAAAGGGCCAGGGCACGGGGCACGACGTCTTCCGGGTTGGCGAGCACGATGGGCGGACCACCGCGCGCGCCACCGAGGTGGCGGAGATGCTCAAGGTGATCGACGGCGCTCTGGTGACGGACAACCTCTGGGGCGAGCGCTGGTCGAAGCTCTGCGCCAACTCCACGGGCAACCCCGTGCAGGCCATGTCCGGCCTCGGCTCCTCCGAGATCGCCTCGAGCGAGGTGGGCCGCGCGATCACGATCCACCTCGGGGCGGAGTCCGCGCGGGTCGGGCTGGCGCTCGGCTATCGCGTGCCCAAGTTCAACGGCACCACCGCCGAGCAGTGGGCGGCTGCGGACCGTCGCGACATTCGGGATTCCCTGGATCGGATGCTGACGCCGACCTCGGCGGGCGGGCGCAACTGGCGCTCCTCCATGGGGCAAGACGTGACCAAGGGGCGCCCCACCGAGATCGACTTCATGAACGGCCACGTCGTGCGGCAGGGTCGCGAAGCGGGCGTACCCACGCCCGTCTCCACGGCGACCGTCGAAGTCGTCCGCGAGATCGATGCCGGCACGCGCAAGCCAGAGCCGCAGAACATCGGGGCGGTCCTGCGCCGTGCGGGTGTCTGACCTGCGCGCGAGGCGCCATATCTCTACCGTCCGGCGAGGAGGCCAAGCATGAGATCACTGGCCCGATCGACCATCGCCGCCGCGCTGCTTTTCTCGACCTGGGCGTTCGGCGCTCACGTGGGAGCCGCGGAGGCGGCCCCCGAAGGCCAGATGGTGTGGGCGTTCCACGTCACCCTCGCCCCGCGCTGGCTCGACCCCGCGGAGACGGAGTCCGTCGCCACGCCGTTCAAGATCCTCTACGCGCTCCACGACGCGCTGGTGAAGCCGATGCCCGCGAGCCTGAACACGCCGTGCCTCGCGGAGTCGTGGTCGGTGTCCCCCGACGGCGCCAGCTACGAGTTCGTGCTGCGCCAGGGGGCCAAGTTTCACAACGGCGAGCCCGTCACCGCCGAGGACGTGAAATTCTCCTTCGAGCGTTACCGCGGCGGGGCGGCGAAGCTCCTCAAGGACAAGGTCAAGGAGGTGCAGATCGTCGACGCGCGCCGGATCAGGTTCCTCCTCAAGGAGCCGTGGCCCGACTTCATGACGTTCTACGGGACGACGGCGGCGGGCGCCGGCTGGATCGTGCCCAAGAAGTACGTCGAGAGTGTCGGCGACGAGGGCTTCAAGAAGGCCCCGATCGGCGCCGGACCTTACCGGTTCGTCAGCTTCACCCCGGGCGTGGAGCTGATCCTCGAGGCGTTCGACGGCTACTGGCGCAAGGAGCCGAGCGTCAAGCGCCTGGTCTTCAGGAGTGTCCCCGACGAGACGACGCGTGCGGCCGCGCTCAAGCGTGGCGAGGTGGACGTGGCGTACTTCCTGACGGGCCCGGTGGCCGAGGAGGTCCGGCGGACGCCCGGGCTGAAGCTCGTCGCCACGCGGACCAACGGGGTCTTCTTCCTCGACTTCGTCGACCAGTGGGACCCGAAGTCGCCGTGGTACGACCAGCGGGTGCGGCTCGCCGCGAGCCTCGCCATCGATCGGAAGACGGTCAACGAAGCCGAGCAGCTCGGCTTCGCGGGTATCACCGGCAACATCGTCCCGCGGGCGATGGAGTTCGCGATCCCCATCGATCCACACCCCTACGACCCGAAGCGCGCCAAGCAGCTCCTGGTCGAGGCCGGCTACCCGAACGGCTTCGACGGTGGCGAGCTCACGCCCCAACCGCCCTACTACTCCATGGCGGAGGCCGTCTCCAACTACCTGGGCGCCATCGGGATCAAGACGCGGGTGAGGACGCTGGAGCGCGCCGCCTTCCTTTCGAGCTGGGGGGAGAAGAAGCTCCGCGGTGTCGTGCTGGGCGGAACGGGCGCGGGCGGCAACGCGGCGACTCGAATCGAGTTGCTCGCGACGCGGGGCGGCCGGTACGCGTACGGCGTCCTCCCCGAAGTCGAAGACCTCTTCCAGCAGCAGGCGAGAGAGCTCGACCGCAAGAAGCGCGAGGCGTTGCTCCATCAGATCCAGCGGATCCTCCACGATCGCGTCGTGTTCGCTCCAATCTGGGAAAACGGATTCATTCGGGGTGTAGGGCCGAAGGTTGACGAGCCGGCCCTCACCCTGATCCCCTACTACCCGTACTCGGCGCCGTACGAGGACGTTCGGCTCAAGCCGCGATGATCCCCCAAGGAGGTCAAAAGGTGAGATTCCTGGCTCGACCCGTCGCCGCAGCCGTCCTGCTCTCCGCGATCTGGGCGCTCGGCGTGCCCGTGAGGACCGCGGAGGCGGCCGGACCCGAGGGCCAGGTAACGTACGCTTTCCACGTCACGCTGGCACCCCGTTGGCTCGATCCCGGCGAGACCGAGTCCGCCATCAGTCCGTTCAAGGTTCTCTACGCGATCCACGACGCGCTGGTGAAGCCCATGCCCCAGAGCCCGACCACGCCGAGCCTCGCGGAGTCCTGGTCGGTGTCACCCGATGGCACCACTTACGAGTTCCTTCTGCGCCAGGGGATCAAGTTCCACAACGGGGATCCCGTCACCCCCGAGGACGTCAAGTTCTCCTTCGATCGCTATCGCGGCGGGGCGGCGAAGCTCCTCAAGGACAAGGTCAAGGACGTGCAGCTCGTCGACGCGCGCCGGGTCAGGTTCCTAATGAAGGAGCCGTGGCCGGACTTCATGACGTTTTACGGGACCACCGCGACCGGAGCCGGCTGGGTGGTGCCGAAGAAATACGTCGAGAAAGTCGGCGAGGACGGCTTCAGGAAGGCGCCGATCGGCGCCGGCCCCTACCGGTTCGTGAGCTCCACGCCGGGGGTCGAGATCGTCGTCGAGGCCTTCGAGGGCTACTGGCGAAAGACGCCGAGCGTGAAGCGCCTGGTCTTCAAGAGCGTCCCGGACGAGACGACGCGCGCGGCCGGGCTCAAGCGTGGCGAGTTCGACATCGTGTACTTCCTGGGCGGCCCCGTGGCCGAGGACATCCAGCGGACACCCGGGCTCAGGCTCACCGCTGTTCGGAGCAACGCCGTCTTCTTCCTCGAGTTCACCGAGCAGTGGGACCCGAAGTCGCCGTGGCACGACCGGCGAGTGAGGCTCGCCGCCAGCCTCGCGATCGATCGCAAGACGATCAACGAGGCCGAGCAACTCGGATTCGCCGGCATCACCGGGAACATCGTCCCGCGGCACATGGAGTTCGCGCTGCCCATCGACCCGCATCCCTACGATCCGAAGCGCGCCAAACAGCTCATGGTCGAGGCCGGCTACCCGAACGGGTTCGACGCCGGCGACCTCACCCCCAACCCGCCCTACTTCTCGATGGCGGAGGCGATCACTGGTAACCTCGCCGCCATCGGGATCCGGACGCGGGTCAGAACGATGGAGCGCGCCGCGTTCCTGTCGACCTGGGGCGAGAAGAAGCTGCGCGGCGTCGTGCTGGGCGTCCAGGGTGCGGGCGGCAACGCGGCGACTCGAATCGAGGGGCTGGCGACGAAGAACGGCCGGTACGCGTACGGCGTGCTTCCGGAGGTCGAGGACCTGTTCCAGCGCCAGGCGCGAGAGATCGACCGGAAGAAGCGCGAGGAGATGCTTCACCAGATCCAGCGGATCCTCCACGACCGCGTCGTGTTCGCTCCGATCTGGGAAAACGGTTTCATTCGAGGCGTGGGACCGAAGGTCGAGGAGCCGGCCCTCACCCTGATCCCGTCCTTCCCCTATTCGGCGCCGTACGAGGACGTCCGGCTCAAGCGGCCATAACGAGGAGTTGATGTAAGCCGCGAGGGCCGTACGGCCCTCGCGGCACAAGCTCGGCGTAGAGCGAGGCTACTGCAGCGGGGAAAAGGCCGACGGCAGAAGAATCTTGTTCTCCTGCGTGATCAGCCGATCGCCACCGCCCGGCGGTGGCCACACGCCCTTCTTCCTTGCGTCCTCACGCACCTGCATGCGGTTGTCCATGCTCGAGTAGGCCCAGATGTGGACGAAGCCGTTGGCGCGGCCGAACTCGACGCCGCCGGCGAACACGATCGGTGAAAGCTTCGAGCGCTCGGCGGCCTTGGACTCCCAGCCCTTCGCCAGATCCGGGAGCGTGCCCGGCTTGATCGTGTAGTAGCGCAGCTCGTAGACGGGGCCCATCTTGCCCGGCTGTGGCTCGGGGATGAACGAGAACGGGTTGACGATCTCCGAGCGCATCTGGCGAATGAACTCCTGGATCTTCGGCGGCCAGTTCGCCTCTTTCGAGGACTCGCCCCGCACACGCGCGCGATCGGCCAGATCCTTGTACCCCCAGATGTGGACGATCTCGTTGAGCGGCCCGACCTCGGTGTGCAAGAAGGCCGTCAGCTCGGAGTACTTCTTGCGGTACTGGTAAGCGTCGCCGAAGCGCTTCTCGACCTCGGCGAGGCTGCCTGGAGCGATCTGGTACGTGCGGATCTCGTAAATCACGTGCGACTCCTTTCGGCGGTGAGGGTTGGCGGCCCCGCACAGCGCGGGTAGAGCTTTCATTAAGCCCGGAGCCTACGCCCCGTCAACTGCTTTCGTCGCGGGTCGCTTCCGCGGGGCTAACGAGCCACGCACGATCGAGCCCGGGAGTGGTAGAGTCTTGGCCACGACAAAGGCAGTGCGCGCCGCAGCACGTCGTGGGGCTGGGGCCCCACCGTGCGAGGCGAGCCTACGAACGCAAGGAGGTCGGCCATGGCGAACCCGTCAGGACTCTCGCACGTTTACGTCGGCGCGGCGGCGCGGATACCCGGATCCCTCGGGGGGATTTTCCGGCAAACCGTGGGCAGCGACCAATGGGAGCTTCTCGACAAGGGGTTGCCCGAGCGCGCGGATGTCCAGGCGATCACCATTCACCCGACCGACGCCAACGTGATCTTCGCGGGATCCCAGAACGGCCCCTATCGGAGCAAGGACGGCGGCGGGAGTTGGGAGAAGCTGAGCTTCCCGGACGAGGGGCTGGAGGTCTGGTCGATCCTCATTCATCCGCGTGATCCCCGGACCATCTACCTCGGTACCTCGCCGGTCGCGGTCTATCGGAGCGACAACGGCGGCGACAGTTGGCGCAAGCTCCCTGGCGTGAACTCGCCGGGGCGGGTCAAGATGGGCTTCCCGTGCCGGGTCACCCGGCTCGCGATCGACCCGACGTACCCCGACGAGATCTATGCGGGCCTCGAGGTCGACGGAGTTCTGAGGAGCCGGGATCGAGGCGAGACCTGGGAGGACGTGGGCCACGATCTCGTCAAGCTCGCCGAGCGTCCGCACCTGAAGAGCCGGATCGCCAGCGACACCGAGAACGAGGGGATGCTCGATTCACACGCGCTCACCGTGTCGAGCGCCCAGCCGGGCACGGTCTTCCTCGCCGTGCGCATGGGCCTCTTCCGCAGCGCCGACCGTGGCCAGACCTGGCAGGACATGGAGATCGGGCGCTTCTCGCCGCTGACCTACGCGCGGGACGTCCAGGTCTCGCCGCACAACGCTAGAACGCTCGTGGCCGCCCTGAGCCCGGCGGCGCGCAGCAAGGACGGCTCGCTCTACCGCAGCGACGATCTGGGATCGACCTGGCACCGCATCGACCACGGGGTCAAGGCCGAGAGCACGATGATGGCGGTGGCGCTGCACCCGCGGGATCCCGATCAGGTCTACAGCGTCGCGCGTCTGGGCCAGGTCTTCGGCACCCATGACGGCGGCAAGACCTGGAAGGAGTGGCGGCTGCCGGAGAAGGTCCAGGACGTGTACGCAGTCGCCTGCGGCTGAGCCGAGATCCGACAGGGGAATCCCACCGGGATAGGCTGCGGGGCAGCACGCCCGCCTATCCAGTGGTTCGGTATCCCGCCAGACGTATCGGAATTGGGACATTGCGTGACCCAGGCTCGTCGTCTCCTCGTGTTGGCTGACATCGGAGGGCCGCCGATGCGGATCCGCCACGGCCTCGCTTCGCCCAAGACCAGATCGTCGGGTTACGCATCGCCTTTGCCGACATGGCAGTCCGCGACCGGGTGAAGCAGGCCCGGTGAGGACGTGGAATCCAGAGCGACGGGTCTGGCAACTTCCCTACGATCGCGTGGTCGCGCTCGGCCTGCACAGCCGCATCGGCGACGAACCCGCATCCAATAGTAGATGCCCGCGGTCGATCAGAGAGAATCTCCATGCAGATGCCTGGCGCCATCCAGGTAAAGATGCTCGCATCCACTGTTGGATGCCGGCATCTCGTGGCAGATGACGGCGTTGCTGTCCAATAGTAGTTAGGCTACGTGGTAGCGACTTGATGCAGATTCGGCGTGCCGAGGCCGCTGACGAGGAAGCGCTCGCAAGCATACGGCGGCGTGCAATTCTCGCGCTGGCTGTACCAGCGATGTCGAGGGAACAGGCCGAAAGATGGGCCACGCGAGGGGCAGCAGATCGCGTGGCGCGGGCGATGCGGGAACATGACGTGTGGGTGGCCGTCGAAGGGGCCGCGATCGGCTGGGTAGAAGTGGACCGAGACCGCGTCGCGGCGCTGTATGTCTCGCCGTCTTGCTCCCGCCGCGGGGTCGGCTCGGTCCTTCTGACATTCGCCGAAACCTCCATACGGAGCTCCGGCTACACGACTGCGCGTCTCGAGTCCAGCCAGAACGCGCTCGACTACTACCTTCGGAGGGGTTACCTACGATGTGGCCCGGCAGATTCTGATGGGGCATGGCCGTTGCGCAAAGATCTGGCCGCAGTTACGCCTAACCAAGGCATGGAGCCGACGCGCTGAAGCGCGCGGCTCATGCCGAGCGTTGGGCAGACCGGGGCGTATAACACGACAGTCGCGAGTTACAGGGGTCGTCATCGGTTGCGGCAAACTGGTGCATTCGGGAGGACGGTCGTGATGCACGCAGCTACTCGGCTCGCTACCGCCGTGGGCCTTGTACTGCTTGCCGCCTCGCTCGGCACGGCCGCCGCTCAGCCCCCGGAGAAGGTGCCCCGGGTGGGTTACATATCGCCGGGCTCCTCTTCCGACCCGTTTCGACTGCGCCGCTTCGAAGCGTTCCGCCAGGGCCTACGCGAGCTGGGCTATGTCGAGGGTCGGAACATCGCCCTTGAGCCCCGCTGGGCCGAGGGTAAGTACGACCGGTACCCTGCCCTCGCGGCTGATCTGGTTCGCCTCAAGATGCACGTCATCGTGGCGGTGGGTGGGCGCGCGACCCAGGTCGCTCAACAAGCGACGAAAACGACACCGATCGTCATGTCGGTTGTCATCGATCCCTTGGGAAGCGGACTCGTCTCCAGCCTTGCGCGCCCCGGGGGAAACGTCACGGGGCTGACGGTCATGGCCTCCGACCTAGTCGGGAAACAGTTCGAACTGCTCAAGCAAGCGGTTCCCGAGGATTCTCGGGTAGCCCTTCTCTGGAATCCCGCCAATCCAGGGGGCGCGCCGCAGTTGCGAGAGGCGGAGGCTGCGGCTCGGGCCTTGGGGGTCCGGCTTCAAACCCTGGCGGCGCGGGATCCCCAGGAGATCGACAGCGCCTTCGCCGCGATGACGAGGGAGCGGGCGGGCGCGCTCGTGGTCCTTCCGGACGCCATCTTTGGGAATCAGCGCAAGCAAATCGCAGACCTTGCCAAGAAGTCACGCTTGCCGTCGGTATGTGGGATACCGGAGTACGCGGACGCCGGTGGTCTCATCGTCTATGGCGCAAACAATCTTGACTTGGAGCGGCGCGCGGCCATCTTCGTGGACAGGATCCTCAGAGGTGCCAAGCCCGCCGACCTGCCCATCGAGCAGCCGACGAAGTTCGAGCTGGCCATAAATCTCAGAACCGCGAAGGCAATCGGGCTGACGATCCCGCCATCGCTCTTGCAGCGCGCGGATAAGATCATTGACTGATGGCGGTCGAGCACCAGGCACTGCATGCTGGTCGCTGCCCAACTACGCAGTCGAGCGGACCGCTGGCTCGCATGCGCTCGCCGCGGCCGCTCACTGGAGACGTTGGGCAGCGACTCATGTGGAGACCCTGGGGCGGAGTTGCTCAGTTCGAGACCACTGTCTGACAGGTGAACACAATGAAGCTTGACCATGTTGCAATCTGGGCTGTGGACATCGAACTGATGCGCACCTTCTACGAGAAGTACTTCGACGCGCGGTCGAACCTGAAATATGAGAATGAACGTAAGAGGTTCACTTCGTATTTCCTCACGTTTCCTGGAGGCGGGCGGTTGGAACTGATGCACCGATCAGACATCCAAAGGATCCCAGATTCACAGAGCTCGCGCGAGTTCATTGGGTACGCACACCTGGGTGTGGAGCTGGGCTCTCGGGCCGCCGTCGACGCCCTTACAAAGCGACTGCAGGGCGACGGGTTCCCGCTTCTCGATGGGCCAAGACGGACGGGCGACGGATACTACGAGAGCATGGTCGCGGATCCCGAAGGTAACCGGATTGTTATCGCCGAATGAGCTGACGGCTGCCCCCTCGCCTTCGGCTCGGTCGATCCCAGAGTTCATCGACCCCTACGGCGACACGACGTTCAATCAGTTGCAGCTCACCTGATCGTCAGGTCTTCGCCGCGATCACGATCCGGTAGCCGAGATCGATCTCCGGCTGGTCCAGGAGATCTCCGTAACGGCGGGTCCACGAGCCGTCTTCCAGATCGCGACGGAGTCGGTCGAGTCCGCGTCCCAGATCGTGGAGCTTCGCGAATGTGGAGATCGCGCTGCGCACGCCCGCATCCAGATACGCGTGCGGCCGCCGCCAGTAGGCGCCGAGGAACCCGTCGACGCAATCGTGGGGAATCGGGAGCGGATGTACCTCGACGCGCCCGAGTGCCCTTCTGAAGTCCTCGATCGAGGGAAAGAGCGGGCGATCGATCTCGAAGATCTCGGGGAAGTAGTCGTCCGTCAGCCAGAAGCCTGAAGTCGAGGGGTCCCAGGTAACGACGACGACGCGGCGTCGGGCGACGCGCGCCATCTCGTCGAGGCCGCGCGCCTGGTCGGGCCAGTGGTGCACGGTGAGGATGGCGAGCGCCGCCGCGAATCCGTCGTCGCGGAACGGCAGCTCGGTCGCTGAAGCCTGCACGACGGGAGCACTCCCGGGGCGCCGCTGGCGGATCATGGTCATCGCGGGCTCCACGGCGACGACGGAGCGGTCCGAGGGCTCGTAGGAGCCGGTGCCGGCGCCCACATTCACGACCGTCTCCGCCGGGTTCAAGGCCCGTATGATCGCCGTTTCGAGTCGGGGGTCGGGGCGCCGAAAGTCTCGGTAGCCGACACCGATCGCGTCGTAGAGCTGCGTCATCCCCCGGCTCGGGCCGATCAGGCCGGCGTGAACATCGGGACCGGCGGCCCGCCGTCGGTCGGCTTGAAGACCACCCGCACGCGTTGCCCGATCCGGATGGCGTCGAGATCGCAGTCGACGATGTTGGTCATCATCGTCACGCCTTCCTCCAGCGTCACGTAGCCGATCGCGTAGGGAATCGGCACCCGCCGCATGACGCTGTAGGAGTAGATCGTCCCGCGACCTGACGCGGTGATCCACTCCGTTCGCTCGCTCGCGCAGAACGGGCAGATCGCGCGCGGATAGTGGTGCGGCTGCCCGCATGCCCCGCACTTCTTGAGCATCAGCGTGCCCTGCGCGGCCGCGTCGAAGAACGGCTTGATCTCCGGGTTGACCATGGGCGCCGGATATTTCCGCTCCGTCGTGCTCATCGCCTCACTCCCTACCCATGATCAGCGTGGCGCTGCCGTGGCGCGTGCCGAGCGAGCCGCCGGTCCCGTGCGCCAGCGCCACGTCGCAGCTCTTCACCTGGACCTTTGGATGCGCCTCGCCGCGAAGCTGCCGCACCGCCTCGACCACCTTCGTCAGGCCGCCGCGATTGGCCGGATGGTTGTTGCAGAGCCCGCCGCCGTCGGTGTTGAAAGGAAGCTTGCCGACCCCCGAGATCAGGTTGCCGTCGGCGACAAGCTTGCCGCCCTGACCTTTCGGGCAGAAGCCGAGGTCCTCGAGGGTGATGAGCACGGTGATCGTGAAGCTGTCGTAGATCGACACGTACTTGATGTCGGCGTGCGTCACCCCGGCCTCGGCGAATGCGGCGGGCCCCGACCAGACCGCCCCGGAATACGTCAGGTCGATCTTGCCGCCCATCTGGTGCTTCGGCGCCTCGCCGGAACCGAGCACCTTCACCAGCGGGCGCTTCAGACTCTTCGCGATCTCGGGCTTCGCGACCACGATGGCGCCGCCGCCGTCGGTGATGACGCAGCAGTCGAGCCGGTGCAGCGGATCGGAGATCATCGGCGAGTTGGTGACCTCCTCGACCGTGACCACCTCGCGCAGGAGCGCATGCGGATTGTGCTGAGCGTGTTGCGACGCCGCGACCTTGATCCAGGCGAGCTGCGCGCTCGTGGTGCCGTACTGGTACATGTGCCGCATCGCGGCCATCGCGTACTGATTCGCGACGGTGGGCCCGAACGGATACTCGAACGGCGCGTCGGGCGCCGCGGCGACCGGAGCGCGTGGCACGGTGCCGGTGGCCATGCCCTCGGCGCGAGGCCGGCCGGCGAGCGTGATCAGCGCGACGTTGCACTTGCCGAGGGCGATCGCCTCGGCGGCGTGGGCGACGTGGATGACGTAGGACGACCCGCCCGTCTCCGTCGTGTCCATGTGCCGGAGCTTGAGTCCCATGTAGTCGGCCATCGAGAGCGGGCCCAGGCCCGGCGCGTCGCCGCCGCAGAAGTAGCCGTCCACGTCGTCCTTCGTCAAACCCGCGTCCTCGAGTGCGCCCTTCGCGACCTCGGCGTGCAGCTGGGCCAGCGATTTGTCGTCGGCCTTCCGCGTGGGATGCTCGAACACACCCGCGATGTACGCCTTACCTTTGATCGTCATGGACGCGTCAGCCTCCTCGTCATTCGCTGGCCTCGCATTCTACTCCACCTCGGAGATCGCTAGCCCTTGTGCTGGGCGGCGGCGCGCTTGCGGATTTCCTCCATCGACAGGTCTTCCGTGTGCGTCGACACGTGCCACACGTGGCCGTAGGGATCGGCCACGCTGCCCGATCGATCGCCATAGAACTGGTCCTGCACCGCCCGGACGACCTTCGCGCCGGCGGCGACAGCCTGACTGACCACCGCGTCCGCGTTCTCGACGTACATGTGCAAGTGGACCGCGGTTCCGCCGATCGAGTGCGGACTGCGGAAGTCGATGTCCGGGGACTCGTCGGCGAGCATGACGCGCGAATCGCCGATCAGCACCTCGGCATGCCCGACTCGTCCATCGGGTTCCGCCATGCGCATCACCTCCGTCGCCCCAAACGCCTTCTTGTAGAAGTCGATGGCGTTGGCCGCGCCCTTGATGCTCAAGTACGGCGTTATCGTACGGTAACCGTCCGGAATGGGTTTGACCTTGGCTGGCATGAGTACACCTCCACCTCGTGGTTATGTCTTCGCAGCAACTGATCTGACACAATCGAGGCTACGGGGCCTCACTCGAGTCGTCAAGGAGTTGCCGCCATGGCGAACCGTTGGTCGCGTACCTGCACTATCTCTTCTTCGCCTCCGCCCTCACGGCGCTCGCCACCGGTCTGCTCCGTCTGTTCTTCTACTCCAAGAGCGTCGACTTCGACGTCGCTCCCACCGGCGACGAGATCGCCAGCGTGCGGCGCTTCATCCACATCGAGCTCGGACTACTGGCGCTCATGCCGCTGATGGCGGTGCGCATGGCACGCGGCATCGGGCGCTGAGCCCGATCAGCGGAAAGTTCTCCTAGGCCCTCGTTCACCCGGCGGCTCAGCCGCCGGGGACGCCCTGCGTGTTCACGTAGAGCGCGTACAGCGACTGGCTCGACGCCATGAAGAGCCGGTTGCGCTTGACCCCGCCGAAGCAGAGGTTAGCGCAGCGCTCCGGGAGCAGGATGCGGCCGATGAGCTTGGCGGCCGGGTCGAAGATCGCCACACCGTCGTGTCCCTCGCCGCCGCCCCAGCCGCACCAGAGATTGCCATCCGTGTCGCAGCGCATACCGTCCGGGATCCCCTCTCCGGCGTTGACGAACACGCGCCCGTTGGCGAGCTTCGTTCCCCCGTCGACCACGTCGAAGACCCGGATCTCGCGCGGCGTGGCCCCGCTGACGACGACGTACAGCCTGGACTCGTCGGGAGAGAAGCAGAGACCGTTGGGACGAGCGACGTCGCCCGTCGCCATCGTCAGCTCGCCCGTCCTGGCGTCTATCCGGTAGACGTTGGTGGGAAGCTCGGGGGTCGCGACGTGGCCTTCGTAGTTGCCGAGGATGCCGAAGGGCGGATCGCTGAACCACACGGAGTCGTCGGACTTGCAGACGACGTCGTTCGGCGAATTGAGGGGCTTTCCCTGGTAGCGGTCCGCCAGCACGGTGATGGTGCCGTCGTGCTCGGTGCGTGTCACGCGCCGCGCGTCGTGCTCGCAGGACACGAGACGCCCCTGGCGGTCGCGCGTGTTGCCGTTTGTGTTGTTCGAGGGCTTGCGGAAGATGCTCACCGCACCCGTCTCTTCCTCCCACTTCATCATCCGGTTGTTGGGGATGTCGCTCCAGAGGAGGAAGCGTCCATCGCCGAACCAGACCGGGCCTTCCGCCCACCGAAAGCCCGTGGCCAGCCGCTCGACGGCCGCGAGGTTCAGCCGGTATTTCGCGAAGCTCGGATCGAGCCCCAGCACAGCCGGATCCGGGTACCTGACAGGCCGACCGTCCCAACGATCCATGAACACTCCTCTCGAGAAGTGGCTGGTTGTACCTCGTCGACCGGCCAGGAGTCTAGCACCCCCGCAACGCCGGGCAGTGGGTCGCGGCGGGGGCGGGGCGGGGTCGATGAGACCCGTTCCCGCCAAGTGAAAGCGGACGCGTCGCGCCCAGATGGAGCCCAGCCGCAACGGGGCAGCGAGCGCGTGCCGCGTGGTCGAACGACCCCGCCCAGCACCCGCCGCGACCCACTGCCCGCCGCCCCGGAGAGGTGCTTGCGTCGGAGGGGGCCGACGCGATACAGGTAGCTCTTGACGTAATTCCTCGACAGGAGAGCGCCATGAGCGAGACACCGAAGCTCCTGCTGCAAAAGGACGGGCCGATCGGCTGGATCATCTTCAACCAGCCGGAGAAGCGCAACGCCGTGAGCCTGGAGATGTGGCAGCTCATGCCCGAGTACGTTCACGACCTGGCCACCGACGACGCCATCCGGGTCGTGATCTTGAGAGGCGCGGGCGACCAGGCGTTCGTGGCCGGCGCCGACATCTCCCAGTTCAAGGAGCGACGGCGCAACATGGCCGACCAGGAGGAGTACAGCCGGATCTCGGCGCGCGGCCAGGACTCGCTCGGCACGCTGACGAAGCCGCTCCTGGCGATGATCCACGGTTTCTGTGTCGGCGGCGGTGTCGGCATCGCCGTCGGCTGCGATATGCGCATCGCCTCCGACGACGCCCGCTTCGGCATCCCCGCGGCGCGGCTGGGTCTCGGTTATCACTATAAGGGCATGGAAAAGTTGATGAAGCTCGTCGGGCCGGCGTACACGAAGGAGATCTTCTTCACCGCCCGCACCGACTTCACCGCCCAGGACGCGCTCCGCATGGGGCTCGTGAACCAGGTCGTGCCGAAGGCGCAGCTTGAAGACTTCACCCGCAACTACGCGCTGACGATGGCCCGCAACGCTCCACTCACCCTGCGCTCGGCCAAGGCCACCGTCGAGCAGCTCGTGCGTCCCGACGTCGAGCGCGATCTCGCGATGCTGGACAAGTTGATCACCGACTGCTTCAACAGCCAGGACTACCAGGAGGGCGTGAAGGCCTTCTCGGAGAAGCGTCGCCCGCAGTTCCAGGGGCGGTGACCGCGGCGCCAGACCCTATCCCATGACGACCCAGAGCCTCAAGATCGACAACGCCCGGTACGTCCTCACCGTGGATCGCGAGCGGAGAATCATCCGGGACGGCTCGATCCTCATCGAGGGCGGGCGCGTGAGCCGGGTGGGCAAGGCGACGACGCTGGCCGGTGCCCGGGCCGACCGCGTGATCGACGCCCGCCACCTGGTGGTGACGCCCGGGTTCGTGAACGGCCACATGCACATCAGCTACGCCCACGCCGTGCGGGGCATTTTCCCGGACAACCTCGGAAGCCCGCTCGCCCACGTGTTCAAGCTCCAGATGGCCATGACCGAGGAGGAGGAGTACCACACGACGCTGCTCGGCCTCGTGGAGCTCCTGAAGAACGGTACGGTCTGCTTCGTGGATCCGGGCAGCACCAAGTTCCCGGACGCGTGTCTGCAGGCGTACCAGGACGCCGGCATCCGCGTGATCCTCGGCGAGTGCGTGACCGACCGCGAGGCGCCTTTCCCCCTGCCCCGGTTCGCCACCGACGAGGCCGTCAAGCGCACGGCCTCGTTCCTCGACAAGTGGCACGGGCGCCTGAATGGACGGCTCAAGGCGTGGGCCATGCCGTTTTCGCCGGAGACGTGCACGGCCGAGCTGATGCGCGCGCTGAAGAGCCTCGCCGACGAACGCCGGACGGGCCTCACGCTGCACCACGGAAGCGGCCCCCAGGCCCGCAAGGACTATCAGACCCGCCACGGCCGGACTCCGACCGAATATCTCGAGTCGATCGGTGTCCTCGGGCCGAACGTGGTCCTGGCGCACGCGCTCGGCCTGGACGATGCCGAGATCGAGTGTCTGGCGCGGACGAAGACGGCTGTCGCGATGTGTCCCGTCACCGCCGCGAAGGGCGCGCGCGGCGTTCCCGAGCACGGGCGGATGCCCGAGCTACTGGCGAAGGGCGTGAAGGTCGCGCTCGGCTGCGACTCGCCCAACAATTCAAACCATCTCGACATCGTGCGCGCGATGAACATGGCGGCGATCCAGTACAAGGACGCCCGCCAGGACATGCGGCTGATCCCGGCCGAGGCGGCGCTCGAGATGGCGACGCTGGTCGGCGCTCAGGCCCTCGGCGTCGGCGACGAGCTCGGCTCGATCGAGCCCGGGAAAAAGGCCGACCTGGTCCTCTTCGATACCCAGCGGCCGGAGTGGCAGGCGCTTTTCAATCCGGTCAACAACCTCGTCTACAATGCCGACGGCCGCAGCGTGCACACGGTGATCGTGGACGGCCGCGTGATCGTGGACGCCTATCGCCAGTCGTTCGTCGACGAGCCGCGGCTCTTCGCGAAGGTGCAGGAGATCGGCGAGAAGCTCCAGGCCCGGACGGGCACCACCTTCCCGCGCTCCCGCTGGATTATTGTCTAAAGGAGGCCTCGAAAGGCCTCCCTCTCCTCGTAGCACTCAATCTGCGGCGGCGGCCGACATGCCGCCGAGCTGGCGGGCGACGAGGTGGGCGTAGAGGTCGCCGCGGGCGAGGAGCTCGGCGTGGCGACCGGCTTCCACGACCCGGCCATCGTCGAGAACGATGATCGCGTCCGCGTCACGCACCGTGGAGAGACGGTGGGCGATCACGAGCGTGGTCCGGTCGCGGGCCAGCCGCTCGAGCGCCGCGCGCACGGCGGCCTCGCTCACGGCGTCAAGATGCGACGTCGCCTCGTCCAGGATCAGCACGGGAGCGTCCTTGAGAAACGCGCGCGCGATCGCCACGCGCTGACGCTGACCGCCTGAGAGCTGCGCGCCGCGCTCTCCCACGACCGTGTCGAGCCCGTCGGGCAAGTCCGAGACCAGCTCGCCCAGCGCCGCGCGCTCGATGGCGACGCCGAGCGCGGCGTCGTCCGCGTCCGGACGGGCGAGCAGGACGTTGGCGCGGAGCGTGTCGTTGAAGAGATAGGTGTCTTGCGCGACCAGCGCGATCCGCCGGCGAAGCTCATCCAGCTGGTACTCGCGCAGGTCGTGCCCGAACAGGCGGATCACCCCCGAGTGCGGATCCCAGAACCGCAGCAGGAGACTCGCGACCGTCGTCTTGCCCGCGCCGGACGGCCCGACCAGGGCGATCGTGCTGCCGTCCGGGATCCGGAGCGAGACGCCGTCCAGGGCCGGTCGGGTGCGGCCCTGATACGCGAAGCGAACATCCGCCAGCTCGACGGCGACGGCGCCGCGGACGGCCGTGGCCGGCACGCCGGGCCCGTCGGTCACCGGCACCGGCTCGGCCTCGACGACGCGGAGACGGCGGGCGGCGCCGAGCGTATCGGCGAGCTGTCGACCCACCTGGGCCACTTCCCACAGGGGCACGAACGCTGACAGCGCCAGGAGCGTCAGGAGCGGCAGTGTCCCCGCGTCGAGGCGGCCGTCCTGCGCGAG
>WNFH01000223.1_pt1 | contig 34156 bp, 29 predicted proteins | sample 5400411 | NCBI WGS metagenome assembly WNFH01 (sample SAMN13153347, study PRJNA577476) | soil metagenome | isolation source: 200 cm saprolite under Douglas fir tree site 2 hole 3 | place: USA:California | collected 2015-04-18 | reverse complement strand
TCCCCACCTGTACATCCTCTGCTACCTTGCTACAGGCGATGTTCATGTTGATCGAGAAAAATGTTACGGCTCTGAGCGTGCTTGACGAGGAGACCGGGGAACAGGTCGGATACGTGACCCTGTCCAGCATCAATCGTGAAGTCTCTAGAACGCACAGTAGCGAATTGGCCACGAAGTAGGGAAAATATGAGTTATCTACTTAATCCGTCCAATTATGACTTAACAGACCCAAGCAGTATTCCCAACCTACTCGTTCAGCATCTCATCATTGTCGGCATCAGCATGCTAATTTCTCTCATCATCGCCATACCTCTGGGCTTACTCGTGGCCCGCTATCGCAAACTCTATTTCCCAGTTATTACGACTGCAGGCTTGCTGTATACTATTCCGGCCATGGCATTATTGGGTTTCCTGGTTCCATTCACTGGTTTGAGTATCACGACGATCATCATCCCTTTGATCATCTACGCACAACTGGCACTAATCCGTAATACTGCTGCAGCTGTTAATGGTATTGATCCTTTGCTGGTCGAAGTGGCACGGGCCATGGGGATGAACCGTTGGCAGGTGCTATTGCGCGTCACCTTGCCCTTAGCACTGCCAGTGATTGTAGCCGGCATACGAGTCGCCATGGTCACCAGTATCGGCATCGCGTCACTAGCTAAGCTGGGGGGTTCCGACAGTTTAGGTGACCTGATTTTTCTCGGCATCAGCAACATCCAAAATGACCAGGTAATTGCGGGTGCCATTCTGATCAGTCTGCTCGCCGTTATTGCTGATCTACTCCTGCTTGCCGCACAAGTTGTGCTTAACCGGGGTCGTAGCGCGATATCAATTGCGTAGGGGCCCGATTTATCGCGCCCAGAGGGAGCATACATCATGATTCAGAGTTTGCTTAATTTTATCGCCGACCCATCCAACGACTTTGCCGGGCATAGTCTGGATTATATCAAGCTTTGTGTGATTGCCATTGTCTTAGCCATTGTGATTAGTATCCCACTGGGAGTGGTGGTGGTGCGCAATCCAGTGGCATCATTTATTGCCATCAATTTCAGTGGTCTGATGCGGGCGATTCCGGTGCTGGCATTTCTGGCTGTTGCCTACCCCTATCTAGGTTTTGGATTTTTACCAGCATTGGTTGCCTTGACCATTCTGGGTATTCCGCCGATCTTATTGAACACCTATACCGGCATTCGTGGTATTGATCCCGCGATGGTCGATGCCGCCCGCGGTATGGGTATGACCAGGTGGCAGATAGTTACGCGCATCCAGACACCGCTAGTCTTGCCTGTGATTGCCGCCGGCGTACGTACCTCAGCGGTACAGATTATAGCTACTGCCACCCTCGCCGCCATTATCGGCGCTGGCGGTTATGGAGAATACATCTACCTTGGTTTGCGTGAATTCGATACCACACAGCTACTGGTAGGCACGCTACCAGTTGCCATTCTAGCACTCCTGGCGGAATTGTCTCTGGGTTGGCTACAACAGGTCCTGACTCCTGCTGGACTTCGCGTCCAGGCTGCTGAGAGGGGGGAAGGGGAGGTAGCCAGAGCATAAGACAAAGACTCCAGTCTGGTTTTTTTTATTGTCCCCTTACGTTTTGTTTCTGATAAAGGAGAAAACAATGTTACCCTTTGTACGCTCAAAGCGAGCGCAACCACTTGTGCTACTCACGCTCATTTCGCTCTTATTGCTGGCGGGATGCGGCGGTAGCACCAGTACAACTACTGGTAGCGGCACACCAACCAACCCAAATTCCTCGATTACGCTGACTGTCGGTGGGAAGCTGGATACGGAGGCCCAGCTGCTCACAAAAATGTATGCGCTGCTGCTGCAAAAAGCAGGCTTCCACGTCATCGAGAAGGACGCACTCGGCACAAACGCGGTGGTTTTTGCCGCCATCACCAGTGGGCAAATCGATCTGTATCCAGAGTTTACCGCCACCGGCCTGGCAAAGTTGGGAGTACCGTCAACCAACAACCCGCAAACTGACTATCAGACGGTAAAGCAAGGGTATGAGACGAACTACCATATTACCTGGCTAGATCCGGCTCCTCTCAACGACACCTATGGGGTCTGCACAACCCAGGCGAAGGCAACCAGTCTTGGCGCGACAAAAATTTCTGATCTCGCCTCGAAAGCATCAACCCTGACTGTAGCCACACCTCCAGATGGGAAAACCTATGGCGTTGATGTTGTCAAGTCAGTCTACAAAATCACCTTTAAGAGCGTAACGACGTATAACGAAGAAGGGCTTACCTTCCCTGCCGTACAGTCAGGGACGCAAGACCTGAACATTTGTTATACGACCGCGGCGTTGATCGCCAAAGACAATTTCGTGCTGTTAAACGACGACAAAAATGCTTTCCCGGCCTATAATCCAGCACCTATTGTGCGCGATGACACGCTGGCAAAGGCTCCTGGCATCAAGGCTGCATTGAATCCTCTTGCACCTTTATTGACTACGCAGGTCAGTCAACAGTTGCAGGCTCAGGTTGTTGGCGGCATGAGTGTTACCGAAGTGGCAACCAATTTCTTGAAGAGCAAGGGATTGCTGTAACTGCTTGTAAGTAACAGGTAGTTACACCTGGCACCCACAAGAGGTTCCGCTGCAGATGGGTCGATTTGAGTCTGTAGGAGAGTTTCTTGTGGACGCCAGAGTTCCTGGCTCTTCTCAGAAAGATTTGGAGTCACCGCGAATTTCAAGGGGGAAAAGTGGTAGTTCGGGCACAAATTTCATTTTGTGCCCGAACTACCACTTTTCCCCCTTGAAATTCGCGGTGACTCATATATATTATGCTTTTGATGTAGTTTCAACCAATGCTTTTTCCATGGTATGGGCATCGTGGCCGCGCAGGTGCTCGCGAATGGCGAGGGCGGCAGCCGCACCTTCACCAGCCGCGCTGACGAGTTGTTTTGTGCTGCCTGAGCGCACATCGCCCGAGGCAAAGATACCCCCGGTGCTGGTCTGAAAGTCGATGCCCGTCATGATGAAGCCACGCGCATCCAGCTTCGCAACTTCTGCGAATTTTCTGCTGTTTGGTGACAGCCCGACAAAGACGAAAACGCCCGGTACATGGAGTTCCTGCGTCTCACCTGTCTGGGTGTTTTTGGTTACGACCGTTGTCAGGTGGTTATTTTCGCCCTTGAACTCGACAACCCCGGTATTAAAGCGCACTTCGATTTCGGGTGAATTGAGGGCTTTGTCAGCAGCCAATTTACTGGCGGTCAGCTCGGAGCCGCGTACCAGTATCGTGACTTTTGGAGAGAAGCGCGTCAGGAAGGCGGCCTCTTCAACGGCACTATTGCCGCCGCCGATAACGGCTACCTCACGCCCTTTATAGAAGGGACCATCGCAGGTGGCACAGAAATGGACGCCCGCGCCGATGAAGTCGTCTTCGCCGGGGATGCCGAGCCGCTTGTAGGTTGAGCCGGTAGCGATCAACACTGCATTGGCGCGATAGCGGTTGCCAGAGTCGGTTTCGACAAAGTGTGCATCCTCATCATTGCCAACATGCACAACGTTCTGCGCAGAGAGCAATTCGACGCCAAAGCGTTTGGCCTGCTCGATGATACGGTCGGCGAATTCCGCGCCCGTCACCCCCTCGGGAAAACCGGGATAGTTATCGAGGCGTTCCGTGATGCCAGCCTGTCCACCCAGTCCACTGCGCTCGATCACCAGCACATCAAAGCCATCGCGGGCGGCATAGATAGCGGTAGTGAGTGCGGTTGGGCCACCGCCAACGATGATGAGGTCGTAAAATTCGCATTTGGCTCTGGTCTCCAGTCCCAGCCTGGCAGCCAGTTCGGCATTTGATGGCTCGATGAGAATAGAGCCATCCTCGAAGGCGAGGGTTGGGATGCTGAGACCGCCGTTCTGCGCCTTTTGCACAAAGGCCTGGCCCTCCATATCTTCTTCGATGTTGATGAATTCGTAGTGGACGCGCTGCTCTCCCAGGAATTTCTTGCTGCGCTTGCAGTCGCTGCACCAGTTTGTGCCGTATAGTTTGATATTGTTCTGAGACATAATTCCTCCTCTAGTTATTCCGACTCTGTTTTCTTTTTGATATAGTACCACTCGCATAGAAAAACGTTACAGGTTGGAGGAACTTATGCAGTGGAGCGAAAACAGAGCCAGAAGGTTAGCAGCGTGAGCTAACCTTCTGGCTTTGTGGGTTGAGTTTTGCGAACGTTTTTTTCCTGAATTGTTCGTACTACTGAACGTCGAAACGTAGTGCTTCCCGCTCCGATCACTCGTGTTTGAGCGCGGTTCTGTTTCCTAGAACCCTCTGCTTCCTGTCGCTTGACGCTCACGTGCCTGATTGACCGTGATGGTTCGTCCTCCCTGAAGTGTGCCATTCAGTCGCTCAATGGTGGATTGCGCTTCTTGTTCATTATTCATCTCAACGAAGCCAAAGCCTTTGCTTTGTCCGGTGTGGCGATCAACGATGACCGTTGCCGAGGTCACCTGTCCAGCCTGTTCGAAAAGATCGAGAAGATCCTGATCGGTCATTTGATAGGGAAGTCCCCCTACATACAATCTCATGTTAGTACACTCCTGTGTCGACATTTCTCATCGCATTGAAGCTCGTAGAAACCGTTTCCCACAGAAGCGGTCCAATTTGATTTTGATGTCATACTTTATCTCATTTACATTATAACATAATTATTCCATATTTGTCAATTTACAAAGGATTTCACATTTCACTTTTGCTCATTTTTGACAAAAACGCTAAATTTAATGTATACTTTAGTATATAGCTTTATCTGCACTGCTTTTCTCCTCTCTCCTGTCCAGCGGTTGCTCCTAAGGCCGTAAGGAGGCTTGCCATGAATCCATTAATGTTGTCTGTGCCTGATGCCATTGTTCTGCTTCTCATAGAAAGTGAAAAGATATGAAAGCATATCGCGAGACGAAGACAGTGCTTACGAAAGACTTCTTTGAGCTAGTGAAGCTTGAGGGAAGTGAGCCTGGTACACAAATGAAACATACTCTAAAGGAGCGAGAGATTGGTCAGCACTGCTGCGAGGCAGAAGCAGATCTCGACGCAAATGATCTGGAATGGCTAAAGTTGGCACTCGGAATAAGTGAAAAGAAGTGGCAGGCATACAAATCAAATTATGTAGCTACTACGATGGCTTAGGTTTTCCCTCCAATGTCATCCTGTACAATTGTTTTAGCTCTCCCCTCACGCCCAGGGTGAGGCCTATGGCCAGACCCACTATCACAACGTCATAGACAAATAGATAGTAGGGGGACCAGCTCTGGAAAACAGGAATGAAGTAGCCAAATAGCGAGGCCCAGGTGAAATACCAGGTGACTGCAACGGCTAAGCCGCTAGCACCGGGGCCTTGCTTTGTCCACAATCGGCCTGGCAGTAGCACAATCCAGATGAGCAGGGCGGGGGTATACCAGGGGAGCACGTGCGAAGAAATCGCAAAGACTGTGCCAAACAAGATCAATGTGGCGGCCTCCATACTGATTTGTTTGAATAGACGCAATGCCCATACTACCAGTGACATGAAAGCTATTACTAGCACGTCAACGATATGCTGCAACAAGAGAATGTTTGCCAGATTGAAGCCCAGATTTTGCCCCAACTGGAATGTTACCAGTTGAACTACCCCCGCCGAGGTTCCCTGCTGGTCTGCATAGGTGGAGAAATAGCCGAAGGCCTGTCCGTGCCCCAGGATGAGAAAAGGGGTATACGCCAGCACAATTGTGACAACGCAGGTGGCAAGCAGCGGCCAATCGCGGCGGCGCACTACCACCACCAGCATAAGGATGGGATAGATTTTGATGAGTGTCGCTATGGCTATCAGAAAGCCGGTTAAGGCACGGGAGCCGCGCCTTGTGCTGGCGGCACACAGCACGGCGAGCACGGTGAGGGTGATGGAAACGACATCGACATGGCCCTGGACGGCGAACTCGACAATGGGAAGTGGAGACCAGGCGTAGATAATGACGCGGCGCGCATCAAGCCCTTTTCTTGCGAGCAATACGGCTAACAGAGCACAGGTAACCATGTCACATACGAGAAATATGGCCTTGAGGAAGTAGAGGTTGCTGGGTGCAAGCAGGTAGCTCAGCGTGTATATGTACAACGCGCCCGGTGGATAGATTGTTGGCACTTCGCGATAAGCCATTTGCCAATAAATTTGCAAGTCGCGCAGGGGTAGAAGTACAGGATCATTTGGCACAGTTACGTAGGGGCTATAGCCATGCAGAAACACTCGTGCATCCCAAAGGTATCGCCAGGAGTCATTAGACAAAATGGGGGTAAGCGGCAGCAACATAGCGCGGAAGACAAAGGCACCCATAAATATGATGCCCAACTCTATCCAACGCCAACGCCCTTCAAATGGTTTCGTGAGTAGAATAAAGGCGGACGCGCCAAAATAGGGTAGCAGGCTGAAGATCCACACCTGCGTAAATAGTGTCACTGGGCCAAGACGTTGCTTTGGAGCCACCTCTATGAGCAGTACATAGACAGCTACCGAGAGCAACAGTAGCAGGCCGAGTACGAGTGAACGCCACCAGGGGTGTTTCCCTGGATGGAGTGTTTCTGGTACAAATGGTTGACGCGATGCTTGCAATGTAGAGATGGATGGAAGTATAGACATGTCTATTGATCTTGCCTTTCCTGGGATGTCTTTGCAGGGCGAGGACAAGCCGTCGCCCCTACTATGCCTACGAAGCATCAGCCTACCAAGGCGTCCATAGTAGGGGCGACGGCTTGTCCTCGCCCTGCACCCCGACTTATAAATATCCCTGTTCTTTATACACGAAAGGGAATAGGCTTCTTTTTCACCATGGTATGATGTGCAAATATGCGACTACACCGACGTGTTCAACAAGTGTATATACTATGCAACGAACAAAGGAGCAATGGGGAAAAAGATACTGGCATGACTTCTGCGTACCACACTCAAGCTAAAACACACTATCGACTGACTTCAGAAAAGCGTGTATTATTTCGTGATGAGTATCATCTCTAAACTTTGGAGACACCATTGAATGTTTCACTTAAAATATTTTAGAATTGACTCTTACGCATTTGTTGCTTTGACCTTGATAGTTCTGGCCGTACTGTTGCGTATTGTGCTCGTTTCTCTAGGCTGGCCTTCAATTGATAGCGACGAAGGCACCATGGGCATCATGGCATTGCATATCGCCTATCATGGAGAATACCCAATCTTCTTTTATGGTCAGGGTTATATGGGTTCTCTGGAGGCGTATCTTGCCGCCATAGCGTTCCACATTATTGGACCATCAGTATTGGCATTGCGGCTGGGTGTCCTTCTGATGTTTGCCTGCTTTCTAGGAAGCATGTACCTCCTGACGAGTTTGCTTTACACCAAAAAGCTGGCCGTGGTTACACTCGTCATCCTGAGTTTTGGACCAACGGAGCTATTGTTCCACCAGCTAGAGGCGGCGGGAGGGTACCCTGAAACGCTGCTGTTTGGAGCGGTTTTATTGTTGTATGCCTCCTGGCTGGCCCTTTCTACCAATCAAAAAGCCACGTTACCCAACAGGAAGTGGCGGCTGATTGCCTACGCAGGCTTTGGATGCATAGTAGGAATTGCTATCTGGAGTGATATCCTTATTCTGCCTTTCATCATCATGGCTTGCCTGCTGATCGTGGTCTTTTGCCGTCAGGAGATGCGCCTGGTCGGCATACTTTTCCTGGTTCTGGGCTTTACTCTCAGCATTCTGCCCACCATCATCTACAATTTAACGGTGCCCCTGAATCAGGGCTCCTTCGCCATCCTGGGCATCATATTTACACATGATCCCACCGGGCATGTCGTCAGTCAGCCTTCCCTGCTGCAAAAGATCGGGGGCACATTACTGGTCAGCCTGCCCCTGGCGACGGGAGCAAGCGTCATATGCCCCATTTCACCTGGAGATGCCTGGCCACTGTCGGCACAGTCGAGTAGCTATACCCTGCAATGTACGGTTGTGCATGGCTTATGGGGGCTTGGCTCAATTGTGCTCTGGACGATTGCCGTTGTGCTGGCAGTGAGATACTATTGGAAGGCTCGTCGCCAATCGCTGGTACGGGTTGGAACTTCTGCGGAGGAAAGGCAAGCGGCAATTCGTCAATTTGCTCGTCTCATGGTGCTGGCAAGCGCGGGCCTGGCATTGCTGATCTACCTGCTCAGTGCCCCCTCGGCACTAGATCCGTGGGCCGGTTCGCGCTACCTCGTTGGCTTACAGATTGCCACCCCCGCGGTGATCGCGCCCCTGTGGGGTATGACCGACAAGATCAAGCTGCAATCAACTCTGGCAAGGATCATGATGGCATTGCGATATGGCATTATTGTACTCATTATTGGAACATTTCTCCTGGGCACCATCAGCACATTTGATTTGACCCCGGGTGCTTACACCAAAACACAGCAACAGGCGGCACTGGTGCATAACCTGATGCAGATGGGCGTCACACATATCTACACTGACTACTGGACCTGTGACCGCATTGCCTTTCAAAGCAGCGAGCAAATTGTCTGTAGCGTGCTTGATGAGCAGCTACAACCCGGACAGAATCGCTATGCACCTTATGAGGCAAGCGTGAGCAATGACCTGCATGCCGCCTACGTATTCCCAGTTCCTTCACCACAGGCAACGGCCTTCGCCTCCAAAGAGGCAGGATTACACGGGAATTATCAGCGTTTCACCATTGATGGGTATGTGGTGTACCTGATTTGACAGAGCCATAGAAATTTGTGATGATTTTCAAGTGCGCGCGGCCCTGACACTGCGAGTGTCAGGGCCGCGCGCACTTGAAAATCATCACATGTATCATAACGCTTGCAGCTTCATGCTTTCAGTTTGTATAATGACTATCGTTTGGATAGCAACTAAGATTTTTAGCTGTTGACACAAAACAATTACAACAATGAGTGTAAGGAGTGTTTATGCGATTGGGATTGCAAGTTCCAAGTTTCACCTGGCCCAATGGGCAGAGCGAACTTGGGCAGACTTTTGGACAGATCGCCGAGCGAGCTGATAAAGCTGGTTTGTATAGCATGTGGGTGATGGACCATTTCTTCCAGATCAGGAACGTGGGGCCACCCGAAAATGAGATGCTTGAGGGTTGGAGCGCGTTGGCCTTCGCTGCTGGCCGCACAAGCCGCATCAAGCTTGGCACAATGGTCACAGGTGTTACCTATCGCTATCCAGGTATCCTGGTAAAGACGGCCACCACGCTGGATGTTCTCTCAGGCGGGCGCGCCTACTTTGGTATTGGCGCGGCCTGGAATGAGGAAGAGCATCTCGGTTTGGGCGTCCCCTATCCACCAGTGGCGGAACGCTTTGAGCGATTAGAGGAGACACTGCAAATTGCCCTGCAAATGTGGGCAGGCGAAGATAAACCATATGATGGCAAACACTATCACCTGGCCCGTACTCTCAATTCGCCGCAATCCGTTCAGAGACCTCACCCACCGATTCTGATCGGTGGCAGTGGTGAACGCAAAACGCTGCGACTGGTTGCGAAGTATGCCGATGCCTGTAACCTCTTTGCGCGCATGGGTAAAGAGGTACTCCAGCATAAACTGGATATCCTGCGCGAGCATTGTGAGAACGAGGGCCGCCCCTACGAACAGATCGAGAAGACGACGCTGGATTTTTTTATACTGACTCGCGATGGTCGCAATGGGTCGCAAACTCCGGCAGCGCTTGTTGAATCTTTCGCGGAGCTGGCGGCAATGGGCATCGATCAGGCGATTTTCAGTTTAGGAAATGTGACCGACCATGAGGTGTTTGACCTGCTGGCAACGGAGGTTATTCCCCAGGTGGAGAAAATTGTTATAGCCGGTCGCTGATCCCAAACCATCAAAGGCATAAAAGCATGACGAACCGTACTACGTTAACGGAAGCTGAGGCGACATTTGTGAACTCACAACGTGTGGCCCGGCTTGCCACAGCTAATGCGGAGGGGAATCCTCACGTTATTCCTGTCTGTTATGCCTTTGATGGAAGGTACTTCTATACACCGCTCGATGAGAAGCCTAAGCGCGTTTCCGAGAGTAAGTTACGACGGGTACGCAACATCGAGGTTCGCCATGAGGTCGCGCTGGTGATTGACCAGTACGACGATGATTGGTCGCGCCTGGGCTATGTGCTAGTACAGGGACGAGCAGAATTGCTGCCGCCAGGTGACGCGGCACATGCCCAGGCACTGCTATTACTGCGCGAACGGTATGTCCAGTACAGGACAATGGCACTGGAGAAGTATGCTGTAATTGCGATTACGCCGGAGCTCGTGGTGTCGTGGGGAGTGGCTATTAACAGGTAACTCTTTATAGTATTGAAACAATGTGCAACTCAGGAATGCGTTTCATTTTTTGCAAAGAGAAGCAAGCCGAGCGAAGCGATGGCCCGTGCGTAGGGACCCGATTTATCGCGCTCCCTAACCCCTTTCAATAGTAGGGTTTTTGGCACGTCATCAAGGGTCGCGTAGGGGCGGGAGTGGTGAGGGCCCTTGTGGCCGCCCGCCGTGCCTCTCGTGTCCTTCATCTCTCCCATTGCTGTTGTCTTCCCCACCGGCGGGCAGCCACAAGGGCCAATACATTTCACTTTAGGTACCTCCCGATGCCGCAGCGAGAGAAGCCAGCGGGTCAAGCAGCGCGACAAAGTCGAGAAACCGCTCCTCCGGCTCAAACGGCTGAGGAGGGGGCAGGTGGCGCTTCTTAGGCGGGTACTTGTTGTAGATCTGTTTGATCTCGCGACGGTTGACGCGCAAGCGACGCTCCGGCAAGCGATGGCGCGCCATTTGCGCTCGCATGCGCCTCAAGAGCGGCTCGGTCGCCCCCTCCGGCTCTAGGAGGAGCGCCAGGTCCAGCATCTCCGTCAGGACAAACAAGCCCGCGGTAAAGCTGAGGCGATCAGGGTCCAGCTCGGCCTGCGTGGCGGCTTGCGCCAGGTGGACGCGCACGGCGTAATGGGCCAGGAAGATGCCGTAGAGTTCCTGACGCACCCCCTCGGGCGTCTTGGAGCGTAAGACCTTGCGTTGCACTCGCTCGTGCGTTTTGATCTCGTCGATCACCAGTTCGACCTCCCAGCGTTCATGATAGAGTCCGATGAGTTCCAGCGCCGGTGCCACCCGTGGATTGAGCAAGGTGGTCACCAGCCGATACACCTGGCCCACTTCTCCCAGCCGCTCATCGGTCACCTGATAGGAAATGATGCGCACCCACAGGCCGTGCTGCACTGGATACTTGGCCTGCCCTGCTCGGGTGGGGGGCACCCATGCCAGCACCGCACCATCGGCCAGCCGTCGTTGGTGCTTCAGGTGTTCCCACACGCCTGCTTCCAACGCTCCCAGCACCTGCGCCCCGCGCTGCCGCGCGTGCTCCAGAAACCCGCCCGAGATGATGCCGGCATCCACCAACACCAGGGTGTCTCGCCCCACCTCGTCGAGGAAGTGGTGCGCGCCATGCACCTCCGAGACATCGTAGCGACCGATCTCCAGCCCAACCACCGCATGACTGCCACACTCGGCCAGCAACACACAGCGCGCCTGCGGATAGGCGCCTTTCCCGTATTGATTGCTGCTGCGCCCAAAGGCCGCCTCATTGGCCTCTGTATCGGCGGTGCTGAAGACCGTCCCATCGATGGCCATGAGCCGATAGCGCCCAAAGAAGGCAGTCGGCATGCTGTGCGGATGGGCGATGACCTGACAGCACTCCTGCAGCAGCGCCTGCAAGCCCTGGCTGCCCAGTGCCTGGCGACGCCCGCTCAGCGCCGACGCGCTCAACTGGCTCGGAGGCTCCCCTGGATGCAGCACGCTGAGCTTGCCCACCAGTTTTTGCCACACCAGCTCCTGGTTCAGGCGGCTCCACAGCGCCAGCCCGATCACCCACCACACCAGGGTCAGCAGCGTACTCTGCCGTACCCGCCGCACTTTCTGCATCCAGGGCTGGCTCTGCCCCACGCATCGCTCAATCGCTTCGGTGGGATACACCTGAGCCAACAGGGTCATATCCACCTGGTCACACACCTTGTCATCCACGTCCAATTGCCGTAATCTGTACATCAGAAAGCTCCTTGTTGTTAGACTTTCTGGTAGTGTGCCAGATCGGAGCTTTCTTGTCTTCTTTTTCCCCCTTTTGTCCTTAAGTGAAATGTATTGGCCACAAGGGCCCTCACGCAATCGTTACTTGGCAAGAAAATGAAACGCACCCCCGCTCAACTACTCAGGCTCCTCTTGACGTGAACGCCCGTTCGATTGTAGACTACATCTAGCAGTGGCCGTGCCGGTGGAAGCCGCGCACGGCTCTATCGTCGTTCTGTCTACTCAATGGCCAAAGTCGAGCTTAGAACTCAAGGAGATATCAACCGTGAGCACACACACATCCCAACCCCAAGACTCGCCATCTCCCGATGAGATCGAGGTACGCGCGCTCTATCGACAAATGTTGGATGGCTGGAACAAGCACAGTGCCGATGCCTTCGCCGCCCCGTTCGCTGAGGACGGTGATGCCATCGGATTCGATGGAAGTCATCACATAGGGCGAGCTGGGATTGCTTCGGATCTTCAGCAGATCTTTGCCAACCATCCGACAGCCGTTTACGTGTGGAAAGTCAGAAGCGTGCGTCTGTTGAGTCCTGACGTTGCCATCCTACGCGCAGTCGCCGGTATGGTGCCACCAGGGCAGTCGGACCTCAATCCCGCAGTCAACACGATTCAGACCCTCGTCGCCGCGAAGCGCGATGGCACGTGGCGCATCGCGCTCTTTCAGAATACCCCGGCTCAGTTTCACGGAAGACCGGAACTGGTCCAGCTACTGACGGAGGAGCTGCGGCAGGTGCTATCATCATGAGTCGCCCAACATTTTTTGAAACACATGTTCTTCATTTTTGAAGTGAAACAGCTTTATCCCTCACAGTGCGCACCAGGTGGCGGCGAAACCCTTCCTGGTAACGTACCATGAGTGCCTCAAAAGCGTCGCTATTGCGCGCCTGGATTTGCGCGATGAGGTCCTGGTCGGTTTTTGATAGCATTGAAGCTCCTTTTTCAAAGCTTTCTGTTTATGAGACACCACAGGGAGGCTAAAAGTTCACCGTAACGGGCCGGTATCATGCCCCATCTTTCAAGCGAGGAGTCTCAAAAACGGCTGGTTATGATACAGCTAAACACAGCCATTTCGAGAGAGTTTCACGCATACGAATCGATTTAGGAACTCTTTTCTAGCTCCCTTATGAAAATGCTATACAAGAAATTATCTATAATATTCTTAATTGACATTTTTAAATATTTTTGTTATATTAATTAGTAGACTCAGCAATGCTTAGTTAGTAAGGGAGATTAAAGAATTTTGTTCATAACTATTCAGATCTCCTCGCTGCCTGCGGCGGCCTGACCATTTCATGTATACAAAGAGGGAGTGTTGTATCTGCTTGACTCTATACAATCCACTTTCTCATTTTAAGGATGAGCGAGATGAGTGGTGAGAAGAATCCTTACGATGTAATTGTTGTGTGTGCTCTCGGCAAAGAGGCAAAGGCATTCATAGACATTGTTTCACAACAGTGTAATGTTTCTTTTGTAAATGGAACGATTAAGCAAGGCCCCGCATACCGTTTCACGACTATTCAGAACGACTACACTGAGCCACTAAATGTCTTACTCTCGTGTCTACCACGCTACGGACCCCTGGAAACTGTACAACTTATGCTCCCTTTATTAAGTGAGTTCAGACCCAGTTTTGTGGCCATGACCGGTATCTGTGCTGGTGATAAGCGCAAGGTTAAACGTGGTGATCTCATCATTGCCGAGCGAGCATTTATGGCAGACAGTGGTAAGCTGGTATTAGACGAAGACGGTCAGAAGCGTAAATACGATACCTACACAGCATCTGCCTCGCGCGATGTACTACAGTTCGCGCAGATGTATGACTTTCCCCAAAACCTGATTGGCACATTGAAATCTTCGCCAGAAGAGCATCCTCTACCTCCTGAGTGCCATATTAAGCCGATAGCCTCAAGCCATGCTGTCCGTGAGGATAATCCTTTCGACGAGGTAAAAGTGCCTGTTCGTGGTACTGTCGCTATCGATATGGAAGGAGCTGCATTCTACCAGGCTGTTGAGAGCTTCCCAGGTACTCGCTCGTTACTTGTCAAGGGCGTTAGCGATTATGCTGATGGTGACAAAAACGATGATTACCAGCAGTATGCATCTGAACTCTCTGCCCTCTACATGCTTTCGCTGATCAAAGCATATATCCGATCTGGCACCCCGCTTAAGCCACATGTACACAGGGTTAAGGTTGCCTATACACCTTCAAGAGAGGGTAACAGGGGTATCATTACTTTTACTCTGAATGGTACAGAGCATACCCTGGTATACACCCGCTATGACAAGTTCTCCCACCAGATCATTACTCTGGAACAAGGACAACAGGAACTTGTGAGAGAGATTGTCCCCTTTGCAACGCTCAAGACCTTGGAGAAACGCTCGCAATTTCAAATTGATAGGGTCGACTGTCTCTTCACATTCAAAATGAGTGCTATTGCCAGCATTATGAGTGTAAAGCTGGAAGTAGGAGGTGTCGAGGTCTTTCGTACATAACGTCCCCCTTTCTTGTGATATTGATTGAAATCATATCACTTATGTGAATAGTTTTTAATTATGAGAAACTTTAATCATATCTCCATTGACAAACACAACAATCTCATATATAATCATGATACGATTATCCCCATTTAATTTTTGTGTGATATCAATACTGGAGAGAACTTCATGCAACAACCACCGTTACAAGACCCTACTAATCCAACTGATCAACCCTGGCAACCTTCGCCCTATTCCCAATCTGAACAACCATCTGTGCCACCATCAGAGCCATTGTCGTCACCGCAGGCAGCAATGCAACCACCGCCTGACTACCATCCGGTCATGCCTGACAATCCCTGGCAACAACAGCAGACGTATCCGCCACAGCCGATGTATCAGCAACCAATACAACCACCGCCTAATTACAATCCGGTTATGCCTGCCAGTCCCTGGCAACAACAGCAGGCGTATCCACCACAGCCGATGTATCAGCAACCAATGCAACCACCGCCTAATTACAATCCGGTTATGCCCGCCAATTCCTGGCAACAACAGCAGACGTATCCGCCACAGCCGATGTACCAGCAAGCAATGCAACCACCTGTACAGGTAACAGCCGTGAACATTAATATGGATGCTCAACAACAGAATAACGGATGCGTGCGCGCTCTGTACTTCGTGTTTATTGGCTGGTGGCTTAGCTTCTGGTGTTTACAAGTCGGCTTCTTCTTGTGCGCGCTTATTGTTACTTTGCCACTGGGGTTGATGATCTTGAACCGTATACCGCAAATCATGACCCTGAAGCCTTCGAGGCAAACGGTACAAACAAACGTCAATGTAACCTCGGTGGGGGGAGCCGGAGGTGCAGTCAACGTCGTAAATGTCAACGTGAACGTTACTGGCGTACAGCAGCATCCGATGCTTGTGAGAGCGCTATATTATATTTTCGTCGGGTGTTGGGCTGGCTACTTGTGGGCAAGCCTGGCATATTTCTTGTGCCTCACGATCCTGGGATTGCCCTTGGGCATAGTAATGTTCAATTACTTACCAGCCGTGTTGACTTTGCGCAAAAGCTAGGATCACCAGATATGAAGCGAACCGCAGACCCGTGCTCTCTTGCGGGAGAGCAACTACTTGTCGCCTATAAATATAAAATGGGCGAATGAAAGGAAGACATACATGCAAAATGACAATCAGAAGAAATATTCAGGAGAAGAGCAGTATTACGACCAGAGGCCGCAGATTCCTAACTACCAGGAGCCGCAGATTCCTATTACCCAGAACTTTGGCACAGGATTGCAGGGAAAGCTTATTGACCGTGATCAACCACCAAAGCGGAGAAATGGTTGGAAAGTCATAGCTCAGGTTTTGTTCATTACAACTGTCGTCTTCTTCGCAACAACGGTACTGGCCTACAATCATATAATCAACCCTCCTGCAAAAGCAGTTGTGCCAGCATCAACTACAACCACAACACAGGTAGCGCCACAAACAACGCCCAGGCTCGCGAATGAAACGCCAACGAGTGCTTCTACCCCGTCGTCAACGCCAACAGTTCAACCATCAACACCTGTAGCAAGCGGTTTGATTACGGAAAATCTACTGCTTACCTGTGGTGGATGTAATGACCCTATTCATGTGACAATCAATACCATTCAAATTGATACCGCTAACGGGCGTATGATTTGGGATAATACTTTGAAAGATGTAACTAATAGCGGCATTGGTTACTCTATTAATGAGTACGATCTGCAACCCAACGCCTCCCAGACAAAGGTTCCCGCAATACTCTCTCAGACAATCATGAGCGGCAGTAATCGTCCATACGATGTACAGGCAATCTTTGCGTTTGTACCTTTCCATAATGTTACATATGTTCTCACCGTCATGGTTGGTTTTAATGGTGTGTATACAACATTTGATCCAGTCAAAATAACTTTTTAGACGAATTAAGGAATGGCCCTGTGGTTGGGAACCGTAGACCAGGAGCGTTCGTTGCGACCTTAACCGGTATCACCAGGAGGTGACCGAACAGCGTTTCTCCGGTCATCTCCCGCGCTATTGCAGCAAGCTGGAGCGCAAACGAGCCTTCCGTTTTTGGAGATTTTCCCTGAAACGTCTGCGATACTAAAAATCGTCCACTCTTGTACATTTTTCAGCAAAAGAGAAAAGCGATGAAAGAGCAGCCCCAACTGTTTGATATTTGTATTGTTTGTGCATTGTATGAAGAAGCCAGTGCCGTCATCGAAGAGTTCTCCAGACGCTGCCACGTCTCCTTCACAAAAGCGTATCATGGTCTGGACCGCTACGAGTATCAGTACACCACGATGCAGAACACGAGCAGGGAGCCCCTGACGGTATTGGTAACCTGGCTCCCAGAGATGGGACCACCAGCGATGGCTCAGGAGATCAAGTCCTTCGTCCAGCAGTTTCACCCACGCTTCATGGCGATGACCGGCATTTGTGCCGGAGACCAACGCCAGGTCCAGCTTGGCGACCTCATTATTGCCAGTGCTGCCTACCACTACGAAGAGGGAAAGATCACCGGCGAGCCAGAAGGACACCTGCCTGCCACACACACGACTGGCCCTGCCAACCAGGTGCTACAGTACGTCCGAGGGTTTACAGGCTGGGAGCAACCCGTCACGCAGATGAAACAACTGTTGCTTAAGCGTCCGTTGCAAGCGGCTGATCACCCCAAACAGAAGGTTGCGCCCATGGCCTCTGGCATGGCTGTGCGCGCTGACGATCCGTTTCCTTGGTTGCAGCAACGGTATCACCGCCACACGGTTGCCCTGGATATGGAAGCCGCCAGCTTCTACTCCGCGCTTCGCTCCTTCACCCATACGCTGGTGGTCAAAGGCGTGTGTGATTACGCGGATATACAGAAGAATGACGACTATCACGACTACGCGGCCCGTGTCTCTGCTGTGTATATGTTGCACTTCATTCAGGAATATGTCAAGGACCTAAGGGATTTAATATCTATACACTCTTCTTATCGATCTCCATCATTTCTCATGCGAAGAAGCACCCTAACACCCACTGAAGTCCTTTTGATGATGAGAAAAAGGAATCACTTTGATAAGTTTCGGAGAACAGTTGTAGGTGCCTCGCCTTACGTTGTACAATGAGGGCAAGCGATGAGTTTCTAGTTCCCAGTTTTCAGTTCCCAGTATTGATTGGCAACATTTGACTGGGAAAACGCTGAGGAACTGGGAATTTTTTTATGTTAGGAGGTATTTTCACATTGTCTGATATATTTCGGGAGATTGATAATTGCGTAACTGCCCCGCAGGGCTTCCGGGCCGGTATCACGTCCTGCGGCATTAAATCTGATGGCCTTATTCCAGACCTGGCTATTTTGGCTTCAGATGTGTCCTGTGTCGCCACAGGTACTTTTACGCCGAGTAGTACACGGGCCGCACCTGTAATGGTTTGCCAGGAACGTTTGAGGAGCGGCAAAGCACAGGCGGTGATCGTGAATAGCGGAAACGCCAATTGCGCGACAGGCGATGTTGGCCTCTTGAATGCCTATCGCATGACGGAACTGGTGGCGAAGAAGTTGAAGTTGGAGAACGAACTGGTGCTGTGCTCTTCGACCGGCATCATTGGCCGCCAACTTCCCATGGAAAAAGTCCAGGCTGGTGTCGCGGCTATCGAGCTGAGCAGAGAGCAGGGGAATGCCTTTTCCGAGGCGATTATGACGACGGATACTCGCCCTAAGCGTATTGCGCTGGAGTTTCAGATCGAGGGACGTACCGTGCGCCTGGGCGGCGTGACAAAGGGAGCGGGCATGATCTATCCAAATATGGCAACCATGCTCTGCTACCTGACAACTGACGCCGCGATCTCTTATGAGTGGATGAAGACAGAAGTAAAAGCAGCTGTTGACGATTCGTTTAATATGATTTCGATGGACGGCGACATGTCCACCAACGATACGTGCATGCTCTTTGCCAACGGCCTGACTGGCAACACGCCGATCAACGCCCAGCATCCAGAGGCAGCTACGTTTCGCCAGGCATTGCGCCATGTGACGGTCTACCTGGCGCGGGAGATGGCTCGCGACGGCGAGGGTGCGACGAAGTTGATGACGGTGCAGGTGCATGGGGCGAGGAATAAGGCCGATGCGGTGAAGGCGGCACGGTCGATAACGCTTTCGCCACTGTGGCAGTGCGCCCTGGCTGGCGGTGATCCCAACTGGGGGCGTATCACCGCCGCGCTGGGGGCCAGTGGCTGCGAACTCAACCAGGCGACATATGATATTTCCATCGGCGATGTGCAGGTGATGAAGCAGGGACTGGCTGCACAGTATGACCAGGATGCTGCACGTCAAGCAATGGCAGGCAGTGAAGTCACGATTACGATTGACCTGCATCTTGATGAAGGCAAAGCGACGGCATGGGGCTGCGATTTGACCCATGGCTACATTGATGAGAACACGCTCTATACCCGTTAGCACGGGGCGATACAACATATTTCAAAGGAGAAAACGATGACAACGACGGAGACGAATAAACGCGATTGGGTTGCACTAGAGCATAAATATTATCAGGGGACGTTCAAACGCCAGCCGATAACGCTGGTGCGCGGCGAAGGTCCGCGGGTGTGGGATAGCGAGGGGAGAGTGCTACTCGATTTCGTGGCGGGTATCGCAGTCAATGTGCTGGGACATTGCCATCCGGCAATCGTGCAGGCGGTACAGCAGCAGGTGACACAACTGGTGCATGTCTCGAATCTGTACTACAACACTCGCCAGATCGAACTGGCCGAGCTGCTCGCTATACAAAGCAATGGCATGCGCTCATTCTTTTCCAACAGCGGAGCAGAGGCCAACGAGGGCGCGATCAAGCTGGCTCGCAAGTATGGCCGGGTGCATAAAGACGGGGCCTATGAGATTATCAGCATGGAGAACAGTTTCCACGGGCGCACGCTGGCGACCACGGCGGCTACCGGGCAGGCTTTCTACCAGGCAACATGGGTGCCCATTCCCGATGGTTTCAAGCAGGTTCCGTTCAATGACCTGGAGGCCTTGAAGGCGGCTACGAGCGAGAAGACGGTGGCCGTGCTACTTGAAGCCGTACAGGGAGAGGGCGGCATCTGGGCAGGCAATAAAGACTACCTCCAGGGCGTGCGCCAGTGGTGCGACGAGCAGAACCTGGTGATGATCTGCGACGAGGTACAGGCGGGTATGGGGCGCACGGGGAAGTTCTTTAGCTGGGAGAACTTTGATGTCGTGCCGGATGTGGTGACGATGGCGAAGGGCCTGGCCGGCGGGGTGCCGATAGGGGCAATGCTGACGGGCCCGCGCACGGACCTCTTTACTGCCGGAGATCATGGTACGACCTTTGGTGGCAACCCGATTGCCTGTGCGGCTGGTATCGCAACCATTCAAACGATTCTCGACGAGAATCTATTGGAGAACGCGACGAAGATGGGCAAGTACTGGAACTCGAAGCTGGAGGCATTCTGCGAGAAATATCATTTTATCGATAGCCCGCGTGGACTGGGTTTGATGCGTGCAGTCCATGTGAAGCATGAACTGGCAGCAGTGATTGTCCAGCAGGCTCTTGAGCATGGCCTGTTGCTCAATAATCTGGGGACGGGAACGCTGCGCATGATTCCACCTCTGAACTTGAAGAAAGAGGATATTGACGAGGCAACAGTGTTGTTGGATCGGGCGCTGACGGACGTAGCAAATATGCCCATCGCGAAAGCGGACTGAGAAGCAACTCTCTGAGCGTGTTTGTGGGCCATCTGGCTGCGCCAGATGGCCCACAAACACGCTCAGAACACAACTCTTAGAATATTTATCCCTCGGTAGTAGCCTCCGAATCATTGAGAGGATAACGAGCAGTCATCGGATCCTGCGCATGCAGGGGATCTTGCCACCTGGCATCTCTATCTCCTTTAGGTGTGCGCCAGTATGAAGCAAAGCGACCAGCGAGCGTAAGGGGAACAACGCCATGGTTCTGTAAAGCGTCACTGGCCAGCGCAGCTTCACGTTCCATCCGCTCCCGGCGTTCTTTTTCTCTGGCAGCTTCACGCTCCAATTTGGCTTGATGCTCTAACAGAGCTTCACGCTCTAACCTGGCTTGTTGCTCCCGCTCGGCTTCACGCTGCAATTCAGCATCGCGTCTCATGACGGCTTCGCGCTCGATTCTTGCCTGTCGTTCCTGTAGAGCTTCCTGGCTCATTAAGGGATCGTGAGCCATAGAGAGTTTTTGCCGTTCAGTCGCCAGGCCCTGCGCAATCGCACTTTCGTTATGGAAGAGGTAGTGAGACGACATGGGATCCATTGCGCCGGGGGGTGCAAGCTCGACCATACGTGCGAAATGGTTCAGGTCGCGTTGTAGTACGGAATCAAAGTAACTATTGACACCCAGATTTTCGCCGAAGTTGCCGAGAGGGCCCGTGGGAGGTTTGTAAAGGATGTAGATGTCGACGATGGTCGATTCAGAGTTTATTGGCCGAAATTTGACCTTGCCTGTGTTTTGCAGGCCGCGTATCGAACGCCACCCGATTTGACGATCCTCAATCCAGTCTTCGTTGATGGCATCCCACTCGTAGCGGCGAAGGACTTGCACGACCCAATGACTACGCTGATCGTCGTAGTAGGTAACTTCTTTCACAAAGTGCATAAACTTCGGGAAGTCGTTAAAATGGGTGAAAAGCGAGTAGACCTGGTGTACAGGCGCATTAATCGTTACTGATGCATGATGTTCTGCCATACTCTTGCCTCTTTTCTTAAACTATGCTAATCGTATGTGTACCGCGCTGGAGATGAATAGAACGAGGCAGATCAGATCGCTAACTAACGCACTTCATGCTGTTTGTTTCTACAGAGGAGGATATTTCTTGTATCATTGTACCATACAATAACAATAAGGCGCTTCAGGATGGTAATCTGAAAAGGTATACAGAGGCAAGATCGAACATAATTGGTCTCGAAAATGTTACTAAGCACTCCAGGGGTAATTATCCTGGTATTGATCACCTTGATAAAGTATAATGAGTTGTACTATCAACTCTTCAAATAACTTGCACAGTGCTTTTTGATAGTTTTTGGTAACTGACCCGATGTGCTGGTTTCTTTGAACACTCGCCCCTTCGGCGGCAAGCAGCACTGAAGAGTTACGTGGAAGGATTTACTTATGAACCAGGTAGGAAATACGAACAATTCAAGAGAGATATTTACCAGCATTGCACAAGAGCTTGCCGCCAGGCACGAGAGTGTGGAGCAGGGACAGATGTTTGGCATGCCCTGTATCAAGGTAAATAGGAAAGCGTTTGCGGGTCTCTTTCAGGATGATATGGTGTTTAAGTTACAGGGAGATGCGCACACCATGGCGTTAGGCCTGCATGGTTCTCATTTGTTTGATCCCATGGGTGGGAGACCTATGAAGGAATGGGTTCAGGTGCCTTCTGCTCATGCCCAAGAGTGGATTGACCTGGCTGAGAAGGCTTTAGAGTATGTTGGGAAATAGCGCGGAAACATGGCAGGGGCAAGCACTGCCACTACTATACTTTGATGCCCGTCCATCCCGTCATATATAGTAGTGGCAGTGCTTGCCCCTGCCATGACAACATTACTACCCGCTATAACCCAACTGCCTGGCTCTTTCGTAGGCGCGCTGCGCCTCCTTTAAGCGTCCAAGCTGTTTGAGTGTTCTGCTCTTATAGTAATGATAAATAGCCTTGTGCGGCAAGAGAGAAAGAGCGTGCTCGTGAGCAACTAAGGCCTCTTCATACCGCTTCATGTCATAGTGTACAATCCCTTTGTTGAAGTATGCCCTGGCGAACTGAGGATTCAAGCTGATGGCCCGCTCGTGGGCTTCTAAGGCTTCAGGGTACCGCCTGAGATCGCGAAGAACGCTTCCTTTTCCATCCCAGGAAGGGGCAAAGTTTGGGTTTAGGGTAAGAGCGTACCCAAATGCGGCCAATGCTTCCTCAAAGCGTCTGAGCCTCCACAGTGCCTGTCCTTTGCCATCATAGGCATGAACCAGCGTGGGATCATGCAGTATGGCCTGTTCATAGGCAACGAGAGCTTCCTGGTACTGCCTGAGTTTATAGAAAGCGTTGCCCATGCCATTGCAGGCAGAGGCAGAAGTTGGGTCAAGTCGCACGGCGTGCTGAGCAGCCATGAGTGCTTCCTCGTAGCGTTTGAGCTGCCAGAGCGTCCAACTCTTGCCATTGTGGGCGGCAGCGTAGGTGGGATCAAGTTGGATGGCTCGTTCGTAGGCAAGAAGAGCCTCCTGGAAATGGTTGAGGTAATAGAGGGCATCGCCCTTTCCGTTAAAGGAAACAGCAGAACTGCTGTCGAGCTGGATGGCGCGCTCATAGGCGGCTAAGGCCTCATGGTAGTGCTTGAGGTCATAGAGCAGATTGCCTTTGTCTTCATAGGCATGAGCATAATTCGTGTCAAGCTGGATGGCACGCTCGTAGGCTGCTAAGGCTTCCTGGTAGCGGTTGAGAGAATAGAGGGCATCTCCCCTGCCGTCATAGGCATCGGCGAAATGGAGGTCTTGCCCAATGGCCTGGTCATACGCTTCCAATGCTTCCTGATAGTGTTGGAGGTTGTGCAGATTGTTGCCCTCATCCAGCCATTGTTCCCTGGTCTTCTGCACGGGGAACATATGTAATGCGTCAATGAATGCCGGGACATCAGCATAGCGGTCGCCCCGTTCCTTGGACATGGCTTTGAGGATGGCACCCTCGACTGGTACGGGGAGATAGGTATTGAATTGGGTTGGGGCAGTTGGTATTTCCGTCTTATGCTTGAATGCCATGACGACAGCACTCGGGCCATAAAATGGATTGCGCCCGGTCAACATTTCATAGGCGATGCAGGCCAATGCGTACTGATCGCTTCTCTTACTAATCACACCGTCGAACTGTTCAGGTGCCATGTAAAGAGGAGAGCCAATCATATTGACGGGAGACGTTCTGGACGTAGAGAGCACAACGGCGATGCCAAAGTCGGCAAGCAGTGCTTCACCTCTGGCATTGAAGAGAATATTTTCCGGTTTGAGATCGCGGTGAATGATATTCTGCTCGTGGGCATGCTGGAGAGCTTGCCCTATCTGTGTCAGGATGGTTACAGCCTCATCCACGGGCAAGGAATGCGGGAACTGCTGCTTTAGCCGGTCCCTCAAAGAACCGTTTGGAGCGTATTCCAGGATAAAGTAAGGGATGCCATCATCGATGCCGACATCATAGATGAGCAGAATGTTGGGATGTTTGAGCACTTCGAGCAGTTGGGCCTCCTGAAGAAAGCTCTCCTGTTCTTTCTCTGAGCCAAGATACATACTATGGAGCATTTTGATGGCGACAATACGCCTGCTGAGAATGGAATGCACACCCTTATAGACATGCCCGAAAGCACCACTGGCGATTTCCTCGACAATGCGGTAGTTGCCTATGTGTTTGCCAATATAGTTGTTCCTGCGTGCCATGATAATGACCTCAAAGGAAATAGCTGTTTATACTGTATTTACACTTGTACGTTGCAGTGATAGTATAACAAGGGCAGACTGTTGGCGTCAACGGTAGCTCATGCAGTAAAAATATCTTAATGACTTCACTAAAATAGACGTATTCGCGGACCAAAAATAAATTTGCATGTTCGACAGAAAAGCGTGGCCATGGGTATTTCCGCTTGTGATACAAGCGGAAACACCCATGGCCACGCTTTTCTGTCGAACACCTTTTCTTCGCATTTAAAAATGCGCCTTCAACAGTTTTCTTAGAACAGTGGGCAAGATACCGCCGTTTTCGTAGTAGGTCACATCGATGGGGCTATCTAAACGAGCGAGCGTCTGGAATGAGAAGGTCGAACCATCCTCGCGGGTGACTTTTACCTTCACCTCCTGGCGCGGCTTCAAACCGGCTTCTATGCCCTCAATGTCATAGACCTCTCTCCCCGTCAGCTTGAGCGACTCTTTATTTTCGCCCTCTTTAAACTGCAAGGGTAAGATGCCCATACCGACGAGATTGCTGCGGTGTATGCGCTCGAAGCTTTCGGCGATGGCGGCACGCACCCCCAACAGCAGAGGTCCTTTGGCTGCCCAGTCCCGCGAGCTACCAGAGCCGTACTCTTTGCCCGCAATAACTAGCAGTGGTATGCCCTCCTGTTGATAGCGCATTGCGGCCTCGTAGATGGTTGTCTGCTCCCCATCGGGCAGGTGTACGGTGTAGTACCCTTCTTTGTCAGCCAGGTGGTTATGCAAGCGAATGTTGCCGAAGGTGCCGCGTACCATGACTTCGTGATTGCCACGCCGCGCCCCATAGGTGTTGAAGTCGCGCTTCTCCACCCCCTTCTCAATCAGGTAGCTCCCGGCGGGACTGGTAGCGGAGAAGCTCCCTGCCGGAGAGATGTGGTCGGTGGTGATGGAGTCATCGAGCATGGCTAAGACACGCGCACCATGAATATCTTTCATTCCTTCGGGTTCGGGAGACATGCCCTGGAAAAATGGCGGCTCCTGGATGTAGGTCGAGTTGGGGTCCCAATCGAAAAGCTCGCCGGTGGAATTTGTCAGGGCGCGCCAGTGTTCGTCGCCCTCGAAGACGGAAGCATAGTTTTTAGAAAACACCGCGGGAGTAACTGCGTGACTTACGACTTCGCTCACCTCTTCCTGGGTGGGCCACAGGTCGCGCAGGTAGACCGTCTCGCCATTGATATCTGTGCCTATCGGGTCTTTTGTCAGATCGATGTCGACAGTACCGGCCAGGGCATAGGCGACGACCAGGGGCGGGGAGGCCAGGAAACTGGCCCGCACCTGTGGATGGATACGTCCTTCAAAGTTACGGTTGCCACTCAGGACAGCCGCTACGACGAGGTCGTTTTCCTGCACGGCCTCGGCGACCGGCTCTGAAAGAGGGCCACTATTGCCGATGCAGGTTGTGCAGCCAAAGCCAACCAGGTGGAAGCGCAGAGCCTCCAGGTAGGGCAACAGGTCGGCATTGTTGAGGTAATCCATGACGGCGCGTGAGCCTGGCGCAAGGCTGGTTTTGACTGTTGGCTTGACGGAGAGGCCGCGTTCTACGGCGTGTTTGGCCACGAGGCCAGCCGCAATCATCACAGAGGGATTAGAAGTGTTGGTGCAACTGGTAATGGCGGCGATGGCTACCGAACCATCGGTCATATGCGTCTGCGTTCCAGCCATGGTGACAAGCACATCTTTCCCATGTGTTTTGTGTCCATTACCATGGCTGTTGCCGCTTCCCTCTGCCAATTTCTTATCCCGGTCTTCTTTCTGGGCAACCAGGTCAGGATTGGCCCGGCCTCCCTCGGTGCCAAGGCGGATCAGGGCATTCTCGGTGAAATGATTTTCTTGCACTTCCTTGAAACGCTCGGCAAAGGCACTGCGGAAGGCCTGACCGAGGTTGTGCATGGCTACACGGTCCTGCGGGCGGCGCGGGCCAGCCAGGCTGGGTTCGATGGTGCCGAGGTCGAGTTCGAGCAGGTCATCGAATTGTGGCTCAGGAGCGTCGTCCGTGCGAAACATGCCCTGGGCCTTGGTGTAGCGTTCAACGAGATCCACCAACTCTGGGCTGCGTCCCGTGCTGCGCAGGTAGCGCAACGTTTCGGCATCCACCGGAAAGAGGGTTGAGGTGGCCCCAAATTCTGGAGACATATTGGAGATGGTGGCGCGGTCAGCCAGTGGGAGCTGGCTGAGGCCGGGGCCGGTAAACTCTACGAACTTGGCGACAACGCCGAGCCTGCGCAGTAACTGGGTGACGGTCAGCACCAGGTCTGTGGCGGTTGAGCCTTCTGGCAGCGCACCTACGAGACGCATGCCTATGATTTCGGGCGTGAGCAGGTAGAGGGGTTGACCCAACAAGACGGCCTCCGCCTCGATGCCACCGGCACCCCAACCAAGCACGCCAAGGCCGTTAATCATGGTGGTATGCGAGTCGGTGCCGATGAGGGTATCGGGGAAGGCGACAGTTTCGCCATTTTCCTCTTTTTTGGTCATGACGACGGGGGCAAGATATTCCAGGTTGACCTGGTGGACGATACCCGTTCCTGGGGGAACGACGCGGAAATTGGAGAAGGCTTGTTGGCCCCAACGCAGCAGGGCGTAGCGTTCGCTGTTGCGCTCGTACTCCCGCTCGACATTGCGCGCGAAGGCAAGCGTCGAGCCGAACAGATCCACCTGTACGGAGTGGTCGATCACCAGGTCGGCGGGAACCAGGGGGTTGACCTTCTGCGGGTCCCCGTACAAACGGGCGATGGCAGAGCGCATGGCCGCCAGGTCAGCGACGGCTGGCACGCCTGTAAAGTCTTGCAAGAGGACACGCGCAGGGAGAAATGGGTATTCTGCATCCGATTGGGCGGCCTGACCGGGTACCCAGCGTGCCAGGGAGAGCACATCCTCCGCGGTCACAAGTTCGCCGCCCGCCTGGCGCAAGGCGTTCTCCAGCAGAATTTTGACGGTGTACGGAAGGCGTTCAAGTCCCGCCACATTGTGCCCGCTGAGTGCTTCCAACTGGTAGTAGGTGACTTTACCGGCTGCGCCCTGTAGTGTTTTACGGGCATCAAATATATCTTCGTGTGTAGTCATACAGCTATCCTTTGGTAAGAAGTGTTAATAGTAATGGTCCGATTGATAGTGCTCAATATGCCAGATGTACGAACCTATGCTATAAATCTGTCACCATTCATTATATGTGACTGAAGGCGGAAGCGACAAGGGTAGAAAGGCTTTTGTGCAGGGCAATTGCATCTAATTTTTCACCAGGCTTGCGGAGCGCATCATCCTATTAAGCCTCTGAAGCTCGCTTATAGCGGTACAATACCTACTGCGCCAGGGGCAGAGATAAGGCCATGGTACAGCCCTTACCAGGCGCAGAAATGATGGAGAGTTGTGCGCCGATGAGGGCAGCGCGTTCTCGCATTCCGAGTAACCCTAAGCCGCTCTGCGAATAGCGATCTGGATCGAGGGGTTGCTGGTTCATGACAAATCCCCGCCCATTGTCAGACATGGTTAGGTGTATGTGATTGGGCGAATAGCATAGTTCTATGGAAGCCTGGGTGGCGTGAGCATGTCGCCAAATATTCGATAACGCCTCCTGGACAATACGAAAGATGGCGATTTCGGATTCGGGGGGAGTTGGTTGGAGCGAGCCCGTACAGATAAAGCTACAGGGAGTGCCGCGGGCAGCAGAACTATCACTGAGCCATTCTAAGGCGGCACGCAGTCCGAGATCATCGAGCACGGATGGTCGCAGGTCGCGGCAGGCACGGCGCACCCCTTCCAGGGTCGTATCGGCCAGATTTTGGAGATTGGAGAGCCAGCGTACATCTTTTTCAGGAAGGCCCCGTATCCCGATAGCCCGTTCGAGGCCGTTTAATCCAAGTGAGAGGGCGATGAGAGCCTGGGCTGTGTCGTCATGCAATTCGCGCGCGAGTCGACGACGCTCTTCTTCCTGCACCCGCGTAATCAGTGAGGCATAATCGCGTAGTTCGTGCTGGCGACGACGAGCACTGCTGAGATCCTGGAGAGTGCGCTGTAATTCATTAGTGCGAATGGTTAGCCGTGTACTGGCGAGGGCGAGATAGTAGATGGCGAAAAGCGGTACAAGGAAGAAGAGCCATGCCAGTTCGGCAGCGGCATCATCAAAAATATCCACCACAGGTAAAAGGGGGCTGACACTCAATATCAATGCCTGGTAACGCAGTGCTGGTGAATGAAGATACTCGTGCCAGGCGATACGGATATTGAAAAGGTTTGCTTGAGAAGGGTTTGCTTGCGCGATGCTAGGAAACGAAATCAAACTTATCAACAGTAACATGACAACGGCTGCCAGGATGGAGCCGAGAAACTCTTTTGACTCGGCAATGTGGTACAGGGGGGAATTAGACGAGAAAGAAGAATTATGCGTGGGACCTGCAATCCAATAATAAGACGAGCCAGAGAGAAGAGCCACCAGTGCAGTGCCTGCCAGGCGGTAACTGGCCTCCGTCCAGGAGACAAAACCACGAAAGCCTGTATAGGCCTGGAGGAACGCTTGCGTGACGAGGGCGGTGAGTACCGCGGCAGGAACGCTAATCAAAACTGCCGCAGCCAGGTAGAGTGGAGCAGTGATGTCGAAGAGAAAAAGTGATCTCCATTCCTCTCTTAAGCGCAGGAGATCCACTACTTGTTTGGTGTCTCTTGTCTCAAATTTGAGTATGCGCACCAGAAGGAAACGTCCAAGCAAGGCAAGAACGATTGACAGGAGCATCAGGCTATAAATGGCACGAGGACCATAAAGGACGTGTACTGGTTGGTAATGAGCTAGCGACCAGATAAAGAGCAATAGTGCTATACAGAGGGAGAGTATAGCCACTAGCGGTTTCAGATATGGATGTGTACGAAGAAACGCTGTGGGCTTGTAGCTCTTACTGAGTGTCATAGGTGTCCTGTAAAGAGATGATGCCCTCGCGCAAGGAGAGTAATACGGCCTCGGTACGGGAGCCGACTTGCATTTTGGTGAAGATGTTGGCGAGGTGACTGTGTACGGTACGAATGCTCAATCCCAATCTGCGAGCAATTTCTTTGTTGGGGAGACCACGTGCGGCCAGGCGCAAGACATCAAGTTCTCGCTCACTGAGCAGTTCAGAGGGATGAGTCGTGGGGTTGGCACGAGAGGGTGCCATGAATTGAGCCCCAACGCGGCGCATCATTTTTTCGGCGAGCAAGGGTTGTAAGACCGATTCGCCACGAGAAATAGCGCGGATGGCGTTGATGAGTTCCTGCCCATGAATGTTTTTGAGTAGGAAGCCGGCGGCACCCGCTTCGAGCAGTGCAATCAGGTAAGGTTCATCATCGTAGGCGGATAGAACAAGGATAGCGGTTTCGGGGCAGTGCGCTTTGATGGTGCGCGTAGCTTCGATGCCGCCAATGCCGGGCATGGCGATGTCAACGATGGCAATGTCCGGGTGCATGCGCCGTGCGGCTTCGATGGCCTCTTCGCCGCTGGCGGCCTCCGCAACGACTTCAACATCCACTTCGGTTTCTAACAGACGGCGTGTACCCTCGCGCACCAGGGCATGGTCATCTGCGAGTAGAACCCGTATGGGACGAGGGTTGTTCTCACTATCGCTGTCTGCGTTCTGGGCACTCCTGGCACCCACCCCCTGGGCACCCGCAAGGGGTGTCCCTACATTTCGCGGCTCGTTTGTCATACTTGCACTCCTGGCACCCGGCTCTGCCAGGTGCCCGCTGCCTTCACCATTCCCCAAATGCGGCTGGGGTGCCACTACATTTCTCTTGTCAAGTGAACATTGACACATCACTTCTACTATAACCCAGAGGAGCCCAGACTACTACAGCAATTCTGCTGATATAGCCATTTTGGGCGGAACAGGTGCTACACAATAGCTGAATGTATCAAATCATGCATCAAATTTGCACTAGATTTGTATTGACAAAGCGGCGGTATTTTCGCTACAGTAAAGGCAGCGAACGCAAAGGGTTGGCAGAGCGCGATAGCATGGCACACGCGAGGGGTGCCACTACTATACACGCACGACTTGCCCTTTTGTCGATGCAGAGGATACAAAGGGGAGAAAGACGCCCATGGGGATGTTGTGTTTGGATACCGAGGGTTGCAATTTCCAGAATCGGGAGAAGGCTCGCTTTTGCGCACGGTGTGGAATCCCGCTGCGGGGTGTACTGGTGCAAGGCCGCTATCAAATACAAGCGTTGACCGGCAAGGACCGCGCAACGATGACCTTGCGTGCGATGGATCGACACAAAGGTCATGTCGTTACGGTACGTATCTTACGCCCGAGGCAGACCAGTGCAAAGGAACGGGAAGTTTTTTTGCAGGACGCTGAACTGGCGGTCTCGCTGTCCAACCGCGTGCAAGAACCTGGAAGTATCCGCGTGACGGACTATGGGCAAGATGGTCCGGTGGCCTTTTTGGTGAAGTCAGAGCTTCCAACAGACAATCCACTGGCTGACATACTACCCATGAAGCCACGGATGACGGCTCGCGTCGGTGGTAATGTATTTCCCTCCATTCCTCCCACGCCCCCACCCACCCTACCATCTGTCCCTTTAATGACCCCCACAGGCACCAATGTGGATGAAGATGATGAGGTGCGTACACAGGTTCGGCTGGGCGCGATAAATCTGGCCCCTACACCTCCAGGAGTTCCCGTTTCCAGGGCTTCGATGAGAGGTGCCACAGGGCTTCCGCAAGAGGTGCTCAATCATCCCCCGGATGCGTCGCAAGCGGTGCCCCTACGTCCTGTTGCGGCAATGCAACCACGAACGACAAAGCCCGATCATGCGCAGAAGGTGCGAGATTGGTTGGCCGATGGCAACCGCTTGTATGAACTGGCACGCTATGAGGAGGCATTGGCCGCATATGAGGCAGCCACGACACAGGATGTGGTGTCGGTAGAGGCATGGAGCGGGAAGGGGGCAACACTGCTCCATTTAGGAAGGTCTGAGGAGGCTTTGCTGGCCTATGACCATGCGCTTTCGCTGCACCCAAACGATGCTGACCTGTGGAATTCACGGGCAAATGTGCTTCATGAACTGCGCCGCTATGATGAGGAGATGTTTTGCTATGACCAGGCGTTAGCGCATGACCCGGGCTATGTGTTTGCATGGAGCGGGCGCGGGATGACGCTGGCTGAGCAAGGACGTACCGAGGAGGCTCTGCTGGCATTTGACCGGGCGTTAGTGCTTGATCCCCAACAAAGTGTGATTTGGCAGGCAATGAGCGATACGCTGTATAGTGTTCACCGCTATGATGAGGCATTGATTGCGATTAATCGCGCCCTGGAACTCGAGACCAACAACGCGGCCCTGTGGGACACGAAAGGCAATATCCTGCGGCGCATGAAGAAGCCGGAAGAGGCACTTCCGCTGCATGAAAGGGCAACGCTGCTTGATCCACAAAACGCCACCGCCTGGTTCGATAAGGCGAACGATCTGCGTGACGTGAGGCGGTTCGCCGAGGCATTAGCGAGTTACGACCATGCCCTATCGCTTGACCCAACTCTGGCGGGGGCGTGGTATAATCGAGGGAATGTCCTGGCGGCACTGCATATGTATGAAGATGCGTTGGAATCATACGAACATGCGCTGGAGTATGACGAAGGGTTAATTTCCGCGTGGTATAACAAGGGAAGTTTACTGCACGAGCTAGGACGGCACGAAGAGGCTCTGGCGGCATTTGATCGTGCGCTGGCATCCGATGACCACTACATTGCAGCCTGGAACAATAAGGGGTTGGCCCTCTTTGCACTGGGTCGCCTGGATGCAGCCCTGGACGCATTGAACCAGGCCACAACGTTTGCTCCTGAGGAGCCAGATGCCTGGTTTAACAAAGCCGTCGTGCTGGAAAAGTTGGGCCGGGGCCAGGAGGCGCAGGCATGCCAGCAATGGGCACGAACGTTAGAACAACAGGCTGGACAGGTAGGAACATAGTAGCAGGGCGAGGACAAGCCATTGCCTGCGGGCAAGGGGAGCAGGTCGCCCCTACTATGCCTACGATCAATCAGCCTGCCAGGCGCGTCCATAGTAGGGGCGATGGCTTGTCCTCGCCCTGGAGTTGGGAACATAATTGTGTACCGATGAAGGAGGTAGAGCACGTTGAAACGCTGCACCGATCAGATTGACTGCGGCTATGAGAATCGGGACAGCGATCTATTTTGTCGGGCGTGTGCGCTACCTCTATTGAACACGGCACTGGCTGGTCGCTATAAGATTCATGCTTTGATTAGTAAGGGTGGTTATGCAGCAGTCTTCCATGGGATAGATCAGAATCTCTCTCGTCGTATCGCCATCAAGGTATTGTTGCCTAGTAAAACGACACAGAGCGAACACGAGCATTTTCTGCGGGAAGCACGTATCGCCGCGACACTTGACCACCCCAACATTGCCCCTGTACTCGATTATGGCAGGGATGGTTCCAGCGTCTTCCTGATCATGCCCCTTTATACAGCCGGTTCTTTGCGTACACGCCTGGCAAAAGCCAGTGGCCCTCTGCCCGCGACTGAGACAACGAACAATTTCCACCAGCTTGGCAGTGCCCTCCATTATGCCCATACACGACCCCGACCGGTGATACACCGCGATATCAAGCCGGAGAACATCCTGATACATCCAGAAGACGCTCGCCTGGTGATTACGGACTTTGGTATTGCGCGCTCACTGGAACCGGGGACGCGAGTCGGGAAGACGATTACCGTGCGAGGAACGGTGGGGTATATGGCACCCGAACAGACAAGCGGCATCGTCGATCCCCGCAGCGACCAGTATGGATGCGCGGTGGTCTTGTACGAGATGCTGACAGGGTATCATCCTTTCGACCCCATGGGAGGGATGATTCCCAATCCTTCGCAATTGAATAGCGAGTTACCCCCCGCTCTGGATGCCGTGGTGCTGCGCGCGCTGGAGACGCGACCAGAAGCACGCTATGCCGATATGCTGGATTTTATGCAGGCATTCGACCAGGCATGCCGTCCAGGTAAGAAGATTGCAATTCCTCCCGCTAACAGCTATCCTGGGCGGGGGAATACACCAGCACCGTTGTTACGAGGGCACTCCAATCCTGCCTTGCCCGTTATTGCGACAGGTGGGAAAAGTGATGCTTCGGCCCGCCAGCCGGTGGCGAGAGCACAGGTAAATACCAACGAGGTTTTTGAGAAGTGTCGGGAGGGAGATGAGCTGCGCAAGCAGCAACGCTATTCACAGGCATTGCAAGCCTATGAAGAGGCTCTGCGCATGGATCCACGTAATTTCTATGCCTGGAATGGGAAGGGGACGACCCTTTACAACCAGGGCAATTATAAGAAGGCGTTGGAGGCCTATTCACGGGCAACTGAAATTGATCCCGGCAATGCGATTGTGTGGGTCAGCGCGGGTTTGGTGCTGAACCGCCTGCAACGCTATCAACAGGCATTGGTGCATTTCGAGCGTGCACTGTCGATTGAGCCGCAGTATGTGGCGGCATGGAATGGCAAGGCAGATGCCCAACTGGATATGAATATGCCCCAGGAGGCTCTTGCTTCATATCAGCAGGCCCTGATCTACGACCAGAAAAGCTTCCAATCGTGGAACGGTCTGGGCAATGCGCGTTCCTGCCTGCGCGATTTTCAGGGAGCCGTCGAAGCATATACCCACGCACTGCAGGTCAATCCCAAAAGTGCGGTGGCATGGTGTAACAAAGCCGAGGCCTTGATTCGCCTGGGGCATAACCGTGCGGCCTTGGATGCGCTCAATGAGGCGACTGAGATGGATCGCGGCTATGCTCGTGCCTGGACATTGAAAGCCGAGGTGTACGAGACACTGGGCAATCCCCAGGAGGCGCAGAAGGCCCGCAGGCGGGCCAAACCCTGGGGATTGATGAATTGAACTAACTTGCGATGCCCCGGCGCATTGATACAGTGCCCAGGACTACTGCGGCTAAGGCCGAGAGAGCAAGTATCGCCATATCGAGGGCAAATTGGTCGGACGAGCTATAGAATATGGCCATCTCCAACGCATGTCTTCCATAGGTGAGCGGGACAAAGGCGGCAATATTTTGCAGCCAGCCCGGCTCAAATGCCAGCACCCCGATGCCGCCTGCCAGAAAGTACA
>WNFH01000813.1_pt1 | contig 34453 bp, 30 predicted proteins | sample 5400411 | NCBI WGS metagenome assembly WNFH01 (sample SAMN13153347, study PRJNA577476) | soil metagenome | isolation source: 200 cm saprolite under Douglas fir tree site 2 hole 3 | place: USA:California | collected 2015-04-18 | reverse complement strand
ATGATCTTGCGGTACCCGCTTCTCCGGCGAAATGTAACTGAACATGCCACCTTGCTGCTCATCGTGTCCGCGCATGTTCTCTTAGACGCCGCTACTCCGTCGCCCGTAACCCAATCCACGACTTTTTCCGCAGCCTGTTTAGACCCGTGCTCTTTTCCGCCGCCGGCGCAAACCTCACCTACAGGGAAGATCGAAGTGTGGTCAGCGGCGAACTTTGAACCTGTAGCAGCGCCAGTTGCCCGCAAGCCGCCATGACATCGCGCCCGCGCGAATAGCGCACGAACGCCGGCACGCCCCGGTCCACCAGAATCCTCCGGAACTCTTCAATTCGCTCCGCCGACGATTCCCGGTAGGGAAGTTCTCCCGGATTCCACGGAATCAAATTCACCTTCACGCTCTTGAGCGGCGCCAGCAGCCGTACCACGCGCCGCCCATCCTCGGCTGCATCGTTCAGCCCGCCGAGCATCACGTATTCAAACGTCAGATGCTCCCACGTCCGCAGCGGATAATTCTTGCAAGCCTCCATCAGCACAGAGAGCGGATACTTCTTGTTGATGGGCATCAGCTCGTCGCGCTGCTCGTCGTTCGATGCATTCAGCGAAATCGCCAGCTTCGGCCGCACTTTTTCTTGCGCCAGCCGCTCGATCCCCGGCACGATCCCACTCGTCGAGAGCGTCACGTGCTTCGGCGAAATCCCCATCCCGCCCGGATCGAGCAGAATCCCCACCGCCGCCATCACCGGCTCGAAATTCAGCAGCGGCTCCCCCTGCCCCATCAGCACAATGTTCGTTTGCGGTGCCAGTTGCGTCTTGTGCTCCTCGAGCGGCACCAGCACTTGCGCCAGAATTTCGCCGGCCGTCAAATTGCGGATCAGCCCAAGCTGCGCCGTCAGGCAAAAATGGCAATCCACCGCGCATCCTGCCTGCGTGGAAATACAAATCGTCTGCCGCCCCTCGCTCGGCATGAACACCGCTTCCGCCGCAGCGGGCTTCTGCAAGCGGCCTGCGCCTTCTCTCTCATTTTTCTCTGCGTACTCTGTGCCCTCTGCGTCCTCTGCGTTAAGCTTTTTACTTTCTTCGGCGCTGCCCAAACCAAACAAATACCGCACCGACCCGTCCGCCGACGCAAATCGCTGCTTCACTTCCGGCAGCGTAACGCGCGCTTCTTTCGCGAGCCGCTCCCGCAGCGCCGCCGGAAGATTCGTAATTTGTGCTACATTAAATTTTCTCTCGGAGTACAACGCATGATAAATCTGCGCCCCGCGAAACGCCGGTTCCCCCAGCCCCACGCAATATTCGCGCAACTCTTCTTTCGATTTACCCAGCAGTTCCATAGGTCCTTCGAGCTCTCCGAGAGATGCGGTCAATGCCTCGCCAAGCCGATGTACAGATTACCTTGTTTTCGTACTTCTTTACTTCGTTACCTAATTACTTCGCCTTTGAATCACGCTATAATTCTTAAGCAATCTCTGCCTTTCAGGATTGCCTTCGGAGGCGCACGATGCCACAGAATGTCGCAATCGAGCAGCTCACCATTTCCGATTGGGTGAAGGGCCTCGCCGCCATCCCCGTGCGCGAATTCACGCTCGAAAATGTTCAGGACTACATTATTCGCCACGCCGTGCGCCCCGAAACGCTCGAAAAGTATTGTTATTTTTCAAAAGGCTGCTACACGCGCAATCTGATTTTCAAAAACGATCTCTTCGAGTGCATGACTGTCTGCTGGGAAATCGGCCAGCACAGCCGCATCCACAATCATCGCAACCAAAACTGCTGGATGTCCGCGCCCATCGGCCGCCTCCGCGTACAGAACTACCGCGTCGATCAGCGCGACACCTCTCACGGAACTTGCAAAATCATTCCGACGGACATCTACGATCTCGATGCCACGCACCCCGCCCACGTGAATCCCATCGAGCCCGTCCACGAAGTGATCAATCTCGCGGAATTCAATCAGCGTGCCGTCAGCATTCACGTGTACTCGAAGCCTTTCGACAGTTGCGAAGTCTATCTGCGCGACCAGGGTACGTACTCCGACGTGCCGCTCTTCTACACCAGCGAATACGGCAAGCTCAATCTGTCGGAAAAGCTCTTGTAGGCGCCGGGCTTTAGCCCGGCTCTTTCTTTTTGTTTTTGCTTTTCCTGTTTTTGCAAGCCTTGCATTCAAGCAATTGTTCGCTCGCGTTTATCCTTTCCGCCCGGCCTGTGTCACAATCTAGGTATGGCGACGGAAACGCGCGACATTCAAAAGCACATTTTGCCCAACGGCCTCGTGGTCCTCACCGAGACCATGCCCCACGTCCGTTCCGTCTCCGTCGGCGTTTGGGTCCGCAATGGTTCCCGCTGCGAAGTTCCCGAGGAAAACGGCCTCGCGCACTTCATCGAGCACATGGTTTTCAAGGGCACGGAGCGCCGCTCCGCCGAAGCCATCGCCCGCGAAATGGATTCCATCGGCGGCATGCTCGACGCTTTCACTTCCAAGGAGCAGATCTGCTTCAACGCCAAAGTTCTCGACGAGCACCTGCCCATCGCGTTTGACGTCATCGCGGATCTGGTTCTGCGCCCAAGATTCGATTCCGATGACGTGAAAAAAGAACGCCAGGTGGTCCTCGAAGAAATCAAGATGGACCTGGACAATCCGGAATATCTGCTTCACGATATTTTCACGCGGGGCTTCTGGCCGCAGCATCCGCTGGGCCGTCCGATTCTAGGCACGCCGGAAACGGTCAGAACATTCAACCGCGACGCGCTCTGCGCGCGCTTCGGGAACTGGTTCGCGCCCGATCATCTGGTGGTCACCGCCGCGGGCAACGTCACCCACGAGCAAGTGCTGGATCTCGTTCAGCGCGAGTTCGGCCACATGAAACCCACTGGTCCGCCCCCGAACGACGGTGCGCCGCGCACACAAGCTCCGATCCATTTGGAAACGAAGCGCGACCTCGAGCAAGTCCATCTTTGCATCGGCGTCCCTTCGGTTCCGCTGGGCCATGAGCACCGCTTTGGCATCGCCGTGCTCAACAATCTTCTGGGTGGCGGCATGTCTTCGCGCCTGTTCCAGAATATTCGCGAGAAGCAAGGCCTTGCCTATGCCGTGTTCAGCGAGCTCACGCCGTATTCCGATGCCGGCATGATGACCGTCTACGCCGGCACCGCTACGGACACCGTCGGCCAGGTGATCGATCTCACCATCCAGGAATTTCGCGCGCTGAAGGAATCGCCCGTCACGGAAGAAGAACTCCGCCGCTCGAAGAATCACTTGAAGGGTTCGCTGATGCTCTCGCTCGAATCCACCAGCTCGCGCATGTCCAATCTCGCGCGCCAGGAGCTGTACTTCGGCCGCTTTTATTCGCTCGACGAAATTCTCGCCGGCATCGAAGCCGTCACCCGCGAAGAACTCCAGTCCCTGGCCCGCCAATATTTCCATTCCGACCAGATCGCCGTCACCGTCCTCGGCCCCCTCAACGGCTTCACCCTCGACCGCTCCCGCTTGGCCTGCTGAGGAGCTACGGAGACTTTTTCAAGTCGCTTTGCAATGAGAGAGGGACGGTTCTTCAAGCAATCGCGAGTGCGAATCCATCCGCGATCAGCGCTGATGCCGCGTACTCAATGTGTAGGACGCGTCGTGGATTCTCCACTTGTGACTTCGACGAAGCGTGCACGATCAGCGGACGCATCGCCAATACGCCGCCTCGAGGAACAACGCAGTCCACAGCGGCGATCTGCGTAGATAGATCATGGAGCGCTTCGTCGGTCAACACTCCCAGCGTGTGCGTTCGGGGCAAGACGCGCAACGGCCCATTCTCCGCGGCCGAATCGTCGAGATGAACGCGCAGGGCCAGCACTTGAGCAAGGGCACTCTCGGGAGCGTGAGCGTAGATCACGCCATCTTTGACGGACCAAGGTCCCCAGCCAGGAGCTTCACGCCGCTCCTGCAACGGCAAAGCCGTATCTTGGTGCCACACCACCAGCCAGTTTGTTGCCGGTGATTTGTCGAAGAGCGTCGCGCGAAAGGGAAACGCCTCTGTGCCAAGAGTCTCCTGCGCTATTTCCATGAGTTGCGCATCACGGGCTGCAGCCGCGACGGCTGGAAGGCTCATCGCATGGCGAACACCAGCTCTGCTACGCGGCAAGTCGACGCTCCTAAATACGTCGAGCAGTCCGTCAACTTCTTTTGGCTCCAAGATTCCAGGAATTATCGCGAATCCTTGTGTTTGAATCGGCTCCAGCCAACTCAACGAATTTCTCCTTTGAAGAAGTTCGAAAACTCTCCGAAGCGACGGACGTCTTATTGTTGTGTGGCGCGGTCGGCGTTGACGGCGGCGCCGATGATTCCCATTTCATCGGAGGTTGGGATGACTTCGAAGCGGCTGCCCTGCAGCGGACTCATCTTGACCATTTCGTGCAGCAGCCGGTCCAGCAAGGCGATATCGATGAACTTCACGTCCGGTCCGGTGATGAAGAAGGTTCCGGGGCCTTCCATGTGAATGCTGGTGGCGGTCGCGGCGGTCAAAGCACGATGACAAAGCGTCACAAACTCGGTGCAGCGCGCGTCGCCCGCGCGGGCGTTTTCAAAAACTTCTTCCGGTTCGAGATCCATAAAACGCAAACGCATGGAGCGTCCTTGGGATCCAGAGTGACGACGGAGTGCCCGCCTTCCCAGATTCCTTCGCTCGAAGGATAGCGGCCAAAGCCCACGCCATTCCCGAGCGTCCACACGCGCGTCAGCTCATGCAGCTTGCCTTGCGCCGCCGCGATTCCCGCGGCCATGACGTCCGCGTCATTGAACAAGCGAACCTGCGCACCCGCAGCTTTGCCGCTCAGCGCGGAGGACAAAGCCGCTTGCAACGGGAATCCCTTGGCTTGATGGAGGTTGGGCGAATCCTCCACGACGCCGTTGCGAATGATTCCTGGAAAGCCGATTCCAATGGCTTCGATTTTTTCTCCGCCCGAGACTTTTTCCACTTGCCGGCGAATGCAATCCACGATGCCTTCCGCGGGCATCGATTGCAGCGGGTCGAGCGATTCCACTTTTTCTGGGAAAATGTTGGGCGGACCAAGAACCTTGTGGCCTTCCACCAGGCCAACGGCGATATGTTCCATGACGAGTACACCGACTGTCCTGCGCATCGTGCTCCTGCCAATCTTAGGGAGTCGAAAATGCGAACACGCGACTCCTTACTCGAGCCTGACTAGTTCCTCACCAGCTTGTTGAGCCCATTGAACGCGGCTGCCTTATAGCATTCCGCGAGTGTCGGATAATTGAAAACCGTATCCACGAAATATTCTACCGTGCCCTTCAGCGCGAACACAGCCTGCCCGATGTGCAACAGCTCCGAAGCTCCTTCACCAATGATGTGCACACCCAACAGTTGCTTGGTGGAGGGATCGAAGAGAATTTTCAGCCGGCCGGTAGTGTCGCCGCGGATCTGGCCTCGCGCAATTTCGCGGAAGAAAGCCATACCCACTTCGTAAGCTACGCCTTCGTCCGTCAATTGCTCTTCCGTTTTTCCGATGAAGGAAATTTCGGGGATGGTGTAGATGCCGTAGGGATAATTCGCGCGGTTGGAATTCGTCGGAATGCCAAACGCCCTCGCGGCGGCGATGCGGCCCTGTTCCATGGAGACCGAGCCGAGACTGGGAAACCCAATGACGTCACCGACGGCAAAGATATGCGGCTGCGTGGTCCGGTAATCCTGATCCACGGCAATGCGCCCTCGCGCGTCCGCTTCCAGTCCGCTCGCGGCAAGATTCAATTCATCCACATTGCCCTGGCGGCCCACGGCATACAGCAGCGCCTCGCCGGAAACTTTTTTCTTGCTCTTCAGGTTGGCCACGACCAGGTGCTCCGGAGTTTCTTCGACGCTCTCGACTTCCTCGTTTAGGCGCAGCGTGACGCGGCGGTCCCGCAGATGGTAGCAGAGCGCTTCCACCATCTCGGCGTCGGCAAACTCCAGTAACCGGGGGCGCTTTTCGATCAGCGTCACACGCACGCCCAGCGTGGCAAACATGCAGACATATTCCACACCGATGACTCCACCGCCCACGACAATCATGGACTTGGGAATCTCCGGCATGCGCAGAATCTGATCGCTGTTGATGATGGTCCTGTCGTTGAAAGGGACCAAGGGAGAAACCGCAGGTTTCGTGCCTGTGGCGATGACGATGTTGCCCGCTTCCAGTTCGGATTGTCCGCGCGAACCCGTCACTTGCATGTGGTGAGGATCGATAAAGCTGGCCGTTCCCGTCAGGATGTCGATGCCGTTGCGGGAAAGCTGCGCGCGAAGCACATCGATTTCGGTCTTGATCACGTTGAGCGCGCGGAAGGAGAGATCCGCCATGGTGATCGGTTCCTTGACGCGATAATTGACGCCGTAAATGCTTTGATACTGGTAGCCGGAAAGATGCAGGACCGCTTCGCGGATGGTTTTGCTGGGGATCGTGCCGGTGTTGATGGCGGTCCCGCCGATCACTTCCAGCTTTTCAACGAGCGCGGCCCGTTTTCCAAACTTCGCTGCTTGAATCGCGGCGCGCTGTCCGCCGGGCCCGGAACCGACAACGATGAGATCGTACTTTTCCATGGTTCGCCGCGGGAGTATATCATCGTTGGAATACAGGAGTCTTTGTTGACGCGCGGCCAGCGCTCTGACATGATTCTAAAAATTTGATTCGCAGCGAGATTGCACGGAGAAGTTGAGGAGAGAACGATCGGCTTGCGAGTATCCATTCTGGCGTCCGGCAGCTCGGGCAACCTCACGTTACTCGAGACGGAGCGCACCCGACTCCTCGTGGACGCCGGGCTCGGCAAACGCGAAACGCTCGCGCGGCTCGCCGCCGTCGAAAAAACCGTCGAACATCTCGACGGCATTCTCATCACTCACGAACACACCGATCATTGCAACGGCTTGCCGCAGATGCTCGGAATGTGGAAGGCGCCGCTCTACGTCACCGAACCCACGATGGGCGCTCTGCACCGCGCCCTGCCCGATCGGCTTGCGAAGCGTTTGCGTGGCGTGGAAACTATTCACGGCGGCCAGCGCTTCACCATCGGTGATATTGACGTTCATGCTTTCGCCATTCCCCACGATGCTGTTGACCCGATTGCTTTCACCTTCAAGACAAACGGCACAAAGCTCGCGTTTGTCACAGACCTTGGTTACATGACCGAACTTGTCAAAGATTGCTTGCGCGATTCCGACTGCGTGGTCCTGGAGTCAAATCACGAGCCCGACATGCTTAAGGCTGGCTCATATCCGTGGATCGTCAAGCAGCGCATTCTCTCCCGTCACGGACATCTTTCAAATCATTCGGTAAGCGAATTCCTGTCGGACCCGGCTGGCTTTGATGCCCGCGCGCGCTTTCTTGTTCTCGCGCATCTTTCGGAAGAGAACAACAATCCGGACACGGCGAGAATCTCTGCCGAGGAAGCACTGCGGCGCAGGCCCGCGGAATGCGCCTTCAGCGGCGAACTCCTGGTCGCTTCGCAACACGTCCCGCTCAAGCCCCTTGAGCTGTAGCAGTTTTCTCGATGGATTCCATTTGAAATATGGTTCGCTTTTTAAGGCCCGTTCACGTAAACTTTATTTTTCTTGGTAGAGGTGCGGAGGCCATGAGTAGCCGGGCGAGCTTGTTCGATCAGCTTCGAACGCTTGGGCAAAAGGGGCCATTTTGCTGTTGTCCGCCGAAGTCGCAACGGTAGCTGAAGCCGCTGCGGTTGGGGGATGGGTCTAAGGCCTGTCCACTGTCATCCGTACCATCCGGATGGAGCGCTATCGAGAGGCAGCGGCCCGAGTTATTTCCTCGCGGTTCCTTCCTTTCGTTTTGCTCCTCCAGAAAATTTAGGTGGCAATGAATCTGTTCGAACTGACGCGCGCGCTCGTCGACATCGAGTCGACCACCAACCACGAAAAACACGTGGGCGACTACCTTTTCGCGCAGTTGTCCGCCGTTGCCGCGCGCCACAACGGCCAAATCGAGCGCATCCCCGTCGAACCCAATCGCGACAATGTCTTTGCCTTCTGGGGCGAGCCGACCGTCACGTTTTCTACTCACATGGATACGGTCCCGCCGTTCTTCGCTTCGCATGAGGACAACGAATTCATCTGGGGCCGCGGATCCTGCGATGCGAAAGGCATCATGGCCTCCATGATCGCGGCGGCAGAGAAATTGCTCGCTGCCGGGACGCGGAATTTCGGCGTCCTATTTGTTGTCGGCGAGGAACGCAACAGCGCCGGAGCAAAGGCCGCCGCCGCGAATCCTCGCGGCTCGCGATTTCTCATCAATGGAGAGCCCACCGAGAACCGCCTCGCTCTCGGTTGCAAGGGCGCGCTGCGCTACGAAATTACTGCGCAGGGAAAGCTCGCGCATTCCGCGTATCCGGAACTCGGTCATTCCGCGATTCACACTCTTCTCGATGTCCTCCGCGATATTCGCCAGATTCCACTGCCTGAAGATGCGTTGCTCGGGCGCAGCACGCTGAATATCGGAACGATCGGCGGCGGCCGTGCTCCCAATGTTGTTGCCGATCACGCGGAAGCAGAAATCATGTTTCGCACGGTGGGCGATCCCGCAGATATTCGCACAGCTGTTTCCGCTGCGACTGCGGGCCGCGCCGAAGCTCGCGAAGTCCTGCACACGCCGGCGGTGCAGTTGGCGAAATTCGATGGATTGCCCACGACGATCGTCGCTTTCACCACGGACATACCGACCTTCGGCGGCGCTTGGGGAGAGCCCTTCCTGATCGGACCCGGCAGCATTCACGTGGCGCATACGGCGGAAGAACGCGTGTCGAAGAAAGAATTGTCCGAAGCGGCGGACATCTATGCGCGGATGGCTGCGCAACTCCTTGCCACCGGCCGGAGCACCGCATGAGCCGAGGCCTTGCCATCGTCGGCTGCGGAAGGATGGGGAGGCTCATCGAACAGCTCGCGCCGGAATGCGGCTTCGACGTGCGCGCAAAGTTTACCCGCGCAGACAACCTCCATGTGGCTGGGATCACGAGCGAATCATTGCGTGGCGTGGACGTCGCTCTCGAATTTACCTCGCCCGATGCCGCACCCGACAATCTGCGCCGCCTTGCTTCTCTTGGAATCAATGCCATCTGCGGAACTACAGGCTGGTTCGAGCATCTCCCCGCGATCCGCGAAGCCACTTCCGCTGCCGGCACCGCTCTGGTCTACAGCCCCAATTTCTCCATCGGCGTCAACGTCTTCTTCCAAACTGTCGCACGCGCCGCTTCCTTTTTCGCCAAGTATCCCGAATACGAGGCGTGGGGCTGGGAAATTCACCACTCCGCAAAGAAGGACGCGCCTTCCGGGACGCTCAAGAAACTTGCGGAAGAAATTCGCGCCTCCGGCTATAACCGGACTCTGACGCTCACGGCCAATCGCGCCGGCTCGCATCCCGGTACACACGAAATTGGTTTTGACTCCGCCGGCGACACCATCACGCTGCGCCACACCGCGCGCAGCCGTGAAGGTTTTGCGCGGGGGGCGCTACAGGCCGCGCGCTGGGTCGCCGGCAAGCGCGGTGTATTCGAATTTCGCGAGATCCTCGGTGAAGTGGCTTGACGGGTCTTTCTAAAGGCGGCGTCTTTCTAGGCTCAGGCGAGAGGCAGCATTTCGGTTTTCGGCAGTTGATGTTCAAGCAAGGAGATACACAATGTTTACTGGCACCGGCACCGCTCTTGTCACTCCGTTTCGAGCCGATGGTTCGCTCGACGAAGCAACTCTGCGCAGATTAGTCCAAAGGCAGATCGACGCAGGCATCAACTTCCTGGTTCCATGCGGAACTACGGGAGAGAGTCCCACGCTCACACACGAAGAGCACCTTCGCGTCGTTGAGATCACCGTTGAACTTGCCAAGGGAAAGGTCCCGGTTCTCGCAGGGGCCGGCGGCTATAACACGGCGGAAGTGATCTCCCTTGCACGCGAGCTCACGGATCTCGGCGCCGACGGCATCCTCTCCGTCACGCCCTACTACAACAAGCCGACGCAAGAGGGCCTCTTCCAGCACTATCGCGCTATCGCTGAGGCCATTTCTCTGCCCATCATTCTCTACAGCGTCCAAGGACGCACAGGCGTGAACATTGAGACCGGCACGGTGAACCGCCTCGCCGGAATCGAAAACATCGTCGGCATCAAGGAAGCCTCCGGTAACGTTTCTCAAATGGCTGCGATTCTTAACGCCGTGCCAGATGATTTCATTGTTCTTTCCGGTGATGACGCCATCACGCTGCCGCTCATCGCGCTCGGTGGCCGCGGGGTCATTTCGGTCGTGTCCAACGAAATCCCGCGGGAGATGTCGCAGCTTACGCGGCTCGCGTTGCAGGGCGATTTTCAGGGTGCGCGCGAGATCCACCGCCGCTTCCATCCGCTCATGGAAATCAATTTTGTCGAGTCGAATCCGATCCCGGTGAAGGCTGCGTTGGCGGAGATGGGCTTGCTCAAACCGGTGTGGCGCTTGCCACTCGTCCCGCCGAAGGCGGAGAATCGGGCACGCATCCGCGCCGTTCTCGAATCACTCGAACTTGTGCCGAGGGTTCATGCTGCCTTCGCAAATTGAGCGTCTGTTCGACGAAACCCCGGCTCACTACGAAGAAGAACACTTCCGGCTTTTCCGCGATTTCAAGGCCGGGCTGAATCGCGGGGAAATCCGCGCAGCCGAACCAGACCCCTCCACGAAAACCGGATGGCGGGCAAACCCTTGGGTTAAGAAGGGAATTCTCCTCGGATTTCGCATGGGCGCTATCGCCGACATGTCCATCGATCCCGTGAAGCAGCCGTTCTTTGACAAGTCCACGTATCCCGCGCGCGCGTTCACGGCCGCGGATGGCGTGCGCATCGTTCCCGGCGGCTCCAGCATTCGCGATGGGAGCTACATTGGCCGCGGAGTCATTTGCATGCCGCCCATGTTTGTGAATGTGGGCGCGTACGTGGGAGAAGGCACGATGATTGATTCGCATGCCCTCGTTGGGAGTTGCGCGCAGATCGGCAGCAACTGTCACATTTCCGCCGGCACGCAGATCGGTGGCGTCCTCGAACCCATCGGGGCGCTGCCGGTAATTATTGAAGACGATGTGTTGCTAGGCGGGAATTCCGGTGTCTATGAGGGAACGGTCGTGAAACGCCGCGCCATTCTTGGCACGGGGACGATCCTCAATCGCTCCATTCCAGTTTACGATCTGGTGCGAGACACGGTCTACACCGCCACGGAAATCGAGCCGCTGGTCATTCCCGACGAAGCTGTCGTGGTTCCCGGCTCGCGCGGGGTATCGCATGCCTCCGGCGCAAAATGGGGACTCTCGCTGCAGGCTGCCGTGATCGTGAAATACCGCGATTCAAAAACCGACACGCGCGTGCAGCTCGAAGATCTTCTGCGCTAGCGCTTTACTGCGAGAGTACTTTTTCGAAGAATTGCAGGGCGCGCGGATCGTGGGACTGGCCGAGCCAGAACATGGCTTGCTTTCGAACTTCGCGATTGCGGTTGTTCTGGGCGACTTCGATCAGTTTCGGGACGCCTTCTTCTCTTGGCAGCTGGCTGAGGGCGAATACCGCCTTCTTTTTCACTTCGGTGTCCGGATCGTTGTCAATCGCGCCGGTGATCGTGCCGACGGCTTTTTGCCCGGCTTTCTGTGCGAGCCAGAAAAGGGCCTGGCCGCGGACATGTGCGCTTGTATCGTCGTGCGCCATTCGAATGATTTCGTCGATGGCACCGGTTTCGTGGCTGACGGATAGAGCGAATGCCACGTGAGCGCGCACATCTGGGCTCGGATCGCTCTTTGCCATGCGCTGCAATGCAGCAAATCCGGGTTTGCCGCGTGCGGCGCCTAGCCAGAAAGCGGCCTGGCGGCGCAGGCCCTCGGGCTGGTCGGGCTTGATGAATGATTCGAACGCGCGGTCGGCGGACGGGTCGACATGGAGCGCAATCGCCGTCAAAGCTCCATGGCCGAGGCCGTGGTCTCCATGCTCTTCGAAATGAGCGCCGCGCACGTAGGTCTCAAGAAGCGCGACGCTCTCCGCGGGTTTCACTCCGGTCAGCCAGACAAACGGCAACCCACCGGCATCCAGCGCGCAATCTTCGGACGCGACGCGAATTCGCATCACCTGCTTTGCTTCCAAGCGAAACAACACGACGAGTTGCCGCGCTCCTTCGAGCTTTACGGTTCCGGTCTTCTGCGTTGTGCTCGTCGTTCCATCATGATCTTTTTCGAGGTTGCAGGTGCCGCAGCCTTCGCCGTCATGATAATTTCCGCAGCAGACGCTGCGCTCGCCGGCAATTTGATCGACGCCGTAGCCGATCCACTCCGGCTTCTCGGCCTTTCCCGCGAGATCGCGGACTGTTGCTTCGAGGCTTCCCGTCACTTGCCGCGTTTCGACCTTGGCGTTTTCGAGGCGAGGCATTTCGGAGGGGCGCTGGGCGGCGTGCGCTACGGGTGCGAGGAGCATCGTTCCAAGCAGGAATTGTCCGATTCGAATGGTTCGCAGAGTTTGCATGATAGGCCTCACTTTTGGAGAAGTTCCATCAGGTAATCGGTGCCTTCTTTCGAATGCATGAGGGAGAGTTTCTGCACCGCGGTCTTTTTCAGTTCGGCGTCCTTTTCACTTCTTGCTATCGCCACGAGAGCGGAGGCATTGCCTTGCAGGAAGAAAGCATTCAGCACTTCTTCACGCACTTCGCGGTCTGTTTCTTTGGCATAAATGGCCTGCAGGGCCTTGCCGGAATCGTTCGAATGGACGAGTCCCAGGTTGCGGATGGCGGCGCGGCGCAGCTCCGGGTCCTTCTCCGATTGCGCCGCCTGCAGGAGCTTCGCTGAGTCGCCTGCGAGGAAGAACGCCTGGAGAATTTCCCGGCGGACGTCCGTGGAAGTCTCCGTCTGGTACAACTGCTCCAGTTCGCTCGTACCGTGGACCAGGCCGAGCTGACGGATGGCCTCGCGGCGCAGCGAGTCGTCTTTTTCACCCTTGGCGGCGGCGAAGAGTCGCTCGTGATCGCCGCCGATCATGTAGCTGCGAAGAATGGCGTGCTTCACGGAAGCATCGCTGGTCGAGGCGTACACCTCGGCAAGCGTTTTGCGCGATTCAGAGCCACCGAAGATTCCCAGATATTCGACCGCTTTGCGCTGCAACTCGGGATTGCTCTGCCCGCGCGCGATTCTTCCGAGAATTTCGCGGGACTGCGGCGAGCCGCTTTGCGCCATTACAAAGAGCGCTTTGGACTTTGCCTTTGGCGATGCCGAGCCGTTCAGAACCTTTTCGAGCAATGGCATGGCCCGTTCGGGATCGCTGTTCATCAGGCCCTGAATTGCGAGCATTTTCAGTTCGTCGTCGCTCTGGTTTTCCGGATGTGCGGGGTTATTGGTGGATTGACGCACTTCGATTTCCAGGGCGCTAGCATCTTTTTGCCAGCGGCTTTGCGGAAAGTGGCGCTTAAGGTCCGCGATGGTTGCCAACGCGGAGTCGCGCTTGCCCATGCGGTTTTGCGCATACGCTTTCCAGTAGAGCGCCGCATCCGTCTGCGGGCCGTTCATGTCCGCGAGTTGCTTGAATTTCGATTCCGCCTGGTCGTAGCGGTCCTCGTCCAGAGCCTCGCGGCCGTCGTCGTACAATTCCTGGAGTCGGTCCAGCCTTTCCTGGGCACGGTCGCGCGCTTCCTCTTCGCGATCCCGTTTCTCCTGCTCGCGGTCGCGCCGCTCCTGCTCCTTATCCTGAAGCTCTTGCGGGTCCTGGAGAGAGTCCGCGGCTTGCCGGTTCGTTTTCATGAGCCGATGCGCGCGTGCGCCTGCCGGCGCCAGCAGCATCGCCGCGATGGCGAGCCAAACCATGCCGCTGGGTCTCGATGAGTTTCCGATGGTCATACTTTATTCCTTTCCTTCTTCGTAGAGTTGTTTTGTGCCGGCGCGGGCCTCGTGGCCTCCTGCCGTTGTTGCAGTTCTTTGCCGACCACCCGGACTTTGAACAAAATTCCTCGCGCTTCAATCTTTTGGCGGATGGCTTCGAGTTGCTTCGGCGTGCCGGTATCACCCTCTTGCAGCGCGGTCTGGCGATACAGGCGGTTTTCCTGGAGCAAATCTTCCGCGCGCCGCTGCTCGGCGGAGATGTTCACTTCTTTCTGTCGCGGATTGCTGGGCGCCGCGTTGGAAAGCTCGACGAGCATGCGCTCGGAATGACCCAGGTGTTCGCCGACGGCGACGATCAGGATGCGCTCCCGCACCTGCTCCGTGCTGGCGATGTTGTCAGGCCTGGTGGCCCGCCTCGTCATCCGCCCAACGAGAAACGCCGCAACGACCAGCGCTGCAATCGCTCCAGCCGCGGCGAGCCGGCGCGGCTGGAACCACGCCTGCCACCATGCTTCCGGTTTCTCCGGCAACCGCAAAGCAATCTGCTGCCAAACGCGGCGGCCGTAGTCCTCGCCGGGATCCGGGACGGGCAGGGTATCGAGAGCGGCGAGGACCGCTTCGATGCGCTCGAGCTCCTCGCGACATTCGTGGCAGGCGGCGAGATGCGTTGAAATCGTGGCGCGCTGCTCGACGACGCCTTCGCGATAGGCAATCAGTTCTTGTTCGGTCATGTGTTTCATGATTCCGTTCCCATGGCTCGCGCCTGTGTTCTTGTTCCCACCAAGGGTTGCAGCGCAAGCCGCAGCTTCTGCACCGCGCGAAAAACGGTGTTCTTTGCCGCGCTCGAATTCAATTTCAAGACCGCCGCGATTTCCTCAATGCCGCATCCTTCCCAGTGGCGCATCACGAAGGCGGTGCGTTCGGCATGGGAGAGAGCCGCCAGCGCGTGTTCCATTTGTCTGCGCAGCTCGATGCTCTGCGTCAGGCGTTCCGGCGTCGGCGCGGCATCGGGAACGCGGCTCACGGGATCGTCTTCGATACCGTCCGCGTTTTGCGGGCCGGGCGCTTGACGGCGCGCATCTTCTTTTTGCTTCTGGCGCATGCGGTCAATCGCGTAGTTTGCGGCGATGCGGTAGACCCACGTTCCGAAATTGGCGCGTGCCGCGAATTGCCCGAGTTTTTGATAGGCCCGCAAAAAAGCCTCCTGGACAATTTCTTCGGCGTCGTGCTGATTCCTGGTCATGCGAAAGGCCAGCCGGAACGCGTTGTGGCTGTGCCGCTCGACGAGAACGCGAAAGGCATCGCGCTCGCCCGCGAGCGTGCGCTCGACGGCGAGGGCGTCGCTAGCTGCGATGGCCTGGGCGCTCTCGATGCTTTGCTGCATCCGATTCATTAGACAGGATTTGGCGTTTGCGGTTAGGTCGCGCGTAGCGCCTTATGGGTCAACAACATAGCGCAGACAGCGGATTAGACAAGGAGGAACGACGAGGTGGGGCGCGGGCCCTACGGCAAGGTCAAGGAAAGAGGGCACGATGTATCGTGCCCCTACTCGTAGCGCAAGGCTACGATGGGATCGACCTTCATGGCACGCCGCGCGGGTACATAGCAGGCGACAAGCGCAACGAAAGTCAAAACCACGGCCACACCCGCAAAGGTCAGCGGATCGGTGGCGCTCACGCCGAAGAGCAAATTGGCCATCAAGCGGGTGAGTCCGGCGGCCGCGAGTAGCCCGAGGACTACGCCGAGTGCGGTCATCTTCAGGCCCTCGCGCAAGACCAGCCCCATCACATCGCCTTGCTTTGCGCCAAGCGCCATGCGAATGCCAATCTCGTGCGTGCGCTGGCCGACCAGGTAGGAAATCACGCCGTAGGTTCCGATGCTTGCGAGCCCCAAGGCCATCGCTGCGAAGGCGCCCAGCACGATCATGGAGACGCGGCGTTCCGCGAGCGTTTCCGCGATGACCTCTTCCATGGTTTGCACGCTGTACATCACTTGCTCGCCGCTCATTCCTCGCAGCCCGGAGCGGATGGCCGTCGCAACGGCGTGCGCATCTCCTTCGTAGCGCACCACGACTCCCGTGCCGCTCCAGGAGGAAGGTTGCATGGCAGCGTCGGGGAGCTGCATGAAGGGGAAATAGAGTTGTGCGCGAAGCGATTGTTTGTCGTCGGAATCGAGTCCCCACTGCTTTACGTGGCCGACCACGCCGACGATCTCCGCCACGCCTCCTTTATTATTCAGAATCACGCGTTTTCCAACCGGGTCCTGGTCCCCGAAGAATTTCCGGGCGAAGAAGTCATCAATCACGATGACGTGCGACGAGCGTTCATTATCCTGGGCCGTAAGGAAACGTCCGCGCTGCAGCGGAATTTGCATGACCTTCAAGTAGTCTTCTTGCACGACATAACTGATCGCCCAGCTCATGTCGTTCTCGCTCGCGGGCTTGGGCTGACCTTCGAGGTAGAAGAGATCTTCATCGTCGCCCGCGAGCGGCAGCGCTCCCCAGGAGAGCGAAGCGGCCTTCACACCCGGAGTCGATGCCAGCCTGCTTTGGACTTCCCGGAGCTGCGCCCGAACCGCGTCCGGGCTTGTGGCTTTCGTGGAAGGGGCCAGGGCCACGCCAAACGACAAAACATTGTGAGAGTCGAAGCCGGGGTTCACGTTCCACAGGGCGCTCAAGCTGCGGATCATCAATCCCGCTGCGATCAGGAGCACCAGCGCCATAGCCATTTCCGAAACAACAAAAATTCCCTGCGCCCGGTGTTTGCCGCCGCTCGCTCCCCGGCCGCCTTCCTTCAGCGTATCGTGCAGGTTCGGTTTCGAAGTCCTAAGCGCCGGGACCAGTCCGAACAGAATCCCGCAGAGCAGTGAGGCGCCCATGGCGAACAGCAATACGCGGACGTCCAGGCCGATCTCGTTTGCGCGCGGCAACGCTGAAGGTAAATTCCGCAGTGCCAGCTTCATGCCCCAGGCCGCCAGCAATAACCCGAGGCCTCCTCCGGCCAGGGCCAACAACATGCTTTCCGTCAGCAACTGGCGCACGATTCTTCCCCGGGCTGCGCCGAGCGCGGCGCGCACCGCGAATTCGCGTGTTCGTCCCGTTGCGCGGGCCATAAGCAGATTGGCCACGTTCACGCAAGCGATCAGGAGCACAAACCCAACCGCCGCGAGCAGAACGAGCAGAAGCGGGCGCAAGTAGCCAACCATCTGTTCCTTGAGAGGCATAAGGGTCGCGCCGATTCCTGTGTTGGCGTCCGGATACGCGGCAGTTAGATCTCCCGTCACGCGTTTCATGTCGGCGCGCGCCTGCTGGATGGTCACGCCCGGTTTCAGCCGGCCAACCCCGTGAAATCCGAGCCCCGCCGTTCTGAAGTTAAGAATGGGATTGGTCCACTGGCCAATGGGGGCGTACACGTCGCTGGGACGGAAACTCCAGACCTGCAGCTTAACACTTGCGGGGACCACACCAACGATGGTGAAGGTTTTCCCGTCGAGAGTTAGCCCTTGTCCCACAATGTCCGGAGCGGCGCCAAACTTGCGATTCCAGAATCCTTCGCCGATCAGCACGATGGGGCTGGCGCCGATCTCGTCTTCTCCCTCTGCAAACAGGCGCCCTATCACCGGCTTGACGCCGACCACCGCAAGGTAATCAGAAGAAATGAATTCCGCGTTTACCTGCTCCGCTTCGCCTCTGCCCGTAATGCTGTAGGAGTAGCTTCGAGAAATGCCCATCATGGAAAACGTGCGGTTGTCCTTTCGCCAGTCGCGAAAGTTCGGGAAGGAGATGGAGCCGGAGTCGAAGTTCGGTTTGCTCTCGGCCAGCGTCACGAGCTGCTCCGGGTCGGGATAGGGCAGGGGATTAAGGAGTACGCCGCTGACGACGGAAAACAGCGCGGTGTTTGCGCCGATTCCCAGTGCCAAGGTCAGAATCGCCACGGCGGCGAATCCCGGCGATTTCGCCAGCATGCGCACGCCAAAACGAAGGTCCTGCATGAGGCGTTCGAATGAGCCCCATCCCCAAACGTCTCGCGTGACTTCCTTCACCAATCCCACGTTTCCAAATTCACGCCGCACAGCGTGCTCCGCCTCCCTCGCGGCCTCGCCTCGCTCCACGCGGTCCTTTGCTGCCATCTCCAGGTGGGTGCGCACTTCTTCGTCGAGTTCCTTCTCTCGCTCCCGCTTGCCGAAGAGTCTTTTTGTCCAGCTCATCGCGGCGCCCCTTCTTCTGATTTCCAACTTCTGGCTTCCATTTCGAATTTCTATTCGTACCGCAGGGCCACGATTGGATCTACCGACGACGCTCTTCGCGCAGGGATGAGGCATGACAAGCCGGAAGTCACGACCAACAACAGGATCACACCCGCAAGGACCAGCGCATCGAGTGAGCTGCCCTGAATCCAACGCGCGAGCACACGATTGAGAGTGATCGTAAGCACTACTCCCGCTAGAACACCGCCCGCTACGCTCATTGCCGCCGAACGAAACACCATCAGCAGAACATCTTTGCGCCCCGCTCCGAGCGCCATGCGGATGCCGAATTCGCCTGTTCGTTGAGCCACGGTGTAAGAAATCACGCTATAGAGTCCAGTTGCGGCCAGCGCCAGCGCAAGCAAGGCAAACCCGGCAAACAGGGTTGCCACGAGATGTCCCTGCTGCCATTCCTGCTGCGTAGTGATCCAGCCATTGAGATCGCGAACGTCTCTGATTGACTGCTGGTCAGGATCAACCGCATGAATCTGTTCGCGGACAGCGCGGAGCACGGTGAGCGGCGGAACCCTAGTTCGGACGAGGATCTGGGTCCAAACCGGCATCCGGATCGTGTACAGCACATATATGGCGGGCTTGGTGGGATCGCGCAAGCCGTCATTGCGAGAATCGCCGACGATGCCAATCACTTGAAACCAACTATCGCTCCCGGGAACTGCGAGCGCAAACGGAGGCTCGCCTTTCAGTTGGGGCATGCGGAGCTCGCTGCCAATCGCGCCGCCGTTCGGAAAATATTGCCGAGCCAAGGTCTGATTAATCAGAGCGAGCTTGGAGCCGTGCATGGTTTCGGTTTCATCCCAGAATCTTCCTTGCAGCAACGGGATATGAAGTACGGTGAAATACTCGGAGCTGATGAAATTGATGCGCGCCCGCTGTTGTTCGGCCGCTGGCTTTCCGGAAATCTCGAAGCGCTGTTCCCAGCCGCTGCTTGGCGGGGTGGCATTTGTCGAAAGTCCGGCGGAAACGACTTCCGGCATAGCAGCGACCTTCTGCAGGAGCTGGTTGAAGTACGTTCTCCGAGCCTCCCAGGTTGTGTAGGTGTTGTCGTGCACCGGGATTCCCACTGACATGGTGTTGTGCGGGTCATAGCCGAGGTCCACGCGCATCATGCGCACGAAGCCTTGCATCGCAACGCCGGCTCCCGCCAGCAACAGAAGCGTCAGGGCAATCTGGCCGGCGATCAGGACGCTGTGAGTCCGGCGGCCATGAAGTCCGGCGGTGATTTTGCGCGTAGTTGATTGCATCACCTGGGCTATATCCGGACGCGCAGATTGAAGAGCCGGGGAGATGCCGAAGACGATGCCGGTCAGAAGCGCAAGACCTACGCTGAAATACAGAACCGGCAGATTGATGCTGATGGCGGCTTCATGCGGGAATGAGAATTCCGGGAGCCAATTGACGATGAGCTTCACCAGGCTGTTCGCCAGCGCCACGCCAATGACCGCCCCGGTGAACGACAGCATTAGTGCTTCCGTGAGCAACTGCCGCAGAATGCGAAAGCGCTCGGCACCGATCGCCGAACGCACCGCCATTTCGTGCCGGCGCCCCGTGGCCCGGGCCAACAGGAGAATCGAAACATTTCCGCAGCCGATCAGCAGCAACAAAGTCACTGCAGCGAGTAGCAGGAACAAGGTGCCGCCAATTCGAGTAACAAACTGGTCGTTCAAACCTTCGAGAGTCACGCGGAAGTGCTCAGGGAAGTGGCTCGGCGTTTGCTTTGCAAATTGTTCGAATAGCGACTGGAACTCCGCATTTGCTGCGGCGCGCGAAACTCCCGGTTTAAGCCGGGTCATGATGAAAAGGGTGCGCACGGGATCGGCCGTGAGCTTGAGCGGCAGATAAACTTCGGCGTCGCCCCAGGTAAAGCGCGGCCGGACTACACCCACGATCTCGTAGTTCTTGCGGACCAGCTGGATTTTCTTGCCGACAATATCGGGATCGCCGTTGTAGTGTCTCTGCCAAAACTGATAACCCAGAACGGCTACATTCTCCGGGTCCTGGCCCTCGGGCGCATCCGATGGCAGCAGCCCGCGCCCCATCAGCATACGCACGCCAAAAAAGTTGAAAGCGTTGGAAGTGAAATACACAGCCTGGACGTCTTCAGGAAGATCGCCTTCAGTGGTGGTGAGGTTCCATCCATCCATGGCAGCGGCGCTCTCGACCGATCTGGCCTGCCGAAGCTGTTGCAATTGCGGTCCGTTGAGGTTTACAAAACGGCGATTGCCGGCGTTGTCGTGGACCGCCAGATGCACCATGCGGTCTGAATTGGCATATGGATATGGGTTCACCAAGACGCCGTAGACCACGCTGAAGACCGCTGTAGTTGCCCCGATGCCAAGCGTCAGTGACAGAATCGCAACGATCGTGAATCCCGGATTCTTGAGCAAGATCCTCAAGCCGTAACGCGCGTCAGCAGCGACGTCTCTCAACCATCTCCGCCCCCAAACGTCCCGCGTGACTTCCTTCACCAATCCCACGTTTCCAAATTCGCGCCGCGCGGCGCGCTCGGCTTCGCGCTTGTCTTCGCCGCGATCCACGCGCTCTTTCGCGGCCATCTCCAGATGTCTCCGCACTTCCTCTTCCAGCTCGCGCTCTTGCTGTTTGCGTCTCCACCAGAGAAAGTTCATGGTGCGTACTACCTTTCAAAGGGATTTAGTACACCTGCAATCGCATCGGAGAGCTGCGCCCACCTGGAGCGTTCCTTGCTCAATTGTTTCTTGCCGGTGGCCGTCAGCCGGTAGAATTTCGCCCGCTGATTATTTTCGGAGGTCTTCCATTCCGCTTTGATCCACTTCTGCTTTTCCAGTCGGTGCAATGCGGGATAGAGCGAACCCGTATCCACCTGGAGAGTTTCGCCGGAGCGATTGCGGATGGCCACGCTAATGCCGTAGCCGTGCTGCGCGCCCCATTGCAGCGTTTGCAGGATTAGGAGATCCAACGTCCCCTGCAGTAGCTCGATCCGGTTCTGGTACCGCTCTCTCTTCTCAGCCATCGTTGCTCCCCACGGCGGCGCGTTTGCTCCTGCTGTCCCTTTGACGTCGCGACCCCGCCGAAAGTCTTGAACAAAAGGATGTCGGCATTCTACACCCAGCCAGTAGACGTTCTACACCCTTGCTCCGTGCAACTTCGGTGCCGCCCAGTGAGCGCCTTCAACCCCTTTTTCACCAACGGTTTATCGCCGCTTTTCAGGCGCTCTTCCATCCACCTGCGCCCGCTTACGCGACTCCGCATCCCAAATCCGGACACCCGCGGGGGCTTCCGGAGTCCCCGCCAACACCCTCATCTGCGGTATCATGGAGAGAGCAACGACCTGGAATTCCGCGATTTTCCGTTCTTGCGCTTGAGGAGATGGCATTGATTCCACGCTACACGCGCCCGGAGATGGGCCACGTTTGGAGCGACGAAAATAAATTCGGCAAGTGGCTGGAGGTGGAGCTCGCCGCCACGGAAGCGCTGGCCGAGAATGGCCATGTACCGAATGACGCGGGGTCTACAATTCGCTCCCGCGCGAAGGTCGACGTGGCGCGGATCCAGGAACTTGAAGCGCGCGTGAAGCACGATGTGATTGCGTTCACCATGGCGGTGGGTGAATCGATCGGCGATCCTGCTGCGGCCCGGTGGCTGCACTATGGAATGACGTCGAACGACGTCGTGGACACGGCGCAGGCTCTCCAGATTCGCGAAGCTTCCAAGCTGATCGAGCGGAATCTCGTGCTCTTCGGCGAGGCGCTCGATCTGCGCGCACACGAATTTCGCCACACACCCCAAATCGGACGCACGCATGGCGTGCACGCCGAGCCGATTACGTTTGGCTTGAAAATCGCCAATTGGTTTGCGGAAAATCAGCGCAACATCGCGCGCTTCCGTGAAGCCGCCGGACAGATGGCCGTCGGAAAAATTTCCGGTGCCGTCGGCAATGCCTCGCACCTTGGTCCGGAAATGGAAGAGCGCATCTGCAAGAGGCTCGGACTGAAAGTTGCGCCCGTGTCCTCGCAGGTGATTCAGCGTGACCGCCACGCGCACTACCTCAGCACGTTGGCGCTGATCGCCGCCACGCTGGAAAAAATCGCGCTGGAAATCCGGCATCTGCAGCGCACCGAAGTCCGGGAGGCCGAAGAGCCGTTCGGCGAAGAGCAACGCGGCAGTTCCGCCATGCCGCACAAGCGCAATCCCGTCACGTGCGAACAGATCTGCGGGCTGGCGCGCCTGGTGCGCTCCAACATGTTAGCGGCGTATGAAAACATCGGTCTCTGGCACGAGCGGGATATTTCTCACAGCTCCGTGGAGCGAATTATTCTTCCGGACTCCACGATTCTCGTGGACTATATGCTTGAGAAGATGTCTGGCATCCTTTTCAACATGCGCGTCTTTCCCGAGCGCATGTTGCGCAACCTGGAGTCCACACACGGCCTGGTGTTCTCGGGGCAGCTGCTGCAGGACCTGGTGGAGAAAGGCATGCCGCGCGACGATGCATACAAGGCGGTGCAGGAAAACGCCATGGCCGCGTGGGAATCGGAGAGCAGCTTCCGCGACCGCGTCGCGGCGGATGCGCGCATCGCCAAATATCTGGATGCCAAGGCGCTAGCTCACACTTTCGATTTGCAGCGGCAATTGCGGTATGTGGATGCCATCTTCGACCGGGTCTTCGGCGCGCATCCTGCCGGCGAGAAAACCATGACGGGGTGGGCAGGGAAACACTAGCGCAGCGCTGACTGATGAATTTCGAGTTGCTTATGCCGCAAAACAAAAGCGCCCTGGTTCTACCCAGGGCGCCGTCCTGCCTCTTCTAATTCCGGCTTGCGCTGAAATTAGCTGCGGAGGCGGAAACTCAGACAAAAGATAGAAATCAGGAAACTAGAAACTCACAACACAACAGTAGCATTCGAAACCGAAAACCAAAACTAAAAACTGCGAGCTATTCGACGCGTTGCACGTAACGCGCTTCCGAGGTGTCGACCTTGATTCGGTCGCCTTCGTTTACGAACGGAGGGACCTGGACTACCAGGCCGGTCTCGAGCGTTGCGGGCTTCATCACCGCGCTGGCCGTGGCCTTCTGCAATGTCGGCTCGGTCTGGATCACTTTCATGTCCATGGTATCGGGCAAGTCCACGCCGATGGCTTTATCCTCGAAGAATTCGACCTTCACGATGGTGCTGGGAATCAGGTAGTAAACGGTTTCGCCCAGCTCTTCGCGGCTCATCTGCATCTGCTCGTAGTTCTTCGTATTCATGAAGTGAAAATCGTCGCCTTCGCTGTAGAGGTACTCGAATTCGACTTCGTCAAGGATGGCGCGGTCCACGAATTCTTCTGCGCGGAACCGATAATCGATGATGGAGCCGGTGCGGAGGTTTCTCATGCGCGTCTGCATGGAGCCGCGTTTGTTGCCGGGCGTGCGGTGATCGACGCTGAAGATAGTGAAAAGCTGGCCCTCGTGCTGGATGACCATGCCGGGGCGGAGTTGTGTCGCTTTGACGCTGCTCATATGCTCCCATTTCGCAAGTGGCTGATTTCGGAAATTCAGGCGGGCCATGAACATGGCCACGTCCGGAATGACTCGAGGCACGCTGGGAGGAATTTCACGCCCAGCGCGAATCTACAGTATAAAGGCCGGGATTCAAACGGGTCAATCAGCGCTCCCGGAACCCTGGCGCTCTCCAGTAACCGGCACCCCGGAATAGTGTACGTGAACCAATCGCCAGCCACCCTGTTCCTTGTGATAGAGCTGCGTTTCCCTCCCGTGAGTCGTAAGGGGCGAGCCATCTTTTCTGAACTTGGCGACGAAATCCCAATAAAACTCGGCCCAGGCCGCGTCCCCGTAAACATGAACGGAAACGTCGTGCACCGTCAGTTTGCGCTCCGAAAAGGTATCGCCCATCAGGTGCGTGTAGACATTTTGCTTGATTTGCTCGAACCCATGCTCATGGCCTAACGGGTGGATGAAGGAGACCTCCGGAGAGTTCCACCAGACCTGCGCAGCCAGGGCCGTGTCCGCGTTATCAACCGACCTGGCATATTTTGCGACGAGGTCTTTTATCTCTTCGCTCTCAACGCTTTCGTCACGCGCTTGCGCGACTACGCCAAGTGTCCACTTCGCCCGTTTTGTGCGTTCATTCGCGGCGGCGGCCATGATTTTTTCAATTTCGTCGGGGTCGCGAGTGAGGCGCTCGCTCAGAAACTTGTAGCCGGATTCGGTGATGAGGACGTCGTCTTCGATTCGAACGCCGAGATTTTCTTCGGGGATGTAGATGCCGGGCTCCACCGTGATGACCATGCCGGGCCGCAATGGCGCGCAATACTCGCCCGGGTCATGAACATCCAGGCCCATGTGATGACTCAGGCCATGAATGTAATATTGACCCAGCGGCTTGCCGTGCAGATCTTTTCCATGCGAGTTGATGTAGTCGTAGGAAACCTTATAAGCGCTATTGTCGCCCTTTTTGCAGACGTTGTTGCCGGGCTTGAGCATCGCAAGCGCGACATTCTGCGCGCCGAGCACAATGGAATAAATTTCACGCTGGCGCGGAGTGAACTTGCCGTTGGCGGGAATCGTGCGCGTAATGTCCGCGGTGTAACCGGAATACTGCGCGCCCACGTCGAGAACCACGATGTCTCCGTCCGCGATCTTGCGTTCGAGTTTGTCGTAGTGCAACACCGTGGAATTGGGGCCGGCGCCGACGATGGGAGCGTAACCCTCCGCTTCTGAACCGCCCCAGGCGTGCACTTCCACCATTTTTGCGCCGATCTGATATTCGTACAGGCCCGGCCGCATCGCTTTCATCGCTTCGAGATGCGCATCGAGGGATAGATCGATGGCCTTCTGCAAGAAAGCAAGTTCGCCGGGCGACTTAATCTGCCGCAACGCGTTGATGTCCTGCCGAACGTCTTTCAACTTGGCTTGCGGCATAGCGAGCTGAAGCCATTCAACCACGGCCTTTTCGTGTGGGTAGCCACCGTTTTCTTTTTCGTACGGCAGGATCGTATAGACAGTCGGATAGAGTTTCGCGAGCCTCTCCACGGTCGCGCGCATCTCCGGAAAAGCTTCAATCGCACTGAAGCCGGTCCGTGCTTGAACCCCCGTATCGGAAGGAGACATGCGAACGCCGTTCCACTTTTCTTTGGCGGGATCCTTCGGCGGGAGGAACAACATCTCCCGCGGGCCGGTCCAGTTATCGTTCCTAGAGCCGTTCTTTGCACCCGGCAGGAAAATCAGGCCGGCGCCTTCTTCGTTGTGGCCCGTCAAGTAGTAGAAGCCATCTTCCTGATGAAAAACGTAGGTTTGAGCTGATTCTTCGCGGCCCGTGTAACCCCAAAGAATGACCGGCCCATCCACCTCTGCGGCGATCTTGGCGCGGCGTTCGGCGTAGACGCTATTGGGTTCGCGCTCGCGGCGCTCCTGGGCCTGGGCGACGGAGAAGAGGAAGACGGCGCAAAACAGTCCAGAGAGGATTAGTGGCGCGGAGGCGAGCCGAACACGCGACCAGATACGCCGTGGGTGACCACTCATTTGCTCACCTCGAAACCGCCATTTTTGGTGCTGAACCCGCAGGGCAAACGGGTTCGCCGCGTCCAACGCGGCCCCGCGATTGTAGCTGAAATGGGACGCCGACCGAAATTCTCGCGCAATCCCGAGGAGCATGAAGACAAGGGCTCGCGGATTTCACTGATGCAAGGCTATTCCTCGTGGCGGACCGCCCCGCTATTTGCAGATGACCTTTTGCGTGCTCTACGAATCTAATACACATGCGAATACCTGGGCGCTTCATCGGCTTTCTGGCCATTTTTCAGTCCATTCTGTTTCTGGTTCACGTTTTTCTTTACGAGACGTGGACGTTTTCCGTGGCGGGGAAGGACCTTCCCTCCAACTCCTTACTGAAGATTGTGTTGGCTGCGTTGTCCGTGAGTTTCCTGGCGGCGTCGGTTTTGGCGTTTCGTCACACCAACTCCGTGCTGCGGGTCTTTTACCGAATCGCCGCGGTGTGGCTCGGACTCGTCAGTTTCCTCTTCTTTGCCGCTGTTTTGTCCTGGATGGTCTTCGGGATTGCGCTGCTGGCGGGATGGCACCCTGACTTCCACCGGGTTGCGGAAATGCTATTCGGTACGGCGCTGCTGAGCGGCTTCTTCGGTGTCCTCAACGCGAGTTTGACGAGAGTTCGGCGAATTACGGTCCGGCTGGAGAACTTGCCGGCAGCCTGGCGCGGGCGCAAAGCCGCGCTCATCAGCGACTTGCATTTGGGGCACGTGAGGAACGGAGGTTTCTTGCGGCGGATTGTGGCAAAGGTGATGAAGGAGAAGCCGGATGCAGTTTTCGTTGCAGGCGATTTGTACGATGGCACTGCAATCGATGCTGCGCAGGCGGCCGAGCCGTTGCGTGATTTGCGCGCACCGCAGGGGACGTATTTTGTGGCAGGGAATCACGAGCTGTTCGGTGACGATTCGCAGTTCCTGCAAGCCGTTACTGGCGCGGGAGTTCATATTCTGCACAACGAAAAAGTAGAGGCGGACCATTTGCAGATTGTGGGCGTGCCTTATAACCACGCCACGCAGGACGGACATCTGCGCTCGGTATTGCAAGGAATCGGTGTGGATCGAAGCCGCGCGAGCATTTTGGTGACCCATGCGCCCGATCGTCCGCACGTCGCGGAGGAAGCCGGAATTTCCTTGCAGGTTTCGGGTCACACGCACGTCGGCCAGTTTTTTCCCTGGACCTGGGTGGCGCGGCGAATCTACCGGCAGTTTGCTTACGGCCTCAGCCGGATCGGGAAGATGCAGGTGTACACCTCCAGCGGGGCGGGGACGTGGGGGCCGCCGCTGCGCCTCGGATCGATTCCGGAAATTGTGCTGTTCCAGTTTGAATAAAACCTTTGACGAGCTAAACGGCCGGTAGCGCGCCCCCTATTTTCGGAAAAACGCAATCAGATGTTCTGAGACGCGAGCGGATTCTTCGTGCTGGAGCCAGTGGCCGGCGTTCGCGAAGGTATAGAGCTCTGCGTCGGCGCAGTAGCGCAGACTTTCATGCGCCATTTCCGAAATGAGAAAGGCATCGCGTTCTCCCCACAGGATTCGCGTGGGAACGCGAACGGTGCGGTCGGGGAACTTGGAAGGATAGCGAAATAGCGCGCGATACCAGTGGATCATGCCGGTCAGAGTGCCAGGGTGCGACCAGGCGGCGCGGTATTGAGCAAGATCTTCCGCGGAGAAAGTGCCGGGGCGACTGGAGCGGAGAAGCGAGCGCGCGCCCACGCGGAAATGGAAGGCTGAGAAAAGGGCTTCCGGCAGCCAGGGGAGTTGAAAAAAGAAGATATACCAGCTTCGGAGCACCTGGCGCAGGCGCGTCATCATGAATTTGCGCATCACCGAGGGGTGCGGGACATTGAGGACCACGAGCTTGGCGACGCGCTGCGGATGAAGCAGCGCCGCGCTCCATGCGACGGCAGCGCCCCAATCGTGACCTACCAGGAAGATTTTCCGCTGGCCGAGCTGATCCGCAATGGCAATCAGGTCTGATACGAGTTCGCTTAGTACGTAGGCCGCGATACCGGAGGGTTTGCTGCTGAGGTTGTAGCCGCGCTGGTCTGGCACGATGACACGAAAGCCGGCGGCGGCTAAGGGCTCGATCTGTTTGTGCCAGCCATACCAATACTCAGGGAAGCCGTGGAGAAGAACTACGACCGCACCATCCTTCGGACCTGCGGCGACGGCATGCAGCGAAATTTCGCCATTTTGGAAGGCAAGTGTTTCCAGAAAACTCGACCTCGAAACAGATTCTACACGCCCTGTAGCGACACCCTCACGCCAATAGAGAATCAAGAGCCAGACGCTGCGGGGATTGGCTTGGGGCTTTGACGGTCCACGTTTTTTGCTGAGCAGGTGCCGTGAGGGCCGATAAAGCCAGGCTGGATAGTATGAGTAAAGTGGCTCGAATTCGCGTCTGCGCGCTCCATGTCGAAACTCGAAAAGCTGCCTGGGGAGTTTAGCAGAGACCGAGAAAAGCGCTCAGCACTGATTCGAAATACGGGTAGGGTCCCAGGAAGACCTGCAAAAAGATTGAGAATCAGAAGCCCGGAGCGCCGGAAGTGGCGGGACGCATTTCGGGAGCGTTGACGCCGAAACGCAGCCGTGCGAAGTAGGTCTGGCCGAGGGACATGAAGCCAGTGTAGAGATAGCCCCAGACGAAGAGCAGCAAGAACGGGGCTGTGGCGTAATTTTCATTGATGATAGCGTAGACAACGGTCATGGAAAAATAGAGCCCGAGAACAATTTCCGCGTAGGGCAGCCAGCCCGCCTTATTCCTGTAGGACTTTTTCGCGAAGGTGCCCTGCTTGCCTTCGATATTGAATTTTGGCGTGCGCGCGAATTCGCTTTTCTTTCCAACGATGGCTTCCAGGACCGCTTGGGCGTTGCGCACAGATATTCCGATGCCCGTTGCCATGACGAACGGCAAATAGAAAAACGTGCGCCGCCAGGTCTTGGGGCGAAGCTCTCTTTGCGCCACGAGATAGAAGCTGGAGATCGAGCACGTGGAAGCAAGGAACAAAGGCAAGTCGATCAGCAGCATCTGAAACCAGCCTTGCTGGAAGCGCACGATCATCACCGGCAACAACATCGTCGAGAGCAGCACCATGAGCGGGTAGCTGATGTTGGCCGTCAGATGAAAAAAGGCCTCGGCTTTGACGTGCCGAGGTGCATCGGACTTCAAAACCTTCGGCAGGATTTTCTTCGCGGTCTGCATCAGGCCCTTGGCCCAGCGCGCCTGCTGCGCTTTGAAGCCGTTCATGTCCACGGGAAGCTCGGAAGCGCACTCGATTTGGGGGAGGTAGAGGAATTTCCAGCCCTTGAGCTGCGAGCGGTAGGAAAGATCGGTGTCTTCGGTGAGCGTATCGTGCTCCCAGCCACCGGCTTCATCGATCGCCTTGCGTCGCCACACGCCGGCGGTGCCGTTGAAATTGAAGAAAGTGCCGCGGCGGGAGCGCGCGCCATGCTCCACGACGAAATGGCCGTCAAGCAAGATGGTTTCGACGTTGGTGAGCAAGGAGTAGTCGCTGTTGAGATACGTCCAGCGCGTCTGCACCATGCCAATTTTTTCGCCACCGTCGGGATTCATGAAATAGGGAATCGTGCGGCGAAGGAAATCGGGCTCTGGAAGAAAGTCTGCGTCGAAGATGGCGACGAACTCGCCTACTGCGGTCTTCAGCCCATTTTCCAGCGCGCCGGCTTTATAGCCTTCGCGGTTGGTGCGATGGATGTAAGTGATTGGCGTGCCCTGCGCAGCGTGGCGCTCCACGCAAGCACGCGCGACTTGTTGCGTTTCATCAGTGGAATCGTCCAATACCTGCACGTCCAGGAGCTCGGCGGGGTAATCGAAATGCGAGACGGCTTCGACGAGCCGCTCGATCACGTAGCGCTCGTTGAATATCGGGAGCTGAATCGTGACGCGCGGCCATTCCTTGACCTCGGGCGGGGGTAGGGGAACATTCTTCGCATAGGCAAAATAGTCGTAGACCAGCCAGTAGCGGTGCAGGCCATAAACCGCCAGGACAAAGAGGACCATGAAATAGGGAATCATCATCGCGAGGTCGAAGGCGTTTGCGTGATAGATGCCCGCAAAAGTCTTGTCCGTAATCTTGTGCCAGTAATGGCTGATGGAATTCTGCGCCGCGAGAAATATCGTGAGTAGGAGTGTGGTGTTCACGTCGCTGAGCTGATCCAGAGACCGCGCGTGATACCCCGCGCGGCATGCGGAGACAACGATTATAAGGCGGAGATGCTGACAGTCAATGCGTCTGAACCAGCCGGACCAGGCTGCAGTCCCTTAGGGAACGAGGACGATTTTTCCCGCGGCGCCCGGTTCAAGAATTTCCTTGTGGGCGCGGGCTGCTTCGGCCAGCGGCAATTCCTTGCCCACGACGGGACGCAGTGTGCCGTTTTCGAGACCAGCGATGAGTCCGGCATGGATTTCTTTTTCTTCTCCCGGCGTAATGGCCCACAGCGTGAAGCCGCGGGCGGAGGCGCGCCGGAGCATGAGGTCGCGTGGATTGATGCTGATCTCGCCGCGGTTGCCGATGATGATCACGCGGCCGTTCGTTGCGAGCAGCTTCAGGTCGGCCGCGAGGTTCATGTTCGCGAGCACTTCGAGAATGACGTCCGCGCCGCGTCCACCAGTGGCTTTCATGATCTCTTCCTGGTAACCGTTTTTACTGTGATCAAAAACCTGGTGCGCGCCTTCGCGCTTTACGAGATCGACGCCTTTCTGCGTTCCCGCCGTTCCGAACACGGTCAGGCCCATGGCCTGCGCCATTTGGACCGCAGCGCTTCCGACTCCGCCACTTGCGCCGTGCACTAAGACGGTTTCCGAGGCCCGTGCTTGGGCGGAGTGGTGCAGCGCGTGATAGGCCGTCCCGTAAGGAACCCAAACGCCAGCGCCTTGGCTGAAACTAATTTTTTCCGGCAGCGCGTGCACTTGCTCTTCCAGCGCCAGCGCGTACTCCGCGTAAGCGCCGGTCAGCGTGTTGGTGGTGTAGACGCGGCCGCCCTTCTTGACTTTCTTCACGCCATCGCCGACCGCTTCGATGACTCCCGCGCCATCGGAACCTGGGGTATACGGAAGCGGGGGCTTCACAGCGTAGGTGCCGGCGCGCATATAGGTGTCATACGGATTCACTCCCGCGGCGTGGATGCGCACGAGAACTTGCCCGGCCGCGGGCTTGGGTGTGGGGATTTCTTCCAGTTTGAGGGCTTCAGGGCCTCCAAATTCATGGACGACAATAGCTTTCATTTGCTTGATCTCCCAATTGCCGAAACGGCGTCGCTTGTGACGCTAGAAATGTTCGTCAGCCGCTATGGCCGACGGTTCCTTCTCGACCAAGCCGGCGGAGCGGCCCCAGGCGGTCGTTTGCCAGTTGTCTTTCCCCTTCTTCGCGGGGATCCACGGCGGCAGCGACTGGATTAAATACTCCGCCAGTGCGTAAAGATAGGGCTCGTACATGTGGCGCAGCTCGGTCAATTTGCGATCCGCTTCCGGCCCATCCTGCAGTTTCACGCCGTGCTGCGCCAGGATGTCGCGAATGCGGCGTAGATCCTCGGCGGGCAACCGGTCGTGCGGAAGGGCACGAGGCGGAGTCTTGAACACTTGCGACAAATCCACCGCGGCATGCCGCGCGATGGCGAATGTCAGCTCGGCTTGCCGCTGGCAGGCATCTTCGACGCCGACCTTGACCAGCGCGCACGTGTCCAGAATTGCCGTGAGCGCGGCGATCCAGGACTGGTTGTCGTGTTGCGAGCGGAAGAATGCCAGCACCGGATACGAGAGATGGCTCTCCATGAGTTCGGCGGCCCAAAACTCCCAGTCCTTGAGGAGGTGACGCAACGCCTCGCTGCCTCCCGGGTAAGCGTGGCGCCGAAGCAGCTCGCCCGCAGTGGGGGGCGTGCCAGCACGCGAGTCCAGCAGCGAAATATTTACCTCGCGCTTCGAGAACGAACCGTAGATGAATGGCAAGTAGCCAATAACGGCGGCAAGAAAACCAAACCCAAAGCCCCCTTCGGCGACTACCAGCGCACGCGCCAGCGGCGAGTGCGGGACGACATCGCCGAGTCCCAGCGTGAAAAATGTCGTGCCGCTAAGATACAGATCGGTCACAAAGCCGGGCTGCGCTCCGGTCATGACCACGGCCGAGCCGGCTCCGAATTGCATCAGCCCAAAACTGAGTACGAGTCCCACGGCCCACACGCCAACCAAAATCAGCAGCGAGATCGGGCCGAAGAAACCCAGCAACGTCTCGCGGCCCTTCCGCGACGATACGAGCCCAATGATGAATTTCCAGGTGGTCCACGTCGTTTTGTAAAACAAACGGGTCAGCCGGAATCGTCGCGTCACGCGTCGCGGAAGGATGATGGCTTCGAACGCGTCCCAAATGACGATCAGGAAGATCGCGACACCCGCGGCGAAAGCGCCCGGAGCTGGAATCATGTGCGGCATTGTACCTGTTCGGCGGGTTTGAAGAGAATGTGCGAAGTGTACGCCCAGTCCATCAGGATTCGAGGCGCGCGCTGACGCTGATTTCGGCCTTGAAGAGTTTTGAAACCGGACAGCCCGTTTCCGCGGCTTTTACCGCAGCGTCGAATTTGCTTTTGTCCGCGCCAGGAATTTTCGCGACGAGGTCGAGATGACTCTTGGTGATGGCGAAACCGTCCGCGAGTTTCTCGAGCGAAATGGTAGCCGTCGTCTCCAGTTTCTGCGCGGTCAACCCGGCGTTACCAAGCTGTGCGGAGAGCGCCATGGTGAAACACCCGGCATGCGCTGCTGCAAGAAGTTCCTCGGGATTGGTACCCACCCCATTTTCAAACCGCGTGCTAAACGAATATTGCGCCTGCTTCAGGACGCCGCTGTCCGTGGAAATCGTGCCCTTGCCATCCTTCAAACCACCCTGCCAGACTGCTGATGCCTTGCGCTGCATGTTTCTCTCCTTTTGCGTATTTCGTCTGTTTCGTAATCAGAGAATTCGATTCTCCGGCAAGCAGGAAGGGTATATTCACAAAATGAAACTGTCGAGCAGCAAGTGAAAGCAATGCTGAAGGAAATATTGGGCGACGTTGCGCACCGCCCGTGGCCTCTGCCTGCGAGGCCGTGGGTGATGACGCAAACTTGGCACGATCTCCTTTTTGCGCACTGGCCTGTCGATGCCGAAAAACTGCGAGCGCTGATTCCTGAACGGCTGGAAATTGACACGTTTGATGGCCGAGCGTGGCTCGCCGTCGTCCCGTTTCGAATGACGAATGTTCGCTTGCGCGGGATACCAGCGGTGCCGTGGCTCTCGGCATTTCCCGAACTGAACGTACGCACGTATGTGGTCTGCGATGGGAAGCCGGGTGTCTGGTTTTTCAGCCTCGACGCGGGTAACTCGCTAGCCGTGGCGATCGCGCGCACTTGGTTCAACTTGCCGTACTTCCGCGCTCGGATGCGCTGCTCCGAACGCAATGACTGGATCCATTACGCCAGCCAAAGAAACCACTCCGGCGCCGCTCCAGCAGCATTGCAAGGGCGCTACCGTCCGTGTGCTCCTCCATTTTTTCCGCAGAGAGGCACAATTGAATACTTTTTGACGGAACGCTATTGCCTCTATGCGCTCGACGGCAGTCACCGGCTCATTCGAGGCGAAATTCATCATCGCCCCTGGCCGCTGCAGCAGGCTCAAGCGGAGCTTCCGCGCAACACCATGGCCGAGCCGATTGGAATTGCGCTGGAGCCGCCGCTCTTGCATTTCGCGCGGAGGCAAGACGTACTCGTCTGGCCGCCCGTGCGCGTGACCTGAATCGCAGCCGCTACTTCTCACCACTTGTGAAAGATGAAAAACGCCGCGGCCACGATAAATGCGAACCCCGCGCCGTGGTTCCATTTGAACTTGTCGCCGAGATAGAAAATCGAGAACACCGGGAAGATCGAGAGCGTGATGATCTCTTGAATTGTCTTCAATTGCGCGGCGTTGAATTGATAGGAGCCGATGCGGTTTGCCGGCACCTGAAAACAGTATTCAAAGAAGGCGATGCCCCAGCTTGCCAGGATCGCTTTCCAGAGTGCCTCGTTCCGGCATTTCAAGTGCTCATACTAGGCGAAGGTCATGAAGATGTTGGAAATCGTAAGCAATACGACGGTTCTCGTTCGATTCGGTTGCTCCTCATGGATTGCCGGACTGAGCCGGCATTGGGACGGGAAAGCATTCACCGGTGTTGCAATTTCGTCAAATGTTTAATGCCGGATTCCACACAAGGCCATTCCTGCCCCTTCTCCGGCATTGACCACTCCCGTACTCTGGGTGCATACCCTGTAGCACTTAGATTCCATATTCCTGGATTGGACGAAGAACGCTTGAATCGAAGAGAGGCTTGCGTGCTATCGAGATTGCACAGGTTTTTTGTTGCTTTTTTTGTATTGAGTTTTTTTCTTTCTGCCATTGCCGAGGGCCAGGAAAAAACCGTGCTGGTGGCCACCGGCTCCAGTATGCCGGAGCCGCTCTATAAGAGCTGGATCGAGGCGTATCACCAACAGCAGCCCTCGACCGATATTCGCTACATGGCCTCGGGAACCTCGGAGAGCGCCCGCAACATCCTTGCCGGTTCCGGCGATTTCGGCGGCGGAGATGCGCCCATCCCCGAAGCACAGCTCCGCGCCGCGAAGAGACCAGTTCTCGAATTGCCAGCTGTGCTGATCGGAATTGTAGTGATCTTCGAACTGCCCGATGTGAAGGGCGAGCTCAAACTCACCGGGCCCGTAGTGGCGAATATTTTTCTCGGGAAAATCAAAGCCTGGAACGATCCGGCCATCACGAAACTCAATCCAGAAATGAAACTCCCCGAACTTCCGATT
>WNFH01000215.1_pt1 | contig 34600 bp, 42 predicted proteins | sample 5400411 | NCBI WGS metagenome assembly WNFH01 (sample SAMN13153347, study PRJNA577476) | soil metagenome | isolation source: 200 cm saprolite under Douglas fir tree site 2 hole 3 | place: USA:California | collected 2015-04-18 | reverse complement strand
CTCCATTCGCGTCATGGGCGGCCGCGTCATCGGTTGACGCGACGATTGCACGGGCACGATCAGCGTCCCGTCAGCGCGGTGATCAGGTACACGCCGAGGACGATGAGGACCGTGCCCACGACCACGCGAACCCTGAGCGTCTCGACGTTTCGCAGGAAGAACGGCGCCAGGAACAGGACGAAGATCGGCGCCGTGCCGTAGAGCGGCGTGACAACGCTCACCGTGCCCAGGCTGAGCGCCACGACGTTCATGAACACCCCGACGTTCTCCGTGAGGCCCGCGGCCACGAAGTAGGCCAGGCTCCGTCCCCGACAGACCATGACCTCCGGGCGCCCGGACGCCAGCAGGAACGCGGTGTAGGCGACGAGGGCCGTCGTCACGTTGATCGCCGAGCCCACGACGGCGCCCGTGTCGCTCAGGCCGAGCTTTCTCAGGACCGCCACCACGCCGAAACACACCGCCGACAGCACGGGGAGCGCGAGCTGCCGCGACCGGAAGCCGAGGCGCTTGCCGCCGACGGAGAGAAGCGTGGTGCCCGCCACGATGACGGACGTGCCCACCACGATCGGCAGCGTGATGCGCTCGCCGAGCAGCATGATGGCCAGCGCCGAGGCGACGAACGGATTGAGGTTGATGAGGGCGGCGGAGATCGAGGCGCCGACCTTCTCGATCGCGACGAATCTGAGAAGCCGCCCGCCGACGGTGCCGATGAGGCCGGCGAGGCCGAAGAGGAGGGCTCCTCTGATGGACACGTGGCCCGGCCCGCCGGTGACGATGACCGCCGCCCAGAGGCTGGCGGTCCCGACGACGACGTTGATCCAGAACCCCGTGTACGGGTCGCCGCCGCGGAGCCCTTGCCGGATGAAGATCGTGGCGGCCGCCGAGCAGAGAGCGCCGGCAAGCGCGAGGATATGCATGGTCTGTGGCATCATGGGGCGACGTTCATCCTACTCGGAGGTGTGCATGAGACGCTCGATCATTCGGCTCGCCATCGTCTTGATGACTTGCCTGGTCCTGCTCGGAACGGCGGCCGCGCCCGAGGGGCGCGCGGCCGCGCCCGAGGGCACGGTGACGTGGGGAGTTCACATCACGCTGGCCTCGCGCTGGCTCGACCCGGCCGAGACCGAGGGAATCATCACGCCGTTCATGGTGCTCTACGCCCTTCACGACGCGCTGGTGAAGCCGATGCCGGCCGGATGGAACACACCGAGCCTCGCCGAGTCGTGGAGCCAATCGAAGGACGGGCTGACGTACGAGTTCGTCCTCCGCAAGGGGGTCAAGTTCCACAATGGCGACCCGGTGACGGCGGAGGACGTGAAGTTCTCGTTCGAGCGTTACCGGGGCTCTGGGGCGAAGCTTCTCAAAGATCGAGTGCGGGAGGTTCAGCTTGTCGACGCGGGCCGCGTGCGGTTCCACCTCAAGGAGGCGTGGCCGGACTTCATGACCTTCTATGGCACCTCGGCTACCGGAAGCGGCTGGATCGTGCCGAAGAAGTACGTCGAGAAGGTGGGCGACGACGGATTCAAGAAGGCGCCGATCGGCGCCGGGCCGTACCGCTTCGTGAGCTTCAACCCGGGCGTGGAGCTGGTGCTGGAGGCCAACGAGGGCTACTGGCGCAAGACGCCCAGTGTCAAGCGCCTCGTGCTCCGCAGCCTGCCCGAGGAAACCACGCGGGCAGCCGCCCTCAAGAAGGGTGAGGTCGACATCGCGTACCTCCTGACCGGCCCCGTCGCCGAAGACATTCGAAGAACACCGGGGCTCAAGCTCACGGCGCCGAGCCAGTCGAGCGGCGTCTTCTGGCTCGACATGCCCGACCAGTGGGATCCAAAGTCGCCGTGGCACGACCGGCGCGTGCGCCTGGCCGCCAGTCACGCGATCGATCGGCAGGCGCTCAATCAGGCCGAGACACTCGGGTTTTCGAAGCCGACCGGCGGCATCATTCCCCGGGCCTTCGAGTTCTCGAAATCCTTCGAGCCGCCCGCCTTAGATCCCGCCCGGGCGAAGCAGCTCCTGGCCGAAGCCGGCTATCCCAACGGTTTCGACGCCGGCGACTTCTACCCGTGGCCGCCCTACACCTCGATGGGCGAGGCGCTCGCGGCGTACCTGCAGGCCGTCGGCATCAGGTCGCGCATCCGGACGATGGAGCGCGCGACCCTCACCACGGCGTGGCGGGAGAAGAAGCTCAAGGGCGTGATCGTCGGCATCACGGGCGCGGGCGGCAACGCGGCGACGCGGCTCGAAGCGTACGTCAGCAAGGAGGGCGTCTACACCGCTGGCGTGATTCCCGAGGTCGAGGACCTGTTCCAGCGTCAGGCGCGCGAGACCGACGTCAAGAGGCGCGAGGCCCTGATTCACCAGATCCAGCAGATCCTCCACGACCGGGTGACGCACATCCCGATCTACGAGCTGGCGTTCACCTGGGGCATCGGCCCACGCCTCGAGGAGCCCGGCATCAGCCTGATCCGGGGCTACGCGTACTCGGCGCCGTACGAGGATCTGAAGCTGAAGCGGCCTTAGAACGCGAGGAAGTCCTTGAGCGCGGCGAGGACCGCTTCGGGGTTGTCCTCGTGCAGGGTGTGGACGGCCCGCGGAATCTCCACGAAGCGGCCGCGCGGCAGCTCCTTGGCCATCCGCTCGGCGACATCGCGGTCCAGCACCGTGCTGCTCTCGCCGCGCAACACCAGGGTCGGCGGCGTGATGGCCCGCAGGACGGCCCACCAGTCGATGTCGAGCTGGGACCGGCGCTCCTTGACGCTGGGATGCCAGGTCCAGACCAGCGCGCCGTCGGAGCGCTGGCGGAGGCTCGACGACACGACCCAGCGGTAGTAGTGGATTCCCGGATTGGGGTTCCCGCGATACAGGTGCTGCGCCGCCTGCTCGATGCTCTCCCACGTGTCTGGCTCGGGAGGGCCGGCTGGAGCGAGCGCGGCCCGCTTGCTGACCTCCGGGCCGATGTCGACGATGACGAGCTTCTGGATGAGCTCCGGCCGCTTCGATGTGAAGTAGATCGCGTTTCGGCCGCCCATCGAGAGTCCGACCAGAACGAGCGAGGCCAGGCCGAGCTGCTCGACGATGCCGCCGATGTCGTCGAAGGCGGCGATGGCGTTGTAGACGTCGGCCGGGTCGCTGTCGCCGTGCCCGCGCTGGTCGAGTGCCAGGACGTGGAAGTGCGGCTGGAGGGCGATGCTCAGCGTGTCCCACGCGTGCGCGTGGCCCGTGAAGCCGTGGAGCAGCAGGAGGGGTGTGCGACCTTCGCCACCCCAGTCGAGGACGTGAAGCCGCAAACCGTTGACGGAGAAGTACCGATCGAGCGGGCGCAGGAGATTCATCGCAGTTGGGCCCTCGGGCGGCGAGTCGGGTTGGTATAGGTCACGGCGTACCCTTATCGCGCGCTTCGGGCCGAGAATCAAGTATCCGGGCGGCGGAGCCCGGGGGTTCCGCCGCCCGGTGAGGAAACGCCCCGAGCTACTTCGCCGCCGGCGGCATCACCGAGAACGACTTCGCGACCTTCTGACCGTCCTTCTCCTCGTAGCTCGCCTTGACGTTTGCCCCAGGCTGCAGTGCCTGACGCTCGACGGTCAACGTTGGCGGGAGCACGATCTGGGTCCCATCGTCGAGGGTAACCATCCGCCCGCTCGCATCGACGGCCTTGATCTTGCCCTGGATGTCGGCGGCCCAGGCGAGCGGCGCCAGCGCCATGACGAAGGCGACAGCGGCCAGTACCAGAACGCTGCACACTCTCTTCATCGGGCTTCCTCCTGGAGTCGGGAATTTTTCTACGCAGGGGCCGTGCGGTGACACGCCGCACGGCGTACCCGCCTGCGCTATAGAGCAATGCGCGTGCCCCGAGCGTGGCGAAAGAAGTAGGCGCGCAAATTACCGAGAGTTAACATGATCGATAGGAAGCGCCAGCCCCGGATTGAAAATGACTGTCAGCGGGGGAACATGCCGGTAACTTTTACATGGCAACAGGCAATGTCTGCGCGAGCCTCGGTGCTGCTCGCGAGTGTCCTCGCCCTCGTTGGTGCGGGCTGTGTGACCGCGCGGCCGCCAAGCCGTGAGGAGGTGCTCCAGAAGATCCTGCCTTCCACAGTGCAGATCGTTGTCGAACAGCGCGAGGGGCGTCGCATCACGAGCGGGTCCGGCGTGGCCATCGCCTCGCGCCGAACCGGTGTGGGTGCCTCCTGTTTCGTTCTCACCAGCGGGCACACCTTCTCGGGGCTTGCGGGCAAAATGGAGATCTACGCGGTCTTCGGTCGTCATCGGGGCCCCGGCCAGAAGGCCCGCGCGCTCCTCGTTGCCTCCCGCAACGACAGCATCGACCTGGCGCTCCTTCGCGCCGAGAGCGATCAGTGCGACACCGTGTCGCTGGCCTCGGCTCCGGTCCTCGGCGAGCCCATCTGGGTCATCGGGTTCCCGCTGGGCCGCCACATCATGTTGTCGAGCGGCATCGTGAGCCAGGTCGGCCTCGAGAGCGCGAGCGATCCGGCCACCTCCGCCCGGCTCATCGTCGACGCACCCGTGAGCTATGGCGTGAGCGGTGGGGGCGTTTTCGACGCGCGCACCGGGCGACTGATCGGTCTGGTCGAGGGCTTCAGCACCGCGCGCTTGACGGCCCAGGGTCCGACGCCCGCGTGGTACATCGACGTGCCCGTCCCGGGCCAGACGCTCGTCACTCCTCTCGCCGACATCAGGCGGTTCCTCGACGAATCCGAGCAGGCTGACCTCCTGCCGCCCTGAAGAGCTGCCGTGATTGTCCTGGCGTTTTGGCCGCCTCTGGCGTAACCTGCCTGGACAGGCAAACGGACCGACCCCGACCTACTGTCACAGGAGAGACGCCATGCCGAAGATCAAGCACATCGCCCTCTCGACCCAGGACGTGGACAAGACGGCCAAGTTCTACATCGAGGTGTTCGGCATGAAGGAAATCGCGAAGATCGACAGTCCGGGCGCCCGGGGCTACTATCTGAGCGACGGCGACCTCAATCTGGCGATCCTCAACTTCAAGAACGACGCGGTGGCTGGCGTCGAGCGCGGCAAGGACTGGAGCGGCATCCATCACATCGGCTTTCAGGTGGAAAGCTTGGAAGCGATCACCGAGAGGCTGAAGGCCGCCGGTTCTTCGCCCCGTGACGACATCAACCAGGCCCTCGGCGTCGGCCACTCCGGCCATCGGTATGCCAACGTCGAGGTGAAGTACAGTGGCCCCGACGGAGTCACGGTCGACGTCTCGGAGACCGGCTGGGTCGGCACCTCCGGGCTCGAATAGCTGGATTAGTTGCCATCGGGGGGGGCGAACGCCCCCCCGATTCACCCACCAGGATCACTCGGCCGCTCTTTCCCGATTCTTCTCCCTCGAGCCGGTTCGCCATGTCGCCGATTTCTACCATAGCGTATGATGTCCTCTATGGTAGACAGCAAAGCTGGACGAGCACCGCGGCCGTCGTCCGGGCTCGACATGGCCGGGCTCGGCGCCCGTCTTCGGGCGGAGCGTCTACGCCGGCGGCTCTCGCTCCACGACCTGGAGGCGCGCACCGGCGTGAGCCGGAGCATGCTTTCCGAAGTGGAGCGCGGGAGCAAGGTGCCGACGGTTCTCGTGCTCGATCGCATCGCGACGGGGCTCGACACCAGCATCGCGCGCCTGCTCGGCGAGGAGCGCGCGACGCGGGTCGTCGTGCTGCGCCGCGGCGAGCACGACACGGCGCACGATTCCTCGGGCTGGGAACGGCGCATCCTCTCGCCCGTCCTGCCGGGGGTGGAGTTCGAACTCATGCGCACGACCATCCCGGGCGGCGTGGACGCCGGGGAGTTCGCCGCGCACGCGCCGGGCTCGCGCGAGTACCTCGCGATGGAGCGCGGGCTCCTGCGCCTCACGATCGACGGCATCGAGCACCGGCTGCGCGCTGGCGACAGCATCTACTACGCTGGGGACTGCCGGCACGCCTTCGCCAATCCCGGCGAAGGGCCGTGCGTCTACTACCTCGCGATGGAGCTCGGGCGGCATCGTACTCCCGTTCGACCGCGCCGTAGCGACAGGAGACGAACGCGATGACGTCACGAGTCCAGAAGATCGCGCCTCCCGCCCTCGATCCCGAGCACTTCCGGCGTCTCGCGCACGACACGGTCGATCTCGTGGCCGACTATCTGGCCGGTATCAGCACGCGGCCGGTCTTCCGGCCCATGACGCCCGCCGAGCGGGCCACGCTGATGCAGGAGCCCCTCGGCGCGGCCGGCGTCGGTCCCGAGGTGCTGCTGGAGCGTGTCCGCGCAGCCGTCCTCCCGCACGCCATGGGCAATGGCCACCCGCGCTTCTTCGGCTGGGTGAACTCGCCACCCGCGCCGGTCGGGGTGCTCGCCGATCTCCTCGCCGCCGCGCTGAATCCGAGCTGCGCGGGCGGCGACCACGCGGCCATCTACGTCGAGCGCGCCGCGGTGCGCTGGCTCATGGAGCTGATCGGCTTCCCGACGGAGGGCAGCATGGGGCTCCTGGCGAGCGGCGGCTCGGCGGCGACGCTCATCGCGCTCGCAGCCGCTCGCCACCGGGCCGCGATGGACGACGGCTGGAACGTGCGACGCGACGGGCTGCAGCGGGCGCGTTCGCCGTTCGTCCTCTATGCTTCGCAGGAGGGACATAGCTGCATTCAGAAGGCCGCTGAGCTGCTGGGCCTGGGCACCGACGCGATTCAGAGGATTGCGACCGACGAGAACTACCGGATGGACGTCGGCGCGCTCCGCGCCGCCATCGCCGCCGATCGCGCCGTGGGCAAGCGTCCGTTCTGCGTCGCGGCGAGCGCGGGCACCGTGAGCACGGGCGCCATCGACCCGCTGGCTGAGCTCGCCGACCTCTGCGCCGCCGAGCGGCTCTGGCTTCACGTCGACGGCGCCTACGGAGCGGTGGCCGCCGCGCTGCCAACCCATCGCGCGCGCTACGCTGGGCTCGAGCGCGCCGACTCGATCGCGCTCGATCCCCACAAGTGGCTGTCTGTCCCGGTGGAATGCGGCGCGGTCCTCGTCCGCGACGGCAGCATCCTGAGGTCGGCGTTCAGCCTCGTCCCCGACTATCTACGCACGGAGCCCGACCGCGGCTTCGGCGGGCTGCCGTGGTACTCCGAATTTGGTGTCCAGCAGACCCGGGGCTTCCGCGCTCTCAAGCTCTGGATGACGTTCCAGCACCTGGGCCGCGACGGCGTTCGCGACCTGATCGCGCGACATCTGGTGCTCGCCCGGTACCTCGCCGAGCTGGTGGATGCGGCGCCCGACCTCGAGCGACTCGCCGCCGTGGAGCTCTCGATCGTCTGCTTCCGCTACGCGCCCGCGCGCCTGCGCGGCGACGCCGGCGCGCTCGACGCCCTCAACGAGCGCCTGATGCAGGACGTGCAGGCCTCGGGCGAGGCCTTCCTGACCCAGACCACGCTCGGCGGCCGCTTCGCGCTGCGGGCTTGCGTCCTCCACTACGCGACGACGGAGGCGGACGTCGCGGCGCTGGTCGACGTCGTACGGGAGACAGGCGCGCGCCTCGCCTCAACCGGTCCCTCGATTCCTCTGGAGCATGGGAAGGAGCAAGAGCAGGGCGGAGATCAGAAGGAAGCCGCTCGAGATGGGGCGTGAGACGAAGATGCCGAAGCTGCCGGCCGACAGGATGAGCGACTGACGCAGGGCTTCCTCCATCATTTCTTCAGCAGATAACCGACGATCCCGAAGACCCACATCACGATCCCGTCGCCGATGTTGTTGCCGACGCTGTAGGCGCCGATGAGACAGAACAGCAGAATCAGCGGATACATGGTGGCGTACGGCACGCGCAGGAGCCGGGCCCACAGGGGGATGAGCGGAAGATTCAACACGAGCAGCATGGCGTTGCCGATGTACATGCTGGTGATGATCCCCCAGAAGACATCGTGAGCCTGCTTGACCAGGAGCGGGCCGGGCTGGAGCCCGTGGATCATCAGCGCCCCCAGGAGAATCGCCATGACCGCGTTGGCCGGAATGCCCAGGGTGAGCAGCGTGATGAACGCGCCGCCGGCCACCGGCTTGACAAAGGCGACGCGCGCGGGGTACTAACGAACGTTAGGTAGGTATGGCCACGATCGTCGCCACGCACGAGCGCGCCGCGGCCGCCGAGCGGATTCTTCGCGCGGCGATCGCCCTCTTCCGCGTGCGCGGCTACCACGGCAGCTCCATGCGCACGCTGGCGCGGGGGCTCCGCATGGAGGCGGCGAGCCTCTACTATCACTTCGGGTCCAAGCAGGACATCCTCTTCGCGATCCTCGACCGCACGCTCGACGACTTGCTCCACGGCGTGGGACGGGCCGTGGCGGCGGTGGAGGGCCCCGAGACGCGATTGCGGGCGGCCGTGCGCTTCCACGTGCTCTTCCACGCGCACAGCCAGCACGAGGCCTTCTTGAGCCACAGCGAGCTGCGCTCGCTGACCCAGGGCAATCTGCGCCTCGTCCTCACCCGGCGCGACGAGTACGAGCGCGTGTTCCGCGGTCTGCTCACGTCGGGCGTCCGGGCGGGCGTCTTCCAGGTGTCGGACGTGAGGCTGACCGCCATGGCGATCCTCACGATGTGCACCGGGGTCGCGACGTGGTTTTCGGACCGCGGCCGGCTCGCCCCCGAATCGATCGCCGACCGCTATGTCGAGATGATCTTGCGCAGTGTCAAGCGTTGCCCGAAGGGGTCCCCGTCATGACCACGGACAGACCGTTCACGGACAAGCTCGAAGCGCCCGACGTGCCGAAGATGCCGGACGAGTATCAGGCACTGCTCAAGCGCGTGCTGCGCATCCAGGCCGACTGCGAGATCGGTGGCCCGCATCTCTACGTGAACCAGTGGCTCCTGACGGCGCCGTCGGCGGACGACCAGTGGATGCTCGCCAAGGTCGCCGGGGAGGAGATCGACCACTTCCGCAAGATCAACCGGCTCCTCAACGACCTGGGCGAGGACGCCTCCGAGCTGATGTACATCGAGAAGTCCCGACGCGACCTCGAGGCCTTCCGGCAGGCGATGCCGACGTGGGCGGACGTGGCCGCGTTCGGGTTCCTGATCGATCGCGTCGGCCAGTACCAGCTCGAAGAGTTCGTCGGCGGCTCCTACGCGCCGCTCGACCGCGCGTTACCGAGGATCATTCAGGAGGAAAAGACGCACGTGGGCTACGGCCTCGTGAAACTCCGCGACATGGTGCGGACCGAGGAAGGGAAGGCTCTGGCCCAGGCGGCGGTGGACCGGTGGTACCCGCGAGGGCTCGACATGTTCGGGCGGTCGAACTCGACGCGGGCGGCCCGATACCAATACTGGGGGCTCAAGCGACGGTCGAACGAAGCGGCGCGAACCGAGTACATGGCCGAGGTGGCGTTACAAATCGAGGGGCTCGGGCTGCGCGTACCCGACGCGACGTCGGGCCGCCATTTCCGCTGAGGCCCGGGCATGACCGCCATGACACCGAACGTGCTCGAGAAGGCCCTCCGTGACGTGGTGATCGCCAACCGCATCCTCGCGCACGAGGGCGTGGTCGACGCCTACGGCCACGTCAGCGTGCGCCATCCACTCGACCCGACGCGCTACCTGCTGTCGCGCTCGCGCGCCCCCGAGCTCGTCGAGCGCGGCGACATCGTCGAGTTCGACCTCGAGGGGAAGTCAGTGGGCGGCGACACGCGCGCGCCCTATCTCGAGCGGTTCATCCACGGCGCGATCTACGAGGCGCGGCCCGACGTTCAGGCGGTCGTGCACGCCCACGCCGAGGCGGTGCTGCCGTTTACCATCTCGGCGACGCCGCTCCGGCCCGTCGTGCACATGGCGAGCTTCATCGGAGCGCGCATCCCCGTGTGGGACATCCGGGACAATTTCGGCGACACCAATCTCCTGGTGGTGAACACGGCGCAGGGACGTGACCTGGCGCGCGGTCTCGGTGGCGAGCGTGTCGCCTTGATGCGGGGGCACGGGTTCGTCGCGGCCGGGCGCTCGCTCCCCGAGGCCGTCCGGATCGGTGTCTACATGCCGGTCAACGCCCGGGTGCTCCTGGACGCGTTGCGCCTCGGCGAGGTCAAGGCGCTGTCACGCGGAGAGATCGAGGCGCACGCGTCCATGAAGCCCGACGATCCGGCCATGTGGCGGGCGTGGGAGTACTGGGCCGTGCGGGCGGGCTGCGGCGACCTGCTCAGCGCCCGGACCTGACCTGGCCGACCGGCGCGAGCTCGTAGAGCCGCCGGGTGTTCAGGTAGAGGATCTTGCGCTTCGACTCCACGCTCAGGTCTTCGCGGGTGGCGAGCTCGTGAATGTTCTCGGGAAAGTCGTGGTCCCAGTGGGGCACGTCGCTCGCATAGAAGATGATGTCGTTGCCCAGCCGGCGCACGACCTCGGGCACGGACTTCTCGTCCCCCTCGGCGGCGAAGAAGAGCTGTCCGGATCGGAGATAGTCGCTGGGCTTCTTCCGACACAGCGGTGCTTCGACGGCGCGCTTGGCCCACTCCTCGTCCATGCGGTCCATCCAGAACGGGAGCCAGGAGCACCCCGCCTCCATGAAGCCGATCCGGAGACTCGGATACTTCTCCGGCACGCCTTCGAAGATCATGCCGGTGAGCTGGATCATCTGGGCCACGGGATGAGACAGCGTGTGCACCTCGATGAACTTGTCGAAGCCGTCGGCGCCGAAGAAGTGCGGGCCCCGGACGGTGGCGTGACACGCCACCATCGATCCGAGCCGCTCCGCCTCCGCGTAGATCGGGTGAAAGTCCGGGTGTCCGAGCGGCAATCGGAGCCCGACCGCCGGCGCGAACGCGCCCGACATCCCGAGCTCGGTGACCGCCCGGCGCAGCTCCTTCACCGCCTCGGGCACGTCCTGGAACGGGAGCAGCGCCACCCCCTTCAGCCGCGGGCTCACGGTCAGGAATTCCTGGTGGAGGAAGTTGTTGTAGGCGCGACAGAGCGCCACCGCGAAGTCGGGCTCGCGCACCCACCCGATGGCGAGCCCGCCTGTCGGATAGAGGACGGTCGACTCGATGCCGCCCTCGTCCATGAGCTTGAGCCAGGATTTCGCGTCGTTCACGCTGCTCCCCAGCTTCCCGCCGAGGGAGCGGTCCCAGCCGTCCTCCGGGTAATAGGAGCGGCGCCCGGCCCACCGACCGCGGTCACCCTGCGTTCCGTCGAAGTACGGGCGGAGCTGCTCCGTCGTCTCGGTGATGTGGCCGTCGGCATCGTTCACACTGAACTCGACCATCGCGGCCTCCTCGGGGTCCGATAACCCCTTGACAGCTCAGTCCCGCGCTCGGTATCAAGCGGTCAGCCCTTCGGTGCCCGAGGGCCGAACCACCCGGATTCTGGCCGACGTGACGGGCAATGGCAAGCTGCGCTGACCCAGGAGGAACCGTGTGATGGCGGCCGCGACGGTGTTCATTTTCGCCCCTGTCGACGAAGCGCGAGACAGCCACAAGAGACTCGAGGCGGAGGGATGTGAGCTGCGCTTGGGGAAAGCCTCCTGGGACACGCCGCAGGGCAACAGCGAGCCCGAGCTGATCCGCATGGCGCAGGGGACCCACGCCCTCATGGGGACGTCCATCCGGAACGTCCCCATCAGCCGGAAGATCATGGAGAGCTCGCCCGACCTCCGGATCGTCGCCAAATACACGATCGGCGTCGACGACGTGGACGTCGAGGCGGCGACGGATATGGGGATCCTGGTCTGCCACGGCCCGACCGAATCGAACTGGGGTGGCGTGGCCGAAGGCACGATCACCGCCATGCTCACCTTGCTGAAGAAAGTCCGGGAGCGCGACCGGCATCTCAAGGACGGCGGAACCTGGCGGGATCAACAGCTCCAGGGGACCTACTTCGGCTCCCGCGCCGACGGCTACGCGGGCATCACCATCGGCCTGATCGGTCTCGGCAGGATCGGCAGCCGCATCGCCACCCTGATGCGTCCGTGGAAGATGAGGATCCTGGCCACCGACCCGTACGTGCCCGCGAGCAAGTTCACGGAGCACGGCGTGGCCGGCGTGGATCTGCCGACGCTGCTCCGCGAGTCGGACGTGGTGAGCCTGCACGTCGTGCTGACGCGGGAGACCCGGCACATGATCGGGGTCGAGCAGCTCGCGCTGATGAAGCGCGAGGCGATCCTGATCAACACCTCGCGCGGCCCCTGCGTGCAGGAGCCGGCGCTCATCGAGGCCCTGCTCAAGGGACAGATCGGCGGCGCCGCGCTCGACGTGTTCGAGGAGGAGCCGCTGGCGCTCGACAGCCAGCTGCGCAATCTCGGCGACAAGGTGTTGCTCTCGCCCCACATGGTCTCGTCCAACGTGGGAAGCGGGCTCGGCCCGGGCATCCAGTGGGCGACCGAGTCCGTGCTGCACGCTCTGCGCGGCGAAGTGCCCGACAACGTCTACAACAAAGAGGTCATCCCGCGCTGGGAGCGTCGCTTCGGCGGCAAGAGCGTGTGGTAGCCCACGAGAGGAGGGGACACATGCCACACATCCCTTACGTCGATCCGTCGGCGGTGACCGACCCGGAGATTCTGGACTACCTGGAACGCGCCCGCCGCGAGGGAACGCCGCGGCCGGAGAGCCAGGCGATCCGCGCGAACAATCCAAGCGTCATCCGCGCCTTCTCGCAGGCCTGGGAGCTCACGTTCCGGCAGGGCGTCTGCGATCACGCCATCAAGGAGCTCTGCCGGGTGTACGTCTCGAAGTCGATCGAGTGCGAATACTGAGGGGTCCAGCGTTCCGTCCAGGCCGGACGGAAAGGGTTGACGGAGGACAAGTACGACGACCTCCTGCATTTCGCCGACTCGCCGAAGTTCACCGACCGGGAGAAGGTGGCCCTCACCTACGCCAGCGCCATCGTCTGGAACGCCGAGATCGCGGACGACGCGCTGTGGACGAAGCTGCGCCAGCATTTCTCCAACCCCGAGCTGGTCGAGCTCGGCTTCTTCATCGCGCTGACCCTGGGACAGCAGCGGTGGATCAAGACGCTGGGCATCGGACACCGCGAGGTGCTGGCCGATACGAGCACGGGATTGGCGTCGAAGGCCGCGGCGGGGGCGGGGGGTGACTGAGCGAAGGCGGTGGCGCGCGGCCTGTTCTCCGAGGTTCCTGAATGACTACCGCGTGGTCGCGTGCCGGAGCAGCGGTTCCTTGAACAACTCGACCGTGCCGCGTGCGTTGTCGGTCAGCGCGAACACCTCGTAGAACTCGATGTGCGGGCGCATGCCGTAGCGCTCGACAATCCCGGCGAGCCACGGCCCACCGTAGAACGTCCTTGCGTCGTCGAGAGTTTCCCACTGGTAGACGCCGCCCGCCCAGCCGCTTTCGCTCCAAATGAAGTGTTTGCTGATCAGGCCCTTCACCTGCTGGAACCCGGGGGCAATCTTATGAAAATGCTCTCGGCAGGCTGCGTAGTCGATATGCGGCGGCAGCTTGTAGCGCACGGTCGCGGTGATCATGTGGCCTCCTCGGTTTCTGTCAGGAGCTGACGCCAGTATCGCTCGGGCGCCTCGAGTGTCCCACGCGTGATCTGGTAGTGAGACGTGTCTTCGAGCTTGACGGTACTGAGTGGAGTCTCGTCGCCGGATGGGTGAGTGAGTGGCGATGACGAACTGGGTCCGGCCGGCGGCGACCAACTGCGCCATGCGGGCGAGCAGCGCGAGCTGTCGCTGCGGCGAGAGCGCAGATTCAGGCTCGTCCATGATGAACACGCCTGACTTCATTTTGTTCAACATGACCGCCAGGAACGCTTCGCCGTGCGACGGTGTGTGAAGCGAGCGTCCGCCGGAGCGAGAGTCCGGGTCGCCCCCAGAAGTCCGGGTCGTCGCGACGCTGGTCCACCAACGACGCGAAGTGGGCCTGGAGCTCCGCTCGGAAGAAGTACCCGTGACCGCTGAGCTTCCTCACCGACGCGCGCTCCACGAGAGGACGGTGGGCATGACGCGGCTGGCGAAGAGCTCGAGCGTCCGCAGCGCCTCTTTGTCGCCGATCCCGCCGAAGTTGATCTGCATGGAGGGCTCGAACTCGCCGAAGACGTCGATGTGGTACTCGAGCTGCTCGATCACTTCCTCCGGCGTCCCGATCAGCGCCTGACGGTCCTCCAGCATCGACTCGATGGTCGTCCTGGCGATGGACTCGACCATCTTGCCGTAGTTCGCGTACTGAGCGGATTGATGGGTCGCCCACGCGCTCACGGCTTCGCTGAAGACCTCGATGTAGCGCTCGATGCGCGGCTTCGCGCCCTCGACGGCCTCGCGGTGCGTCTCGGCCACGTAGCAGTGCAGCGAGCTCTGCACCTGCTCCGTGCCCGGCGGGTGCCCGGCCTCGCGCCAGGCTTGGCGGTAGGCGCGGACCATGTCCCGCACCTTCTGGATGCTCCCGGCGTAGGGCACGATCATCACGTGGTAACCGCGCTGGCCCGCCCAGATGAACGACTCGACCGACGCGACCGAGGCGACCCAGATGGGCGGGTGAGGCTTCTGGACCGGACGCGGCTTCAGGTGGACGTCGCGAAACCGGTGAAACTTGCCCTCGTAGGACACGCGGTCCTCGGTCCAGAGCCTGGTGACGATGTCGATGCCTTCCTCGAAGCGGGCGCGGCTTTCCTCCATGCTCACCCCGAACACCTCGAACTCCTTCGGGATGAACGCACGGCCGAAGCCCACGTCGAGGCGGCCGTTGCTGATGTTGTCCAGCATCGCCAGCTCCGCGGCGAGCTTGACGGGGTGGTTGAATGCCGGAATGACGGCGCCGGTGATCGGGCGGATTCGCTGGGTGCGGGCCGCGACGGCCGACAGGAACACGACCGGATTCGGCGAGTGGCCGCCGTAGTCGAAGAAATAGTGCTCGACCGTCTTGATCGAATTGAACCCGAGCTGGTCGGCGCGCTCCGCGAGGCGCAGGCACTGGGCGAAGTACTCCGCCGTCGAATAGTCGCTCGCCCGGAACGACGGGAAGAAGTTGAGGCCGAACTTCATCACGAGGGGTCCGGGGCGTGCTCCTCACGATAGATGCCGAACGCCTCGAGGATCGGCGTGTCGGTCGAGCTGAAGAGGAACGCGGGCTCGGTGGCCGACCGGTTCTCGTGCTGCACCCAGGTCCAGTGCGGAACGGCCAGGCAGTCACCGGTCTCCCACTCGAGCTTCTGATCGCCGACGATCGTGCGGCCGCGACCCCGGACGACGTGCACGATGGCGCTCGCGTTCGTCCGGCGCGCGCGAGTCACACCGCCCGGCCGGAGCATGTGGGCGTAGCAGGCGATGGTCGGAAGCACCGGGCCGCCCGTCACGGGGTTGTTGTACTCGACGATCACCCCGCCGTCGCTCGTGTCGAGCTCGGCCAGCTCGGCGAGCGCCGCCTCGGCGCGATCCCACGGGTAGACCAGGAGCGGCGAGGGGCCGTCGTGGACGCGCGGACCGACCGGCCGGACGATGCCGGCGCCAAACCGTTTGAGATTTCCGCCCCGAGGACGCGACCGCGGCTGGATCTCGTGGGGGAACGGCTCCCAGAACCACTGGTTGATCCCCACGATGAAGGGCACATCGAGGACGTCGAGCCAGATGACGGGTTGGTCGGTCTCGTTGGCGTGATCGTGCCAGCACCACTGAGGCGTGAGGATCAGGCTCGCAGGGTCCATGTAGCAGGGCTCGCCGTCGACGGTCGTGGCCGAGCCGCGCCCTTCGATCATGAACCTGAGTGCCCCGGCGGTGTGGCGGTGCGCCGGAGCGATCTCGCCCGGGAGCACGCCCTGGATCGCGGCGATCAGGGTCTCGGTCGTGGCGGCGCGCTTGAGGCCGGGATTGGCCATGATCAGGTTGCGACGCTCGGCCTTGACCGGGTCCACGACGTCGTACGCCTTCACCATCATCGGACGGAGGACCTCGCTCCAGCTCCAGCGGTACGCCTGCTCGGCCGGGACCGGCGCGGTGGCCATACCGCCCTGGAATTCCCAGCCCGGCATCAGCGCGTGGCGGTGCGCGGCCTCGCTGAACGCGACCAGCTTCGGATCGCTGCCCACCTGGGCGACGGGACGGCTCGAACCGGCATTCATGACGCCCTCCCTGCGACGACGGGTTCGTTCCTTTCGGCGAAATGCGGCATCACTTCCTTGGCGAAGCGTTCCATCGCCGCGAGCGTGTCGCGATGGCTCAGCTCGCCGAAGTTGAAGTACAGGATGACCTCGGAGAGGCCGCCTGCCTCGCATCGCTTCAGCACCTCGATGCAGTGCTCGACGTCACCGGTGACGATGCTCCGGTCGCCCAGCTGGCTCGGCTTCATGGCTTTGAGCCGCTCGACGATGTCCACGAAGTAGGCGATGTGGGGCGGGGCCGTGCTCCGGTCGCTCGGAAGCACGGGCAGGATGCTGTGAAGGTAGTGCAGCAGACGCTCGCGCGCGCGATCGGCCTCGGATGGACTGTGAGCGACGGACACGAAATAGCTGCACATGACTTTAGGGTCCGGATGGCCGGCCTCGATGGCCATGCGCTTGCTCTCGCGCGCCGCCTCCTGGACCGAGCCGAACAGCATCGCGGCGGCGAACGGCGCGAAGATCGTGTGGACGCGCAGCCGGGCGGCCAGCTCGATCGACGGCTTCGAGAAGCACGCCACGTACACCTCGGGGTGCGGCCGCTGCACCGGCCGCGGGACGATCGTGAGGGGCTCGGGCGTCGAATAGTATCGGCCATGGAACTCGAAGGGCGACTGCCGCCACGCCGCCATCATGTATTCCATCTGCTCGTCGAACACGGCGCGGCTGTTCTCGAACGACGCGCCGAACGGCGTGTACTCGCCCTGGTCGTAGCCGCGCCCCGCCGAGAACACGGCGCGCCCGTCGCTCAAGAGGTCCAGCAGGTTGAACTCTTCCACCATCCGCAAGGGGTGGTTGATGGGAAGCACGACCGTGGCGGGCCCGAGCTTGAGGGTCCTGGTGCGGTTGGCGATGTGGGTCAGCATCATGGTGGGCGAGGGCAGCACACCGAAGCGACCGAAGTGGTGTTCCGGGACCCAGGCGCTGTGGTAGCCCATCGCTTCGGCCTCGACGCATTCCTCGGCGACTTCCAGGAGAAACTGGTTGGGGTCGCGCCGGCCCGGCCCGTAGGCCGGCGGATTGTCGGTCAGCGTGAAATATCCGAACTTCATTGGACGCCTCCCCTCCAGCCTCGTCCTCGAAGACTAGCCCAGCGGCCCCTGGAACACCTGATCGACGTAGGTGTCGGAGAGCGGCTCCAGGGCCTCCGGCCACACCGACTGCACGGCGCGCCGCTGACTGGCGGGCCGAACCTTCCCATCCCAGCCGACCTGCTCCATGTAGTAGTAGAGCTGGATGCAGTGGCCGTCGGGGTCCTGCGCGAACGCCGCGTAATCGATGCCGGGATGGAGCTCCGGCGGTATCGAGTCGACGAACGTCACGCCGTGGGATTTCAAGAAGGCCACGGCCTCGCGCAGCTGGGTGTAGCTCCCGACCTCGACGCCGAACGACATGCAGCTCGTGTGCTCGGAGAGGCCGAGCGTGCGCCGGAGCTCTTTGGGGAAGAGCCCGACGCTGTGATGTTCCGCGCCCGCGCGCAGGAACACGCAGCGCGAGCCGCGATAGGTGGCTTCCTCGCTCTTCACGAACCCGAGGTGACCGCAATAGAACGCCTCGGCACGCGCCACGTCGGCCACGAAGAGGCTCACCGGACCGATCTTGGTGATCTTGAACGGCCGCGGCAGCAGCACGCCTTCCACCTCGTAGGTCTCGGGTAGGGCCTCGCGAGTACGGTTGCCGGAGAGGACGTCGATGCCCTTGTCCAGCGCCTCGGCCACCTCGGCGATCTCGGAAACCTGCGGCAGCGACGGCTTCTCGCGGAAGCCGCGGTAGTACATCTCGGTGGGCTTGCTCAGCTGGTTCCAGCCGATCTGCTCGATGCCGTAGTAGAGCTCGATGGTGTGGCCGTCGGGATCGTACACGTACACATGCCAGTTGCTGCCGGGCATGTCGCGTCCCACGCGCTGGATGGGGATCCCGTGGTTCTGAAAGTAGGTGTGGGCGTCCATGATCTCCTTGAGGCTGCCGCACTGCCAGGTGATCTGGTTGACGGTCACCTCCGGCGCGAACTTCCGATCCGGCCGGTGGTCCAGCACCCGCTTGTTGAAGAGCACGAACGCGTGATGGTCTGTTCCGTAGCGCATGAAGTAGCCGCGCGTATCGCCGAGGTCGGCGCCCTTGGGCGCCCACGGCATCTTGCCGAAGTCCAGGATGTCCGAGTGCTTGAAGCCGAGCAGCCCTCCGTAGAAGTCCCGCGACTCGTCCATCTTGACCGCGTTGAAGCCGAAATGGCCCAGCCGCCGGATCTTGAAGGGTCGCGGTAGGAGCACACCACCGACGTTGTAGCGATCACCGTTCGACGCCATCGTTCGCTCCCTCCTCGAGTGTGAGTGCCCGCCCATCCTACGACGCCAGGGCCCTGAACAGGGCCAGGCGCTTCATCCGCGGAGACTTCAACAGTCCCTCTGGGATCACCAGGGCCACCGCCAGCAAAGTGATCCCGAAGAAGAGCATAGACGGAACCGGCAGCCGCAGGTAGTGGAAGAAAACGGTCTCGATGATCCGGATGATCGCGGTGCCGAAGACCGGCCCGAGGACGGTGCCGGTGCCGCCCATGAGGGCCATCAGGGGTGGCAGGAGGCTTCGTTCCACCCCCAGGGCGATATTCGGATCGATGAACCCGGAGTTCAGGGCGAACAGCACGCCGGCCGCCGCGCTGGGAAGGCTGCTGATCACGATGGCGATGCTCTTGTACTTCATGAGGTTGAGCCCGATCGCGTGAGCGGCGCCCTCGTCCTCCTTGATGCAGCGGAAGGCCAGGCCCAGGGTACTCCGGGACAGGTAGAAGTTGAGGGCCACCGAGACGATCGCGACGCCGAGCGCCAGATAGTAGGCGACGAACGTGCTCATGAAGAACGCCGGGGGCACGTAGAGGCCGTAGGATCCGCCCGTCAGCGGCCCGAGGTTCAGGGCCAGGACCTGGAGCAGAAAGATCAGGATCAGTGTCCCGATGGCGAAGTACAGGCCCTTGAGTCGGAAGAGAGGGAATGCCATCGCGGCGGCGAAGAGCGCTGCGGCGGCGAGCGCGGACACGGTGATGACCACGTGCGTGAGAGCGCCCAGTTGTTGAACGCTCGGGATATTCAGCAGCATGGTGGCCACGTATGCCCCGAGTCCGAAAAAGGCGCCCTGGCCCAGGTTGATGTGGCCGAGAAAGCCGTCCAGCACGTCGTAATTCGCCGTCAGGATCAGCCACACGAAGCTCAGGAACATCACCAGGAGCCAGGTCGACGAGAGAAAGAGCGGGAGCGCGCCCAGCGTCGCGATGACGCCTGCCGTCGCGGCGGTCGCGCGTCCGCTCGTCGGTCTCAATAGACGCCCTTTCCGAAGAAGCCGGTGGGCTTGAACACGAGAACCAGGAACAGGATGGTCAGGCTCACGGCCGGCGCCCAGACGGAGCCGAGGAACTGACTTGTGATGACCTCGGCGAGGCCCAGCACGGTCCCCGCCACGAGGGTGGCCGGCAGATTTCCCACGCCGGCCAGGATCACGACCGTGAACGCCTTGAGGGTCAGCGGCAGCCCTTCGTAGGGATTCAGCGGCACCGCCAGGACGTAGAACGCGCCGGAGATGGCCGTGGCAACGATGGCCAGCGTGAACAGAATCCTCGAGAGCCGGTACGGATTGAGCCCGATCACGAGAAACCCGTCGAAGTTCTGGGCCATCGCGCGCGCCCCCTTGCCCAGGAACGTCTTCTGGAGAAAGAGGTGAAAGCCCGTGACCATCAGAAGGACGAAGGCGAGGATGACGAGCCGGCTGCCCGAGAGGGAGACCCCGCCCAGGGTGACGGGGAACATCGCGAGAGACGACGAGAAGACCGGATAGGGATCGACGAAGGTGACCCACGAGTATCCGAGCGCGCTCTCCATCGAGAGACCCAGCCCGAACGTCGCCATGATGCTGCCCGTCAGCAGCAGGTGAACGCTTCGCCCCAGCAGCGAGCGCACGATGCCCCACTCGAACAGCAGGGCGAAACCGAAGAAGAGCGCGGTGAGGATCAGCAGTGACAGCGCCGGATGGAGATTGAGACGCTGGGAGAGGATCACGAAGAAGGCGCCGCCCCAGACGAAGAAAACCCCGTGGGCGACGTTCAGCACGCGGGTCGTGCTGATGGTCAGGGACATGGCGAATGCGAGCAGGGCGTAGATGCCGCCCAGGGACAACCCGCTGATGATCAGCTCCAGCGCGCGCGCCATGATCCCCGATCGAGCGCCCGGCTACTGGCGCGGACGATACTTGGCGGTGGCCACCTCGGCCGGCCAGATCACTTCGATCTTTCCGTTCTGCCACTGCGCCGGGTAGACCATCTTGTTGCCGACTCCGTCGACCTTCTTCCCCGCCACCTCAACGCCGAAGCTGAACGCGAGCTGGCCGTGCAGGGTCTCGTACTTGAGATCTCGGAGGGCCGCCATCACCTTGGCGCGGTCCAGGCTGCCGGCCCGTTCGATGGCCTTCGTCAGCGCCTCGAGGGCGATGAAGCGGAGCGACGTCCACCCCGCATCGAACCCGCTCAGGCCGACTCTCTTTCGCAGCGCGAAGTACGCGTCCCTGTCTCCCTTCCTGAAGTGCGCCTCGTGTGTGGTCCCGGTGATGCCTTCGCCGATGCTGGCGCCAACCATCGAGTAGTACTTCTCGGTGATGGTGCTGTGGGGAATGTGGAGCTCCTTCGGCTTCAGGCCGAGCTCGAAGGCCTGCTTGGCGAAGGCGGCCCCGATGCCGGCCCAGGTCGCTACGTAGACCAGGTCGGGATTCAACGCCTTCAGCTTGCCGATGATCGCCGAGAAGTCCGCCGCGTTCGGCGGCACCGTCTCGGTGGCCACCACCGTCAGGCCGGCGATGTTCGCCCGATTGATGCCGCCCCATCCTACGTCCATCGTGTGCGGCGTGTTCTCCTGGATGACCGCCACCGTCTTGAGCCGCGGCATGGCCCCCGCATCCATGAGCGCCTTGACCATCGCGTAGTAGTCTTCCGCCCACTGCGGCGCCGGCCGGTCCGCGCCGACCAGTCACTTGAAGCCGCGCGCGAAGATCGCCGGGCTGTTGGCCTCCGCGGTGACCATGGGGATGCCGTACTTCTCCGCGATGGTCGAGGCCTTGATCGTGATGGGGCTGGTCGCGGGACCCGTGAAGAAGTCGACCTTGTCGGTGGTGGCCAGCCGCTCGTAGAGCTCCACTGCGCGATCGGCGCTGCTCCCGTCGTCGTAGAGGATGAGCTTGATCGGGAGCTTGGCGTTCGCCTCCTTCACGAAGACGCCCCCGCGCTCGTTCATCATCTTGGCCCACTCCTCCATGAAGTTCTTGGCGGTGGGCCCCCACTCGACTGAAAAGGTGCCGGTGACCGCCATCGTGCCCCCGATCTTGATTTCTCGAGCCTGGGCGCGAGCGTCGGGGGCGAAGACGTGGGAGCCGGCGAAGAGCGCGCTCACCACCACCATCAGACCGAGACCGCGTACGCGAGATCTCATTCGCATGTCCGTCCTCCTTCACATGGCCGCTCGCGATCAGATTCCCAGGTACGACTTCCTGATGCTCTCGGAGCTCCCGAGCTCCGCGCTCGTGCCCTGCATGACGATCTTCCCCGATTCCAGCACGTAGGCCCGGTCGGAGATCTTCAGGGCCTGCACGACGTTCTGCTCCACCAGCAGAATGCTCAGCCCCTGCTCGTTGAGCGCCTTCAGGACCCGAAACAGCTCCTGCACCAGGAGCGGCGAGAGCCCGAGTGACGGCTCGTCCAGGATCAAAAGCTCGGGCTTCGCCATCAGCGCGCGGCCGATGGCCACCATCTGCTGCTCCCCACCGCTGAGCGTGCCGGCGGGCTGGCCGCGCCGCGCCTGCAGGCGTGGAAACAGCGAATAGACCCACTCCCGCGCGTCGCGCTTCTGGGCGCGCGCTCGCGGAGGCGAAGCTCCCAGCTCGAGGTTTTCCTCGACCGACATGTCCGGGAAGAGCAGCCGGCCCTCGGGCGCGAGGCTCACGCCCAGGCCGACGGTGCGGTGCGGGGGCAAGCCGGTGATGTCCGAGCCGTTCAAGGAGATGCGGCCGGCCCGCGGCGTGAGGAGGCCGATGATGGCCCTGACGGTCGTGGTTTTCCCCGCGCCGTTCGGCCCCAGCAGGCACACCGTCTCACCGGCCTGGACCTCCAGGCGCACTGCGTGAAGCGCCGGGACCGGACCATAGAAGACGTCGATGTCCTGGACTCTAAGCACTCGCCACTCCGAGATAGGCGTCGATGACCGCCCGGTGGCCGGCCACCATCTCGGGCGTGCCTTCGGCGAGCTTCTCGCCGTGATCGAGGACGACGATGCGGTCGCACATCGTCATCACCACTTTCATGACGTGCTCGATGACCAGCAGGGTGAGCGAGGATTCTCGCCTGAGCACGCCCAAGATCTCGACCATCTCCTGCGCCTCGCCGACGGTGAGCCCGGCCATCACCTCGTCGAGCAACAGGAGCTCGGGACTCGTCGCCAGGGCCCGGGCCAGCTCGAGCCGGCGACGCTCGGAGAACAGGAGCTCTCCTGCCCGCGCGTCCCTGCGCCGGTCGAGCTTGACCGAGCTCAGGACGAGGTCGGCCGTTCGCCGCGCCTCGTGCAGACCGGTGACGCGTCGGGGATTCCGGCCGAACAGCACGGCCGCGGCGATGTTGTCGCGAACGGAGAGCTCGGCGAACGGGCGGGTGAGCTGGAAAGTCCGCGCGATCCCGCGCCGGCAGATCTGATGCGGCGGGAGGCCGGTGATGTCCTCCCCCTTGAACAGTACGCGTCCCGCCGTGGGTCTGAGGCCGCAGATGACGTTGAACAGCGTGGTCTTCCCGGCGCCGTTCGGGCCGATGAGCCCGAGCACTTCTCCGCCGTTCACGGAGAGCTCGATGCGATCGAGGGCCTGAACCCCGCCGAAACTCCTGCTGATCGCCCTCGCTTCGAGCAGTGGGTTCACCGGCGTACGCTGGATTTTCGCCGGCTCAGGTCGCGCGCTTTTCGATCCCGATGGCCCGGTCCATCGAGAGAGAGCCGGGCCCCGTCATCAGCAGCACCAGGGCGATGACCCCGAGGGTGAGCACGAACTCGAAGCCACGGTTGCTCCAGAAGAAACCGTTGACCAGATGCACCTTGACCACCGCGACCGTCATGTCGATCACGAGTCCCGCCGCCCAGAAGCGGGTCAGGAACCCGAAGAAGATGCAGATGCCGCCGACGAACTCGGTGATGGCCACGACCCAGGCCCAGAGGAGGTGCGGCTCGATTCCGTACTTCGCGAGCTGGCCGGCGAAGCCCGGGACACCGCTGCCGCCGAACGCGCCCAGGAGCTTCTGAGATCCGTGCATCACGAAGACGAAGCCCAGGAAGAGACGCAGGATCAGGACGGCCAACCGCTCCAACCCCTCGAGCCGCTGTGGCACAGGCGTCCTCGCTTTCTGTCGGGCCATTCAGGCCCGAGCCCTCAGTGCTTGCGTTGCTCTACCGCGATCCACACGGCCCCGAGGATGCCTGTGTCGGGGCCCTCGCCGCAACGCCAATCTGGGGGATGATAGCGTGGTGGTCGGACAGCGGGTTGCCGCAGCGGTCCTGGTCGTCACGTTCCTGGTCGCCGGAACCTGTCGGACCGCGGCCGGCTCTGCCGATGACGTGGAGGTCGAGCTCGTCGGATTCTTGCGGCTGCCTCCGTCCGGCGGGATGACCGCGCGCTTAGTGACCTTTCTGCTCACGCCGCGGACGACCTCGCGGCGGACGAGCCTGCGGGATGGAGAGCCCGTCACGCTCGCGGTCGTGAACGGGCGACGGCTGGTGGTGGGGATCGAGACTTCCGAGTCGCGTTAGCGTTTCCTGGCCGGCGGGCGGGTGCCGCAGTCAGGCGGGGGGTCGGGGAAGGGGTCGCCCGACCACACGGCACGCGCCCGTCGCCGCCCTGACGAGAACGGGTCCTGTGACCCCACCGCCGCCGTCTATCCACCCACGCGTCTATCGCACTGTCTTGTCGGGGGTGAGGAAGGTGCGGATGATTTTCAGGAAGTTGTCGAGGCGGTCGTGATGGAGCCAGTGGCCGGCGCCTTCGACGCCGACGACCTGGGCGTGGCGGAAATGCCGGGCCCGGCCGTCTTCGGCCGGATTGCCCGCCCGGCTTTCCTTGCCGTACATCAGGAGCGTGGGGCATTCGATCCGCGACCAGAGAAGCTGGATGTCGCGGCCGCGCATGTCGTAGGGCGGCCACGCGCGCACGTAGTTGTCGAACTTCCAGCTGTACGTCCCGTCCTCGTTCTGATTGACGCCGTGCACGGTCAGGTGCCGGGCCTGCTCGGCCGTGAGGTGCGGGTTCTCCTCCTGCATGCGCCGGAAGGCGTCCTCGATCGAGGCGTAGCGACGGGGCAGTCGGCCGGCGAGATTGCGCTGCTCGGCGATCCACCCCTCCATGCGCTCGACGATCGTCTTCGAGGCGGCCTGCGCGAGCCATGCGGGTGGCGGGCCGAGCCCCTCGATGGACACCAGCCGGGCCACGGTCTTCGGGTAAATGCCGGCGTAGCGTAAGGCGATCTGGCCGCCGAGCGAGTGGGCGATGATCGTCACGGGAGCCAGGCGCTGCTGATGGATGAGCTGGACCAGGTCGTAGATGTAGCCCGCCAGGGTGTAACTGCCGTCGGTCGACCACTGGCTGTCGCCGTGCCCGCGGAGATCGGGCGCGATGATGTGCCAGTCGTCCCGCAACGCCGCGGCGGCCCAGTCCCAGTTCCGGCAGTGGTCGCGCCCGCCGTGCAGGAAGACCAGGGGCGCCTTCGTCGGATTGCCCCAGTCGACGTAGTGAAGGCGCAGGCGCTGCGAGAAGAACGTGTGGGACGTCGGTCCCGGCATGCGGCCGGTCATGGGTCGGCTTCTATGCTAGCATCCCCTCCGGTTCCGGCCACGACGACGAGTGTGGACATTTGGGCAACGCGGGGGCTGGGGCCCCGCCGTCCGAGGCGACTTTGAGAGTGGAGGGCGCGATGGGGACATTCCGGCTGTACGCGGGCGCGGACCAGCAAGCGCACATCGAGACGATCGACCTCAAGGCCAAGCCCGACTGGCTGAAGGGGCTCGCCGCGAGTCAGATCTCGTTTCGGGAGTGGCCCGCCGGCCAGTTCCTCGACTGGCATCCGGCCCCTCGCCGCCAGTTCGTGATCATTCTCTCCGGACAGCTCGAGATCGGCCTTGGCGACGGCTCGAAGCACGTGTTCGGCCCGGGCGACGCGCGACTCGTCGAGGACACGACGGGCAAGGGACACACGACGCGCGTTCTCGGCAACCAGATCTGCGTGACGGCGACCGTTCCACTGGCGTAACCGCCTCGTCAAACCGCAAAAGGAGCCGGACATGGCGACCAAGATCGTCTTCATTCCCAAACAACCCGACGCGATCCTCGACATCGCGAAATTGCTCACGCCTCCCGGCTTCGAGCTCGTGGTGGTCGACCAGGACACCCCGGCGTTCTACGACGCGGTCAAGGACGCGGAGTACGTCATGGGGCTCGGTCGCCCGATCGGCGGCGAGTTCTTCCGGTCGGCGCCCAAGCTGAAGCTGGTCCAGCTCCTCAGCGCCGGCTACGACCGCGTGGACATCGAGTCAGCGCGGAAGGCGAAGGTGCCGGTCGCCAACAACGGCGGCGCCAACGCGATCGCCGTCTCGGAGCACGCGATCATGCTGATGCTCGCGGTCCTGAAGCGGCTGGTCGTGTTCCACAACGATGTGGTCTCCGGCAAGTGGCGCGTGGGCAACCATGTCGACTCGCGGGTGTTCGAGCTCCACGGCAAGACGCTCGGCATCGTCGGTCTCGGCAACATCGGCAAGAAGGTCGCCCGGCTCGCGCACGCGTTCGACATGAACATCCAGTACTACGACATCGCGCGGCTCACCGAGGACCAGGAGGACGCCCTCGGCCTGCGCTTCGTCCTGTTCACCGAGCTCCTCCGCACCTCGGACGTCGTGACCCTGCACGTGCCGCTGGACGACAGCACGCGCAATCTCATCGGCGCGCGTGAGCTCGCGATGATGAAGAAGAGCGCCATCCTCGTCAACACCTGTCGCGGCCCGGTCGTGGACGAGACCGCGCTTCACAAGGCGCTGACGGAGGGGCAGATCCTGGCGGCCGGGCTCGACGTGCTGGTCGAGGAGCCGGCGAAGCCGAATCACCCGCTCTACGCGCTGAAGAACGTCACCCTCACGCCGCACTCGGCCGGGCCGACCTGGGAGAACTGGACCGCCCGGTTCCGCAACGGGTTCGACAACATCCAGCGCGTCGCCTCGGGCCGCCCGCCCAAGTGGGTGATCCCGGAGCTCCTGACCCCACCCGGGACATAGCGATGGCCGACGCCGGCCAGCCGCTCACGGATCGAGTTGCGATCGTCACCGGCGCCGCGCGCGGCATCGGCCGCGCGACGGCGCTGGCTCTGGCGCGCGCCGGGGCGCACGTGGTCGCCGTCGACGTCGACCAGGGGGCTGTCAAGGCGACGGCCGACGCTGTCAGCGCGCTCGGGCGCAAGGGGCTGGCTCTCGGCGCTGACGTCGGGGACCTCAAGAGCATCGACGGGATGGCCCGTCAGGCCGCCGACACGTTCGGCCAGGTCGATATCCTCGTGAACAACGCCGGCGTCACCCGCCGCGCCTCCATCATGGATCTCACCGAAGAGGACTGGGATCGCATCATGCGGGTCAACGGCAAAGGGGTGTTCTTCTGCCTGCAGCGGGTCGCGCGTGAGATGATTCCGCGACGCAGCGGCGTCATCGTGAACATCGCCTCCATCGCGGGCAAGGGATTCACCGGCGCCTCGAACGTGATCTACGCCGGCAGCAAGGGCGCCGTCATCAGTATGACGCGCATGGCGGCCCTCCAGCTCGCTCCGCACAACATCAACGTGAACGCCATCTGCCCGGGCACCACGCTCACCGCGCTCTCCGACGCCAATTTGCGGACGCGCGCGGCGGCCGACGGGGTGACGGTCGAGGAGATGGAGCGCCGGCGCAACGCCGCCATCCCGCTCGGACGCCCGAACGAGCCCGAAGACATCGCGGCGCTGGCGGTCTTCCTCGCCTCGCCCGGCGCGCGCAACATCACCGGCCAGTCATTCAACGTGGACGGCGGCATCATCTTCGACTGAGCATGGCTGAGGAGCTCGGCCTTTTCGAGGCGATGCACACGCAGCGGTCCTGGAAGCGGGCACCCGCGCGCCCAGCGGCGGCAACCAGCAGCGCTGGCGCTTCATCGTCATCAAAGACCCGGAGACGAAGCGCTGGATCCAGGAGCGCTACCGCATCACTCCGGTACCCGGCCACAGAGTCCCGGGAAACGAGGCCGAAGCCAGGACCATGGCGAGAAACGATGCCGCCGCCAAACACCTGGCCGAGCATCTGCACGAGGTGCCGGTGCTGATCCTCTGCTGCCTGCAGCACGATGGCTCTCCGAGCGACATCAACCGCGGCGCGACCATCTACCCGGCGGTCCAGAACATGCTACTGGCCGCGCGCGGGCTGGGGCTGGCGAGCGTGCTGACGACTCGCCCGCGGCGGGGCTTCGAGAAGGAGATCAAGCAGACACGGCCCCACCAATCGCCGGGCCGTAGAGGACGTGACCTTCGACGAGAAGTGGAGCCGCAGATGGGAGGCCGGAACGTAAGCCCCGGGTCTCAGCTGCTGGCGGCAGCCACCGCCGGCTCGAGGTTGATGGGCTTGTTGATGAAGCCCATCCCTTGAGTGTGCCAGTCGTACTCCTTCGCTTCGCAGTAGATCTCGAGGACGTTACCCTCCGGGTCCTCGATGTACATGCTGTTGGTCACGGCGTGATCTGCCGTGCCGACGATGGGCACGCCCAGCGACTTGCAGCGCGCGTACCACGCCTTCACGGTCTCCAGGCCGTCGACCAGCAGCGCGACGTGCACGAGCCCCACCTGGTTCTTCTTCGGCGGATCGGCGTCGGGACCGGTCTTGAAGATCGCGATGTCGTGGTGGTAGTCGTTGAAGCGCAGGAACATGCCGCGCTCGGGATCCCACTGTCCGAGCTTCATGCCCAGCACGCCGCAGTAGAACTGCCGGGCCTTCTCCAGATCTCGGACCTTCAGGACGACGTGCTTGACCCCGATGATCCCCTTGATGTCCATGATCGCCCTCCCCTTGGCCGGTATCGTAGCACCCGGAGGCGGGGCCCGGAATAGCCCGGTGAGCGCTACACCCCGCCGCGCCGTTCGAGCGCCGGCGGATCATACGCGCGTATCGGCGGCAGCGGCCCTGTCCATCGCTCGACTTCCACGAGAGCGTGCTGGCCCGAACAGCCCTGGGCGAGCTTCGAGGTGCCGCGGTCGAACGTGAGGACGTTCGGGTTACCGTGGACGCACATCGCGTCAGGGTCGGCGGGGTCGAGCGGGTCGTACCAGGCGCCGGTCGAGAGCTGCACCACGCGCGGGCGCACGGTGTCGGTCAGCACGGCGCCGGCGAGGCAGCTCCCGCGGTCGTTGAACACGCGCACCACGTCGCCGCTGCGGATGCCGCGCGCGGCGGCGTCGGCGGGGTGGATGCGGATCGGCTCGCGCCCTCGCACCTTGGTGGACTGGCTGAAGGCGCCGACGTCGAGCTGGCTGTGCAGGCGCGCTGTCGGGTTGTTTGCGACGAGGTGGAGCGGGTAGCGCCGGGCGAGCGGTGCGCCGAGCCACTCGGCGGGCTCGAGCCAGGTCGGATGCCCCGGGCAGTCCGCGTAGCGGAACCCGTCGATGGTCGCCGAGAAGATTTCGATCTTGCCACTCGGCGTCCCGAGGGGCATGCGCTCGGGGTCGGCGCGGAACTGCTTGAACAGCACCAGGTCCTCGTCGACCCCGGGCACGTCGAGGAATCCGGCCTCCCAGAACTCATCGAACGGCGGCGCCGAGCCGCCGTCGTCCGCGACGCGAGAGCGCCAGCCGTCGTAAAGGTGTCGCAGCCAGGCCATCTCGTCCCGGCCTTCGCCGAAGCGCTCGCCGACACCGAGCGCGGCTGCGAGGTCGGCGAAGATCGCGAAGTCGCTTCGAGCCTCGCCCCAGGGCGCGACCGCCTGGCGCATGGCGATCAGGCACGTGTCATTCGGGGAGCCTCCGATGTCGTTCCGCTCGAGCGTCATCGATGCCGGCAGCACGATGTCGGCGTGGCGGGCCATCGGCGTCCAGAACGAATCGTGCACGACGATCGTCTGCGGCCGCGCGAGCGCCTTGCGCAGGCGTGCGAGATGCTGATGGTGGTGGAACGGGTTCCCGCCGCACCAGTAGACCAAGCGGATCTCGGGATAGGTCAGTCGCTGGCCGTCGAAGTCGAACGGCTCACCCGGATGCAGCAGCATGTCCGCCAGCCGCGCGAAGGGAATGAAGTCGCTGACCGAGTTGCGCCCTTGCGGCAACGTGGGCGGGCCGACGCGCAGGGGCGCCCGACCGATGTAGCCGAGCGAGCCGTAGCCCTGGCCGAAGCCCCCGCCCGGCAACCCGATCTGGCCGAGCATCGCCGCCAGCGTCACGGCGAGCCACGGCGCCTGCTCGCCGTGCTCGACGCGCTGGAGCGCGTAGTTCACGTTGATCAGTGTCCGCTTCGCGGCCATCCGTCGCGCCAGCGCGCGGATCGTTGCCGCGGGAATCTCGGACAGCCGCTCGGCCCACGCGGGCGTCTTCGGACAGCCGTCCGCCGCGCCGAGCAGATAGCGCTCGAAGCGGTCGAATCCAACCGAGTAGCGCTCGAGGAACGCGCGGTCGTGCAACCCCTCGTCGACGAGGGTGTACGCGAGCGCGAGCATGACGGCGACGTCGCTCCCCGGCACGATCGAAAGCCACTCGGCGCTGACGAATCCGGGCAGATCGTCGCGCAGCGGACTCACCAGCACAAACTCGGCACGGCGGGCGCGCGCCGCACGCAGGTGGTCGCGCGCCGGGTGCCGGCTGGCGCCGCCGGGACTCACCATCGTGTTCTTGATCGGAATGCCGCCGAAGCAGACGAAAAGCTCGGTGTGCCGCTCGAGCACCGACCACGCCGTCGCCCGGTCCAGGAACTCGCGCATCGACCCGACGACGCGCGGCATGATGACCGACTGGGCGCCGTTACTGTAGCTATGCTCGCCGCGCACGTAGCCGCCGAGGCAGTTGAGAAACCGGTGGAGCTGGCTCTGCGCGTGATGAAAGCGCCCGGCGCTGCTCCAGCCGTACGAGCCGCCGTACACGCCCGCGCCCCCGTACTGGTCGTAGACGCGCCGCAGCTCGCGCGCCAGCAGGTCGATCGCCGTCGTCCAGCTGACCGGCACGAACGGCTCCGCGCCGCGGCGCGCGTCTGCGCCCGGGCCCCGGTCGAACCAGCCGGCACGGATCATTGGCTGTGCGATCCGAGCCCGGTGCCGCAGGCTGTCGACGATGTTGCCGAGGAGGGGCGAGGGATCGGGGTCGCGCCCATAGGGGCGGATCGCGACGACCGTGCCGTCCGCGACCTCGGCCTCGAAGGCGCCCCAGTGGGAGGAATGCGACACGAACGCGCGCGCCATCCGCGTCAGAATATCAGAGCGAAGGGAGCAGAGGACTAGAGCCGTACGGCCGGGGTGGCGCGGTCGAGCCTTTTCAGGATGCGATTGACGTACGCACGCGTCTCACGATACGGGGGGACGCCGCGATGCTTGATGACCGCGAGCTCGCCGGCGTTATAGGCGGCGAGCACGAGCGGCAGGTTGTTCCCGAAGCGATCCATGAGGGCGCGCAGATGCCGGACGCCGGCCTCGATGTTCGCTCGCGGATCGAAGGGATCGTCCACCCCCAGGGTGGCGGCGGTCTTGGGCATGAGCTGCATGAGCCCCTGCGCCCCCTGGCGGGAGACGGCGCGTGGGTTGAACTCGGACTCCGCTTCGATCACCGCGGCGACGAGCTCCGCCGACATGCCGTATCGAGAGGCGACCTCTCTGATGTGCGCGTCGATTGCGATCTCGGGGTCGGTGCCCGTATTGGCCGATGTGCCCTCAGCTTGAGCGCTCGCTGCCCGTGCCTGATGTGCAGTGGGAAGCGCCTCGCGCCCACCCGAGAGTCCGGACAGCAGGTACCCCGTCGTCACCGTCAGAAGCAGGACCCCCAAGCCGAGCAAATGGCGCTCGATGATCCGATCCTGGCCTTGGTCAGTGCCTAGCTTAACGTTGTCCATGGCAGCCCATAGGGGCAAATCCGATACCGAGTTTGAATCTGGAGGAAGATCAGGAGCTTAGGGCTCTCTTGGCCAGGATTGGGCCGGTCAATCACTGATCGAAAGGGCGCTTCTTGAGCCACCATTTCCGGAAAGCTAGCTTCCCTGTGCTCCCTTGTAGGAATCGGGCGCCCGCGGCGCGCGCCACTCCGCCTTGAGCGACACGACGAACGCCACCTGTCCCGGCTCGCCGGCGGCGAGGGTGACCGGCTTCGCTGTCTTCTCGATGTCGCCGCGCATCCGCGGCTGCCAGACGCGCGCCTCGTAGGTACCGGGGGTGAGCCCGTCGAGACGCGCCTTGCCGTCGGCGGCCGTCTTGGCAAAGTAGGGCGTGGTCACCACGTAGATATAGGCCAGCATCCAGTCGTGGATGTTGCAGCCGAGCGCGACGACGCCCGGCTTGTCGAACAGGACGGGTGCGGCCGGCGTGCCGATGTAGAGCGGGCGTGCGGTGGCCTCCGAGCTTGATCACGCCTGCTGTGCGGGCGGCCGCCAGCCCTCGCTGTAGCTCGTCCCGGTCGGCGCCGTCGAGGGTCGACGCGTGCACTGTGAAGCCGGAATCCTGACGGCGGAGGAAGGACACGTGCAGCCCGGTCAGCCGGCGCAGGTCGGCGGCGCTTCGATCGTCGATCGCGAACCCTGCGCAGAGCCAGGCGATCGGGACGGGTGCGAGCAGGGGCACGATCGCAAGCCGGTACAGACCGCCGTCGATCACGACGATCCGAGACGCCTCGCCCGCCTGGTCGGCTTCCTCCAGAAGACGCGACAGCGGGAACGCTGCGCCGAGACGGCCGGGTTGGCGCGTATCGGCAGCGATGCTGCCCTCCGGGGACACGAGCATCAGCACGTCCGCTTCGATCCGCTGGCGATGGTTCGCGAGGACGGAGCGCGTGGTTTCTTGATCCGCCGTCGCCGCCGCCGTCTTCAGCGCGAAGTCGCCCGAGAGCGGTCGAGTGGCGGCGCGGAGCTGCTGGCTGCGGGACTCGGGCTGCCGCACGAACAAGGTGCCGGCGAGCCGGAGCTCCTCGCCGATCTCGTGCCGCGCGCTCGCGCGCACGGCGGCCGCGACGACGAGGAAGCACGGCGCCAGAATGACGGCAAACAGTCCGACGAAGACGGCGACGAGCCGTCCGCGGAAGCTGCGGAAGCTATGGAAGCGCACCTGTCAACGCGCCTCGCGGGCTCACGCTACCGCCGTCGCGCCGCCGGAGCAACCGCCCGCCGCGATCCGCCTCGCGGCTGACAGGAGGCGGGCCGGCAAAATAAGGGCATCGGCCGGGGAGGAAACGTGACACACTATGCGCGTCTGGCCGCGGCGTAGGTTCACCCGGACCCCCTCCTACCAGACCACGACTCTGGTGCCGTCTTCCGCGTTCCAGGGAGTGTCGTTAACTGCGGGAGATGCATCAGAGGTGCACCATGGCTCAGAAGCTCTTCGTCGCAGGTCTGTCCTTCTCCACCTCGAACGAGCGGCTGCGTGAGGTTTTCGGTCAGGCCGGCGCGGTCGAGTCGGCGGCGGTCGTGATGGACCGTGACACCGGACGCTCACGCGGATTCGGCTTCGTCGAGATGGCGACGACTGAGGAGGCCAATGCGGCCGTCAAGAAGTTCAACGGCCAGGAATTGGACGGGCGGACGCTGAAAGTAGAGTTCGCCAAGCCCCCGGGTCTGGGCGGCAGCCGAAGCGGCGGTGGGTCGCGGGGCGGCGGGTACAGCGGGAGTCGGTGGTAGGCGCGAGCGCCCCATGCAAGTCGCGGCGTTCTCGACCCCGGAGGATCCCCGCTGGCGCTGGCGCATCGTCAACTACGCGGGCGAGCTCGTCGAGGAGTCACACGAGACCTTCCCGACGATCGCCGGCGCCCTGGAGCACGGATCGAAGCGGCTCAGGCTGATGGACGTTGTGGACACCTCGGTACCGTTCCATCCCCATCGATCGACCCGCCATCTGAGGGTTCCGTAAGTGAAGGGGTCCCTCGGAGTGAAGATCGAGGTCTTCGACAACCAGATCGAAGGCGCCCTGAAGGCCCTCAAGAAGCAGATGCTCAAGGAAGGCCTCTTTCAGGAGATGAAACGGCGCGCCCACTACGAGAAGCCGTCGGTCAAGAAGAAGCGCAAGGCGGCTCAGGCCCGAAAGAAGCGGCGCAAAGCCCTCAAGCGCCTGCAGCAGAACGAGTTCGACTAGGCGAGCGGCCGGCTTGAGTCAACGGCCGGCCGCGTATTGACCAGCCCGCGCGCCTTCGGCTAGCGTCGTCGCCACATGCGGATCATCGCGCATGTGGACATGGACGCCTACTACGCCTCGGTCGAGGCGCGTTACAACCCTACCCTGCGCGACAAGCCCGTCGTCGTCGGCGCCGACCCCAAGGAGGGCCACGGCCGCGGCGTCGTGGAGGCCGCCAGCTACGCCGCTCGACGCTACGGCATCCGCTCGGCCATGCCCATCTCGCGCGCCTGGAAGCTGGCCGAGGCCGCCCGCCGCAAGGGCGAGCCCGAGGTCGTCTTCGTCCACGGCAATCGCAAGCTCTACTCGGAGGTCTCCGAGCGGGTCATGGCGATCCTTGCGTCCGGTGGAGACGCCTTCGAAGAGGCGAGCATCGACGAGGCATATCTCGATCTCTCGCCTCTTGAGAGCTTCGAGGCGGCGGTGGAGCGTGCGCGGGCGCTCAAGCGCGAGATCGCCGAGCGTGAGGGGCTCACGTGCTCGGTCGGCCTCGGGCCTAACAAGCTCGTCGCGAAGATTGCGTCGGACTTTAAGAAGCCCGACGGCCTGACAGTCGTCATACCGGAGCACGTCCAAGCGTTTCTCGACCCTTTAGGTATCCGCGTCATCCCGGGCATCGGCCCCAAGACGGAGGCCGAGTTGCACGAACGGGGCATTCGCACCGTCCGTGACCTGCGCGGGCTCGAGCTCGGTCAGCTCGCCGACTGGTTCGGCCGCTGGGGCGAGGATCTTCACGCGAAGGCGCACGGCCTCTCCGACAGCCCGGTCTCCAACGAGTGGGAGCCGAAGTCCGTCGGCGAGCAGGAGACCTTCGAGGTGAACACGCTGGACTCAACCTTCATCTTGGACCGCGTGCGCGCGCTTGCGGGGGAGGTCTTCACGCGTGTGCGGCGCCAAGGCTTCCGCGCCTTCCGCACCGTGACCATCACCGTTCGCTTCGCGCACTTCCGAACTTTGACCCGGTCGCACACTTCACGGGAGGAGATGGCGAGCGAGGAAGCTCTGTATGCGGGCGCCGAGCGGCTGCTGCTGCCATTCCTGGACCAGCGGGAGAATCCGCGGGGGACGAAGATTCGGCTGATCGGGGTGAGGGCTGAGAAGCTGGTGAGGTGAAGGGCACCAGATCGCTAGGCAA